>Ga0209829_10000417_pt1 | contig 39512 bp, 27 predicted proteins | sample C_140205_EF_Meta_FD_187311 | JGI IMG/M metagenome (GOLD analysis project Ga0209829, IMG submission 187311) | Freshwater microbial communities from Lake Croche, Canada to study carbon cycling - C_140205_EF_MetaG (SPAdes) (version 2) | ecosystem: Environmental > Aquatic > Freshwater > Lake...
AGCCGGCTTCGGCATCCGCAGGCGACGGGCAAGCGGCACCACCAGAAAGATCAATCCGACAAGTCCGAGGAGCACGAAGAAAACCGGCGCACTCCCGCGTTGCGCCAGCAGGCCTGCCCCCACCAACACCGCACCGAGGGCGCGCATGGGCAGGCTGGTCTTGATCAAGCTCTTCACCAGCGCGGCGATCCCGATGATCATCGCGAACACGCCGAGCCAGACCACATTCGCACGCCAAGGAGTGACATTGCCGAGTTCGATCGTGATCTGCTGGCCGGGGGCCACCACCGGAGCGGCATATTCCAGTGCCGGCTGAGTGAAAGGCACGGCGCTCCAGACGCGGGCGAAGGTCAGGTAACAGGCACCAATCATCATCAACGCCGCCAGAAAAGCCCCGATCCGGAAATAGCGATTCACACTGCCGCCGAAGATCACGGCGATCACTCCGAGCAGCGCGATCACCATCACCGGCTTCGCGACACGGGTGGAAATCCTCTCGAAGCCAGTTGAGCGCAACACCGGCTTCACCAATTCGGCCGAGCCGCCGCTGGGAATCAGACGCCGGCCATCGTCGCCAGTCACCATCCACTCGCCGATCACCACCGGAGACGAGATGACCGGGGCCGCGAGGATCGGCGACGAGGCTTTCTTCGCTTGAGAGCCATAGCGCAGGGAAACCTCCACCGGCTCGTTCGGATCGCTCTTCGTCGGAAGAGGCACCAAGGTGTCATCGCCATCGAGGCGAGCATTCACCGGCGTGCCATCGACGCGGGTTTCCCAGAGGGCAGTGTCGGCCGGCAGCTTCAGGCGCAGGGCCGAACGACCACGTGATTTCACAAACAGACGGGCATCGGTCACGATCTGTCCTTCACGGGAAACCTGGCTGCCAAGCTTGAGGAAATCAACGACTTGGTCGGCAGTTTCGCCGGGGTCGAACCACTTCACGTTCAGGTCGATCGTGAAGTCGCGGGCCGTGTACTGCCACGCGGCAAGCGTCGGGGCGCTGGTTAGCAGACGGTATTCCGCGGGCAGCTCGTTCGCCTCCAGCTTCAATAGGGGACCTTCGCTACGGGAAACATCGTAGTTCACCTGCAGAGGGCTGACGACCTGCACGTAACCACGCTCGATCTGGACATCGAGCGGACGCACCGCTCCCGGAGAAATCACTCCGCCACGCGCGCTCATCGGTTGCTCGAAGCTCAACAGCACCGTTCCTGCGCCGAGCACCGGACGCGAAAGCGGCACGATCACCACGTTGCCCTCGCGACGCCAATCGCGCCCGACATTCTGGCCGGTGACGTCGATGTTGCCGATCCCTTCCGGTACTGAAATCTTCCATTCGGTGGCGGGTGCGCCGACCACGAAGTAGTTCACCAGCACGCTGCCATAGGCCGCTCCGGCTTTGAGGGAATAGAGATGGAACACGTCCGCCTGGATCGATTGGCCGAGCGCCTCGATCTTCATCGATGCCGACCACGCGGCCTCGCGCAGACGGAAGGCCTGCTGAAGTCCGGTCGCCTGCTTCGGGAAAAAGGTCAAGGGCACTTCCGCCAACGCGGTCGTCTTCGCCGGAGTCACCCGGAAGCCCTGGGCCGACACCACGCCGACGAAACCGCGGCGCGACTTCACGCCGGGAAAACCAAGGGCTGGAAGGTCCCACGAACCCGCCTGCGCGGCCTGGTTCTTCTCCAGACGAAGGCTGATCAACTGGCGTCCATCGACCGGCTGTGAGAACAGGACTTTCACCACCCGCGCCCCTTTCACCGCCGTGCTGGCGACCGTGTAGTCAGCCACCGCTGCGCCCGTCACCGAGGCCACCGCGTAGTCTTCCGGCACCGCCATTTCCCACTCGCGCACCGGAGCTTCGCGGATGTCCAGCTCGAGGTCGGCGAGGATGCGGCGATCCGTTTCGGCGATTTCATAAAGCGTCACCTCGTTCACACTGACTTCCGGCAGCACCTGATCGGCGTTGATTTCGAACGAGCGGTCCGCAGCTGGAAAACGATAGACGAAGGCCTGACGGAGGTTTTCCCCGCCTTCGACCGGGAACTGCCCCGGGGCGAGCTGCAGCATGCCGACCACACTGGTGACTTCGAGTCTAACAGATCCTTGGTTTGCAATGCGGACCCAGCCGCTGTGCCGCAGCGCGCCGTCAGGAGTGAACCGCATCGGCACGGCCTTCACCGGAAAGCTGCCGAGCGCGGACTGGGCATCGATCCTCAGATCCCCTTCACCTTCGATTGGCTGGTTCAAGGTCACTTCCAACTTGCGCGCTGCACCCTCGCCAGTCACGGCCCAGGCCAGCACCTGTTGACCTTGTACGGAAAGAATTTCCCCGGGGCCGTCGAGCTTGACCACGATCGCGCCGAGCTTGCCCTGGAGGATGCGGAAGTGGAGCAACGACGTCTGGCGCAGCAGTCCGCTGCCGACACGGACTTCGGAAACCTCCGTGCTTGAGAAAAACAGCGCTCCCTCGGCCTCCTCGCGGGATGCTTTCCAGGCGAAGTTCACTTTGCCGTTCACCGGTAGGAAGCCACGCCAGGCGTCGCCGTCGCGTTGCGGAGCCACCGCCAGACTGCGATCGAACTCCACCTTCGCGCCGAGCCCTTCGAGCTTCAATGGCACCACCACTCCCGGAGGCAGGGTGAAGTCGATGATCCGGCCATCGCCATCTTTCTTCACCGCCGCCTGGAAGGAGATTTTGACCGGGAACGTTCCCGCGCGATCCGCGACCAATTCATGCACGTAGCCCTCGCCTTCACGACGAAGCTTCACGTGCCAGCCCTCACCGGAAGCCTCGCCCGACAGCGCGGCCGAGCCACGAAGCAGCTCACACACCGCGCCGGCTTTGGTGGAGCGGGCCTCGCCTGTTAGGGTGAAGGCCACGCTCTCGCCCGAGGTCGCCACCGTGCCGTTCAGCGCCGCATTGGTCAGCTCCAGCTCACGCGGGGCCACGCCGCCACGCGAGACGGCGGCAATCAACAGAGGAAGGCCGGAGCCTTGGAACTTGCGGCCGTTGCCGCCTTCGACAGGTAGAAGCCCATCCGCCTGCAGCACCCGCAGATCGACATCAGCGGCGGCTTGGAGCGTCGCCACGAGGGTGAATCCGGTCGCATTTCCGGCGCCCGGCAGAAGAAGCTCGGCCTTTGCGAAAGTCGGGCGCAGATCCGCTTTCCCGGTGACCTGCCACTTCCAATCCTTCGGGCCGTCGACGGCGAGGAGCGGATGCAGATCGAGGAAACGTTTGCCATCTGGCTCCGTGCGGACCGACCAGTCTTTCAGACCCTCACCGGTCACCGAAATGATCTCACCGCTGCCATGCAGTGACAGGCTCAGCGTCTCGGCCTTACCCTGGAGAACATGCAGCGCGAGATCCATGGTCGTGTTCGCCGATTCCAGGCCGAGCATGGTGTTGACCGTGGCTTCTGCGGAAAAGAACAGCGGCGCGGGCGTCTGGATTTTCTCGACCGGCACCACCGCCACGCCCTCCCCGATAGTCAGGCCGGCTTGGGGTTCCTGGGCGAAGGCAAGAGCGATAAAGCCGCTCATGAACAGGCAGAATGTCCTCATGGATTCAGGGGTCGGATCAGGTTCTAACCGACTCGCGCGAGCCGGTGTGTAAATGCTTCGTCAATTCGGACTGGTGCAGCTTTCAACCACGAATGGACACGAATTCACACGAATGAAGACCCCGTTGAGTCGTCTGATTGATTCGTGTCCATTCGCGTCCATTCGTGGTTCAAGTTCTTCATCTTCTCACTTCAGTTTCCCGATCATCTCAATCAGGTCGCCGACCTTTTTGCTGGTCGCGTAGTGGGCGCGGACCTTGGCCACTTGCGGCGTCAGGGATTGGAAATCGACGGCCTCCGCCAGTGGGCCACCGCGCAGCTTTTCAGCAGTGAGGGCGGCCAGCGAGGCGAGTTGCATCGAGGGAGCCGCCTGGTCAAAGGCCGGGGTCTTCTCGTCGTAGGGGATCGTCCAGCTTTGCTCGACCATCTGGTTCGTCGCGGCATCGTGGAAACGCACGCTGGCCTCGCCGATCTCGCCCGTGCCCTGCGGCAGGGTTTCGACCTGGTAGAGCGCGACGCCTGCTTCCTCGGCGGCGAGCTCGGCGGCATCGACCTTGTCATTGCGGAAATCCTCGGTCTTGAGGCGATGCTTTTCGAAACCGATCAGCTTGTAGCGACCGACCCGGGCCGGATTGAAATGAACCTGCACCTTCACGTTCTCGGCCGCAGGGCGGAAGGCTCCGGCGAGTTGCTTGGCGAAGTTCGCGTCGGCATCCGAGGGCTGGTCGATGAGGTAGTAGCGGCCATTGCCATCGCGGGTCAGCGTTTCGAGCATGCGGTCGTTCACGCCACCCGCGCCGAGGCCGGCGGCATCGAAGGAAATGCCCTGCTGGCGCAGCGCACGGATGCGTTCGGCGAGGTCTTCGGGCTTCGCGTTGCCAAGGTTCGCCGCGCCATCGGTGAGCAGGACGATGCGGTTCTGCGCGGCGGGATTCTTTTGACGCAGCGCGAGTTCGCCGCCGAGCTTGAGGGCTTCCTCCAGATTCGTGCCGCCTTCGCTTGGCGTGTTGCGGACGATGTCGATCAGCTTCCTCGCCTGCTCGCCGGGCAAGCGGTCGGCCATCAGACGCGGAGTCCGTGAAAAGCCGGCGACGGTGATCGTGTCGCCCGCTTTCAAGAGCGACGCGAGCTGGATGATCGCTTGGTTCAAGCCCTCGTGACGATCCTCGCGTTCCATCGAACCGGAGTGATCGAGCAGGACTGTTAGAGCCAGCGGCTGGCTCGCGGCACGACCGGCGGCACCGGTCCGCATCGCGATGCGGACGAGATTGCGCTGCGGCAGGATCGGATGAGCGGCCTGATCGATCGCGCAAGCCACCGCTTCGCCCGGAGCGGGAGTGGGGTCACCGTAGTCGAAAGCATTGTAGAACTCCTCGGGACGAATCGATTCCGGATCCGGCCGCTCGCCACGATCCAACGCCGCCTTGGCGACCTTGAACGAGGCATCGCTGACATGCAGGGAAAAGGTCGAAAACGCCTCGCCGCTGGCAGAGAGTTCGTCGGTGGGGATGGGGGGTGGTGTTGGGGCGGGTTTGAACTGTTCCTCAGCTTGTTTCTTCAGGACTGTCTCGGCATTATTCCTTACCCGATTCTCGAACATCGCGGTTGGAGCGGTTTCCCCCTCGTCTTTCAGTTCCCTCGCCTTGTCGCCGTTCTTAAAATCCTCTTTCTTCCCCATATCGAGCAGGCCGCGTTCACGATCACCACTCATTGACTGGCGACGGATCTCCGCGTCGGCCACGGCTCCGGGGACTCGCAGGCGACCATTGTCCATGGCCTGACCCGACTGGTTTTCAGCGGTGCGATTGGGATTGTTCAGAATCGCATCGACGCTTTTACCGTTGACGTCGGCATCGCCGCTTCGCAACCCGTCGGTCACAACGGAGCGATCATCACTGACGTCTCCACTTGATTTCGATGCCAGACCCTTCAAGGCTCCGCAGTTGGAGGCGAAGGAATCGCCGGCAAGCTGGCCTGTCCGCGCGGTGTCTGACGGAGGGAGGGCATCGACCTCGTCGAGTTCCTTGGAGAGCGGCGCCAGCTTCTTCTGCTCCTCGATCCGTCCGTTGGCGTCTGCGAGTGTGTTCTCGAGTTTTCCGTTGAACTGAAGGGTGCCAGCGGCGACGGCGGTCGCGCCCGTGTAGGTGTTCGCGCCACTGAATGTCAGAGTCCCAGCTCCATTCTTCTCAAGCCTGAGCGAGGCGGAGTCTTTTTCTGCTTCTGCTTCACCGCCCGATCCACCGCCGAATCCAGCCCCTTGGCCTCCGCCGCTTGCAAGCCTGTGATTGACCCCGGATTTGTGATCTGCCGCGAGATCCCCGCTCAAGGAGCCAGTGAGGGACTCGGGTGGCGGTATGGGCAGAGCTGGGCTGAGCACCGACGCTTCAGCCATGACCCTGCGCCCAGATGAGTCGCCCAGATTCATCTTAAACGCGGGTCGTCTGGCGGCTAGCTGACTCTTCTCCTCATCCGGAGCGGCGGCGAAGGGGTCCGCTTCTCCATCCGAGTCCGACGCATCGCGCTCGGCGACGGACTTTTCGCCCAAGGCCAAGGTGGTGCCCTTGACCAAGTGGGTGTTTTCTTTCTTGGACACTATCCCGTCGTCGATGCCCTCGATGGCTGGCTCGGCCGCAAGTGCCGGTCCTGCCAGGGCCGCAGGAGCACTCGGTTGCTCAGCAGGTTTCGTCGGAGGCTCCTCTCCGAGGGCGAACCCGCCGACATCGGCATTCGATGACAGCCCGAGTCCGGTCGGCCCCGCGTTCGGCACTTCCGGTGGCTCATACTCATTGGAATAAGTGAACCCGCGAACGACTTTCGCATCCGTCTTCGAGGCGGAAGCGAGGGACTCGGTGTCGGCGACGGCCTGGGCGGCCTTGGCTTTGTAGGAGTGATCCACGCCTGCAGCGGGTGTGCGGTCGGAATCGAAGAAGGACTGGCTTTGCTTCTCTCCTGCGATCCGGCTGCTTTCATCGGAGCGGCCCCAGCTTGCGCGCGTCTCGGCGCTCGGAGGTGCAGGCAGATTTACAGCCTCGGCTTGATTGACGATGGCCCGGCTCAATTGAGGCATGGACTTGGTCACATGTTCCTCGTTCATCGCCAACTTGGACGAGGAGCCGTTCCCGGCAAAGCCGAAGCGATACAGCATCCCGAACATCACGCAGGCGGCGGCTGTCAGGATCGTCTTGAGCAGCCAGCGGGTGGAGACTCTTTCCGGCTGGAGAACCGGGATGGTGGTTTGAGGAGGGCTTTCACCGAAGAGTTCTTCAATTTTCGCGCGCTTCTCCGGCGGGAGCTTCCAGGCGTCGTCAGCCTCGGCGGATTCCGCCTCGCTGAGGAGGCCGTGAAGGGCGCGCATGCGGCGGCGAAAAACGAGCAGCTCGGGGCGTTCCTGGCAGAGCCGTTCCAGCTCGCCGACCTCGAAGCCGCTGGCCTCGCCGAGGACCCACGCGACGATCCGCGCCTCAAGCGAGGCATCGCCGACGGGTTCAAGTGGTGGATGGTCGTTCATTGCAGAAGTTGAGAGTGTAGAGTTGAGAGTTGAGATCCCGGAGGACTCACCCCTCGGCGGATTCGACGCCGAGGCGTCTGAGGGAGTCGGCGAGGCCCTTGAGGAGGTGGTGGAGCTTGTAGCCGACGTTTCCAGCGCTGAGGCCGGTGTGTTCGGCGATCTGGTCGTACTTGAGGCCGTCGTGGTACTTCATTTCCAGGAGGCGTCGGTCTTCATCGCGGAGTTCTGAAACGAGGAGTCGGAGGGTGCCGGCGGCTTCGAGGCGGCCGAGGTCCTGCTCGGGGGTGGGGCTGGAGCTTTCCCACTCGCGGGAGTCGTCGAGCGGGGATTCGTGGCGGCGCTGCCGGAGATGGTTGAGGGCGAGATTTCGCAGGCAGCGGTAGAGCCAAGGGCGGGGTTGTTGGACGTCGGCCCAGTGCTGATGGAGGCGGAGGAAACTTTCCTGCACGAGGTCCTCAGCGGTTTCCCGAATCCCGGTGAGGCCGTGGGCGAAGCGGAGGAGCGGGCTCTCCTCGGCCTCGAAGACCTGCCGGAATGTGGGTTTTTCCTCCATGGTGGATCGGATCGGCACAACAGCGGACCGGGGTGGATCAGCCTGCGGTGGGGTGTTGGATCTCCGGGGTTCCATGGACGGAGGAGGGCACGCTCATGCTTCGTTACAGGGTAAGACCCGCCAGCGAGAGGTTTCTTGGGAAAAAGGGCAAAGTTTTTTCCCGGCGGCGATTTCCCCTCTACCGTTCAGTGGTGCTGCGGCCTAGATCTTCCCTTGCGGGCAGGACGCCGCCGACCTTAAATGCCCGCGCCTTCGACCATGTTCATCCTCAAGAAAATCTTCCAACTCCGGGATCACGCCAATGCGGAGGCGGAGAAGCCGTTTCTCGAACATCTGGAAGACCTGCGGCTGATGATCATGAAGGTGGTGATCACCCTGGTGATCTCGATGACCGCCTGTTTCACCTTTCAGGACAAGCTGATGGACGTCCTCCAGAAGCCGATCAGGGAGGTCTGGCACCTGCACCAGGAGACGCTCCTGCCCGAAAAGAAGGACATCCTCAAGCCGTTGACGGTCGAACTTTGGCAGGAAGCGAAGAATCTGGAGCGGGCCGCTACGCCTCTCAACCCGGAGGAACGGGAACAGCTCTATCGGAGCACCGGGAATGACAGCCTAGTTTTTCACTCTAAGGCGGTCTCTTACTTGCGTGCAGCGCTTTGTTTGGCTGAGGCGAAGCGCGAGCCCTTTGTCTCCAACCTACCGGTCACGGACGAGATGAAGCAGGAGGTCAAAGCACTCTTGGCCACCAAGGCCAATCCGGAGCCGCAAGTGGCAACCAGTTCACTTTCCGCACTGCGTCCGACTGAGACATTCATGCTGTCGATGAGCCTGTCGTTCTTCGCCGGCATCGTGGTGGCCTTTCCGCTGCTTCTGTATTTCATCCTTCAATTCATCCTGCCCGGGCTGCACGGGAATGAGAAAAAGGTGCTTTGGCCGGCGCTGGCGATCGGCTTCGGGCTTTTCCTCGGCGGCGTTCTTTTTGCCTACTTCCTCGTCCTGCCGCGGGCGCTGGTGTTCTTCTTCGAGTGGGGAAATGACATGGGCATTTCCAACGAGTGGCGAATCGGGGAATACATTTCCTTCGCCACCCAGTTCACCCTGCTCTTCGGCGCGTCCTTCGAACTGCCGGTGGTGGTGATGGTCCTCGTGAAGCTCGGGCTGCTGGGCTACGAGACGATGAAGAAAACTCGGAGCTACGCGATCGTCGCCATCTTTGTCATCGCCGCCGTCCTCACCCCGACGCCTGACATTTTCACGCAGTGCCTGATGGCCTGCCCGATGCTGATCCTCTACGAAGCCTGCATCTGGCTGGCCTGGTGGGATGGCAAGAAGCGCGCCAAGGAAGAGGCGGAAGAAGCCCGTGAAGAGGAAGCCAGAGCCAAGGAGCGTCTGGAGCGCCTGCTTGAAGAGCATCCGGATCTCGATCCCTACAGCACCGAGGGTGACGAGCATCATGACTTTCACGAACACCACGACGACTACCACGATTACCACAAGGATCATCCTGAGGAAATCGCGGGCGATCATCCGGAACCCCCGGTCGAGGAGGATCCTGACTTGAAGCCGAAGGACGAGGACGGGCCGAAGGATTGATTCCCCAACGGGAGAACAGTTCCGCTTGGCTCCGCTCGGGGAAATCTGATTTCCTCGGGCATGTTCCTCGGGATCGATTCCTCCACGCAGTCACTCACCGGCCTTCTCATTGATCCGGCCACCGGCCAGATCGTCCAGCAAACCTCGGTCAATTTCGGCTCTGAGCTCCCACAGTTCGGCTCGCCCAGCGGCTTCATCCCTGGGGGCAAGGACGGCGAAATCCACGCTGATCCGCGGATGTGGCTGGAAGCGCTCGACCTGATGCTGAGCCGACTTTCCGCTGTCGCGGATCTTTCCAAGGTGGTGGCGATCGCCGGCTCCGGGCAGCAACACGGCTCGGTCTATCTGGATGCCAGTTTTCCGGAGCGCCTTGCCTCGCTGGATGCCTCGAACACGCTTGCCCCACAACTGTCCCCCTCCCTCACCCGCGCCTCCTCACCGATCTGGATGGACACCTCCACCGCGAGCGAATGCGCGGAGATCACCGCCTCGGCCGGCGGCGACGAGGTGGTCCGGAGAATTTCTGGCTCGGCCGCCATCGAGCGCTTTACCGGCCCGCAGATCCGCCGCTTTTTCAAAGCCGATCCAGAGGCCTACGCCCGCACCGCACGGGTGCATCTGGTGAGTTCGTTCATCGCCTCCGTGCTCGCCGGGAAGGACGCCGCCATCGATCCCGGCGATGGCTCCGGCATGAACCTGATGGACCTCGCCAGCTCGGATTGGTCGGACCTGCTGCTCGAGGCCACTGCTCCCGGTCTCCGCGCGAAGCTGCCCGCCGTCGCTCCCACCCAGTCGATCACAGGAACCATTGCTTCTTATTTCTTGAAATACGGCTTTTCTAGTACTTGCAAGGTCGCGCGCTTCACCGGTGACAACCCCGCCTCGCTGGTCGGCATGGGCGCCACCGCTCCCGGCAACATCGTCATCTCACTAGGCACCTCCGACACCTTCTTCGCCGCCATGGAAGGACCGAAGACCGATCCGTCCGGTTTCGGCCATGTCTTCGGAAATCCGGCGGGCGGGTTCATGTCACTGATCTGCTTTCGTAACGGCTCGCTCGCCCGCGAAGCCCTGCGCGATGAGCTCGGCGTCGACTGGTCCGCCTTCGATGTCGCGGGACTCGCACTCACCGCTCCGGGAAATGATGGCAACCTCATGCTGCCGTTCTTTGGTCCTGAAATCACACCCCGCGGCGATTTCGATGGCCCGGTACGCAAAGGCACCGCGGACTTCGAGGCCGGTGGCCATCCACCCGCCCAGATCCGCGCGCTGCTGGAAGGCCAGTTCCTCAACATGCGCCTCCATTCACAATGGATCGGCGTGAAGCCCGACCGCATTCGTCTAACGGGAGGTGCTTCCCAGAACAACGGCATCGCCCGTCTGGTGGCCGACATTTTCCAGGCCCCGGTCGAGCGTCTCGCCATCGGCAACTCCGCCGCGCTCGGGGCCGCCCTGATCGCCGCTGCCGCCGCCGGAGAGAATCTCGCGAACCTTCAAGCCGTCTTCTGCACCACGGCGGCGGATTCCCGCATTGAGCCTAACCGATCCACGGCAGAGGTTTACGATGAGGCGCTGCTCTCCTACCGCGGGTTGCTTCATTCCAATCATCACCTGATTTCGTAACGACGATTCCGACGCCTACCCCCATGCTTGTCCCACCCCCAGGTGGCAAGCTATGTGGGTTATGAAAAACGACCTGACTGAAATCGCCTTCATCCTCGACCGTTCGGGCTCCATGGCCTCGATGGTCGAGGCCGCCATCAGCGGATTCAACCGCCTGCTCCAGGACCAGCAAGCCGCCCCTGGCGATGCACGCTTCTCGCTGGTGCTCTTCGACGATCACTACGAAGTCCCCTGCGCGTCGCTGCCGATCCGCCAGGTGCCCCTGCTCGATACACAGACCTTCGTGCCGCGGGGTTCCACCGCCCTGCTCGATGCCATTGGCCGCACCATCGATGATCTCGGCAAGCGCCTCGCGACCACCCCTGAAACCGAGCGTCCCGGCACAGTCATCATCGCGATCCTTACCGACGGCGAGGAGAACTCGTCGCTCCAGGAAACCTACGAGAGCATTTCACGAAAGATCCGCCATCAGCAGGAAATCTACGCCTGGCAGTTCCTCTTCCTCGCTGCGAACGTGGATGCCATCGCGACCGCCGGGCGAATGAACATCCGCGCGAAGGATGCCGCTTGTTTCATCGCAGAGCCGGAATCGCTCGCCGCCACCAAGGACGCCATTTCACGGAAAATGCGCGCTTCGCGGGCGGTGAGGGCCGGAAACGCCACCGTCGCCGAGGCCCACTGCGCCGAAGCCGATCTGGCCGACGTCGTCCGCGAGGAAGAGCGCAAACGCGGCCGCTGAAGCCTTTCCCTGCGCTGCGGACGCGCGCGGTCGGAGGGTGTCCGTCCGGTGCTCATGACCCCGCGGCGCAGGGATCTTCTTTCACAAGGTCCATAGTATCTTCACCGCCTGCCAGGCCGCGGCGACGTTGTGGACGCGGAAAATCTGCGCGCCGCGCGACATCGAGGCGGCGATGCAGGCGACCGTCCCAGCATCGCGCTGGGTCGGATCTGTTAGGCCAAGGACTTCACCGATCATTGTTTTTCTTGAAACCGGGATCAGCAGCGGACGATCGAAGCGCTGAAGCCGGTCGAGGAAACGATAAACTGTTAGATTGTCATCGCGCTGTTTCGCGAAGTCGATGCCGGGATCAAGAATGATCCGATCGCGTGTGAGCCCGACTGCCTCGCATATGGCGAGTTTCTCCGCGAAGAAGCTCTCCATCGAGCTCATCACGTCCGCCCATTGCTGGTGGACTTGGGGGATCTTCGGCTCGCCCACGCTGTGCATGACGAGCAGCGAACATCCCGCCGTCGCACAAAGCCGGGCGTTGCGATCATCAGGCAGGCCGCCCATGTCGTTGATGAGCTCGACCTGCCGGTCACCGATCACTTGCGCCACCACTTCCGGTCGCCAGGTGTTCAGGGAAAGCACCGGCGGCCAGAGTTGATCGGTATCTTTCGGTGTGGCGGAGTCGATCACTTCGTTCCACCGGCCCAGGAATCCCTGAAGGCGCCGCACCTCCTCGTCCACACTCACCGCTGCGCGATTGGTCCGGGCACTTTCCGCGCCGACATCGATGACGTCTGCCCCAGCCTCCACATGGGCGCGTGCGATCACGATCGCGTCGTCGATCACCAGCGTGCCGTCGCCGGAAAACGAGTCGTCGTTCACATTCACGATCCCCGCGATCAGCGGCCGGCGCGGAAAGGTGATGGATCGATCGCGGAGTAGCCAGTTCACGGGACGGATGAAGAGAGTTTTTCACAGGATGAACAGGATTTTCAGGGCTGGGATGAGACCCACCACTTCGAAGGATTTCCCAATTGCCGTGGTGGGATCGCTCGATAGATTGATGGTTGATGAACACTGACTTGAACCGCCGCCATTTCGTGAAATTGGGAACGCTCGCCGTGGCTGCCGCCGCGATCACACCGTCCCGCGCGGCGGCGGCAGGCACTCCCGCAGAGCTGCCGAAGCTGCCCTATGGATTCGACGCCCTGGAGCCCCACATCGATGCCAAGACGATGGAAATCCACCACGACAAGCATCATGCCGCCTACATCTCGAAGCTCAACGAGGCGCTGGTGAAGGCGCCGGATCTCGCTTCGAAGCCGCTCGACGAACTACTCGCCAATCTTCCCTCGATCCCTGACGAAGCCCTCCGCACCACGATCCGCAACCAGGGCGGTGGCCACTGGAATCACTCGATGTTCTGGGAAAGCCTCGCCCCGGCGGACAAATCCGGAAAGCCTTCCGACAAACTCGCGGCGGCGATCACCACGGCCTTTGGGACCTTCGATGATTTCAAGAAAGCCTTCGGCGAAGCCGCCACCAAGCGCTTCGGCTCCGGCTGGGCTTGGCTGATGATCAAGGACGGCAAGCTCAAGATCACCAGCACCGCCAACCAGGACCACCCGGCGATGAAAGGCATCGTGCCCGACGCCGATTTCGGCACGCCGATCCTCGGGCTCGATGTCTGGGAGCACGCCTACTACCTCCACTACCAGAACCGTCGCCCGGACTACATCGGGGCCTTCTGGAACGTGGTGAATTGGTCGGTGGTCTCCGAGCGCTTTGGGAAGGTCTCGTGAAACGGAATCCTAGCGGAGACCGGTGTTCCTGCCTTTCTCCGCCCGGTGGTCGGGTCCGTACTAACTGACGCGGCGCGGCGGGAAGCGCCACCAGCTGGCGATGACGGCGAGGGCGAAGAGGGTGTAGGCCGACGCAAAGGCCCACATCGGGGCGCGGTAGAAGATAAGCCGTTGCAGCCAGTGGGCGATGAAGGTTTCGTGATAGACCCAGTCTCCGGCCCCTTCGCGGAGGTGCATTTCCAGCGTGGTGAGTGGGCAGATGATGCCCAGCCAGGCCTGGGCCACCACCAATGCGATGGCGAGGAGGTGGAGGGCGCGGAACCAGGGATTCCGGATCCAAAGCCAGCCGCAGGCCCCGCCGATGAGGATGAGAAGCAGGCCGAGGACGACGAAGACAATGAAGGCGACGTGCAGGATGAGCACGGCATCCGCGAGGGCTCGGTAGACGGAGGAGTTCACCGTTGGTGGAGGTCTTGCTGAGGACAGGAATGTCCCCGCTCCTTGGTTCAATGCCGCTGCCGTTCGAGCAGGTGGCGGAAGAGATCGTGGGATTTTTCCAGCTCGGCGAAAGTGCCGTCACCGACAATGCGCCCACCCTCGAAGACGAGGATGCGATCGGCGATGCGGATGGTGCTGAAGCGGTGGGCAATGATCAGCGTGGTGCGGCCACGGGCGAGGTCAGCGAGTTCCTGCTGAATGCGTGATTCGCTGTCGGAGTCGAGGGCGCTGGTGGCCTCGTCGAGGATGAGCACCGGGGCATCCCTGAGGAAGGCGCGGGCGATGGAGATGCGCTGCTTCTGGCCGCCGGAGAGCTGGGCGCCGCGTTCGCCGACGGGAGTATCGTAGCCCTGCGGCTGCTGGAGGATGAAGTCGGCGGCGTTGGCCTGACGAGCGGCCTCGCGGATCTGCTCGGGAGAGGCGGTGGTCTTGCCGAGGCGGATGTTTTCCTCGATGGACCCGGAAAACAGCACGGCCTCCTGCGGGACCAGGGTGATGTGATCGCGAAGGTCCTTTTTCCGCAACTCACGGAGGTCCACACCGTCCAGCTGGATGGAGCCTTCGACCGGATCATAGAAGCGCGGCACCATGCTGGCGAAAGTGGTCTTGCCCGCACCGGACGGCCCGACGAGGGCGACGATCTGGCCTGCGGGGATCTCGACGTTGATGTCGCGCAGGGCAGCGGCATCGCCGTAGGAGAAGCTGACGGCGTGGAACGTGATGGCCCCTTGGACGGAGGTCAGGGTGACGGGGGAAACGGGCTCGGGCGTGCTTTCCGGCGCCTCGAGGATTTCCTCCAGGCGGTCGAGCGAGACCTTGCCTTGCTTGAGGCGGTTGTGAACCTCGCCGAGCTTTTTCATCGGGTCGTAGCACATGAAGAGGGCTAGGACGAGTGGCAGGAATGCCTCAAGCGAGAAATTCTGACGGGCGCCATAGAACAGGGCGGCGGAGACCACGACGGCGGAGACGAACTCGATGGCGGGCGGGGCGAGGAAGCGGTACTTGATGACCTTGAGATGGAGCTTGGTCCAACGGCCGAGGCCGGCGAGGAAGCGTCCAGCCATGAGGTCCTCGAGGTTGAAGGCACGGATTTCGCGGGCGGCGCCGAGTGTTTCGCCGAGGACGGCGGTGTTGTCGCCCTGGGTCTTCTGCATCACGGCGGCGCGGAGCATCAGCTTTTTCCCGATGAGCCGGATCGGAAGGACGCAGATCGGGATGCTGAGGAGGCAAAGCAGGAGGAAGAAGGATTCGCGGCTCTGGTAGCTCTTGAAGCCGAGGTAGCCGAGGGCGCTGATGAGCGTCAGTGGCTGCTTGATGATGTCGTTGGCGACGGTGGTGACGACCATCTGCAGCATCTGGGTATCACCCATCACGCGACTGATGAGGTCACCGGTTTTCCGGCCGCTGAAGAAGCCGAGCGGCAGGCGTTGGAGCTTTTCGAAGACCTTCTGCTGGATGTCCTTGAGTACCTCCAAGCCGCACTGGGTGGTCCAGTAGACATTGAAGAATCCGGCCGCGCCGCGGACCAGGAAGGCGATGGGGAGGAACAGGCAGGCTGCCAGAAGAATGGTCACTGGAGCCTTTTCGGAGCCGACGTGCTCGGCGACCTGGGCGCTGAATTGCTCCAGCTTGTGGGCCTGTTCGAGCTTGCCGGGAAAGGCTTTCTCGAGCATCGCATCGGCCGTTTTCTCATCGCTCTTTTCGACCAGCGTCTGACGGACATCGAGGATCGACTGGACCTGGCCGAAGATCACCGGGAAGACCTTTTCGACGACGAATGGCATCCCGAAACCGCTGGCGACGGCGTAGAGGAAGCCTGCGGCGATTCCTGCGAGAAAGCGCCCTTTGACTTTCTTGAGCAGGGCAAAGTAGGGGCGGAAGCGCTGGATCACTGGGCGGAGCATTGTTTCCAACCGCGCCGGGAACAAGCCGCGAATGAGGGGCTCACGGCTTGGTGAGTTTCAAGCGCATGAAGCGCCTTCCGGAGCCGGTCGCCGCAGAGAAGTTCGCGCCCGGATAAGAGAGCGACCAGCAGGGGGAATTGAGCGGAGCCGGGAAAAATCCGCTTCCGGGATAGGGCACGAACTACGGGACGACAGTCGTGTCGAGCTCACTGGTTTTCGGCACCACGTAGAGGCAGTTGCTGGGCGGCGGCGGACTTGGTGGTGGACGCCGAAGGTAGGTGGGGATCTCCAGCCTGGATATTGACGGTGGCCCCGGTGTTGAAGCGGAGGTCGGCCGGCGCGCCGCAGAGCGCACGGATGCAGTTGGCGCGGCGCTCCACATCGGTCACGAAAGCTCTCGAAATCGTGTCTTCCGCTCCGGCTGCCAAACTCGTGTAGTTTCCAGTCTAGGCGATCCGGTTCTGATATCCTTTGGATTTCACATAAACCGCCTGCCAGAGAGAAACCACGTCATTCCGGGACGAGGTATCGACTGAAAATCCATAGCTGTCAGTCGTGCCCGTCCAGCTCCATGCCACACTTGGCAAAAGCAATGACGCGACCAGAAACGCCGACCTCAGGCTTTGACGAAAATACGACTCGCTACTATTTAACGTGGTTTTGATCTATCAGCAATTACTGATAGATTTTTTCAAATTCGTAGTGGATCGCCGAGAGGCAGAAGAAACTCGCCGTCTCCGCGCGCAGCACGGTAGCACCGAGGGTGACTGGAGCAAATGACGCGTCCAACGCCGACTGGGTTTCGGCAGGAGTGAAATCCCCTTCCGGACCGACCAGAATGACCACCCGGCCGGGTTTCCCGCCACTGCGGACCACCTCGCGCATCGGCCTGGCCCCTTCCGCCAATGAGGCGATCAGGCGGAGCTCGTCAGGACCAGATGGAGCGAGGCTTCCGACCCAGGTTTGAAAATCAAGCGGCTCGTGAACTTGCGGCAGGTGATCCAGTCCGGATTGCTTGCAGGCCTCCAAGGCGACGCGCTGCCACTTGTCCGCCTTTCCCTCGCCGGGCTGGACGACGGTGTTTCGCGTGACCAGCGGTTGGATGGCGAAAGCGCCAAGCTCAACGGCCTTCTGGACCACCAGATCCATCTTCTTCCCCTTCGGAATTGCCAGCGCCAGGACCACTTCGGGGTCGGGAGCCTGAACACTGGAAACCGCGCCGAGCTCCAACTTCACCCGCTCACGGGAAACCTCGGCCACCCGGGCCTCCGCTCGCCGACCCCTGCCATCGAAGACCGAGACCGTCTCCCCTGAGCGGATCCGCAGCACCTGCGAAAGATGCTTCGCCTCATCACCTAACAGCCAAGCGATTTCTCCCCACGAGTCGGACGGTAGGAAAAAGCGCGCCATGGTCCGGTGAGGTCAAATGTCGAAAAAGCGGCGGGCCTTTTCAAAAAAGGACTCCTGCATCGGGGAGTTGTGCTCGCCGATGGACTCGGAGAAGGCCCGCAGTTTTTCCTGCTGATCGGTATTGAGCTTGGTGGGCACCTCGACCTGGAGCTTCACGTGCAGATCGCCGCGCCGGCCGTTGGAAAGATTCACCACGCCTTTGTCGCGGACCCGGAAAACGCTGCCGCCCTGCGTGCCGACTGGAACCTTGATCGACGACTGACCGTCGAGCGTCGGGACCTTCAATTCACCACCGAGCGCCGCCGTAATGAAGGGCAGCGGAACCTCGCAATAGAGATCCGAGCCATCGCGCTCAAACACATCGTGATCCCGGACGTGCAGGAAAACATAAAGATCCCCCGCCGTGCCGCCACGGACACCCGCGTCACCATTTCCCGAGGAGCGCAAGCGCGTGCCGGTATCGACGCCACCGGGAATGCGGATCTTGATCCGGCTGTTGCGCTGCACGCGGCCCTCGCCCTTGCAGGACGAGCAGGGATCGGAGACCGTTTCACCCGCACCCCGGCACTCCGGACAGGTCGATTGCTGGATAAAAATACCGGCCTGACGAGCCACCACGCCGCGACCGGCGCAGGTCGTGCACGGACGCGTGCCACCGCTGCCTTTGGAGCCAGTTGAGTTGCAAGTGTCGCAGGGCGTGTAGCGCTCGATCTCGAGTTCCTTCTCGACGCCGCGGGCGGCCTCTTCGAGCGGGATTTCCAGATCGTAACGGAGATCGCTGCCACGTTGCTTGGCGCCTTTTTGTTTGCGGGCGCCACCGCCGCCAAAGAATTCCTCGAAGCCGCCGCCGAACGCCTGGCCGAAGACCTGGGAGAAGAGATCCATCGGATCATGGAAGCCGCCGCCGCCAAAACCGCCGCCGCCAGCGCCGCCATTGAAGGCCGCGTGGCCGTAGCGATCGTAGGCCGCGCGCTTGTCAACGTCGCTTAGCGCTTCATAGGCCTCACCGAGTTCCTTGAAACTTTCCTCGGCCTCCTTGTTTCCCGGGTTCTTGTCCGGGTGGAATTTCACCGCGAGCTTGCGGTAGGCCTTCTTGATCTCGTCCTGACTCGCTTCACGCGCCACGCCGAGGATCTCGTAATAATCACGCTTCGATGCCATCGCTTAAGCCTCCCCTCCTCCTGTTCCAGGTGCCTTTGAGACGATCACGCTGGCTGGGCGCAGCAAGCGATCGCGCAAACGGAATCCACGCCGGGTGACACGCAGCACATGGCCTTCCGCCAGGGTGGTGGACTCTTCCTGGGTAACCGCTTCGTGGAGATTCGGGTCGAAAAGCTTTCCTTCCGACGGGATCTCCTCGACGCCCTGGGAGGCAAGGAAATCAGCGAGTTGGCGACGGACCATGTCCATGCCGATGTAGATCATCGAGCCCGGATCCTTGGCAGCGGCCATCATGCCCATTTCAAAGTTGTCGATCACCGGCAGGAGTTCCTCAAGAAGCCGCTGGTTGGCGAAGCGCATCGCGTCCTCACGCTCACGGGCGGCACGCTTGCGGAAATTGTCGAGATCCGCCGCCGTGCGTAGGGCGACTTCCTTCCACTTCGCGGCCTCGGCCTCGAGTTGCTCCCAGGGATCGAGGGCGGTGGTGTCAGCGGTTTCAACCACCTCCGGCGACGGGTCGGCGACTGGCTCGGCGTTGTCAGGATTCATGCGGGCTACCTGTAACGAGCTTGGCTCCCGCGTCAACTCCCGGAACACAGGCAATCCGGGACAAACGGACACAAAAAAGCCGCCGCCCGGTGAAGGGCGGCGGCCACGCAGTCAACTGAAGCGCAAAAAGCGATCAGAACGAGTAGTTCAGACCAAGCGAACCGCCATGGCTGGTGAGACCGTCATCAATCGCGATTTCGCCGCGATAGCCGACGTCAAGCGACAGCGCGGGCGTGAGCGAAATCCCGGTGCCAACACTGATCAGGAACGCGGAGCTTTGCTCGGCTCCCGTCACGCTGAATGCCTTGCCACCGATGATCGCGGTGACGCGGTTGGCGCCGTCCTCGAACTCGTGGGCGTAAGCCACGGTGGCATACGGACGGAACATGCCGTAGTTGGCGTTCATGCGGTAGCCGATGAGGGCGCGCAGTGAATCGACATCATAGCCGGTGACCGCGATTGGCAGTGGGCCGGATTCCGTGAAGCCGTCGACACTGACATTCTGATACTCAAATCCGGCGAACGGGCCGTGCTTGATCTTACTGTCGCCCATGGTGTAACCGATAGTCCACATGGCCTGGACGCTGGTGGCGTTGGTATCGCTGATTCCAATGCCGCCGAGCACGCCGCCAAGAACGCGGGTGGAATCGAGGCTGTGGTCACCGTAGCCGACTAGGAAGTCGGAATAGAGACCAGTCGACGCGCCCCAAGTGCCATAAACGGCGCCTCGGAAACTATCGATGTCCGTGCTGGAGCCGGTGCCATTGAAGCTGCCCTTGGAACCATCAAGCACGACGCCAAGGACGAGCTGCGGAGCCAGGCGCCAGTCGAAACCCGCAGTGAAAGCTCCGGTGTCGCCATCGTAATCGGCGAGACTGCCTGAAGCGTCATATTTCTGGGAGTCGTAGGAAGCCGAACCCCAGGCATTTCCGCGTCCAGTGGAGTGGGTCGTCGTTTCACCGGGAACGAGCGCGCCCTTCGCATCCCTCGAGGATGGGGCGGTCTCGGTGACGGTTTCGCCGCCTTCACGGACATTGGCAAGATGCTCCTGGGTGAGGCGATGCAAGCGGTAGTTGCTGTTTTCAACCGACGTGATCAGGCCGATCTGCCTACCGGGATCAATAGAAGCCAGGGTATCCTGCACCGTGGCGAGATCCGAAAGATCAAGCGCGGCGATGAAGTCCTGGATCAGTGGGTCCGGGCTATTGGCCAGATTGTCGAGCGCACCGCCGAGGGCTGCCTGGTTCGGAGTCAGGCCTGGAAGTCCGGCGAAGTTGTGCTGGACGTTCAGGACCAAGTTCGTGTTTCCACCAAGGACCTGGGCGGCCTGGACGGCCAAACCGGCTGGAGCGATTCCATTGCTTACGTCAGCTGGATCGCTGGTGGTGAGCGTCGAAAAGTATTCCCCGAGAATGGTGTTGTAGCTGACGTTGCTGGAGTTGGACTGGCCTCTCAACATCGTCCCACCCTGGTTGGCGAAGAACGGTCCCGTTTCCAAGGCAGTGGGGCTGAAGACGACCCCGATGGGCCCGATCGAATTGAATCCAACGATCGGCGAATCGCTGTCGATGATCGTGTAGGCTCCATTGGTCAGGGCCTTGTTCACGTTGGTGGGCGCGATGTGGATCTCGGCACCCGTGACGTCGTAGACATTGCCTTCTCCGGTCTGACGGATCAGGTCGCTGTTGACTCCATTGATGATGGGCGTCTGCGAAATAATGTCCTCGCGGATGTAGGTGCTTCCGAACGGATTGATCACGATTGGGGCCAAGTTGCCAACCAAGGGTGCGGCGTTGTCCAACTGGCTGAAGTGGGTGACATCACCGGTGATCGTGAGCAGGCCCACGGAGTCTTCCGGATAGAGGTTCACGGGTGGCGGAAGGATGATACCACGCGGGGCGATCGTTTGCGCAAGCTGGGTATCACCGGCGATATCGATCGGCGTGGCACCTGCACTGATGCCGCCGCCGTTCTTGATCTCGATATTGGCATTCCAAGTGTGGGTTCCACCGATCTCGCCGCCGTCGGCATTGATGAAGGCACGACCGTCTAGGCCGTTCACATCGCCGTTGATGATGAGGCCACCCGCATAGACGTTGATCGTGTTAGCGAAGACCTCCTCGGAGTCACCGATCCCACCGATGAAGGCCGTGCCGGATTGATACTTGTTGATGGTTTCCGTATTGAAAACGCTTCCGAAGACAATGTTGTCGTCGTCGTAGATCGAGCTGGCACCGCCATAGAAGTTGATCGTGTCGTTACCTTCACCGCTGTCGATGTTGCCATCGATGACGGAGCCAAAGTAGAGGTTGGTGACGTCATTGCCGCCGCGGAGGTTCAGGGCACCTGAGTCGCCCGTGATGTAGCCATAGTTGTTGACGGTCTGCACGGCCTCTGAACCATCGACACCCGCGCCTGAATCGCCGTAGATGTCACCATGGTTCGTGATGGTGGAGGACGGAGCGACAGGGGCATCGAGCTGCACCGTATCGAGGGGAAGGATCGGGGGGGCGATCGTTGCGTCGTCGATGTCGATGCCGTCTCCATCTTCCCCACGGATCACGCCGCCGATCTCGTTGATGATCGTGGCGCCATCGAGAGCGTTGATGCCGTCGTTGTTATGACCGGTGATGGTGCCGGAGTTTTCAAGATACAAGCCGCCTCCGACTTTAACGCCGTCGGAAGAACCCGTGATGGATGCGGTCCGGGAATTGTAAATGCTCGCGGAATCCAGTGCGTAGACACCATCGCTTTCTTCACCCTTGCCCTCTACGACCCCAAGCTCGTTGTTGTGGAACGTGAGGCCGTTTCCGGCCTGGATACCGTGACCTCCATTGCCAATAATGCTTCCTCCGGCGATTGCGAAATCATCGAACTCGTCGAAGGTGGCCAGGTTGCTGATCTCGGCATTGTTCCCGGCCTTGACACCAGTGTCATTGGTCGAGGAGATACTGCCGTAGTTGTCGACGCTGGCACTGTTGCCTGCCAGCACGCCTTCGCGGTTGGCAGTGATCGTGGCTTCGAGGTTGTTCGTCAGATCAAGGCCGTTCGACACGTCGACCCCCTGCTGGTTTCCTGAGATCGAGCCATTGTTCGTCACCCTCATCCCGTCCTGGCCCTTGATGCCGTCGGAGTAGGATCCGGTGATACCGGCGATGGTGCCGTCGTTGACGATGGTGCCGCCATTGACATTGAAATGAATGCCGTCATTACCGCCCTGGATCAGGCCTCCCACGAGGTTGTTGATGATCAGGTTTCCGCTGGAGGACTGGATGCCTCGCTGGGCGACGTTGAGGGATCCGGAGTTGTCGATCGTGTAGTTGTCGGCGGAGACGGTGACACCGTTCTGCAGGGTAAGATCACCGGTCAGGAGAGCCCCTGAATTGATGGTGACCGTAAAGGGAGAGGCATTTCCACCACTCGCGAGGATGGTCCAGTCGGAGCCGTTGGATTCATCGTAATTCCCGGTCACCAGGACATTGCCCGCCGTATCAGGATTGATCGCGTGAAGGGCTCCACTTGCCTGTTGAATGAGTGCAGGAAGGACAATCAGCGCGGGAAGCGCCTTCTTAACTAAACATCTTAATTTTGGTTTCATACGTCCGCGAAGCTACGCGGCTGCACACTGTGACAGCTATGGGGAATAACCCTACCTCGATAGCCTGCCTTCAATCCTGCCTAAGTTCTTGCATTCAAGGAGGTCGATGACGGCAGCCACGGCTCGATCAGGCACTTCAGGGACCGATAGTCAGCGTCCAGACGGGGATCGGCCGCCATCACCTGATCGGCCAGCGCCCTTGCCTCACGAATCAGGGGAATATCCGAGAGAAACTCAACGAAACGCAGTTCGCCCGCACCGCTCTGGATCGTTCCGAGCACGTCACCCGGCCCCCGCAGACGCAGGTCGGCCTCGGCGATCTCGAAGCCGTCGGAGGTTGCTTCCAGCACCCGCAGCTTTTCCATCGCTTCCAGACTTTTCCCATCGGTCAGAAGAACGCAATAGCTCTTGTGGCCACCTCGACCGATGCGACCACGAAGCTGATGAAGCTGGGCGAGGCCGAAACGTTCCGCATGGTGAAGGATCATCACGCTGGCATTAGGCACGTCCACCCCGACCTCGATCACCGTCGTGGCCACCAGCGCGGCGATCTCGCCCTCCCGGAAGCGCCTCATGACAGCCTCTTTCTCGTCCGCGGAAATTTTCCCGTGAAGCAAGCCGACCTCACGGCCCGCAAGGCGCTTTTGCCATTTCGGAAAAGCCTCCGTCACGGACTCAACCTTCAGGGTCTCGCTTTCCTCGACGAGCGGATAGACGAAGTAAGCTTGGCGGCCTTCGTCGAGCTGGCTTTTGACGAACTTGTTGATGTCGGACTGCTTGGCCCCAACGCGCAAGGCGGTGACGATTTTCCCGCGCCCGGCCGGCTTTTCATCGAGGATCGAAACATCGAGGTCGCCGTAGATCGTGAGAGTCAGCGTGCGCGGGATCGGCGTGGCGGTCATGACCAGCACATCCGGAATCGCCCCCTGCTCGATCAGTCTCCCACGCTGAGCAACGCCGAACTTGTGCTGCTCATCGATTACCACCAGACCAAGGTTGCTGAAGGCCAGACGATCGTGCAGCAGCGCGTGGGTACCAATCACGATCTGGGCTTCCCCGTCGAGCGCCAGGTGGGTGGATTCCTCCTTGGCCGCCGTGAGCAAGGTGATGCGGATGCCAAGCGGCTCCAGCCATTGACGGAATGTTAGATAATGTTGCTCAGCCAGAATCTGGGTCGGCGCCATGAGCGCGGCCTGCGAACCGGAATCGACCGCCAACACCATCGATGCCATGGCGACGAAGGTTTTTCCCGAACCGACATCGCCCTGGAGCAACCGGTTCATCGCGCGCGGCGAACGGAGGTCGGCGATGATTTCCTTGATCGAGCGCTTCTGCGCGCCAGTGAGATCGAATGGCAGACTTTCGTAAAAGCGTTTCAGCAGGGTCGTCCGGACGCCCTGAACGCGACCGGGATGATCATCGTGTCGCGCCCGCCGCCAGACGACGTTGAGCTGGAGCGCGAAAAATTCCTCAAGCGCGAAGCGGCGTTTCGCCGAGGCGGATTCCTCCAAGGTCTCCGGGAAATGGACACTGCGGAAGTCCGCGACCCGGTCGCGCTCGGGAGCCACATCGTAGCACCAAGCGAGGGTGGCGGGATCGACCTGATGGAGCAGCAGGTTGATGATTTCCCGCAATCGGCGTTGGGAAATTCCAGCGATGTTCCGGTAGATGGGGACGATGCGTTCGAGATGGATCGACGGGCCCTCGTCGTCGCGGAGGATTTCGAATTCCGGGTGATCGATGACCAGCCGCCCGCCCGCCTCCTTCACTTTCCCGTAGAGGATGACTTCGTGACCACTGGCCACGAGCTTGTGGATGAAAGGCATGTTGAACCAGCGGCAGGTCACCTTCCCCGATCCGAAAAGGCCACCGCTGCCATCCATCACCACGGCTTCATAGAATTTCCTGCCGGGCCCGAAACGCCGCAGCGAGGCATCGATCACCGTGCCGCGCAGGCAAACCGCCGCAGCGCCTTGTTGGACTGGAAAGGCATCGAAGCGCCGCCGATCCTCGTGCCTTTTCGGAAACCACTGAAGTGCCTCCACTGCCGTCAGGAGTCCCACCGCGGCGAGTGCTGCGCTCTCTTTCGGAGAAAGCAGCGGCGAGGAGGCGAGTTCGGCAGAGGCGGAAATCACAGCAGCGGTTCTGGAAGTTCACCCGCCGATCAGGGCGAGGCGACGCAAATAATCGAAGCTGAAAAGCCCGGTGGAATGGCCATCCGCCCAGCCAATCTGGAGCGCATAGCCGCCGATCGGCTCGATCTTTACGAGATCAAATGCCTTGGTTCCGAGCTCCACGACCGGGCGCAGCACCCGTCCCAAGGCGTCGGGTTCACCTTGGCAAGCGGCACAAGGACAGGCCCTGCGCAGGGTCGGGAGGGGCAGGTAGAGCTCCTCCCCGTCGGAGAAGGAAACCGCCAGTTCGTTGCCGATGACGGTGGCTTGGTGGAGAGAGACTGCCATGAGCCAAGAGAATGAATCATCCAAGCTCGCCGTCCACCCGATAGGCGCGGTGTCCGAAAATCGCCGAGCCCACGCGGACGAGGCTGGCTCCTTCCTCGATGGCGACCTCGTAGTCACTACTCATGCCCATGCTGAGCTGAGGCAGGCCCATTCCTGAATCGATCGCGAGCCGATCCCTGAGTTCCCGCAGCGCGGCAAACCAAGGTCGCGCGGACTCCGCATCGGGTCCCGCGGGAGGAATCGTCATCAAGCCTTGGATTTCCAATCGCGGCAGGGAAATCAATGCTTCCATCTGTTCGCGCAGCTCTTCAGGCGCAAAGCCACCCTTGGTCGCCTCTCCCGCGACGTTTACCTGAAGGAAGATTTTCGGGAAGAGACCGAGCTCCGACGCCACCTGATCCGTGTAGGTTGCGAGCTTCAGCGAGTCGATCGCGTGAATCGCTTCAAAGAGCGGCAAAATCTTGCGGATTTTATTGCGCTGCACTCCGCCAATGAAATGCCAGCGCAGGGAGGCTGGCAGCATCGAGATTTTAGGCTCGGCCTCCTGCAGACGGCTCTCTCCAAACAGCCGTTGCCCCAGTTCTGAGACTTCGCGGACTGCGGCCGCAGGGAAAGTCTTGGAAACCGCAATCAGCTCCACGCTTTCACGCGCGCGCCCCGCCCGCCCGCAGGCGGCGGCAATGCGGGACTCAACCAATGAGAGGTTCTCCGCCACCGGCGGCATCAGCGGATCTCGGGTTGTTTCCTGATCAAGCCTGCCATCTTCGCGTTCTCGGTCAGATCGATGAGATCCTTTAGAACAAAGATGCCTTCGCGCTTCACTGGATCCATGCCGCTCGGCCAGCGCGGAGTGTCGTCGAGGTCCTCAACATCGTCCTTGGCCTTGCGCATGTAGCCATTGTCCTCCTTCGAGGGGTCGAACTCGTGGATGTCCGCTCCCTTCGCAATGTCATCCAGCGAGAGCTTGAAAAATTTGAAGCGCGAAGCGTCCTCCGTCTGGACCTGCTTGAAACGCGCTTTCCGCTCGGCATTGCGCTGGCGCTGGGTTTCGTCGACTTCGGCGAGCTCCTTCTTCCGCTCTTCGATATTGAGGGAAACCTTGTTCTCCTGAAGGTGGGCCTTTGCCTTCATCATTTCGTCGATGATGTAGCTGAAGTCCTTGTTCGCCTTCACACGACTCATGCTCAACTCGGAGAGACGAGGAGTGAAAAGATCCGCCTTGGGAAGCGGCGAGAAATCAGCAGCGGGGCGAATGCGGTCATGCGGCAGCGCGTGATCCATGAAGCGCTCACCGATTTCAATGGCGTCCCCAAGGCTGGGCAGGACGACATCCGAGGCCACACCTTCCAGCTGCGTGGAGGAACCGGAGGGGCGATAGAACTTCTGGATCGTCACCTTGAGAAATCCCGCTTGGGCGCGGGCCGCAAAGAATGGCAGCATCTTGCCAATGTCCATCGGCTGCTGGACGGTACCTTTCCCGTAGGTCGAGCTATCGCCGACGATCACCGCCCGATTGTAATCCTGAAGGGCGCCGGCCAGGATCTCACTGGCGGAAGCGCTGCTTTTGTCGATCAAAACCACCATCGGGCCTTCATAGATGGGCTTCTTGTCGTCCGCGTCTTTTACCTGGACCTGGCCAAGGGTGTTCTTCACCTGCACGACCGGTCCGCGGTCGATGAAAAAGCCAGTCATGCGGCGGACCTCTTCGAGTGAACCGCCTCCATTATTCCGAAGATCCATGATCAATCCATCGACCTTCTCCTCGTTGAGGCGCTGAAGGATACGCTCGACGTCCACCGAACAGCGGGTCGTGCCCTCATCGAAGTCGGCATAGAACGAAGGCAGCGTCAGCCAGCCAATCCGGCGGGATGCTCCTCCAGGACCCTTCATTTCGATCACCTCCGCGCTGGCCTGCTCATCCTTGAGCTCCACCTTGCCGCGCTTGATGACGATGATCTTGGACTCACCCGCCGCGCCCCCTGCGGGCTCGACCTTCAGCGCCACTGGGGAATTCTCCTTACCACGGATCAGATCGACGACCTTGTCGATCTTCATGAACATGATGTCGGTCATGTCCCCGGAATTCGTGGAATCCACTCCGACGATGCGATCATTCAACTTCAGGGTCCCCTCGCGATCCGCCGGCCCGGCAATGACGATTCCGGTGATCTTGGTGGCTCCATCCTCTTCGGCCTGGAGGAGTGCTCCGATGCCGACGAGCTCGTTCCGCATGCCATCCTTGAAACGATTCATCTCACGGAAACTCATGTAATCCGTGTGGGGGTCGTAGGACCTGGAGACCGCGCTTAGGAAGTAATTCGCAATCTCCTCGTCATCGACGTCCTTGACGCTGTGAAGGAAACGGTCGTAGCGGAGCTTGATCTTCTCTTTCGGATCGCGTTCACCCTTCGTCGGGTCGGTCTTGCTCTGTTCTTTGGCCATCTTGACCAGCATGTCTCGCTTCAGAACCTCCGCCAGGACCGCCTCCTTGATCTGCAACGTCCAGAGGGCCTTCGCTTCGGCCTCGTCACGCGGCCAAGCGGCATCCTTGCGGGAGCGGGCGATCGATTCCTTTTTGGTGAGATCAATTTCGCCCTGACTCAGGAGCGTGTTGGCGTCCGCGACCCGGGTTTCAACCCGTTGCCGGAAGGTCTTGTAGATGTCCTTCGCCGCCGTCATGCTCTCATTCTGAAGGAGCATCGAGTGGAGCTTGTCACCGTAGGTCGTCTTGAACCTGGTGACGTCCTGCTGGGTGAAATAAACGCGATTATAGTCAAGATCTCCCAGATAGTCGTCAAGGAACTGCTCGCTGAGTTTTGCATTGAACGGCAAGCGGGCGAAGTGGCTGTTCTGCAACATGATCGCCATTTGACGGCCGACCTCGTTGAAATCAGCCTTCTGGGCGCAGGCCGAACTGGAAAGAGCGGCGACCGTGACGGCTAAAACGGTTCTGCGAATGCGAGAGATGCTCATGGATGACGGCACTACCAAACGTGATTTTGAAGCCCCGGCAGCTTGGCACAGGGACGTGGGATGTCGAATTTTTAAAGCGCAGCCTGAAAGTTGACTCACTTCCCCGCCTTGCGGGCCTCAAACCAGTTGCGGAAATAAGCGTCCTTCGCCAGTTCAGCCTCGTTGGCCAAAGAAGCGCTGTCTGGAAGCTGCCCGAACATGAACATCCCGGACTCCGGGGGGCGTCTGCCCAAAACCAAATCCATCGGCACCAGATTTCCGTTCCGGAACACCTTCACAGTCACCTTCTGCCCGGGTTTGTGGCTGCGGATCCAAGTGGAAAAATTTTCCACGGCCATCAGGTCCCGCCATACCTGGTCACCGGCCTCGACAATGACGTCACCCGGCACCAGTCCAGCCTTCGCGCCAGCCGTATCGGGCACCACGAGGGTCACACTGACCCCCGTTCGCTGCACCGGGTCATTCGGAACCTGCAGCTGGACCGCCGTCATCATGATGCCGACATAGCCCTCTCCGTCCTTTAAATAGTCGTCGACCACCAGATCCCTCAAAACTGCCGTGTAGCGCCGGCGGGCCTCGGGGTCGGCATCGCTCAAAGCGCGCCGGAAAAGCCAGTCTTTTGCGGTCTCCGGTTGTTTTCTCGCCCACTCGAGAAGGGCTCCCTGGGCGCTGGCCCTCTCTTTAAAATCCTCAGAGCCCAAGTGCTTCAATAGATCCTGGGAAGGCGGCTCAAGCGCCGCGCTCACGCCGACTGCCAAGATCGAAAAAATGATCCCGCCGCACGCTGTAAGCAATCCTCGAGAGAACATCAACATGACGATTGTCGAAAGCCGCAGGTATGCCGCTCAGCGCCCGAGCCAGTTCTTTTCCGGAACGGTGATGGTGTCGTTGAGCTTGAGCGGGAAATTCATGAACACCGTCATCGTCAGATCCAAGGTCCTGACAGTGCCGCCACGCAGGAGCTGAACCCGATTGACGGCACCGAATTCCGAAGGCCCTCCTGCGGCCTGGACCGCTTGATAGATGGTCATGCCTTCAGTGAACTCCACGGGCCCCGTTTTCCGGACCTGTCCACCGAGATGGACCATCTGCTTTTCAATTTCCTCAGCCGAGCTCGACTGCACCTGCACATTTGGATTCGTATAGATCTGGGCCGAGCGGTAGGCAGCGGCGATACTGGCGCCAAGGGCGGTCGGGCTCAATCCTGCGGCCCGGACATTGTTGATGAACGGCATCGTGATGTAGCCACTCTCGGAAACGGTGTACATCCCGTTGACGCGCGCACACTCCTCCTGGGGCACGCCCCGGATATCAATTCGAATGGCGCGGCCCGGGCTGATCACACTTTGCGCGGTGGTCGGGACGACGCAGCCACAGGCGATGGCAGCAATCGCTATGATGGATTTCAAGTTCATGAGGGCAGTGTGGTTGAAGTTTCCCAAAGGTCAATACAGCTCGGAATCGCCCTTGCCAGGTGCCTGGGGCCTCGGCGCGGGAGCGACCGCGTTCCCTTTCGGCGCGGCTGAGGCGGCAAGAACCGGCGACTGGGATTCTGCGGGGGCGTAGTAAGTGTAGTAGCTGGTGTAGTACTGATACTGGCTGTCGCTGCGGACATCCACGTTGTTGAGCACCACGCCGATCACATGGCCGCCGACGTTTTCGATCGCCTGCTTGACGCGCATCAGCATGTTGCGGGGCAATTTGCGGTGCTGGACGACAATCATCGTGAGGTCGACTTCACTGGCGAGCACCGAGGCATCGCTCACCCCAAGAATCGGCGGGCTGTCAACGAGGACGAGGTCAAAGCGCTGTTTCACGTCCTGAATCAGTTCGGACATCCGGCGGGAATTCAGAATGCCGGCCGCATCGGCCGGAAGAATGCCCGAGGGCATGAAGTAGAGGTTGTCGACCGGCGTCTGGAGGATGACATCCTCGAGCATCAGTTCGGTTGTTAGATAATTGGTCAGGCCCACCGAGTTGTTGATGTCGAAAAACGTATGGAGCCGCGGGCGGCGCAAGTCGCCGTCGATCATCAGGGTCGTGTAACCTCCCTGCGCACAGATATAGGCCAGATTGACAAGGGTCGTCGACTTGCCTTCTCCCGCCCCACCGGAGACGATCGTGATCGCATTGTCTTCGGGATTTTTCCGGTTGAACTCGATATTGGTCCGAAGAATCCGGTAAGCCTCGGCGTCCGGGCTCATACCACTTTGCTTGTGAAGGATTCCCACATCCTTCGGAACCACGGCGAGCACTGGCACTTGTAGGTAGCGTTCCACATCCTCGAGGGTCTTCACTGAGGTGTCGAGGTACTCGAGGAAGAACGCGATGCCGACACCAAAGATCAGGCCGACGACTGCGCCGAGGATCAAGTTGAGGGTAACGTTGGGGCTGACCGGATTTTGGGAGATGACCGCATCTTCATGAACCACGATGGAATTGGCGGGAATCCGCTCCTGAATGGTTTCTCCAAGGAGCTTGAGCTTCATCGTTTGAAGCATTTCTTGGGCGGTTTCGAACTCGCGCTTGGCATCGATGTAGTCCTGGGAATCAACGGCCTTGTCGATCGCGTTTCCATTCTTCTCCTCCGCATTGATCTTCATCTTGGCAAGTCGTTCGGTGGCCATGTCCAACTGGGCCATGAGGGTTTCACGCAGGCTCGTGACCCCTTCCTCGAGCTGCTTACGCATGTTCTTGAGGTTCTGGTCATGGGCTCGGATCGTCGGGTGCTGTTCGCCGAGTCCCTGCGTTTTCAACTGATCGAGCATCCGCCTCTGCTCCAGATACTGGGGATAGAGGGACTTGATGATATTCTCGGGTAAATCAAGCCCGGCTGCATACACCAGAAGCTGCTCACTGGTGTAGTTGAGAAGGCTCTTGATCTGGCTTTCGAGTTGGATCTTGTCCATCTCGATTTTGTGCACCGAATCCTTGGCCATTGATGCGCCGTCGTCGTCGCTGCCACCGCCGTTGAAGCGGTAGAGGCTTTCTGCGCCCGTGGGAATGATCCCCTTGGTGCGGACGATGGTGGTCAGCAACTTGCGCCTGTCCTCAACCTTGTCCTCCTGATCCCTGACCGCCTTGCGCAGCTCCTGAAGTGCGCGCTCGGAATCACGGCCCTCAATTTCGGTTCTGTAGTTCTTGTAAGCTTTCGCCACCTCGGCAGTGATGTCACGGGCATCTTCCTTGTTGGTGTGGCGCACCTTGATGTCGATCAGGTCGGTACCGCGACGGTTCTGCGTGTCCACCACGCCCTTGAGGATGCTGATGATCGTCTCCTTATCATAGCCCCACTTGTTCGGAAGCTCCAGTTGGTCTGACACCTTTGACATCACATTCCGGGACTTGATGATTTCAAACTCCGTCGCGAAATACTGCGCGGTCATCATTCCAGCCCCGCTGGACTCGGTGTTCTCGCGCCCGAGGACGGTGATTCCTGGAGTCCTCGGTTTCACCTGCACCGTGGCGGTACTTTCGTATTTTTTCGGCATCACGTAGGTGATCACCGACGCCGTCATGAAAACGAGCAGAAGAGTCAGCAGGATGACTCCATAGCGGTTCTTGATGACCTGCCAGTAGTCGACCGCATGCAGCGTGGCCTCGTTGTTGTTTGGCGTTTGGGATTGCATGGTTTGGATCTAGTGGGAATGGATTGGACAGGGCTTTTCGGAAAAAGCAAACTCCCGCAATGAGAACATTGCGGGAGTTTGTCGAAAGTCAAATATCGTGACGCTTTTGTGGATCGGTGAGGGATCAGAATTCGGCGCGGATTCCCACGCTCACCCGGTTGCGGTTGTAGGTATTATCCAGAAGGTCCGAGTTGGACCTTGTGTAGTCGTAAGTGAGGTTGCCGCTGATGATGTCGGTGAATTTGAGCGACAGGCCGATGTAGGCGTTGATAAGGTCTTCCGACAGGCCCGAGGCGGTTGCGGGGGCCACGGGGGTCAGCGGGTCGCTGTCATCCGCCACTTTACGTCCGTCTTTGAAGCTGGCAGGTATATAATCAACGCCGGCGAGAATCGACAACTTCTGCGAAATCGCATAGTCCGCTTTCACACCAACCCGGAGGGTCCCGCGCGAGCTGAACTCATACAATTGACCCGGGAATCCGACTGCCCGGACGGTGTCGTTGTTCTCAAGCCCGTAGCGAAGGAAGGCGGTAACTTTGAACTCGCTGTTTATCTGAGAACTCAAGTTCAGCTCGAAGAACGGGCTGGTGGTGTCGGACGAGCCAACCGCGTCCACCTGATGGAACTGGCTACCTGCCCGGGCAATCAAGATCGTCGTCGGGCTGAAGCGGTGCTCGATTCCCGCCAGGAGGTAGTGGTCGGTGGCGTCAGAAACGAGCGTATCCCCGGTGGTCTTAGCGTAGCGATAGTCAGCGGTCAGCACCGTCTGTGGGCTGAGCTGGTAGCGGAATTGGTGATACAAGGTAGCGGTAAACCGGCCCGCGTTCTGAACCGCCTTGTCGTAGTTGATGCTGCTGAGCGTAATGCCGGTGTAGGTGGCGACCCGCTCGGTCCAGCGATATCCGAGCGCATTGTCGGTCTGCCAATAGAAGGGGGCGCTTGCCTGACGGCCGCTGGCGTATCCGTAGGCGTAATCGGGCTCGAGCTCGTAGGACAGGAAGTTGCGGCTGACAAAACGCAGTCGCTCGTTGAAGCGATGGGTGATGCTGGCTTCCAAACGGGCCTGCCCGTAGAGGTCTTTCGTTCCACCTGCGCTTGGCTTGTCCAAGTAGTAAATCATCCCAAGGCGCGCAAACACCTCACAAGTCGTCTGGGGGGCGGTGGAAAGGAACGAAACTCCAACGTAGGGATTGACCGAGGTCCCACTCCCGCTCCCGGTAAGCGCGCTAGCGGTTGGGTTGACGTTGTCGTCGTAGATCAGGTTGGCTCCGATAGACCACTTGAGAGGGATGCTTTCCTTCGATTCGGCGCCGGCGTAGTATAGACCTTCAGCGTGGACAGCTCCGATGAGAGAGAGTCCGGCGATTCCGGCGAGCAGGATGCATTTCATGCTTGGCTTGGGGAGATGGTAAGATTGAGGGGATGATACAGCTTGGGAAGAAATTCAAAAGCGCAATTCTTGAAATCAGCGCAGGGTCCGGAAGCGGGTATCGGAACCTATCGGCGGCGGTGACGGGATGATCGGAGGGTCACCAGTAGGCAGCCCAGGAGGCAACGGGTCTCCTGATGTCTTTGGCGTTTGGTGCTTGTCGCCTGGCTCGTCGAGAGGATTCCAAGTATCGGTGACCTGAGCCTCCTTCGCGTCCTTGGAATCCTTGGCGCTGTTCCCTGATTTGCCTCCACTCGGGTCGAGCTCGGCAAGGACAGCCTGGACATCCGCCAGCGCATCCGGAGCCACGGCGAGTGCGCACTGCGCGATCAAGCGCATATGGTCAGGCGCGACTGAAGAGGCTGCCTCAACGATCGCCGCGACGGTCTTGGCGTCGGCTTGGGTCACCTCGATCGCCGTCTTGACGACTTCGCAGGAGCATCCGGGACTTGCGGACACCTTGGCCTCAACGAGTTGAAGTAAATCCGCAGGCTTCGCGGTAATCGCATCCCTTAACGCCAAAGACAGACTGGCGCAGTTGTCTTCAGCAAGTGCGAAGGGTGCGGAGAGAAGTCCGAAAACTGCGCCCAAGGCGACGGGGCTGGGGATCTTCTTCATGCGATTAGGTGTTCTTGAAAATCTTCAGAGCAAGCTACGGAAAGCGGGCAGCGGGAATCGAACCCGCATGTCTAACTTGGAAGGATAGCGCTTTACCACTAAGCTATGCCCGCGATGACGTTGAGACTGTAGCAGCCGGAGGCGGCCACCCGCAAGCGCTTTTTTGGATTTTTCGGTGACTATTTCATGGTCCGATGATCTCGATTCGAACGGATTTCTGGGGCTGTAGCATCGCGCCGGAGCCGATCCGAAATGAGCGATCGCTTCATCACAGGCCCGAGGGACGATCCACGAATGACCAATCAACGTCGAACCTCAGCGCAAGATCCCGCGCGAGGGCCCTCACCCCGAACGTTTCCGTCGCGTAGTGGCCGGCGAAGTAGAGATTGAGCCCCAGTTCCTCTGCCAGCACATGGCTCCAATGGGGCCCCTCGCCCGTGATGAAGGCATCGATCCCGGCAGCGGCAGCAGCAGCGGTCTCTCCACCTGCGCCGCCGGTCACTAGGCCCACGGTGGAAAGCCTGTCGCCTCCCCCGGGGCAAATGTGCACCGGGCCACCGACGATCTCGGCCAGCCGGGCACCCAACTCCGAGCGACTGCCGCTCCACTCACCTCGAAGCCCGATCGGCAGGCCCTTCCAATCCAAAAACGGCTGCAGCTCCCGCATCCCAAGGGCGTTGGCGAGATTGACATTGTTTCCCCAACGCGGGTGGACGTCGAGGGGGAGATGCGCGGAATAGATCGCCAATCCGGATTCCAGCGCGGTTTTGATTTTTTTGAAAAACACCCCCCTGAGTGCCTGGGTGCCTTGCCAGAACATTCCATGATGCACCAGCAGCAGGCCCGGACCACCCGCTGCGATCTGTTCGATCACCGGGAGCGACGCATCCACCGCCGCAATAATCCTGCTGACCTGGCCGCTGCTGTTCTCCAGCTGCAAGCCGTTCATGGCGCCACCGTAGTCCGGAATCCCGGCGATGTTGAGCTCGCGATCCAGAAACGAGACAATTTCAGCCAAATCTGCCATGGCCGTACCTAGCGGGTGCCTTGCTTGCTGGCAATTCCCCCGTCGAGAAAGGTTTGCAAATCCCTCGCGAGCGGTGAATGCCAGGTCAATTCTCCAACCGCCCACGGGATCGAAAGCACCGCTGCGTGCAGGGCGTGACGATCCAGCAACAGCCGCTCAGCCAAGTCTTTCGACCAGCCTGTTGCGATCCATTCCAAGTATTCGCCGCCATCCCCTGAGTAGAGCTTGTCGCCGACAATTGGATGGCCGCTGTGAGCCAGATGGACCCGGATCTGGTGCATTCGGCCGGTTCGTGGAAAGCACCTGATCAGGGAGAACGGGCGCCCGTTCCTAGAGAGCTTTTGCTCGACCCTGAAACTCGTTTCGCAGTCTTTCCCGTCCTGGTGAACGATCTGCCGCAGCCAGATTTCCGACGCCTCGACCTCGCCTCGTCGTAAAACCGGCGCGGCACAGGTCCATTCCTCCTGCTCCGGCCAACCGTGGACAATGGCGAGATACTCCTTTCGCGCCTGCCGACGCTCGAAGATCCATCCGAGATCCCGGGCCGCAAGCCGATGCTTCGCGATCAGCACGATCCCGCTCGTTTCCCGATCCAGCCGGGTGATGATCGAAAGGGCGGCACCCGTCTCCATTTCGTAGGAGAGCAGGACCTCCACCCCGCCGAGCAAGTTTGCTTCGATCTTGCCGTTCGCCGGGTGGACGATCAATGGCGCGGGCTTGTCGACGATGATCCAGTCGTCGCTTTCATCCACTACCTTGAAATCCGCCACTGCGCGCAAGTCCACGTCCCCACCATGCCCCGGTGGCCCCGCCTTACCAAGCCGCGAGGTGAACCGCGCGCCACTTTTCACTTTCCACAGCCCGGTCCAGCCATTCCACTGCCCACCACATGGCAGCAGACGTTCAGCACACCCTCGCCGGTTCCGCCACGCTCGAAGGCACCTCCCTTCACACCGGCGAAAAAGTCTCCCTGACCCTAAAGCCTGCGCCCGAGGGCCACGGCTTCAAATTCCGCCGCACCGATCTGCCGGATCAGCCCTTCATCTCCGCCGATGTCGAGAAAGTGCAGACCGTCGAGCGCGCCACCACCCTCGCCGAGGGCTCGGTCAAGGTCCATACCGTCGAGCATGTCCTCTCCGCCCTCGCCGGCATGGGAGTTGACAACGCGCTGATCGAAATGGACGCCAATGAGCCGCCAATCGGCGATGGCTCGTCGCGCCCCTTCGTCGAGCTGATCAAGAAAGCCGGTGTCATCGCCCAGGCCGCCGCGCGCAAGACCTGGGAAATCCGCGAGCCGATCCATCAGGAAATGGGCGACGGCACCCTGATCACCATCGTCCCCAGCAAGACCTTCCGAGTCTCCGTCACCAATGTCGGACCCGAAGGCCGCTTCACCCAGTATTTCTCAAGTGATGTCACTCCGGAGCTCTACGAGAAGGAAATCGCTCCGGCCCGGACTTTCGTCTACTACGAGGACGTCAAGCCACTGCTCGAAAAGGGCCTGATCAAGGGTGGCTCGCTCGAAAGCGCCGTCGTGATCCGCGGCAACGAGGTGATGTCGAAGGAAGCCCTGCGCTACTCGAACGAATTCGCCCGCCACAAGGCGCTGGACCTGATCGGCGACCTCATCCTTTCCGGCAAGCGCATCCTCGGCCACGTCATCGCCGTGAAGCCCGGCCACGGCCCGAACACCAAGATGGCGTCCACTCTGAAGGTCGAATATTCGCGGATGCGTTCGATGGTCCCACCGGTCTCGATTCCGAAGGGTGAGACCGTCCTCGACATCAACGACGTCCTCAAAATCCTGCCGCACCGCTACCCCTTCCTGATGGTTGATCGGATCATCGACTTCGATGGCGAAACGAAGTGCACCGGCATCAAAAACGTCACCGTCAACGAGCCCTTCTTCCCCGGGCACTTCCCCGGGCACCCGATCATGCCGGGCGTGCTGCAACTTGAGGCCATGGCCCAGGTTTCCTCCGTCCTCATGCTCCGCAAGCCCGAGAACGCCGGAAAAATCGGCTACTTCATGAGCGCGGACAACGTCAAGTGGCGTCGCCCGGTCTTGCCAGGCGATACGCTCTTCATTGAGTCCGAAGTCATCAAGATCCGCGGCTCGATCGGCCAGACCCGCTGCCGTTGCTTGGTCAACGGCGAGGTCGTCTCCGAGGGCGAGCTGAAGTTCGCGCTGATGGACCGCTGATCAACGCCTGAGCCTGGCGTTGCGCACCAGATACGCGGCGCGAAACAACTGGCGGGCCAGAAACTCCGAGATCGGCAACTTCCTGGTGGCTATCTCGGCGGACACTTGCGACTGCGCGAGCACCTCGGCGACTTCCTCCGTCATTTCCAGCTCACCGGAGAAGCGCGAGAGCAACTGGCTGAACACGCGGATTTCCGGAAGGACCTCATGCCAGCCCATCGCAAAGTCCTTTCCCGAGAAATAATGTCCGGAGCTGCCGGAGGTGAGTCCGAAGAAGTTAAAGCCAGTGATGAAAATCCGCTCAAAGGAGAACATCGTCGTCAGCAGGTAAAGCGCGTAGGTGCCGGAACTGTAGCCGCGATGATGGAGCTCATGCGCCATCCCCACGATGTCCGGCGGGATCGTACTGAAGACCGGAATGTCCCCCAACCAGTCCGAGAAGCTGTCGCGGCCCAGCCAAGAGGACTCATCAAGAAATGCGAGCAACAGCGCCGCCTTCGGATTAAGCATGCCTGCGGGATGAGGTGAGCGTTCGAGGTTGTTGATCTGGTTCACCACCAGCAGATCGGTGCGCGAGCCGACGTGCTTTTCCAGACCCTCGACACGGGCACGGTTGAAGCGCACGACCATGTCGCTTGCGTCGATCCGTTCACCGTTTTCCCACTGCAGCAGGGAATCGGAATTCCCGACCACGCTGAGGGTCGAGGCACCGCTGAACATCCGGTAAAACTCCTGGGGGCTCAGTGAGTTCATGCGTTCGCACGGCACATGGCATCGCGATACTCGAACCACACGGCCGCGTGGGGATGACTGCGATGGTTTTCAAACCAGGGGCCGCCGTTCGTGTAGTGGATCAGCCGGGTGTCCGCGTGCCGCTCGTCGAGCACGTTCCAACCGTTCGGGATGTCCCCGATTTCCTGATCGGGAATATCCTCGAACCGATGCAGGTAGGCCCCACTGCGGGTCTGCACGACCTCGGGCGACCACAGCCGGAGTTTCGAGCAGTTCATCAGCATCAGGCTCGACCAGTTTTTCCTCGGGTAACAGGTTTGCGTCCTGCCGTCCATTTTCACCGTATTCACGGGTTGATGGTCATGCTGGACCACCCGCAAGGCATGCCGCGAAAGATCCAGTTCCGCCAGCTCCCGGATGTCCGCCAGGCAGAGCATGTCGGAGTCCAGAAACAGCGCCCGGCCCTCATACCCAGAAAGCGCGGGCACGAGGAAACGCGTGTAGGTGAATTCAGTGGACTGAAGAGGATCCTGGGGCCGGGAGAATGCCAGCTCATCGAGCTTCAGGAAGCGGATATCAAGCGGAATACTGGCGTGCCGAACCAGGCTGAAGGCAAGCACATCAGCGCATTGCGGCTGCCTCGAATCCCAGCCAATAAAGATGCGAAATGGCTCGTTCACGCCTCAGACTTGCCGCTTTCTCTGATTTGTCAGCTTCTTAATACGTGCTTCTCGATGAGGGCGAAACGGAGGAATGGGTCACTGCGTGCAGGACTGGAAGGTCCGGCCTTCCAGCCAGGCCTTCGCTTCACCGACGAGGTAGAGCGACCCCGCGATGAGGATCGGCTCGGTGTGCGGCAGTGACGCGTCGAGTGCTTCTTGAAACGTTCTGAAGGTCCGGTGCGGCGGCGTGTTTTCCGGTAATTCGGCGGCAAGATCCGAGGCGCTCACCGCACGCGGCGTATCGACCGGGCAAAGATGAATCCGCGCCGCCAGCGGAGCCAGCATCGCGAGGATGCCACGGATGTCCTTCGCGGCCACCGCACTGAAGATCAGGGTGCCTTTCGTGTCTCCGAACTGCTGTCGCCACGTTTCGGCGAGGACTTCGGCGGCGTGGGGATTGTGCGCACCATCGAGGATGATCTCCGGTCGATCCGTCGCTGGAAAACGCTCGAAGCGTCCCGGCCAATTCACTTTCGCGAGTCCGTGTTGGAGAATGTCGATATCGAGCCGCATGCCGAGCCGATGCAGGGCGGCAACCGCCAGCGCGGCGTTCCTGGCCTGATGCGGGCCTAACAGGGCGATCGAGTAACCGGCCAGCGCGTCTTCGATGAACTCGATCGGGCAGCGCCGCTCGTTCGCTTGCTTCTCCAAAACCAACCTCGCCGCCGTCTCCTGCGCCGACGAGACCACCGGCACTCCGTCGAGGAAAATGCCGGCCTTTTCCGCCGCGATCAGCTCGAGAGTGTCGCCAAGCCACTGCATGTGATCGAGCCCGATCGGAGTGATGACGCATAAATCCGCAGGCACGGCGGTGGTGGCATCCATCCGGCCGCCCATGCCCGTCTCCAGGATGATGAGCTCGCACTCGCGCTCGCAAAACCAGCGCATCGCCACGGCCAGCGTGATCTCGAAAAATGTCGGATGCGTTTCCATCCGTTCGCAGATCGATCTCAAAGTGGTGAGCATTGCCGCGCAGTTTTCCTCGGGGATTTCCACGCCGGACACCTTGATCCGCTCACGGTAGTCGATGAGATGCGGCGAGGTGAAAAGCCCGGTGCGCTTGCCGCCGGCGCGGGCCACACTGTCGATCATCGCGCAGGTGCTGCCCTTGCCGTTGGTGCCCGCGACATGGATGACCTTCGTCTTGTTAGACGGGTAGGCCAGCGTCTCCTTCAACAGATGCCTCGGCCCCTCGAGGCCCAGCTTGATGCCGAACATC
>Ga0209829_10000419_pt1 | contig 39316 bp, 21 predicted proteins | sample C_140205_EF_Meta_FD_187311 | JGI IMG/M metagenome (GOLD analysis project Ga0209829, IMG submission 187311) | Freshwater microbial communities from Lake Croche, Canada to study carbon cycling - C_140205_EF_MetaG (SPAdes) (version 2) | ecosystem: Environmental > Aquatic > Freshwater > Lake...
TGAGGCCGGGTGTGGTGAGACCGGGTGTGGTGAGACCGGGTGTGGTGAGACCGGGTGTGGTGAGACCGGGTGTGGTGAGACCCGGTGTGGTGAGACCCGGTGCGGTCAGGCCCGGACTGGTCAGTGACGGAGTTGTCAGAGCCGGCGCCAACGGTCCGCTTTGCACCGGCTGGGCGCCGGCCGGACTCAGTCCGGTCGGCAGTGGTGGCAGGTTGATGCCGAACTGCGACAGGCCCTGCTGCAATGCGGACAGGATTTCGTTGGGCAGGTCGGTGACTACGGCCGCCCGGGTGAATTCGCGTTGCTCGGGCGCCGGGTGAGAGGACAGCGCGATCGCACCAATCACTGCGAAGGGGGTTGCGACGGCCACGGCACCGACCGCGCTCATGGCTGTCGAGATCTTGCGTCGACGACGGTTCGGCACGGGAGTCTCCTTCAATCTGGACTATGTCGAAGCCGACCCTGCGCCGGATCCGAGGTAACGTGTCTGATGTTACTTCTGAGGTTGTTGAGACTGGAGTGACGATGCTGAATCGTGAGCCAATCGCGACCTTGAGTCCCTCTGCCCCGCGGTCAATTTCACCCGCGACGCCGGGCTTAGCAGTGCGGTCCATGCCGTCCGGTTCCGATAACCTAGGTTTCAATGACCCACAAAGACCTCATCGTTGTCGGATCCGGATTCTTCGGCCTGACGATCGCCGAACGCGTGGCCACCCAACTGGGTAAGCGGGTGCTGGTCATCGAGAAGCGCGGCCACATCGGAGGCAACGCCTACTCCGAAGCCGAACCGCAGACCGGTATCGAGGTCCACCGATACGGCGCCCATCTGTTCCACACCTCCAACACCCGGGTGTGGGATTACGCGCGGCAATTCACCGACTTCACCGACTATCAGCACCGGGTGTTCGCCATGCACGGCGGGCAGGCGTACCAGTTTCCGATGGGGCTGGGTTTGGTGGCGCAATTCTTCGGCCGGTACTACAGCCCGGATGAAGCACGTGCGCTGATCGCTGAGCAGGCCGCCGAGATCGACACCGCGGGTGCACAAAACTTAGAAGAGAAGGCAATTTCGCTGATCGGCCGGCCCCTCTACGAGGCGTTCGTCAAGGGGTACACCTCCAAGCAGTGGCAGACCGACCCCAAGGAGCTGCCCGCGTCGATCATCAGCCGGTTACCGGTTCGGTACACCTTCGATAACCGCTATTTCAACGACACCTACGAGGGCTTGCCGACCGACGGATACACCGCCTGGTTGACGAAGATGTCAGCCGACGACCGTATCGAAGTGCGGCTCGACACCGACTGGTTCGATGTGCGCGACGAATTGCGGGCCGATTCCCCTGCGGCGCCGGTTGTCTACACCGGCCCGTTGGATCGCTACTTCGAATATTCCGAAGGACGGCTTGGCTGGCGAACCCTGGACTTCGAACTCGAGGTTCTGCCGTGCGCCGACTTCCAGGGCACCCCGGTGATGAACTACAACGACCAGGACGTGCCGTTCACCCGCATCCACGAGTTCCGCCATTTCCATCCCGAGCGTGACTATCCACACGACAAAACGGTCATCATGCGCGAGTACTCCCGCTTCGCCGATGCCAAGGACGAGCCCTACTATCCGATTAATACCGATTCCGACCGGGCCGTGCTGGCCGCCTATCGACACCGCGCCCGAGCGGAGACCTGCGTGGCGAACGTGTTATTCGGTGGCAGGCTGGGGACCTACCAGTACCTGGACATGCACATGGCCATCGCGAGCGCATTGAACATGTACGACAACATCCTGGCGCCTCACCTGCGCGATGGAGCGCCGCTGATGTCCGACGGGGCCGACGAAAGCAGCACAGTATGAGCGAAATCCCATCCGGACCAATTGCGGCAGGTGAATCCAGGGCGATCAGCCTGCTCTCGAGGGTGATTCTGCCGCGCCCCGGTGAACCGCTCGACGTGCGAAAGCTCTATATAGAGGAGTCGGAGACGAACGCGCGCCGGTCGCACGCGGCTAGCCGTACCGACTTGCAGATCGCCGCCGAGTCCGAGGTGTCCTTCGCCACCTACTTCAACGCATTTCCGGCCAGCTACTGGCGGCGCTGGTCGACCTTGGAATCGGTGGTGCTGCGGGTCGAGCTGACCGGTGCTGCCCGGGTGGACGTCTATCGATCAAAAGCCACCGGGGCGCGCATCAGTGTCAGCGGTGGGGAAGTCGCGAGTATCGACGGATCCAGCTCGGCCGCAACGGAGTTCGAAATCGGACTTGAGCCATTCGAGGATGGCGGTTGGATTTGGTTCGACATCACCACCGATACCGAGTGCACCATGCACAGCGCAGGCTGGTACGCGCCACGCACGGCGCCTGGACGGGCCAACATTGCCGTCGGGATCCCTACTTTCAACCGGCCGGCGGATTGTGTCAACGCCTTGCATGCATTGACGTCGGACCCGCTTGTGGACGAGGTGATCGGTTCGGTGATCGTCGTCGACCAGGGAACCGATAAGGCCCTCAATCATCCCGGCTTCGACAGCGCGGCGGCCGCGCTCGGTCGCCGGTTGTCCATCCACAATCAGCCGAACCTCGGCGGATCCGGCGGCTACAGCCGGGTGATGTACGAGGCACTGAAGAACACCGACTGCGAACAGATTCTCTTCATGGACGACGACATCCGGATCGAACCGGATTCCATCCTGCGCGCGTTGGCGCTGAGTCGCTTCGCCAAGGCTCCCACACTGATCGGCGGACAGATGCTCAACCTGCAGGAGCCGGCACACCTGCACGTAATGGGTGAGGTGATCAATCGTGGCAACTTTATGTGGACAAATGCGCCGCACACCTCCTACGACCACGACTTTGCCAAGTATCCACTCAGCAGTGATGACGAAGACGGCAACAGTGCGCTGCTGCACCGCCGAATCGATGTCGACTACAACGGATGGTGGATGTGCATGATCCCGCGGCAGGTAGCCGAGGAACTGGGTCAGCCACTGCCGTTATTCATCAAATGGGATGACGCCGATTATGGGTTGCGCGCGGGTGAGCACGGCTACGGCACGGTCACCATGCCCGGCACGGCGATCTGGCACATGGCCTGGAGCGATAAGGACGATGCGATCGACTGGCAGGCCTACTTCCACCTCCGGAACAGGCTCGTGGTGTCCGCCATGCATTGGGACGCGCCGGTCCGTGGCCTGTTGGCAAGCTCGTGGAAGGCGACCCTCAAACACCTTCTCTGCCTTGAGTATTCGACCGTCGCGATTCAGAACAAGGCAATCGCCGACTTCCTCGCAGGTCCGGAACACATCTTCTCGATTCTGGAGTCGGCGCTGCCCGAGGTTCGTGCGATGCGTCAGGAGTATCCCGATGCAGTTGTGCTGTCGGGCGCCACTGCATTACCTGCGCCCAGTGGGCGAACCAGGGTTCACAAACCTCCGGTAGCACTGCCGGCCATCGGATTACGCCTCGCGCGCGGCGTGATTCATCAACTCCGCAGAGAGAACCCGCAACACCACGCACGGCCACAACTCAATGTGCCGACCCAGGATGCGCGGTGGTTTCTGCTCTGCAAGGTTGACGGCGTGACGGTCACCACGGCCGACGGCCGCGGCGTGGTCTACCGTCAGCGGGATCGCGCGAAGATGCTGGCACTGTTGAGGGAATCTTTGCGCTTGCACATCCGGCTGGCCCGCAAGTACGACCACATGCGCAAGATTTACCGCGAAGCCCTGCCCGGGCTGTCCAGCCAGCAGAAGTGGGAGACCGTGCTGTTGGAAGAATCGCCGATCGGTGCCTGACATCGCCGGGCCGCCCACCGGCGAGGTGGCCCTCCTGGCCGACGTGCAATCGAGGCTGTCCTCGGCGCCGGTCGTGACAGGCGCACGGGCCATGTCGCATTTCGGCGAGCACGCCGCAGGCTGGGTCGCAATCTCGGCCACCGGTGCGCTGCTGGCGAAGGGGCGCCGCCGCGAGTGGCTGCTCGTCGGAATCGGCGCTGTGGCCGCACATGCCGCGTCGATACTGATCAAAAGAGTGGTGCGACGCAGTAGACCGCACCACCCCGATATCGCGGTCAAGGTGGCCACGCCGAGTTCGCTGAGCTTTCCATCCGCGCACGCGACGTCCACCACGGCCGCGGCTATGCTGCTGTGCCGTGCCACCCGGTCGCCCCTGCCGATGGCCCTGGTGCCGTTGATGGCGCTGTCCCGACTGGTGCTCGGTGTGCACTACCCGACGGACGTGCTTGCCGGGGTCGCCGTCGGCGCCACCGTAGCTCGGACGGTCACCCACCTCGCCGGCCCCACAAAGGAGATGCCTACGTGAGCGCTTATGAGTGAGGCACGGGTCGCCGGTCCGCCTAGCAACCTCTTCGCCGCCATCGTCAAAGCCATCCGCCCTCGCCAATGGGTGAAGAACCTGTTGGTGTTGGCCGCACCACTGGCCGCCCTCGGCGGCAACGTCAGTTATGACTACCGCGATGTCGCGTTCAAGGCATCGGTCGCTTTCGTGGTCTTCTGCATGGCCGCCTCAGCCATATACCTGATCAACGATGCCCAAGACGTGGAGGCGGACCGGGCCCACCCGACCAAACAGTTCAGGCCGATAGCGGCCGGAGTACTTCCGGTCGGGCTCGCCTATGGTATCGCTGCCGCGCTTGCCATCGGTTGCCTGGCGATCTCGTGGTGGCTGACGCCGCACCTGGCCGTGGTGATGGCCGTCTACCTCGCCGTTCAACTGGCCTACTGCTTCGGGCTCAAACACCAGGCGGTGCTTGATATCTGCATTGTGTCGTCGGGATTCCTAATCCGTGCGATCGCCGGCGGAGTAGCCGCCGGAATTCCGCTCTCACAGTGGTTCCTGATGGTGATGGCCTTCGGATCGCTGTTCATGGCTGCCGGTAAACGCTACGCCGAATTGCAACTGGCCGAGCGCACCGGCGCAAAGATCCGCAAGTCGCTGGAGAATTACACCAGCACCTATCTGACTTTCGTCTGGACGTTGTCCGCGACTGCCGTCGTTCTCTGTTACGGGCTGTGGGCATTCGAGCGAGGCGGCAGAACCGGGTCGTGGTTCGTCGTGTCGATGATCCCGTTCACGATCGCAATCCTTCGGTACGCGGTCGACGTTGACGGCGGACTGGCCGGTGAGCCTGAGGAGATCGCATTGCGCGACCGCGTCCTGCAAATGCTCGCACTGATCTGGATCGGAACCGTCATTGCCGCTGTCGCCCTGGGTTAGCGAGTCGGCTGCCAAACCCGGCGGTCCCGAAACTGCCTCGTACGCAAGGCGTTCGGGGAGAAACCCTATGGCCGGTTCGCGCGATACGCTGCTCACCAGATTCAGCCTGTGGACCTCGGTTGCCGTGGTTGCAGCGCTGTGGGCATGGGGCGCGTGGCAGCGGCGCTGGATCGCAGATGACGGCCTAATCGTATTGCGGACGGTCCGTAACCTGTTGGCGGGCAACGGTCCGGTGTTCAACCCGGGCGAGCGGGTCGAGTCCAACACCTCCGCCGCGTGGACCTATCTCATGTACGTCGGCAGCGTTATCGGCGGTCCGATGCGGCTGGAGTACGTGGCGCTGGCACTGGCGCTGATATTGAGTGTGGCCGGTGTGGCGATGGCCATGCTGGGTGCGGCACGGTTGTATGCGCCGGGCCTGCGTGGTCGGACCGCGTTGATCCTTCCGGCCGGTGCGCTGATTTACATCGCTCTCCCGCCGGCGCGTGACTTCGCCACCTCCGGTCTGGAGAACGGCCTGGTGACAGCCTGGCTCGGACTGCTCTGGTGGATGATGGTGCGTTGGGGGCAGGGCAGAACAGCGCGGCCGTGGTTTCGCGCGGCACTGGCGTTCGTGGCCGGTTTGAGCGTTCTGGTCCGCCCGGAGTTGGCCCTCATCGGTGGACTCGCGTTGGTAATGATGGTCCTTGCCGCCGAGGGCCGGCGGCGACGGGTACTCGTCGTGTTGGCCGGTGGACTCCTGCCGGTCGGCTATCAGATCTTCCGGATGGGCTATTACGGGCTGTTGGTCCCGCAGACCGCGTTGGCTAAGGATGCGGCCGGCAGCAAGTGGAGCCAAGGCCTGATTTACCTGGGTAATTTCACCGGGCCCTACGCGCTGTGGGTGCCGACGCTCCTCGTGATCGCTCTGGGCCTAGTGCTGATAGCCGGGCGGCCGAGGTGGGGTTCGGCTGGCAGGGGTGCCGGCCGCGGGTCATGGTCCCGGCGGCTGCAGAGTCCGGTCGCGGTTGTCGTTTTCATGCTCCTCAGCGGTGTTGTGCAGGCGCTGTACTGGATTCGGCAGGGCGGTGACTTCATGCACGGACGCGTTCTGCTGGCACCGGTGTTCTGCCTGGTCGCCCCGGTCTCGGTGATACCGGTGATGCTGCCGGTCGGAACGGGATCTGCCCGGAAGTCCTGGCGCGCCGGGTTCGCCCGCGAGAAGGTCAATCTGCTGGGCGGTGCCGCAGCCGCGTTATGGCTCGCGCTGGCGGGTTGGGCGCTGTGGGCAGCCAACTCACCGGGCATGGGTTCAGACGCCACCCGGGTGACCTACTCCGGCATCGTCGATGAACGGAGGTTCTACTCTCAGGCCACCGGCCATGCCCACCCGTTGACCGCTGCCGATTATCTCGACTACCCGCGGATGCGTTCGGTCCTGGTCGCCATCAACAACACCCCGGATGGAGCACTGCTGCTGCCCTCCGGTAACTACGACGTGTGGGATGTGGTGCCGGCCATGCCGCCGCCGCCTCCGCCCCCTGGAATCCCGATGGACAATTGGCGTCGCCAAATAGCCCCGCACACAGTCTTTTTCACCAATCTCGGGATGGTGGGGATGAATGTCGGTCTGAATACCCGCGTCATAGACCAGATCGGCCTCGTCAACCCTCTTGCCGCACACACTGCGCGCCTGGAGGATGCCCGAATCGGCCATGACAAGAACCTCTTTCCGGACTGGGCGGTCGCCGAGGGGCCGTGGCTCAAGGAACGTCCCTACATCCCTGAGTACCTCGACGAGGGGTGGATCGGGGAGGCGGGCATCGCGCTGGGGTGCCCGAAAACCGTCGAAAAACTGGAGTCGATCCGGGAGCCGATGAGCTGGCCACGGTTCATCGGCAACCTGCACCACGCGTTGGAGTACACCCGATACCGGATCGATCGGGTTCCAAAGTACGACCTGGTTCGGTGTGGTTTGCCCGCTCCGCCACCAGAAAGCCCCCCGTACACCGGACTCCCAGCGACCGGACCATGAAATCTCCGGCCTCGGACCATCGGCACCAATACCGAAACCCTCCCGTGGTCTGTGTGATTCACTACGATTCGGCGTCCGGTCGATTCAGAGACCGGAGGAGTCGACGTGAGGTGGGAATGAGCAGTCTGCTGAAGCTGTTCCGGGTGCTGTTCGCCGGGGTCGTGGCACTGGCCGGGTGGGGTTCGCTGACGCCGACCGCCGCTGCTGCCGGCATCGAATACCTGATGGTCCCGTCGGCCGCGATGGGCCGCGATATTCCGGTCGCCTTCTCCGGCGGCGGCCCGCATGCCGTGGTGCTGCTCGACGCCTTCAATGCCGCGCCCCAGGTCAGCAACTGGGTGACGCTGGGCAATGCGATGGGCACCCTGGGTGGCCGGGGCCTCTCGGTGGCCGCGCCCGCCGGTGGCGCCTACAGCCTCTACACGAACTGGGAGCAGGACGGCTCCAAGCAGTGGGAGACCTTCCTCGCCGACGAGTTGCCCAACTGGCTGGCGGCTAACAGGGGCCTTGCGCCGGGCGGGCATGCGATCGTCGGGGCATCCCAGGGTGGTCTGGGTGCGGTGACCATGGCCACCTTCCATCCCGATCGATACAGCTACGCCGGATCGATGTCTGGCTTCCTGACCCCGTCGAATACCCAACTCAACGGCGCCATCTCCAATGGCATCAACGCCAGTGGGGCCACCGTCGAAGCGATGTGGGGCGCGCCGCAACTGGGCCGTTGGAAGTTCCACGACCCCAACGTCCACGCCAACCTGCTGGTGGCCAACAACACCAGGCTGTGGGTGTTTAGCCCGCAGACCGTCGTCTGTAGCGACCCAGCCGCCATGATCGGATTCTGTGACCAGGCCCAGGGCAGCAATCGAACCTTCTACGCGCACTACCGTGCACTGGGCGGACACAACGGATACTTCGACTTCCCGGCCGCGGGAAACCATGACTGGGGCACCTGGTCCGCTGCGCTGGGCGCGTTGGCCAATGATGTCTCGGCTGCCATCGGTTAGCGAACTTTTACCGGTGACAACCGTTAGGCATCCGCAACGTCGCGGAGGCTGGTGCACATTCGCCGAACCGGTACTGTGGAACCGTGCAACGCTTGAATAGCGGTTCGCTCAGCAAACTTCCAGGTCCGGGTCGACGATCCTTCGGTCTGCCTTCGCGGCCGGTTTTTTTCGCTGCATCGCGAGCAGTCCTGATGGCCGGAGTGATCGGTCCGTCGGTCTGCTTGCTCGGGGGTTGTAGCTCGTCGGGAGCGGATCTGATGAGCACGGTGGCCCTGCCGTCGCAGCAGAGCGCAGGATCGGATCAGGGCGTCGTGACGGGAGTGTCGCCTGAGTCGGGACCCCAATCGAGCAAGTTGGACCTGACCCCGGCCCAACGCGGTTATCTCGACGCACTCACGGCCGCCGGCGTCCACACCTCATCCGAATTGCGTGCGCTGAGTATCGGTTCCTACGTCTGCCAGGCTCGAGCGGCCGGTCAGAGCGAGCAGGCGGTGAGGGATTACGTGGCCCCGATGGTTCGCAGCGATGTCGCCGATGCCAACGCGTCGGCGCCGCAGTCGGCATCCGTCATCCAGGCGGATGCGGCTATTGACGACTACATTCTCCTAGCCGGTCAACGGCTCTGCTGAGACATGGCCCGCAGGTCAAGAAAGACTGATCGCCGCAGACGGCACCGCATCCTGGCACTAATCGCCGCCGCCGCTGTCGCAGTGGTGGTCGGGTTGGTGGTCGCGATCATCGTGATCGTGGTGCGCCGGCCCGAACCGGTCACGACAGCCATTCCACCGACCGCCGTGCCGCCGACGAGTCAACCCGGGCGTAAGCCTCGACCGGCTTTCCAGGACGCGAGCTGTCCCGACGTCGACCTGATCGCCATTCCGGGTACTTGGGAGTCCTCGCCAACCGATGACCCGCTTAACCCGACACAGTTCCCGATTGCCCTGCTGCGCAACGTGACCGGGCCCATTTCCGATCAGTTCGGCCGCGACCGGGTCGAGGTGTACACCGTTCCCTACACTGCCCAGTTTCATAATCCGCTGTCGGCGGATAGACAAATGTCCTACAACGACAGCCGCACAGAGGGCTCCCGGTCCGCGGTAGCGGCCATGACGGCGATGAACGACCGGTGTCCGCTGACCAGTTACCTACTGGTCGGCTTCTCCCAGGGCGCTGTGATTGCGGGAGATATTGCCAGCGATATCGGCAATGGCCGTGGCCCGGTCGACGAGGACCTGGTCCTGGGCGTGACCCTGATCGCCGACGGCCGCCGACATCCGGGCGAGGGTGTGGAAATCGGGCCCAACCCGCCCGGCCAGGGTGCGGAGATCACCCTTGCCGAGGTTCCCGCACTTTCGGCGTTGGGCCTGACGATGAGCGGACCGCGCCCCGGCGGTTTCGGCGCTCTGAACAACCGCACCAACCAGATTTGTGGGCCCGGCGATCTGATCTGCGCAGCCCCGCAGTCGGCATTCAACATCACCAACCTGCCGCAGACCCTCGAGGTGCTGGCCGGCGGCGCCGGGCAGCCCGTCCACGCGTTGTACAACACGCCGCAGTTCTGGAACCTCGACGGCTTGACGTCGACGTCGTGGACACTGAATTGGGCACGTGGCCTGATCGAGAACGCCCCCCGGCCGCCGCACGGTTAGACCACGGTCGGGCGGCGCTGCGATTTGGCTGCTGCACACATTGGGATTAACATTAAGAGGAAAATAAGGCCTGATTAAAGCCGGTTCGACGAAGGATCGGCGAAACCCCGCGGGCGACCCGGTGGTCGCTCGTCGATGGCGCGCCGCGGGGCTGCCGCCCACTGCGGCCCGGCACGAAATGTGTTCTGACAGGAGAGTGGTATGCCGTTCCATAACCCGTTCATCAAGGACGGACGGATCACCTTCCCGGAAGGCGCCAGCCTCGTCAAGCACGTCGAACGGTGGGCCAAGGTCCGCGGCGACAAACTCGCCTACCGTTTCCTGGACTTCTCCACCGAGCGTGACGGTGTCGCGCATGATCTGCGCTGGGCCGATTTCAGCGTGCGCAACCGTGCCGTCGCTGCGCGTCTGCAACAGGTGACCCAACCCGGCGATCGGGTGGCAATCCTGTGCCCGCAGAACCTGGAGTACCTCATCGCGTTCTTCGGCACGCTGTACTCCGGTCGTATCGCGGTACCGCTGTTCGACCCATCTGAACCCGGTCACGTCGGCCGGCTTCATGCCGTTCTGGACAACTGTGAGCCATCGGCCATCCTGACGACCACCGAGGCGGCAGAGGGAGTCCGGAAGTTCTTCCGCACTCGGCCGGCCAAGCAACGTCCGCGCGTCATCGCCGTGGATGCGGTACCCGATGAGGTCGGTGCCGCCTGGGAGCCGGTGGAAACCGATCAGCAGGCCATCGCCTATCTGCAGTACACCTCCGGATCCACGCGTATCCCGACCGGTGTGCAGATCACCGAGCAGAACCTTGCCACCAACGTGGTGCAGGTGATCGAGGCGCTCGAGGGCGAGGAGGGCGACCGCGGCGTGAGCTGGCTGCCCTTTTTCCACGATATGGGTCTGATCACCGCGCTGCTATCACCCATGATCGGTCACTTCTTCACCTTCATGACACCGGCTGCCTTCGTTCGCCGGCCCGGTCGCTGGATTCGCGAGATGGCACGCAAGCCCGAAGACGAGGGTGGTGTGATCTCAGTGGCACCGAATTTCGCGTTCGACCATGCCGCGGCTCGCGGTCTGCCCCGCGACGGCGAACCACCGCTGGATCTGTCCAATATCAAGGCGATCCTCAATGGCAGCGAACCGATTTCGGCGGCCACCGTGCGTCGGTTCAACGAGGCGTTCGAGCCGTTCGGATTTCCCGCACGGGCCATCAAACCGTCCTACGGTCTGGCCGAGGCGACATTGTTCGTGTCCACCACACCGGCCGGTGAACCGCCCAAGATCGTCACCGTCGACCGCGATCAGCTCAACGCCAATCATTTCGTCGAGGTGCCCGAGGATTCGCCCGCAGCGGTTGCTCAGGCGTCGGCAGGCAAGATCGGCGTCGCCGAATGGGCGGCCATCGTCGACCATGAGACCGCCAGCGAGTTGCCCGATGGTCAGATCGGCGAGATCTGGATCAGCGGCTCGAACATGGGCACCGGCTACTGGAACAAGCCTGAGGAAACCATCGCGACCTTCCAGAACATTCTGAAGTCGCGGACCAGCTCGTCGCACGCCGAAGGTGCGACCGACGACGCCAACTGGGTGCGTACCGGTGACCTCGGCGCTTACCACGACGGTGACCTTTACATCACCGGCCGGGTCAAGGATCTGGTGATCATCGACGGTCGTAACCATTACCCGCAGGATCTCGAGTACTCGGCGCAGGAGGCCACCAAGGCATTGCGCACCGGTTTCGTCGCGGCGTTCTCGGTGCCGGCCAATCAACTCCCCGACGAGGTATTCGCCAACCTGCAATCCGGTCTCAAGCGCGACCCCGGTGACATGTCCGAACAACTGGTCATCGTCGGCGAGCGCGCCGCGGGTACCCACAAGATGGAAGTCGATCCCATCTCGGACGCCATTCGTGCGGCGATCGCCGTCCGGCACGGTGTCACCGTGCGCGATGTGTTGCTGACGTCGGCCGGTGCCATCCCGCGCACCTCCAGCGGCAAGATCGGCCGCCGTGCCTGCCGGGCGGCCTACCTGGACGGCAGCCTGCGCAGCGGGAAGATCGCCAACGCCTTCCCCGATGAGGTGGAATGACGACCGAAGGTCCGGCATCCGATTCATTGATGCCACCCGACTTGCCGGAGCCCCCCGGGCCCGACGAGCCGGCGACCGCGGCCCCCGGTAGCGCGCTTGCGCGCACCGAGATGTCGGTGCCCGAGATGCGCGGATGGCTGCGCAACTGGGTGGCCACAGCCACCGGGCAGCCGCCGGACACCATCGACGAGTCCACGCCAATGGTCGAGCTCGGACTGTCCTCGCGCGACGCGGTGGCGATGGCCAGTGACATCGAGGACCTGACCGGTGTCACCTTGACCGCAACGGTGGCATTCCGGCACCCGACAATCGAGTCGCTGGCAGTGGTGATCATCGAAGGCGAGCCCGAACTCGAGCCCTACGATGCGGACGAGGACTGGACCCGAACCCGCGACGTCCCCGATATTGCGATCGTCGGTCTGGCGACGCGATTCCCCGGCGATATGAACACTCCGGACGCGATGTGGCAGGCGCTGCTCGAGGGCCGCGACGCCATCACCGATCTGCCCGAGGGTCGCTGGGCGGAGTTTATGGACGAGCCGCGGCTGGCCGAACGGATATCCAAAGCCCGCACCCGCGGTGGCTACCTCACCGATATCAAGGGATTCGACTCCGAATTCTTCGCGCTGTCGAAGATGGAGGCCGACAACCTCGATCCGCAGCAGCGCCTCGCGCTTGAGTTGACCTGGGAGGCACTGGAAGGCGCCCACATCCCGGCCTCGAGCCTGCGCGGCACAAGTGTCGGGGTGTTCGTCGGTAGTTCCACCAACGATTACAGCTATCTGGCGATGATGGATCCGCGGACCGCGCACCCGTACGCCATCACCGGCACCGCCAGTTCGATAATCGCCAACCGCGTTTCCTACTTCTACGACTTCCGCGGACCCTCAGTGGCCGTCGACACAGCCTGTTCGTCGTCACTGGTGGCGGTACACCAGGGCGTGGCGGCACTGCGGTCCGGTGAGGCCGACGTGGTGGTGGCCGGCGGTGTGAACGCGCTCGTGACCCCCGCCGTCACACTCGGATTCGACGAGGTCGGCGGCGTGCTGGCACCGGACGGGCGGATCAAATCGTTCTCCGCCGACGCCGACGGTTACGCACGGTCGGAGGGTGCGGGCATGCTGATACTCAAGCGCCTCGACGACGCGCGGCGGGACGGCGACGATATTCTCGCCGTCATCGCAGGCAGCGCGATCAACCATGACGGACGATCCAACGGCATGCTGGCACCCAACCCCGATGCTCAGGCCGATGTGTTGCGCAGGGCCTACCGCGACGCCGGGATCAACCCGCGCGACGTCGATTACATCGAGGCGCACGGCACGGGAACGATCCTGGGCGACCCGATCGAGGCCGACGCACTCGGGCGCGTGGTGGGCCGGGGCCGTGCCGCAGATCAACCCGCGCTGCTCGGTGCCGTCAAGTCCAACGTGGGTCACCTCGAATCCGCCGCCGGTGCCGCGAGCCTGGCCAAGGTGGCATTAGCATTGCGCCACAACAAGATTCCGGCATCGATCAACTATTCCGGGCCCAACCCCTATATCGACTTCGACGCAGTCCACCTTCGGGTGGTCGAGGAGACAACCGATTGGCCGCGCTATAGCGGATACGCCATCGCCGGAGTGTCCGGCTTCGGATTCGGCGGCGCCAATGCGCATCTGGTGCTGCGCGAAGTTCTGCCTGAGGATCTCGTCGAGCCCGAACCTGAACCCGAGCCCGAGTTGGAGTTGGCGGCGGCCTCCGAGGCGGTTGCGGTGTTCGTGGGTGGCGTCCGGATGGACGAGTACGGCGAATTCATTCATGAAGGTGCCGCTGCTGACGACGATTATGGCGACATCGACTACTACGCAGCAGTCGACGGCGAGCCCGAACTCCCCGGTCTGACCGATGAGGCGTTGCGACTGCTGGCAATAGCCCGCGAGGAACTCGCCGCCGAGGAATTGCCCGTTGCCGTTGTGCCGCTAGCGGTTTCAGGGTTTCTGACCTCGCGCAAAAGGGCCACCGCCGCCGAACTCGCGGACTGGATCGACAGCCCGGCCGGGCGGGCCGCGTCGCTGGAATCAATCGGCCGTTCGCTGTCCCGGCGCAATCACGGACGTTCCCGGTCAGTCGTCATGGCCCATGACCATGACGAGGCCGTCAAGGGCCTGCGTGCGATCGCCGATGGTAAGGCCAGCCCCCTGGCGTTTAGCGCCGACGGCCCGGTCACCAACGGCCCGGTCTGGGTGCTGGCCGGCTTCGGTGCCCAGCACCGGAAGATGGGCAAGAGCCTGTATCTGCGCGACCAGGTCTTTGCCGAGTGGATCAATAAGGTGGACAGCCTGGTTCAGGACGAACGTGGCTACTCGATCCTCGAATTGATCCTGGATGACTCGGTTGACTACACCGACGAAACCTGCGAGTACCCGATCGAAGTGGTGCAGTTGGTGATCTTCGCCATCCAGATCGCATTGGGTGAACTGCTCCGCCATCATGGCGCGAAACCTGCTGCGGTGGTGGGCCAGTCACTGGGCGAGGCTGCTGCAGCCTACTTCGCCGGCGGGTTGTCGCTGGCGGACGCCACCCGAACCATCTGCGCTCGCTCGCACCTGATGGGCGAGGGCGAGGCGATGCTGTTCGGCGAGTACATCCGCCTGATGGCATTGGTCGAATACTCCGCCGAGGAGATCAGGGACGTCTTCTCCGACTTTCCCGATCTGGAGGTGTGCGTCTACGCCGCACCGACTCAGACCGTGATCGGCGGACCGCCGGAGCAGGTGGACGCGATCATCGCCCGCGCCGAGGCGGAAGGGAAGTTCGCTCGCAAGTTCCAGACAAAGGGTGCCAGCCACACCACCCAGATGGATCCGCTGCTGGGTGAATTGGCCGCTGAGCTGCAGGGAATCACGCCGCATCCGTTGACGATCGGCTACTTCTCCACTGTGCACGAGGGTGGCTACATTCGGCCGGGTGGGCAGCCGATCCACGACGTGGACTACTGGAAGAAGGGCCTGCGGCATAGCGTCCACTTCACCCAGGGCATCCGCAACGCCGTCGACAACGGGCACACCACCTTCCTGGAACTGGCGCCAAACCCGGTGGCGCTCATGCAGGTTGGCCTGACGACAGCTGCCGCCGGCTTGCATGATGCGCAGCTGATCGGCACGCTCGCCCGCAAGTCCGATGAGGTCGAGTCGGTGCTGGCTGCAATGGCGCAGCTCTACACCTATGGCCACGACCTTGATTTCGCGACACTGTTCACCCCGGCGGCGGGGCCGGACGATTACGCCGACATCCCGCCGACGCGGTTCAAGCGCAAGCCGCACTGGCTGAACGCGCATTTCTCAGCTGACGGTTCGGGCATCCTTCCCGGCACTCATGTCGCCATGCCGGACGGGCGGCACGTATGGGAGTTCGCGCCGCAGGGGCCGACGGATTTGGCCGCCTTGGTGAAAGCCGCCGCGGTACAGGTACTTCCGGATGCTTCCCTGGCTGCTACTGAGCAGCGCGCGGTTCCCGGCGACGGTGCCCGGTTGGTGACCACTCTCACCCGTCACCCGGGCGGGGCCGCGGTGCAGGTACACGCCCGCATTGATGAGTCGTTCACTCTGGTCTATGACGCCATCGTCAGCCGGTCCGGTGCGGTGTCGCATCTGCCTGCCGCGGTCGCCACCGGTGTCGCGGTGAGCGCTCCGCCGGCGGTGGCCGACCCTGTCGAGGACAGTCCGGATGCCGAAATTCTGCACGACAGCCTCGCCGCCGGCGCCGGACTAACCGCCAGCCTCGGCAAATGGTCGCCGGATTCGGCCGAGACTGTGCATGACCGGTTGTCGACGATCGTCGGTAGCGCGATGGGTTATGAGCCCGAGGACCTTCCCTGGGAGGTTCCATTGATCGAACTCGGGTTGGATTCGTTGATGGCGGTGCGGATCAAGAACCGCGTCGAGTACGACTTCGATTTGCCGCCGATCCAGCTGACCGCGGTTCGCGACGCGAATCTCTATGCCGTCGAGAAACTCATCGAGTACGCGATCGAGAATCGCGAAGCGGTGTCTGAGCTACACGAGCACCAGAAAACACTCACTCCCGATGAGATCGCTGCCGAGCAAGCCGCGATAGCCGCTGGCGAGATTCCGGCGGAACTGGCGGAGAAACTCGCCGCCAAGCACCCCGAACTGCAGTCCGACGTGCCGCCGCCGCCGAGCGATCCGTCCGGCCCGGGCATTCCAGCGCCGCCTCCCGAACCCGCGCAATCCCCTGCCGCGGCAGGCAATGCGCTCAGCCAGCAGGCCGTCATCGATGCACTGGGCACCGATGTTCCGCCGCGCGAGGCCGCCGAGCGCATCACGTTCGCCACCTGGGCCATCGTCACCGGCAAGTCTCCCGGCGGGATTTTCAACGAATTACCGAAGGTCGACGACGCGACCGCGGCCAAGATCGCCGAACGGCTCTCCGAACGGGCCGAGGGCACCATCACCGTCGAGCAGGTGAAGGCCGCCACGACCATCGAGGAATTGGCTACCGACGTCCGCGAATACCTGGAGGCCGGTGAACTCGAGGGGTTCGTTCGCACCTTGCGGGCACCGGCTGAGGGCGTCGACCGCGCGCCGGTGTTCGTATTCCACCCGGCCGGTGGATCGACGGTGGTCTACGAGCCACTCATCAAGCGCCTCCCGGCCGACAACCCGGTCTACGGACTGGAGCGGGTCGAAGGTTCCATCGAGGAACGGGCGCAGCAGTACGTTCCCAAGCTTCTGGAGATCGGCGGAACCGGCCCGTTCATCCTCGCCGGCTGGTCACTGGGCGGGGCGCTGGCGTATGCGTGTGCCGTCGGACTCGCCCGCGCCGGAGCCGACGTCCGGTTCGTCGGCCTGATCGACACGGTTCGCGCCGGTGAGGACGTCCCTCAGACCAAAGAGGAGATCCGTGCCCGCTGGGACCGCTACGCGTTGTTCGCGCAGCGAACCTTCAATGTCGAGATCCCGGCCATCCCCTATGAGGAACTGGAGAACCTCGATGACGATGGTCAGGTCCGGTTCGTGCTCGACGCCGTCAAAGCGAGCGGGGTCAATATCCCGGGCGGCGTCATCGAACATCAGCGCACCTCGTATCTGGACAACCGTGCTCTCGACACGGCCAAGATCGAGCCGTTCGACGGGCCCGTGACGCTCTACATGGCCGACCGGTATCACGATGACGCGATCATGTTCGAACCGCGGTACGGCATCCGTCAGCCCGACGGCGGATGGGGTCAGTTCGCATCCGATCTCGAGGTGGTGCCGATCGGGGGCGAACACATTCAGGCGATTGACGAGCCGTACATCGCCAAGGTGGGCGCGCACCTCAGCGAAGCGATCACCCGTATTCAGGCGCAGGATAAGTTGGACCAGTGACGGATAAGACCACCGCCGAGTTGCTGGCCGAGTTGCGCGACAAGCTTGAGCAGGCGACCGAACCCGGTGGCGAGGCGGCCGCCGCGAAGCGCGACAAGCGAGGCATCCCCAGCGCCAGAGCCCGGATCCACGCGTTGGTGGACCCGGGTAGTTTCCTGGAGATCGGTGCGCTGGCCCGAACCCCCGGTGATCCGAACGCTCTATATGGCGACGGTGTGGTGACTGGGCACGGCACCATCAACGGCCGCCCGGTCGGGGTCTTCTCCCACGATCAGACCGTTTTCGGTGGCTCGGTCGGCGAAATGTTCGGCCGTAAGGTCGCCCGGTTGATGGAGTGGGTGGCCATGGTTGGCTGCCCGATCGTCGGCATCAACGATTCCGGCGGCGCGCGTATCCAAGACGCTGTCACCTCGCTGGCCTGGTACGCCGAATTGGGCCGTCGCCACGAACTGCTCTCCGGCGTCGTTCCGCAGATCTCGATCATCCTCGGCAAGTGTGCCGGCGGTGCGGTGTACTCGCCGATTCAGACCGACCTCGTGGTCGCGGTGCGCGACCAGGGCTACATGTTCGTCACCGGGCCGGACGTAATCAAGGACGTCACCGGCGAGGACGTCACCCTCGACGAACTCGGCGGCGCCGACTACCAGGCCCGCTACGGCAACATCCACCAGGTCGTCGACTCGGAAAAAGAAGCCTTCGCCTACGTTCGGGATTTCCTGGATTTCCTGCCGCCCAACACCTTTGATGACGCGCCGGTGGTCAATCCCGGCCTTGAGCCGGAGATCACCGCGGCGGACCTCGAACTCGACGGGATCGTTCCAGACGCCGACAACACGGCCTACGACATGCACGACATCCTGCTGCGGATCTTCGACGACGGCGATTTCCTCGATGTCGCCGCCCAAGCGGGACAGGCATTGATCACCGGCTTCGCGCGGGTCGACGGTCGTCCGGTCGGTGTGGTGGCCAATCAGCCCGTAATGATGTCCGGAGCGATCGACAACGAAGCCTCCGACAAGGCTGCTCGTTTCGTTCGGTTCTGCGACTCTTTCAATACTCCGTTGGTGTTTGTCGTCGATACGCCCGGGTTCCTACCCGGAGTCGAGCAGGAGCGCAACGGCATCATCAAGCGGGGCGGCCGGTTCCTCTACTCCGTCGTCGAGGCCGATGTCCCGAAGGTCACCATCACCATCCGCAAGTCCTACGGCGGGGCGTACGCGGTGATGGGTTCCAAACAGCTGACGGCGGATCTCAACTTCGCCTGGCCTACCGCGCGCATTGCCGTTATCGGTGCCGAAGGCGCCGCGCAATTGTTGGTCAAGAGGTTCCCCGATCCGACGGCGCCGGAGGTCATGAAGATCCGCGCCGATTTCATCGAGGGCTACAACCTCAATATGGCGATTCCCTACATCGCCGCCGAACGCGGGTTCATCGACGCAGTTATCGAGCCGCACCAGACTCGGCTGCTGCTGCGCAAGGCTATGAAACTGTTGCGGGACAAGCAAATTCAGCGTGTTTCGCGTAAACACGGACTGATTCCGATCTGATGGAATCCGATCCTCAGCCACTCGATCCGCGGCTGTACATCTTCCCGCACACCGGTGGTTCAGCGGAGTTCTACGTGCCGTTTGCCAGGTCATTCACCGGCGGAACGAAATGTGTGGCTGTGCAGTACCCGGGCAAGCGCGCCGGCAGGGATCTCTCGAAGTACACCAGCATCCCCGAAATGGCCGATCGGTTGTGCACAATGCTGAAGCCCGAGGAGGCTTCGGCCGGCGACGTGGCGTTCTTCGGACACAGCATGGGAGCACTGCTCGCTTTCGAGGTCGCACTGCGTTTCGAGCAGGCTGGCAACCCAATCAACGCGCTGTTCGTATCGGCGGCAGCCGCGCCCGGTCTGCTTCGCCGGATTGCCAATCTGCAGGGCTCAGATGCCCATCTGCTGAACACGATCAGTACGGTCACCGGCGCCAATCCGGAATTCCTCAACAACGAACAATTTGCCGCGACAATCCTGCCGACATTGCGCGGACTGAAGGCCGTCACGGCGTACGAGAGTCCACCCGAGTCGAAGGTTTCCTGCCCGATCCATGCACTGAGGGCCGATAACGACGAACTGGGCACCGAGGAATTGATGGCGCCGTGGGAGCAGCGCACTACCGACAGTTTCGACCTGACCGTGTTTCCCGGCGATCATTTTTATATCAACACGAACCTGCCGCAGCTTGCCCACTGGGTAGAGGAGCGGGTGCGGTCAAAACGCGCACCCGGCGCGCCGACACGAGTTGACACCCGTCCAGCTGAGATTTAGCTGAGAGCGCAACAAAGTCCCGGTAATGGTTTGCTGTGCCAGCCTGTCAGGACGCTGAAACAGGCCTGTGCGCCCGGTAGGTGCAAGCTGAAAGTCCAGTTAAGAGGCTATTGTCCCCGGATAGAAAACGCCCGCCGGGAACCCTGGCAGGTGACGTCATGAGTGTGCTCTGGGCCACTACGGGGAGCGAAATCTTGCCGCTTCAGCGGGCGAGTATTACACTTACCTGATAGTTTGGTCAGCAGCGAGGGCTCACGGTTGCGCGCTCGCTCGAAGATTTGGGTTCACATTCGCCGTCGGGGCTCTCCACTAACTCCTGACAACGCGATCCAGGGGCGCCGCACGTGGCCCCACACACCGAAAGCGAAGAGGTTGTTCACATGCTTCAGACCACCGTGTCCCTGCCCGCCCTGCTTCAGCGTCGCGCCACCGAAGAACCGGATGCCCCCGCGTATGTCTTCATGGATCCAGAGATAACGGGCACCGGACCGGCTGAGACGCTCACCTGGGGTGACCTCTATCGCAAGGTGCTGGTCCTCGCCGATGAGTTACGGCTGCACGGCGCGCCCGGCGACCGGGCGGGCATCCTGGCTCCGCAGGGGCTGGACTACATCGTGAGTTTCTTCGGTGCACTTCAGGCCGGCTTTATCGCCGTTCCGCTTTCGGTTCCCCAGTTCGGAGTTCATGATCAGCGGGTTGCCTCGGCGCTCGAGGACAGCCTGCCGGTGGTACTGCTGACCAATTCGGCGTCGGTCGCCGATGTGAACAAGTACGCCTCCGGCCAGGGTGGTCGGCCTGCGCCGGCCGTCATCGAGGTCGATCTGCTCGACTTCGATGAGACCCGGGAGTTGGACGCCACGGACCAATCTCGACCGGGACCCGCTTATCTGCAGTACACCTCGGGTTCGACCCGCACGGCGGCCGGTGTGATCGTCTCGCACCGCAACGTGACATCCAATGTCGAGCAGGTGATGCTGGACTACTTCGGCACCACCACGCTGCCCGAGGAGACAACGGTGGTGTCGTGGCTGCCGTTCTTCCACGACCTCGGCCTTATCATGGGTGTCTGCTCCCCCCTGGTGACAGGTCGCAAGGCAGTGCTGATGAGCCCGCTGGCGTTCCTGCTCAAGCCTGCCAGCTGGATTCAACAGATGGCCAAGCACCCGCATTGCTTCTCGGGCGCGCCCAACTTCGCCTTCGAACTCGCGGCGCGGCGTACCTCCGACGCCGACATGGAGGGCCTCGATCTCAGCAATGTCCACGTAATCCTCAGCGGGGCCGAGCGCGTGCACTCTGCGACGGTCAATCGGTTCGTCGAACGATTCGCCAAGTTCGGTCTCAAGGATCGGGTTGTCCAGCCGTCCTACGGTCTGGCCGAGGCGACGTTGTACGTGGCCACTCCTGAGGTCAACGACCCGGTTCGCACCGCCAACTTCGACCTTGGGGAGATGGCCTCCGGTGTTGCTCGCCGTTGCGAGAACGGCCAGGACGCCAGCACCGCGCTGGTCACCTACGGGCCGCCGCGGGCCTATCCGGTCCGTATTGTCGACCCGGAGACTGGGATCGAGAAGCCTGCGGGCACCATCGGTGAGATCTGGGTGCGCGGCGATAACGTCGCGCTGGGGTATTGGCACAAGCCCGAACTGACCAACCGCGTCTTCCGCGCCATGATCAAACAGCCGTCGGCGGGCACTCCTGCCGGTCCGTGGCTGCGCACCGGGGACCTTGGCACGCTGTCAGAGGGCGAACTGTTCATCATGGGCCGCCTCAAGGACCTGCTGATCGTCGATGGTCGCAACCACTATCCCGATGACATCGAGGCCACCATTCGTGAGATCACCGGTGGTCGCGTCGCCGCGATCGCCGTCGACGATGACTCCAGCGAGAGCCTGGTGACGATCGTCGAGGTCAAGCCGGCGTCCGATGAGACGGACTCCAGGCTGAACTCGGTCAGTCGTGAGGTGAAGTCCGCGATCTGGAAAGAGCACAACCTACGGGTTGGTGACCTGGTTCTGGTGTCGCCCGGTTCGATCCCCGTGACCACCAGCGGCAAGATCCGGCGGTCCTCGTGTGCTGATCTGTATCGCGACGGCGAGTTCAACCGGTTAGATATAGCGGTATGACCTCTGAGGGAGACGCCCACGCCGAACTTCGTAACTGGCTGGTCGACTACCTCATCACGAACCTCGCTTGCGATCCGGCGGAAATAGATCTCGACGCCCCGTTCAACGAGTTGGGCGTCGGATCACGTGATGCCGTGGTGCTCTCCGGTGAATTGTCGGAGCATCTCGGCCAGCCGGTCTCGCCGGTGGACTTCTGGCAGAACCCGACGATTAACGCCCTCGCCGCCGCGCTGCTGAACCCTGATGCGGAGTCGGCAAGCGCAGTATCGGGTGCCACCGGCGGTTCTACGGATGACGCGGTCGCTGTTGTCGGCCTCGGCTGCCGACTGCCCGGAGACATTCACGGACCGGGTGAGCTGTGGCAATTTCTGGGCGCGGGCCGATCAGCGGTTTCCACGGTGCCAGAAGGACGTTGGGACGCATTCAATGACGGCTCCCCGGGCACTGCGGCAGCGTTGGCGGCAACCACGCAGTGGGGCTCGTTCCTCAGCGATATCGATGAGTTCGACGCCGACTTCTTCAGTATCACGCCCCGGGAGGCCGACCGGATCGATCCGCAGCAGCGCCTATTGCTCGAGGTCACCGTGGAGGCTCTCGAACATGCCGGCATCCCGGCCGAAACCCTGCAGCGATCGCTGACCGGGGTATTCGTCGGCTCGTGTGTCAGCGAGTACGGGTACCTCGCCTCGCGTGACCTCAGCAAGATCGATGCCTGGACCGGTACCGGTGGCGCGCTGAGCATCATCGCCAATCGACTGTCCTACTTTCTGGACCTCCGGGGCCCATCGCTGACGATTGACACGGCCTGCTCGTCGTCACTTGTCGCCGTGCACCTGGCTTGCCAGAGCCTGCGGACGGGCGAGTCCGACCTGGCGATAGCCGCCGGAGTGAACCTGATTCTGTCGCCCGTCGTGACACGCAGCTTCGATGCGGCCGAAGCGATGTCGCCGACCGGCGCCTGCCATGCGTTCGATGCATCAGCCGACGGCTTCGTCCGCGGCGAGGGTTGCGGCGTCGCGGTACTCAAGCGTCTCTCCGACGCGATACGTGATGGCGACCGAGTGCTTGCCGTCGTGCGCGGATCGGCAGTCAATCAGGACGGGCGCTCCAACGGCCTGATGGCCCCTAACCCCGCCGCTCAGGCCGCGGTCTTGCGCGCTGCGTGCGCCGATGCCGGCATTTCGCCCGCAGAGGTTGATTACGTGGAAGCCCACGGAACCGGAACGCTGCTCGGTGACCCGATTGAAGCCCGTGCTCTGGGCGCGGTGTACGGACGAGGTCGGCCTCTTGAAGCGCCATTGCTGGCCGGTGCGGTCAAAACAAACCTCGGCCACCTGGAAGCCGCCGCGGGCATCGTCGGATTGATCAAGACGACCATGGCGGTGCAGCACGGCGTGATTCCGGCGAATCTGCACTTCGAAAAACCAAACTCGCACATACCTTTCGACGATCTTCGGCTGAAAATCGTCGACGAAACGACCGCCTGGCCGGAAACCGGACGTCCGCGCCGCGCAGGTGTGTCGTCCTTCGGTTTCGGCGGCACCAACGCCCATATCGTCCTTGAACAGGCACCCGAGTTGGCCGCGCCCGCAGCCACTGAAGCCCCGCCTGTCACCACACTGGTGGTCAGCGGCAAGAGCATCGAGCGATTGGCCGAGCTGGCCACCACGTTGGCCGACTGGATGACCGGTGCCGGATCGCAGATTCCACTAGCCGACGTCGCCCACACGCTCAATCACCACCGGACCCACCACGGGACTTTCGCCACGGTATGCGCGGCCGACCGGGACGACGCGGTCGCCGGGTTGCGAGCTTTGGCAGCCGGGCAGCCCGCCACCGGTGTGGTCGGCCCGCATGCCGGGCAGTGCGGTTCGGGAACGGTGTTCGTCTATTCCGGACAGGGATCCCAATGGGCCGGAATGGGCCGACAGCTACTTGCCGATGAGCCGGCATTCGCAGCCGCGGTCGCCGCACTTGAGCCTGATTTCGTTGCGCAGCTGGGATTTTCGCTGCATGACGTGTTGGCAAACGGCGAGCCGGTGGAGGGCTCGGTCCGGGTTCAGTCGGTGCTGGTCGGGATCCAACTTGCCCTGACTGAACTCTGGCGTTCCTACGGGGTGGAACCGGATGCAGTCGTAGGCCACTCCATGGGTGAGGTCTCCGCCGCGGTGGTGGCCGGTGCCCTAACCCCGGCAGAGGGATTCTCGGTGATCGCCAACCGGTCGAGGTTGATGTCGGAACTCGCCGACAAGGGCGCGGTGGCACTGCTGGAACTCGACGCCACCGCCGCCGAAGCACTGATCGCCGAGTATCCCGGGGTCACGGTGACGGTGTACTCGTCGCCGCGCCAGACGGTGGTTGCCGGTCCGACCGAGTCGGTCGATGCCGTCATCGCCGCGGCCCTGGAACGCAACGTCTTCGCCCGTAGGGTGAACATGGAGGTCGCGTCTCATACCGCGATGATGGACCCCATCCTCGCCGAGTTGCGGGCCTCGCTGGCCCCACTGGTGCCGCAGGAACCGCGCATCCCGGTTATCAGCACCGTCGAAAACGCAGATCCCGCAAAACTTTTCGATGCTGATCACTGGGTGGCAAATGTCCGCAACCCGGTCCGATTCAGCCAGGCCATCGCATCGGCCGGCGCTACCAACTGCACCTTTATCGAGATCAGCCCGCATCCGATATTGACCAGAGCGATATCGGACACCCTTGATGATCCGGGCTCGGGCAACTCGCATCATCACAGCATCGGCACGCTGCAACGCGACGCCAACGACACCGTCGCATTCCACACGGGCCTCAATGCGACACATACCGGCCGGGCTCCGCTTGGCGAGCATCCGCCGGAACCTCACCCCGAAATTCCAACCACTCCATGGCGTCACTCCCGGCACTGGATCGACATCGCACCCTCGTTGTCTATCAACGGGTTTGGCCCACCCGGAAGGAATATATCCGGCGGACGGCAGCCGTTGGCCGCCAAAGACAGCCCGATCCCGACGGACTGGCTCTACGAGCCGGCGTGGCGGGTGCACCCGTTGCCGTCCGCGGTCACCGGCGGAGGACCGTGGGTTGTCATCGGGGATGCCGAACTGGGTGCCGAACTTGGTCGGGGTCTCGCTCATGATGCTGACCGGGCTACGCTGCGTGCCGCTCTGATCGACGCGGACAACGTACTGTTCGCGCCGGCGTCTGCGGACTCCCTCATCGATGTCGCATCTGCCTATACCCTCTTCAACGAGGCGAGAATGCTTGTTGAAGAACTGATTTCGATGCCGTCACCGCCTCGATTGTTCATCCTCACGCGCAACGCCCAGCCCATTGTTGAAGGTGACCGCGCCAACGCGACACACGCCGTCCTGTGGGGTTTGGGTCGAACGCTTGCACTGGAACACCCCGAGATCTGGGCGGCGGTGATCGATATCGACGAGTCGATGCCGGCCGCGCTCACCGCGCGACTCGTGCGGGCCGAGTCGCAGGCAGCGGACGGCGAGGATCAGGTCGTGTACCGGGCGGGCGCCCGGCATGTGCCGCGGTTGGAGCACAGTGTCCCGTGGTCGACGCCGTCTGATGTGATCAGCCGTGATACCAGTCAGCTGGTCATCGGAGCCACCGGTCACATCGGTCCGCACCTGATCCAGCAACTCGCCGATATGGGAGCCGCGACGATCGTCGCGGTCTCCCGAAACCCCGGTGGCCGCCTCGATGAATTGGCGCGACGGTTGTCGTCGTCCGGAACGACGCTGATCGTGGTGGCCGCCGACGTAACTGACCATGCCGATATGGCGGCATTATTCGACCGGTTCGGTGCTGATCTCCCGGCACTCGAAGGCATCTATCTGGCGGCTTTCGCCGGCGGGCCGGTTGCGCTGTCCGGTATGACCGACGACGACGTCGCCACCATGTTCGGTCCGAAACTGGACGCACTGGCGGTGCTGCACGCGCTGTCGCTCAAGACCGACGTCCGCCAGTTCGTGCTGTTCTCGTCGATCTCCGGTCTGCTCGGGTCGCGATGGCTCGCTCACTACACCGCGACCAGCGCGTTTCTCGATACCTTCGCCTACGCCCGTCGCAACCTCGGTCTGCCCGCCACTACCGTGAATTGGGGCTTGTGGAAGTCGCTGGCTGATCTGCAGGCGGACACCAGTCAGGTGACGTCGGACTCCGGTCTGGTGCCGATGGCCGATGAGGTGGCGATCCGCGCGCTGCCGATGGTGATGGCCTCCGGCGCACCGGTGCGCTCGACAGTCGTCGACGCCGATTGGCCGCTGCTGGCCGCGGCGTACCGCACCCGCGGCGCGTTACGGATCCTCGACGATGTCCTGGCCCACGAGGAAGCGGTGAAAGCGACCCTGCCGGAGAGTGAATTCGCCATATCGCTGCGCGAGTGCCCTCCGGAACGGCGGCGCGATCTGCTGGCCGAACACATCAGGACGTTGGCCTCAAACGTGATGGGCCTGGCGCCCACGCAGAATCTGGATCCCGCGGTTGGGTTCTTCCAGCTCGGGATGGACTCGCTGATGAGCGTCACACTTCAACGCGGCCTCAGCGCGAGCCTGGGCATCACGCTGCCCGCCGCGGTCATCTATGAGTACCCCACCATCTCCTCACTCACCGATGCGCTTTGCGACCGCATGGGCTACGTGACAGCCGAAGAGACCGCGGCGGCTGCCCGGTCCGGTCTCGGTGCCCGGGCACAACTCCGTGCCCGGGCTCGGCAGGGCGCACAGTCCGGCAGACGGAAAGGATAGGGCAGTTGAACACCGACAATGATGGCCCAACTGCATCGAATGAGTTGCCGCCCAACGCGATAGCCGTCATTGGAATGGCGGGACGGTTTCCCGGCGCGGACTCGGTTGGGAAATTCTGGGACAACCTGTGCCGTGGGGAAGAGTCCATCATCACCCTTTCTGAGGAGGAGCTGACCGCGGCCGGAGTCAGTGCCAAGACGCTTGCCGATCCTGCGTATATTCGCCGCGCGGCCCTGCTCGATCGGATTGATGAATTCGACGCGGAATACTTCGGGATGACGCCCTACACAGCGCAACTGATGGACCCTCAGCAGCGCCTGTTCCTGCAGACGACCTGGCACGCCTTCGAGGACTCCGGTTACGACCCCGCCGATTTCGATGGCGCCATCGGTGTGTTTGCGACCAGTACGGCCAGCGGTTATCTGACCTATAACCTGATGTCGCATCGTGACCCGCAGACGCTCGTCGGCGAGGGCATCACCATTGAGATGTTCAATCTTTTGTTGCTCAACGACAAGGACTACCTGGCGACTCGGGCGTCCCACCAGTTCAATCTCCGCGGCCCCAGCATCACGGTGCAGACCGCCTGCTCGTCGTCTCTGGTCGCGGTCCACCAGGCGTGCCAAAGCCTCCTGTCGGGTGAATGCGACATGGCACTGGCCGGCGCAGCCTCGGTCAAGGTGCCGCATCGGGTCGGGTACGGATACGAGCCGGGGGCGATGGTGTCGCAGTCGGGTCACTGTCGGCCGTTTGACGCGAACGCCGACGGCACCATCTTCGGCAGTGGCGTCGCCGCGGTGATCCTCAAGCCCCTTCAGGCGGCTATCGACGACGGCGACCGAATTCACGCCATCATCCGTGGCTCGGCGATCAACAATGACGGCTCGGTCAAGATGACCTATGCGGCACCAGCCATCGCCGGCCAGGCCGAGGTTGTCGCCGAGGCGCACGCGATAGCTGATGTCGACGCCTCAACAATCGGATACGTCGAGACGCACGGAACCGGTACGCCGCTCGGCGATCCGATCGAGGTCGCGGCTCTACGCCAGGCTTTCGAGGTCGCCGAACATGACCGCTCAGCACCATGTGTGCTCGGTTCGGTCAAGTCGAACATCGGCCATCTTGACGGCGCATCCGGTCTCACCGGGCTCATCAAGACGATCCTGTGTTTGAAGAACAAGGCGATCCCGCCCACGCTGCACTACACCGAGCCCAATCCGGAGTTGCATCTCGATCAAACTCCGTTCGTCATTGCCGACTCCCTCTCGCCGTGGGAGTCCGACGCACCGCGGCGGGCTGGCGTGAGCTCGTTCGGAGTGGGTGGAACCAACGTGCATGTGGTGTTGGAGGAAGCCGTCCAGCAGCCTGTACTGGAGGTCCCGGACGGACCGCAGGTGCTGTTGTTGTCGGCGCGCACCACCGAGTCCGTGGAGGATGCCAGGGCGGAGCTGGCCGCCGAACTCTCGCGTGATGGGGATGTTCGGCTCGCTGATGTCGCCTTCACCCTGGCGGAGCGACGGGCAGAAGAGGTTCGACTGGCCGCGGTCGTTCACGACCGCGCGAATGCAGTCGCAGTCCTGACGGCAGCCGAACACGACAACGTCTCGGTCGGGCGGGCACCCTCGGGGATTGGACAGCGGACCGACCGGGTGGCGTTCCTGTTTTCCGGCCAGGGCGCACAGCATGTCGGCATGGCCCGTGGCCTGTATGACACCGAATCGGTTTTCCGAGACCACTTCGACCGCTGTGCCGTCGGCTTCGGTGAGGAACTGGGCATCGATCTGAAGGCCGAGATTTTCGATGCGGAAGCCGGTTCACCGACCCTCGAGTCCACGGATCTGGCCCAGCCTGCGCTGTTCGCGGTGGAGTACGCATTGGCGCAACTGACCATGTCCTACGGCGTCACGCCGACGGCACTGGCCGGCCACAGCATCGGCGAATTGGTGGCCGCCGCCATCTCCGGCGTCTTCGATCTGCCGACCGCGATCAAGGTGGTCGCACTTCGGGCCCGGTTGATGCATGACGCACCCCCGGGTGCAATGGTCGCGGTAGCGGCAAGTCCTGACGCCATCGCCGGTCACCTGACCGACGACGTCGACATCGCCACTGTTAACGAACCTGGCGGCTGCGTGGTGGCCGGACCGGAGGACGCGATTCGCGAATTCACCGATCGCGTTGCGGCCCAGGGAATCTTGGCCCGCCGGGTGCGTACGTCGCACGGGTTTCACTCGCAAGCGATGGACGGAGTCCTCCCGCCCTTCGCCGAGTACCTCGCGACCCTAACGCTGCACGCGCCCACGATTCCGATGTTGTCCAACATCACCGGTACCTGGATGACCGACAAGGAGGCCACCGATCCGCACCGTTGGGCCCAACACATCCGATCGACGGTGCGGTTCGCCGACGAACTTCATCTACTGCTCGAAGATCCACACCGGGTGCTCGTGGAGGTGGGTCCGGGTGGAAGTCTGACCGGGTCCGCCGTTCGTCAGCCGGGGTGGTCGGATACTCATCGGGCGGTGCGATTGATGCGGCATCCGCTGCAAGGCAGAGACGATCGCGATACATTTCTGCTCGCCCTGGGCCAACTCTGGTCGGCTGGCGTTCATGTGGATTGGACAGTCCTGCAGGGCGATCACGCCCAGCGGGTGACGCTACCCGGCTACGCCTTCGCCCGGCAGCGGCACTGGGTCGAACCCGCTGCCTTCGTGCGATCGTCGGCTGCGGCCGCACCGTTTGGCGCAGCCGGCGGTCAATCACCGCAGTCAGACCGTAACAGCGGTAGCGCTGCTGACGCCCGCTCGGCAATGCAGGCGACCCTGATGGAGATCTGGAAGCAGTGTCTGGGTGTCGATTCGATCGCACCGAGCGACAATTTTTTAGAGGTCGGTGGTGACTCGCTGTTGGCCATCGGCGTCGCCATGACGGCGTCCCACCAGGGTCTAGAGCTCACCCCGCAGGATCTGTACGACCACGCCAGCCTTGCCGCATTGGCCGACACCCTCGTCGCGCGTGTCGGTTCCGGCGGCTTGGCAGGCCAGGACATCGGCGATCTGGGTCTTCCAGTGCCGCCGAACATCCTCCGTTTCCTCGAACGAGGCCTGGCTGAGCCGGGTCACTGGCGGGTGCCGTTGGTGCTGCGAGTTGATTCGCGGGTGAGTTCGGACGACGTGATCGCCGTGCTCACCGCAATGGTCAACCACCATGATGTCCTGCGGATGCGGGTGGCCGAACGGGCAGGGACGTGGGAACAGCGGATCAGTGAACCCGGCGATTTCGCCGACTTGGCGGAGGCGTCGCTGCCCACCGCTGCCCGTCCGGGAACATCGGAGGAGCGCGAGGCCCTCGCCATGATCATCGCCGAAACCGTTGCAGCACAGAACCTTAACAGCTGGCCGATAACGGCCACCTATGTCAAAGACGCTCAGGGGGAACCGCGTTTTGTGGTGCTCACTGTGCACCAGATGGTGCAGGACGCGACATCGCGCGATGTGCTGGCAACGGATTTGCTGACCGCATTCGGCCAGCGACTTGCCGATCAGGACATCGCGTTGGAACCGCCGACCGCGGACTGGCGCCAGTGGTCGCAGCGTTGCGCCGCACTGGCCGCGCATCCCGCGGTCCTCGACAGCCGGAACTACTGGATCGACACCGCGGCGAAGGCGACGATCAGGCTGGCCAGCGTCGAGAGTGATGCCGAGATCACCGATGCGCCGGGACCAGGCGACCTGACCAGACTTGCTACGGCGTTCACCCTCGAGCAGACCTCGCAATTCGACAACGCCCGTAGGCTGCTGCAGGCCTCCACCGAAGAGATCTTGTTGGCTGCGTTGGGACGAAACATTGCGGTCACCGTGGGCGACGGCGTGACGTCCGTCGACCTGGCCGGAGCTGGCCGATCGGTGCTGCGACCAGAGGTCGATTTGCGGCGGACGGTTGGCTGGTTCTCAACGATCTATCCGATTGCGCTGCCCTGTATGGATTTATCGGCTGCCAGCGCCGAACAATTACTGGACGAGGTCAGCCGGACTCTGGACGCCGTACCCCACCACGGCATTGGATACGGACTGCTGCGGTATCTCCACGCCCCCACCGCGGGTGTGCTGGCCGCCACCGGCACGTCGGATATTTTCGTCACTTACCTCGGCATGATCCCCGAATGGCAGCCCAGCGATGCTCCGGTCCAGTTCGACGGCGATACTGGATTGACGGTCACCGATACCCTGCCCGGGTTGGGTCATCCGATCGAACTGCGGGCGTATCGGCACGGCGCGGTTCTGCACGTGGACTGGTGGTACGACAGTCGGCAGGTGCTCGGCGGCACTGTCGAAGCACTCGCGGAGCAGTTTCCGGCAATCCTGATCGAACTGATCGATGAAGCGGTTGCCGATGGTGCGGACAGTGCCGAAAGCGAGGCCGAGGACGAGGCTCTCGCTCTGGTGGACCTGTCGGCCGCCGTGCTCGACGACGACGAATAGGCGGACGAGTAGGTTATGGAAACGATGTCGAAGTCCGGCAAAGGTGTGGAGGTCGACGGCGTCGGCAAGTCGTTCGGGTCGGTGGCCGCGCTACGCGACATCTCCTTCGATGTGGGCCGTGGTGAGGTCGTGGCACTGCTCGGACCAAACGGTGCCGGCAAGACGACAACCGTCGAGATCCTGTCGACACTGACCAAACCGGACCGCGGCCGCGCCATGGTGGCGGGCTATAACGTGGTGTCCGACCAGGCGATGGTGCGCCGTTCCATCATGCTCACCGGTCAGCATGTCGCCCTCGACGACATGCTCACCGGGTACGAGAACCTGGTGATGTTCGCTCGACTGCAGGGACTCAAGAAAACTGAGGCTCAGGCAAGAGCGCGACACCTGCTGGGGGAGTTTGATCTGGAGCACGCCGCCGGCCGGCGCGTCGGCACCTACTCCGGCGGTATGCGCCGCCGTGTTGACATCGCCTGCGGCCTGGTTGTGCGTCCCGAGGTGGTGTTCCTCGACGAGCCGACCACAGGTTTGGATCCGCGTAGCCGCCAAGCGATCTGGGATCTGGTCACCTCGTTCAAAGAGGCGGGTATCGCGACCCTGTTGACCACGCAGTACCTGGAGGAGGCCGACGCACTCAGTGACCGGATCGTGGTAATCGACCGCGGCACCATTGTGGCGCAGGGCACCGCCGACCAACTCAAGGAGCGCACCGGTGGCACCTACTGCGAGATTGTGCCCCGCGATCCCGCTGACGTGTACGCCGTCGCCGAGGCTCTCGGTACCCTGCTGCCGGACACCGTCCGTGTCGCCATCACGGCGGAGTCGGACCGGATCACCATTCCCGCACCCAACGGTCCCGGCACGCTGACTGCCGCTGTGCAAAGGCTGATGGCAGCGAAAATCGAGTTGGCCGATATCGCGTTGCGACGCCCGTCACTCGATGATGTATTCCTTGCCCTGACGGGTGATTCTGCTGCCACCCCCGACCCGGAGAATGTGGCAGGCGGCGTGGCGTCGTGACCGTTCTGACCGCGAACCGGTCGACCCCGGCAACGGTCCAGCAGTGGTGGGTGCTTACCTCGCGCCTGATCGCACCCAGCCTGCGCAACGGCGAAGTCGCGGTGGGCATCGTGACGTCAGTGGTGGCGACCGCAGGTTTTTACATTCCCTTGAATCGGATCATGGCCGGTCCGGATCTGCCGACCAGTAGTTACGCCCAATACCTGCTGCCGCTGATCACGTTGCAGGCCATCGCGTTTGCATCGGTCACGACGGCGTACCGGGCAGCGACCGACTCGGTTCAGGGTCTCAACCGTCGACTCAAGGCGCTACCGATCGGCTCGCTGACGCCGTTGGTAGCTCGGATCTCGGCAAGCTTCTACCGCTGCGCGATCGCACTCGTCGTCGCGTTGGTATGTGGCTACGTGATCGGATTTCGATTCCACCGGGGGCCGCTTTACATCGTCGCGTTCTGCCTACTGGTGCTTCTCACTGGTTTGGCGCTGTCATTCCTTGGCGACGTCATCGGCACCAACTCGCGTAATCCCGCGGCGACTACCCAGTGGTTGCTACTGCCACAACTGATCTTCGGGTATCTGTCGGTGGGAATCCAACCGGTGCAACGCTTTCCGGAGTGGATTCGTCCGATTGTGCGCAACCAGCCCATTTCACAGCTGGTCAATGCGCTGCAGGCACTGGCCGGCGACAGTACACCGGGGACGGCACCGGTCACCTGGTCGGTCGTGGGCCCGGCCGTCGCCTGGATGATCGGCCTGATCCTGGTGACGGTGCCGTTTGCCGTCATCGTCTATCGGCGGAGAACCTGATGGCCATCCTGGTCAGCGCAGCGCGAGCTGTCGGCGCCACCGCCAGGCCCGAGAACTCGCCGGCCAATCTTCTCGCCCAAACCACGGTGCTTACCCGCAGATTGCTGGTCCGGTTGATTCGCAACCCGATCACGATTGCATTTGCGTTGCTGTTGCCGGTGCTGTTCCTGCTCACCCTCCACGTCGTCCTCGGTGATTCGATCGAGACGATCACCGGTGAAAATGGCCTCTACCGAAGCGTGCCATTGATGACGTTGGTGGCCGCGATCTCAGGGTCCGCTGTCGGCATGGTCGGCATCATCGGGGAGCAACGCGACGGATTTCTGAACCGACTATGGGTGCTGCCTTTGCATCGCGGTGCCGGCTTATTGGCGAGGTTGTTCGCCGAAGTCATTCGACTCTTCGCTACGACACTGGTCATCTTGGGTGTCGGCATCCTTCTCGGGTTCCGTTTCCACCGCGGTGTGGCCGCCGCGGCCGTATGGCTGACCGTCCCAGTCATCTTCGGGGTGGGCTTTGCATTCTTGGTGACCACGGTCGCGCTCTACTGGCCGAAAGACCTTCTGGTGGATGCTATTCAACCCGTGGCCGGCCTTGGACTGTCGTTGTGCACCGGCCTCGTTCCGGTGGACAAGTATCCCGACTGGGTCCAGCCGCTGGTCCGGTATCAGCCGATGTCGACGGCTGTCGACACGATGCGGGGGTTGTCGGTCGGTGGGCCGGTGCTGACCCCGTTGCTCGGTACCCTCGGGTGGACCGCCGGGATCGTGGCAGTGTGTCTCGTGCCGATCCTGGTGGGTTACCGAAGGGCAAGCACCAGCCGTTGACCGGTCAGGACGTCGAGAGAAGGGATCACGGTGTTTGGCTCAACGCCCATTCGGTATTTGGCGCCCAGCGAGGAATTCTTCGCGCAATCTGAGAACTTCATCGGCATCACCCTGACCTTGCGCGGTCCGGTTGTGGTGAGTGCGATGGCGGAGGCGTTCCGAACCCTCTTGCGGGTACATCCCGCACACGCCGGGCACCTCAGTCCCGGCGCCGACGGCCGGCACCAAATCATGGTCGACGAGTTCGAGCACGCGGGCATCTGGCTCGAGAAGATCGGCGACCCGCCGTCACAGCGACTGCCGAATCAGTCCGAGGCACTGGTCAACCTGCTACTGCGACTGGGAGAGGACCGCTCCGAACTCACCCTCTACATTCACCACTCCCTAGCCGATGCGCACCACCAGTTCGTTCTCTTGGAGAACCTGTTCGGCTGGTACACCGATATCGTCACCGGGGCGGGCGTCGGTCCGTTGAAGATCGAACCCATCCCGGTGCCGTTGGAGTCGGTCCTCTCGGCCCGGGGCATCGGCAAACTGCAGCGGTTCGGACTGGAGCGTTTCCTGCCGGCGATTTTTGCCTACGACCTGCCTCCATCGAAGCGAAACGAGGGCCGTGTCGGGCCCCAGTCGGTGCGGGTCCCGTCGGCCACCTGCCGGCTTACCCGCCAGGAGAGTCAGAGCCTGCGCGATGTCTGCGCGGCTCACCGAGTCAGCCTCAACGCACTGGTCGCAGCCGCAATACTGATGGTGGAGTGGAACATTCGGGAATCGCCGAATGTTCCGATCCCCTACACGTACCCGGTCGATCTGCGCTTCTTTCTGACCCCGCCGGTGGGTGCGACCGAGGCCACGAACCCGATTGGGATGGCGATGTACCTGGCCGAGATCCGGCCCGACACCGGTGTGATCGATCTGGCCCGCGATATCGCCGAGGCGTTCCGCTCGGACCTTGCCGAAGGGGTGATTGCACAATCTTTCCTGCACTTCGGTCAGCACTACGAGGGAAATCCGCCCGGGTTGCCCGACGTGGTGATGGCTACCGACAGCGGCGATATTCCGCCCTTGCGCACACCGCCTGAGCTGACTGTTGAGGAATTCGGTTTCGAGGTGCTGTTTGCGCCCACGGCGGCGGGCGTGGACATGTATTCGGCGGTCATGTATGACAGTACCTTGGTGATCACGTACCACAGCCACGGAGCTCGGCCCGGTCAGTACACAGCTGAAATCCACAAGCTACTGGCCGAGATCCCTTCCCGGTATGGATGGGCCACGGAGTAGTGGAAAATTCTTGCAGCTCAGCTTGTTTGAGCCAGAAGATGCTCCAAACCTGCCGTCAGTCCCTCGGCAATCTCCGGCAGGTCCGGAAGCACATCGGGGCATGAGATCAGACCGACGTTAAGTTTCCCGCCCACTGTGCACACCGTGATGTTGAGCCCGGCGCCGAGCATGACCGGCCCTAACGGGTAGAAGGCCGTGACCTTTGCACCCAGGAAGTAGTCCGCCGGCTCCGGTCCGGGCACATTGGACACCACAACGTTGTACATCGGTCTGGAGCGGGTAACCCGGCCGTATACCCGCTTGGCAATCCCGAGGATTACTCGGCCGCCCAGTTGCATCCAGTCTTCCAACAACGTGGCGCCAATCGCCGCACTGTGTTCCTTGGCAATGGTGTTCGACTTGGCAACGGCCCGCAGTCTTTCCACCGGGTCCGCTATCTGGGTCTGCAGCGTCGCGATCATTCCCGAAACCTGGTTGCGGCCCAGTCGATCCGGTGCGTGCACCGACGCCGGCACCAGAGCGGTCAGGGAGGAACTCGGCAGTTCGCGGCGGTCGAGCAGAAATTGCCGTACCGATCCACTGACCAATGCTGTCACCACGTCGTTGACCGTCACGCTGAAATGGTTCTTCACCCTCTTAACCTCGGCGAGGTCCAGGCGGGTGAACGCGACATTGCGGTTCGCGGTGAAGCGGCTGTTGAGCACGGTCGGTGGCGCGCTGAAGGGAGCCGCCATCGCGCTACCGACTGCCGCGCGTCGATAGGCGTCCCGGACCGCGTGGACGGTCTCCGGTAGAACTTTGACCGTAAGCTGCACAGGCCGGGCAGCGAACCGCGCCAAGCCGCCCACCGCGATCCGCACCGGCCGGTCCGCGCCTGTGGCGGCAACAAATCCACGGCGCGGTGGGTCAGGTTCGGTGCTGCACAACTGTGCGAACAATCCCGAGTAGGTGACACCATCGGCAGCGCAATGATGGATCTTGATCACGACGGAAAGCCGTTCGCTGTTGGGCGCGCCGTCGACGCCCTCGATGACCCACATCTCCCATAGTGGCCGGAAACGATTGAGCGGCAAACCGGCCAGGTACCCGTAAATCTCGTCCAGTTCCGCCGGACCTCCCGGTTCCGGAACTGCGATCCGATGCACATGCTGGTCGATGTTGAACTCAGGATCCTCCACCCAGGCGGGATGATCGATGTTCAGAAACCTGTTTGACAGCTTTTCCCGGAACTCCGGCACCGCGCGGATTCGCTCCGAAAGTGCATCACGGAAACGGTCGTAGGAGTAACCGCCGGGAACGGTGGTGGTGTCCAGTTGCAGAACTATCAACATCTGCAGGGGCTGGATTGCGGTCTCGAGGTTGAGGAAGCTGGCATCGAGTCCGGTGAGCCAGTCGGGACGTTGCACGACTTCGATCGTACGTGTTTGCCGCAGAGAGCACCTCGGGCGCATCTTCGAGACAGTTCGCCGTGCTTGACGCCCATCTACGATGAGGAGCGGACGACCGACGCCGACTGAGGCGGTCGGTAGAAATCCCCAGATAGCGAGGTTGTGGTGGTCACCCTGATTACCGGGGCGTCGACCGGGATCGGTGCCGAGTTCGCCCGACAGTTCGCAGCTCGGGGCGACGACCTCGTCGTGGTGGCCCGAAGTGCGGACAAGCTGAATGACCTGGCCGAACAACTCCGCGGGGCGCATGGCGTGAATGTCACCGTGATTGCGATGGACCTGTCGGTTCCCACCGCTGCGGGTGACCTATGGCAGCGGACGAATGGTGTGGGACTCGATATCGACGTGTTGGTCAACAATGCCGGCTTTGGCACTCACTGCGACGTCGCCGATGCGGACCCGGAACGCCTAGAGGAGGAGGTCCAACTCAACTGCCGGACCTTGGTCGGCACCACCGCCCGCTACCTACCCCGGATGCGGGCCAGGGGTAGGGGAACGATCATCAATGTGGCGTCGACGGCGGCATTTCTCCCACTTCCGAAAATGGCGGTGTACGGCGCCACGAAGGCCTTCGTGTTGTCTTTCACCGAGGCGCTGTGGGCAGAGGAACGCAAACACGGTGTTCGGGTACTTGCGGTGTGTCCCGGGTTGACCGACACTGCCTTCTTCGAGGTGGCGGGTGAAGCCGCGATGAAGGCTGCCTCAGGTGCTGCGGCCTCGAGATTCACCCGCACCCCACAGCAGGTGGTCGACAGCACGATGCGCGCGCTGGCCGGCCGCAAACCCAGTTTCGTCGATGGCGCTGCCAACGCGTTGGTGTGGCGCGGCTTCACCAGGGTCGTACCCAAGCGACTGATGATCGCGCTGTCCGGGTGGTTGATAGAAGGCTAAATAAGGTTGTCGGGCAACCCTATTCGCCAGCACTTCCCCCAGCGATGGCGTCAGCCAGATGCCCCGCCAACATGCGGGCGGTGTTGTAGGTGACGATCGTCTTCGGGGTGACCCGGACGCCCGTCTGAGTTTCTAGATGGGTTCGCAATTCCAGGTTGCCCAGCGAGTCCAGACCGTGTTCGGCGAAGGGACGATCGGGGTCGATCGCCCTGCGCAGGATAAGCCCCACCTGGTCGGTGACAAGTCTGCGCAATCGGTCCGGCCATTCCGCCGGTGACAACGCCCTAAGTTCGACAAGAACCGCGGCGGCGCCGGTGTCTTCACCCGATTGGGTCGTCTGAAATGTCGCGGCGAAAGGACTTCGAGCCGCCAGTGCGGTGAGCCACGGCGCTCCGCTCAAAGGCAGATAGGCGCTGTAGCCCCGGTCGTAACGCAGCAACGCACGGAATGCGTGCGCGCCTTCCTGCGGCGAGATCATCGCAGTGTCTCCGCGCTGCGCCAAAGCCGCGCCCTTGCCAATCTGATCCCATGCGCCCCAGGCGATTGACGTAGCAGGAAGGCCTTGGCCACGGCGCCAGGCCGTGAAAGTGTCCAGCCAACTGTTGGCCGCAGCGTAGGCACCCTGGCCGGGAGAACCGAACAGCGCGGCTACCGAAGAGAAGCTGCAGAACCAGTCCAACGGCTGCCCGGCGCTCGCCTGATGGAGGTGCCAGGCGCCCGCTACCTTCGGCGCCCAGTCGCGGTCGATCAACTCCTCGGTTATGTTCTCAAGTGTCGCATCGTCGACCACCGCGGCAGCATGCAGGATGCCGCGCAGCGGTAGTCCGGTAGCGGTGGCGGCGGACACCAACCGGGCGGCGGTATCCGGATCGGCGATATTGCCGGACTCGACGACAACATCGGCACCGTTGGACCGTAGGCGCTCGATCGTCTTCTGCGCCTGCGGGTTCGGCTGCGAGCGCGAGCTCAAGATGATCCGTCCGCAGCCGGCTGAGGCCATCACGGCTGCCAGGAACAAACCCAGACCGCCGACCCCGCCGGTGACGATGTACGAGCCGTCCTTGCGGAAGACTCCTGCCCTGGTCGGTGGTACCGCAACGCCGGACTGTTGACCGTGTGGAAGGGCGAGGACGAGTTTGCCGGTGTGCTGGGCGGCACTCATCTCACGAATGGCGGAGGCCGCCTCGGACAAGGGTCTGACGGAGTACTCAGGTACGGGAAGTACGTCATCAGCGACCGATGAGTAAACCGTCCGCAGCAGATTACCGATCTTCTCTGGCGCGCTGGTGCTCATCAACAAGAGGTCGGCGTAATAGAAAGCCAGATTGCGACGGAACGGGAAGAGGTCGACGCGGGTGTGTTCGTACACGTCACGCTTGCCGATCTCAACGAAACGACCGTCGAAGGCCAACAGTTCCAGCCCCGCTCGCTGCGCAACTCCGGTCAGTGAGTTAAGCACGATATCGACACCGTAACCATCAGTGTCGCGGCGAATTTCATCGGCGAAGTCCGTTGTCCGGGAGTTGTATACGTGCGGGATTCCCATCGACCGAAGCAGCTGGCGGCGCTCGTCGCTTCCTGCGGTGGCAAAAATCTCGGCTCCGGCCTGGCGTGCGATCGCGATAGCCGCTTGTCCCACGCCGCCGGTCGCCGAATGGATCAGCACCCGATCGCCGCGTTGGACTCGGGCCAGGTCATGCAGGCCATACCAGGCGGTGGCGTAAGCGGTCGATACCGCCGCGGCCTGCTCTGCGGAAACGTTCTCCGGCAGCGTCGCCGCCAGTTGCGCATCACAGGTGACGAATGTGCCCCATGCGACGGCGTCGGCGATGGCACCGACCCTGTCGCCGACCTTGTGTTCGGTCACACCGGGTCCAACCGCGGTGACGACGCCCGCAAGGTCGATCCCGAGGCCGGGTCGAGGGCCTTCCACGGTGTGGTACCGGCCGAAGGCGAGTAGCACGTCGGCGAAATTGACGCTGGAAGCACCGACGGCCACTTCGATCTGGCCTGCCTGCGGCGGCTGCCG
>Ga0209829_10000422_pt1 | contig 39207 bp, 59 predicted proteins | sample C_140205_EF_Meta_FD_187311 | JGI IMG/M metagenome (GOLD analysis project Ga0209829, IMG submission 187311) | Freshwater microbial communities from Lake Croche, Canada to study carbon cycling - C_140205_EF_MetaG (SPAdes) (version 2) | ecosystem: Environmental > Aquatic > Freshwater > Lake...
AACAGCTAGCTTTGCATGAGCTGAAGCAAGAGCATCTGCCTTGGCTTTTGCAATAGCCTCATCTTCCGCTTGGCGCTTTGCTTGTTCAGCAGCCATAGCCTCTTGTGCTGCTATTTCTTCTGGTGTCTGCTCACGCTCTGTTGAAATTCCTGTTGAGCAATCTACTTCTATTACTGTTCCCATTATTATATTCCGTTTCTTAGTACGCCGTATAGTGAAACTTTGCTGTATTGCACCCATGAACCATTTGTGCAAGTAATTTGGATTTGGTTAATAGCAGCAGTGTTTGACCAAAGAATTGAACGAAGAACTTGGTCTGCTGCCGCTGTATTATTCTCATTAACTGAGTCACTAATAATAGATTTGTAATTTGAACTTGTATAATTTGCAAAATAAATTTCATTACTACTAAAAGTATTAGCCGTTGACGTAGAACCTGGGGTAGTTACTACATCCATATACCCACTAACTCTTGAAGAAGATGCGCCAGAACCGTTCCCAAATAAATTGGTAAAACTTCCATTTGAATTATTACCATTTAGGTACATAGTCCCGTTGACCGATGTTGCCGCTCCACTTGCTGCCAAACTACACTTAACCACTAAATCAGTATACCCTTGCGGAATACTTGCAAAACTTATAGTTGCTACACCACCCGCACCGACAGTAACGGTTTGGAGTGGCTGTAAAAATACTGACATGTTATCTCCTTATGCCGTTGTTATGCCGTAGAGCTGGAAGGTTGAATACTGCGCAAATAAAGGTGTGCTAGATAATGAAATATTAATACTATTAATTGCTGCCGTACTAATCCACAAACCTGACCATAAACCAAGCAAGCCTGTACCAGTTGTTGCATCTTGCACAACACCATTTAATGTACGAACTGTTTTGTTTTTATTTGTATTGGTGTAATCTAAAATATCTACAATACTTGCCCCAAAACCATTAGCAGTATCGGTGGTACCCATTGTCCACCCTATATTTGCGTTACCGCCAGTACTTCCTGAAAATGTAGCAGCCCCAGTTCCTCCAACATAATGTGTAATATAATTACCACTTGTTCCGTCACCATTAAATTGCATTGGTATGTTTGTTCCAGAGGAAACAACTCCTCGTGTAAATGCGCGCAAATGCAGATGTGTAAAGTTTTGAGGAATGGAACTAAAGGTAATGGACGTTGCACCACCAGCACCAACAGTTGTAGTCGCAATAGGATACATACTCATCGCTTATTGTCCAATCGTTCGTACGCCGTAAAGAGAATGGGTTGTTCCAGAAGCAGAACCATTGGAACCATAAACATTTACAGATGTTATCGCCGCCGTAGAAAGAACTGTACCTACTCCAACTTGAGTTTGCCCAGAGCCATTTGTATCTGATGCAAGTCTCCAAAGTACAGTTTTATAAGTTGTAGTATTGGTGTAATTCAAAATCCAAATTTCATATGAAGCGTAAATATTAGCGGCAGCATTTCCTCCTGGTATCAATCCCAAATACATTGCAGTAGTACCAGTTGGGGTATTTCTATTTGAAGATGCAGAACTGCCATCACCTATAAGGTAAGTGTAGCCACATGATGAACCACCATTAATTGTTATATTTCCATATTCAATAGTGTTGGCATTAATACCACGAAGCTGACCCGCGATATAAAGGTCTTGGTATTTTTGAGGAATGCTGCCAAAATTTGCAGAACCTCCTGAGGCATATGCAATCGGTACAACAGCGCCATGCATAGAACTGCCCGATGTTGAGGCTAATGAGATTGGCATTACGCAGTCACATCCCCACTAAGTAGCCAAGTGTTTGCTGTGGCTGTTTGAATCAATGTTGCAAATGAGTTCTGTGCGCGAAGTTTAAGACCTGGCGTATAAATAATTGTTACACCTGAACCAGCAGCAACAGTTACTTGTCCTGCTCCACCCTGATAAAACTGCAAGATAGCTCCAGTTGGAAATGCTACCGATGAGTTAGGTGGAACGGTAAGGGTAATGGCTGATGCGTTAGTTAGCGATACAACTACATTGTTGGCATCAGTAAGAGCAAAGGTATATGTTGTACCCGTTTGTGCGTTAAAAGAAACCGTTGGATAAGCTGATGCGTTGGTCAATAACGAGACGGCCATTAGAGTGTTACTCCTGTTGCTGTAAAGTCGGTGCTACCGACAGTTGAGTATACGCTTATTGTATCACCTGAGGCTAATGTCCAGCCTGGTGTTTCAACAATTGATGAGTTGGCTGGAACGTTAAAGCCGTAGTACTGGTAGTAAGCAGAGCCACCAGACTTGGTGATACTAACACGGATTGCATCCGTTGAACCAGATTTATTGCAAACAGTAAAAGAACCTACAATTGAGCCGTTGGTAGAACCTGTGACTAATGTAGTAAGTGTAGTAGCTGCTGGTGTAGATTGTCCAAGAACTAAATATGCAGTAGCCATTATGCTGTTAAGTCTCCAACCAATAGAAATGTATTTGTTGCTATACAAGCAACGTTGGCAATACTATATTGCGCCCGAAGTTTAACACCAGGAGTTGAATAAACAGTCACTCCTGAACCAGCCACAAAGCTAACTTGACCTGCACCCAATTGAACAATATTAACTGATTGTCCTACTGTAAATACTGATGGTGGGATTGTTACAGTAATGGCTGAAGCATTTGTAGCAGTAACAAGATTATTTGCATCACCTGCAATAAGGGTATAGGTGGTTCCAGTCTGAGCATTAACTGTAAAAGTATTGCCAAAATTGGATGGAAAAGAGTTAGTTGAGCTAGTCAAATCTTTGTTAGTAATAGTCTGAGTTCCAGTTGTTGTTATTAATGTAGCTGAGCTTGGGATGGTTGTTCCGTTAACTGATGTGGCTGTAGCAGCACCAAGGACTGGTGTAACCAAGGTTGGAGTATTGGCAAATACCAATCCACCAGAGCCTGTTTCATCGGTTACAACAGCTGCTAAATTTGCAGATGTTGTTGACCCAAAGAATGTAGCCAAAGCACCAGTTACGCCATGCGCTCCTGAACTAAGAGTTGTACCGTAATGTGTTTGAGCATCTGTTAAATCTTGTGCTGTAATAACGTGGCGCACAACTGCTCCAGCATTATGAGCAGTAGCAGATGTTCCATTGTAACCTCTACCAGATACGTTGGCTACGCCAACAGTAGTACCAATTGTAAAAGTAAGTCCGCTTGCACCAACAATACTGACAAGTTCTTCAGTAGATGTATTGTAATCAAGAGCAACAATAAATGGATAACTTGTAGGATAACCACTAACTGAAGCAACTGTTATGCTTGTTGATGAAGAAGTAATAGTGCTTGTAAGAGTTGTGTCTTGCGCTACTGCGCTGTAATAACGAGATGCCATTTATTATCCTTAGCTTGTGTAGTGCGTTCGTGGTGGGAATTGCTCTTGCAAACGACGTACTTCTATCATTAAACGTTGGTTGTAAAGCTGCTGTATGGATCTACCAATATTGGTAGCAGATCCAATAGGATCTGATTGGCTTTGAGAATCTGCTTCAGCAGTTTGTGCCGGAACACGACCCATATCTAAGTACATGGCTGTACGGTATGCAGCACCAAGAACTACAACTTCACGTGCTGAATCTGGCAAACCAGTTAACGACGCAAAATCATCTGAATCATAAGTAAGGGTAGAAGGCTTTTTGGTATAAGTAATCTGTACGGTACGACCAGGAATAATTCCTTCACGGATAGAAATGGTTTTGCCACTACCCCAATAGGTAGGGTTAGCCATACGATCTACACGATAATGTCTAATTGGCAACCACTCTTTAGATGGACCGATGGTTTGCCATGAGGCACCAAGAACGTCAATAGCTTCCTGTGGAAGTACATAAGTAGTTACTGCTGCCTGAAAGGTAAAGGTTGTGTAATAGACACCAAAGAGATCGGGATAAAGAGCATCAATGGCAAGGTTGACATTTCTTCTAATTACTGATCTTGGGAAAGAAGGAGCAATAGTTACACGAGTACCGGCATTATGAGTTGTTGCTGTGGTATCACGAAACCCACGACCATACGAAGGAATGGTTGCTGTGTTGGTTGTGCGATCAAATGAATCTACCCAGATCAACTCGTCATCTATTTCAATTAGACCACGAGTAAGAACAGATCCATCTGCTACAGTAAATGTAGTGGCAGTTGAACTTAAAGCAGAAGTAAGATATGTGGCTTGATCTTGACGGTTAGTATAACCAGTCAAGGCAAGGTTACATTCATCTATAATATTTACAAAGGTACTCACGATGCAATCCTTCGTGCTGCTTCTGCTTCACCAAGACCAACAGTTCCAGCAAGGGCATTAAATGCCCCAGGAGTATCATATTGATAATTTTTTCCACTATTACGAAAAGCATAAATCTGATTTAAAGCATCAATACCACGACTGTATTTTTTTCCTGTGACGTTGAAAGCCCAAGTATTTGCTGCACCATTAAAATCTAATTGTGGCACATCATTGATAAGTGTACCTGCTAACCTATTTAAATGGTAAACAGTTGTTCTGCCATCTGTTAATGCCATATCAGATCCTTTCTAAAAATGGTTAGTTACTTAGTTCCGCCAACACCATCGTATTGACCGTATGGATCTTGTGGCTTACCTGTTAGATTGTCAGCTGGCTTGCCAATCATGCTTGAATTACATCCGCACTCTTTACACATTTTATTTACCACCCATTTTCTTTTTTGGCATTGTTACTTTTTTAAGATTTGGATTAGCTTTCTTTGCTGCTGGACTTGCCTTGCGAGCGCCAGCTGCAAGAATTGCACCAGCGTTCTCCATTGGGATACCTTGCTTCTTAGCAATAGATTTTTGCGCTGCTGCAAATCCCATACCTTTTTTTGCTACTGCCATTTTATTTACCTTTTTTCTTTTTGGCTGCTCGCATGTTGTCAACCAAATTTGGGTAAGGCCGACCAGCTTTAGCAGCAGCTTCTTTGGCTGATTTCTTTTGTGAGCTTGATAGGGGAGTTGATTTCTTTTTTGGGTTAGGCGTATCCCATATTTCTTTTTTCATTTCTTGCCCTTGTTTCTTTTAGAAATAGCAGCTGCTTTGCTTTTAGCATCAGCCTTAGATGATGCGCCCCATGCTTGAAGTGATAGCAATAAGCGTGTTGGCTCACCATTGGGTTTCTTTTCAGGACCAGGCATACCGCCCATACGGGCTAAAAAAGATGCTCTGCGTGGGTTATCGCCTGACTTAACAGGTGCTTTAATATCTTGACCCTTTGCTTTGAGTGAGGCTCTACCCTTAGCGTTCAATCCACCTTTAGGGTTCTTGCCTTCTTTCTTCTGCCAAGCCTCAGACATTACTTACCCTTTTTGATCTTTGCTACTAATGCTTTGTCCATCTTCATATCTGCTTTAGCAGATGGCTTCTTCTTATCCATTGCAGCATCGCCTTTTTTAAAAGCTGCTTTCTGCTTTGGATTTAATCCTTTTGTCATTTTAGCGTCTTGCTTCATATCCATTTTTGAAGTGTATGCCATTAAACTACTCCTGCTTCTGTGAATGACTTTGCAGTCTGTTTGGTTATTCTGTTAGTTGCTGGCATAACGTCAGCATTATAGGCTTTGCCTAATTTGTCACTTGCTTCGTGAGCATCTTGGATCTGCTTTGCAGATGTTCCTGCTGGCTGGATACCTTGCGCTCTAGCGTTGCGATAATCTTGCAACTCTCTATTCCACTTTTTGTCAGACATTGATTCTGCTCGTCCGGCATCTCCTGTGGAAAGTTCTAATGTTTTAACCTTGCAACCAAAACAAGACTCAACATAATCAGTATGCTTGCTATGATCTGATTGTTCATCAACATAAACTGGTATTTCAGTAAACGTTTCATCGCATTTGGTACAACCATATTTAGAAGGTATAAAGTTTTTATCTTTGTCAAATGCCCAGTCAATTATTTTTGCTAGATGTTGGTGATCCATTTTTCTCTTTCTTAAAAAAACTTAGATTATTTTTAAAGAAGTTCAAATTGCGGACAATCCGTTCTTGCTCTGGGCCGTTAGCTTTAACGGCAGCTTCTGCAAAAACTATTGCTTCGTCAATATGTTTAAGATTGTAAGCAGCAATTGAAGCAAGGTCATATGCTTTCCAATCCCAAACTGCTGACTCGTAACAGTAATGTTTGGAGCGAGGACATTCCAAAGCATTTAGAGTGGCATCTAAACATCGTTGCCATTCTTGTTTTCGGTAAGCATCTAGTGCTACACCAAACTGTGGTTCACCTTCATTGGGAAGCAGATCACGTCCTTTGTCATACCATGTTCTTGCTTCTTCTTGTTTACCTAATTGATTAGCAGCTTCACCTGCCCATCGGCAGACAGCTGCACTTTCAATATCCCAACCGCCATATTCAAGTTTCTTTGTGGCAGTTCTTATTACATCTTCCCACCGGTCATAGAAGAAATACTCACGACACATGTAAGTCCACATGCGTGGATCTTCAGGGTATTCTTTGACTGCCATTTCAAGAAGTTCTATGTATTGACCTCTGGATTTATTACTATCTGGCAGATGCTCAATTATTGCACTTCTTACATCACAGTCAGTTGATGGGCGTTTGTCATACCAAACGTTAACTTCGTGGCAGGGATACTTCCATGTCCAACCCCATCGGGAATGAAGCCTATCTCGTTCCCATTTGTTGCTATCCGTTTTCATGGTTATCCAACCATGATCTGTGCCAACCTTCCAATGCTTTCGCACTTTCTTAAAGAAACCAGGTTGTGGCACTTCGTCCATATCCAAGATAAGGCATACATCTGCATCTTCTGGAACTAAAGCTAAAGCTGCATTACGAGCCATATCAAACCTAAATGGTTTGATGTTGATTTGATGAACCGTTACTCCCAGTTCTTCAAGAGCTTTTTGTGTGCCATCTGTGCTGCCAGTATCGGCAACAATACGATAGTCAGCACCTTCAGTAGCTTTTGCCCAACGTTCAACATGAAGAATTTCATTCTTTGAAATTGCATAAACAGCTATCTTCATGGTATAAGCGTATCACATTGCACCAAGCCAAAGTATATCTGGCAATGCTGTTGCATTTGAACCAGCAGTACCAGTTGCTCCTGTTGCTCCTGTACTGCCATTAGTTCCAGCAGTTCCTGTAGCACCAGTAGCACCCGTAGCGCCAGCAGATCCATTGGTTCCAGCCGAACCAGTAGGACCTGTAGGTCCTTGCTGTAGAACAAAGTTAAACGTTGCTGCGCTAGAAGAACCAACATTGGTTACGCTAGGTGAACCTGTTGGTCCAGTAGAAGTAGTAGTACCAACAGCAATAGTTGCAGCCGTACCAGCAGTTCCTTGTGGTCCTTGTGAACCAGTAGAACCAGTAGGTCCTGTGGGGCCTTGTTGTAATACAAAATTAAATGTTGCTGCTGAAGAGCTACCAACGTTAGTAACGCTAGGTGAGCCAGTAGGACCTGTAGATGTTGTTGTACCAACAGTAATGGTAGCTGCTGTTCCAGCAGTTCCTTGTGGTCCTGTTGCACCAGTTGCACCAGCAGTTCCAGCAGAACCTGTTGGACCAGTAGGACCAGTAGGTCCAGCAGGACCTGTTGGTCCTGTAGGACCAGTTAAACCTATTAAACCTGTTGATCCAGTAATTCCTGTTGCACCAGTTGCACCTGTAGCACCTGTAGCACCAGTTAATCCAGTAGAACCAGTAGGTCCTGTGACACCAGTAGATCCTGTTGCTCCTGTAACACCAGTTGAACCAGTACTACCTGTTGCACCCGTAGAACCTGTAGAACCAGTAGGACCTGTTGGCCCTGTAATACCCGTACTTCCTGTACTTCCCGTACTTCCTGTTGCTCCTGTAGAACCAGTTGAACCTGTGGGTCCTGTGGGTCCTGTAATTCCGGTAGAACCAGTTGCACCAGTAGCACCAGTTGTTCCGGTAGAACCAGTTGCACCAGTTATACCAATAGATCCTGTGGCACCTGTAGAACCAGTAGCTCCTGTTGGGCCTACATTTCCTTGCGATCCAGATGGACCTTGTGGACCAAGTGGTCCAAGCTCAATGGTTAAAGTCTGTGTTGTAAGTACGTCAAAGACGTTTGTAGTAATTGGTATTTCAATTACTGAAATGCTATCTGGTGTGACTGTCATTAGTGGGTCACACTCGCTGCCACTACAAAAGCTCCTTGTAGGATTTTGTATGTAACTCCGGCATTATTATCTGTAAGGTTTAAATCATACTGATACACACCAGCTGCTAATGCTGCTGTTTGTGCAGCAGTAAGATTTAAGTTGACTCTGCCATAAGCCGAGTCAATAGTTATATTGCCATTGCTAGTTGAAAGTTCAACTATTATTGCAGTATCTGTAGAAGCTCTAACTTGCATATCTGCTGAGTAGTTTGACATGATGACAGGTACGCCACCAATTTTCCATACTGGGCTTAACTTAAATGTTGTGCCTTGGTAAACGGTTATGTTGTATCTACCTGGATTCATCAAGGCTCCTTAAATTGTAGTGATGTTAGCGCCGTATCCGGCAGCTACTAAAATGTTATATTCAGGAATTGTTATGATGTATTCGTGTCCGCCAAGATAGCAATAATCTGCTGATTGGGTTTCATCTACTCCTGGTGTACGTTCGCTTTTAACGATAGATCCATATACAAGAATTGTGTTTGCACGAGCAATTCTAAAACGCCAGAACAATCTTCCAAATCCAGCAGGGCCTTCTTCTACCGTTGGTGGTTTAAATAGATAAGCCATATCTGCCTTTCGTAGCGTTGCTGCCCACCCCCGTAGGGGTGGGAAACAACTAGCTTAAATTAAGCTGTGTGTATTGAGCTGGTGCTTTCAATACGGACTAGGGAAGGTTCACGATAACGTGCCCATCCAAGTACGCCGTACCATCCAATTGGACGGAAACGCATCAACTTATCAACAATTGGTCCGAAGATAACATGTGGTTCTTCGGCAACTGCTTCAGCAAGTGCTTGCTTTCCAGCAACAATTGTACGGAAGACGCGAACGCCACCAGTACCATTGACGTATGAAGATGTACCAAAGGTTCCTGAAGCAGAAGTTCCTGCACCAGTACCATCGGCAAAGTTAGCCATACGTGGAGACTCTACGAACATTGCGCCTTCGTAGGTTCCGATTGTGCCAGGCCAGAACTCTGATGAACCAGTTTCTGAGTACTTGTGGTCATCACGCCATCCGCCTGAACCTGTTTCAGCACGAAGATCGTGTGAAACTTCTGGGTGAATACCTACATAGTAGAACTCGCCCTGACGTGGTACAGCCTTGTTAGCACGTAGCTTTGCAACAGCAAAACGAATGTCACGAGACTTGAGAACGTCAGAAGAAAGGATTGACTTCTGAGTTGTACCGTTGGTGTATGTACCAGCATAGGTAGATACAAGAGAACCGCTTACTTCTGCAATTGCATTTGTTCCACCAACAAGGGTAGAAAGTGCAATTGTATCAAGTGAGTCAGCCATGTTGAAGGCGATGATGTCAGCAATTGCTGGATCAACGTCTGATAGTGAGAACAATTCAAGCTTACGTGTTGCAAGTGATGCATTTCCGTATTCCTGAAGTGTTACAGAAGTAGTTGTTGTGTTACCGAGAGCAACTGCATCTGGGTCAACTGATTCTGATAGTGTTGATGTTACAGCCGATAGATCAGTATAGAACTGGAATACGACTGAGGAACCAGGCATAGCCTGTTGTACTGGCTTCTTGTCTGCGATATCGCGGACCATTGGAACAGCACGAAGTGCAAACTCAACATATCTGTCATAAGCTGTTTGTACTAAATAATTACCGAGCGAGCCAGAGGTTGAATCTGTATATGCATTAGCCATTGTGTCACCTTCTTTCTAAGGTATGTGCGTTGATGGGTTTAGCCCCTAAAACGCTGACTTGGTAGCCCTGCTAACGCGTTAAGTTCTTCAACTGTTTTTGCCCCTGCAATCTTTGCAGCCAAATCTTGGTCACGAGTAGGGGTGTTTGCGTTTTGTGATGCAGCGTTAATACGCTGGTATGCAGCTACGTTTGTCTGAGTTTCTTCGGGGGTTGGAGCAGGTTCTTTGCCTTCTGAAGAAAAGCCAAATACATCAGCATTTTCTTCTAACCAGGCAGCAACTGCTTCCGGCGTTGAAACATCACCAGGTATAAACTTGGCAATCTTTTCTGGAACGCCTTTATTAGCCAATACTTCCTTGACTGAACGACTCCGAAGGTCTGCTTGGATGCTTGCAAGCTGATCCGAGAGTTCCTTCTTTTCTTTCTCTGCTCGCTTTAAAGCTTTGCGGAGATTAGCTGGACCATTATCTATCTCAGCTTCTTCATTAACGAAGTCATCTTCGTCATCATATTGGTTTGCCATGTGGCACTCCCTTTCGTTGATTGAGACGCAAGCCATAGCACTCCCCAGGGGAAGGGGTACTAGCTCTCACTACCAGTCTTTGATACACGTCATTGGTGCTGGTCAGCCATGACGGATTCTGTTTACTGTAGACCGCTGGTATCGCTTATGTCTAAGCTACCTTTTGCAGCTCCTGATGAACCACCAAATTGATTTGCCTCTTGCTCTCTAAGACGGGCAAGTTGTTGTTGCGCTTGAGCGCCACCGGCAGTTCCAAAGACAGATGCTTGTAACGCACCTGCCAAACCAAGCTCAGGGGTATTTGCACCAAACCTAGAGGCAATTGCTTGCATGCCTGGTAGTTGCTCACCTATCTGCATAAAACCTTGTTGTGCTTGGCCTTGGGTAATTCCTTGTGCTGCAAGGGCTTGTGCGTTTTGTGCGCTAATGCCTACGTTTTGCTTTTGCGCTTCTGCACCAATCTGTGCAGCATTAACCTTCTGGGAAATGATGTTAGATGTAACAGTTGGATCAAGCAGGTGCATAGTAAGATCGCCTGTGGTCAAATTGAACTGTTGTTGCAGTTGTTGTTTAACATAAGGATCTTCAGAGTTAAGCGCTGTACGAGCTGCTTCTACACGCTGTTGTACTTCAACTGGTGAAACATCTTGGGCAATAAGTTTGCCAAGATAGTTTGTGTCGTTAATAACAGTTGATGGCAAACCTGCTTTAATCATAATATCTTTATACGATGCTTCAGTATTAAGATAATCTGCTGGACTAAGAACTGGTAGCCCTTGTTTTAAACGAGTTTCATTTGCAGAAAAACGTTGTTTCCAAGCATCGGAACTTTGAAGTTCAAGAAAAGCTGTAGATTGATCCATGCCTTTATTAGTAATCAAATCAACGTAAGTATCACCAAGCGTTCCTACACCGTACTGGTCAAGAAGTTTTTTTCCTTCCATTTTCCAGTTGGTTTGCTGTTGTGCTTTTGCAGCATCTGCTTGGGCATTTTGAGTAGCAAGCAAAGAATACGTTGCATTGTTTTGACTTGATAATTGAGTTTGTAAATTGTTAACCGTATCTGTTAAACTTGCTATTGCGTTATTAAGTGCTTGATCGTAGTTAATACCATCTCCAACTAATTTACCTGCATTTGAACCCGATGGCGTTGGTGTTGGTTCTGTTGTAGGTTCTTGTGTTGGTTCTGGTGTTGGTTCTGGTGTTGGTTCTGTTGTAGGTTCTATGGTTGGTTCTGGTGTAGGTGTTTGTCTTGAATTTTCAAATTGATTTTGTTCATCAAGATAATCTGCATACGGCGTTGCCATTATCCACTAACCTTTCCAAGAGTTTTAAGCAATCCACCTACGCCACCCATTACGGTGTCACGAGCATTGGTTGTATATCCCCAACGTGGGTCTTGTTTGACTTTGGTTTCAAATTCATTTAAAGTCATAGAACTTGGATTGTTTGGATCTGTACCACGAAGGGCATCTGTAATCATCTTGCCATAACCAGTTGAAGCACTAAGATCAACAGAATCTGGAGTAACTTCAAGAAGGTTAGAAAGGCTGTTGATATAAGGATTTGCCAAAGAACGCAAAGAAATACCTGCATCTAATTGTGCAGCGTATCCTTTATAATTCTTTTTAGCTTGATTAATTATGTCTGTTTTCCAGGTATTAATATCTGATTTACCTAACAAAATACTTTGGGCAGCTTCAGTAATATAGTTTGATCCGTTTTCAGTATTTAAACCATTGAGACCATAATCATTAGCAAAGCTTTTAAGTTGTTGAATATAGTTGGCAGCATCGCCACCAGGCAATGAAAGGTTAATCTTTCCAACTTCAGCAATATGTTTTTTAACTGCTTCTGTATCAAGCCCTTTGCCCCATGATTGATCCAAAGCCCATTCAGCTAAACTGCCTGTACGGCCTGTTGTAACTTTTCCCTTTGAATTAACAATAGCCCAAGTACCATCTTTTTGTTGTTTCATCTCTCCACCAATTTGATCTGGTGTAAGAGTTTCACCCATAGCCACAGCAGTTCTTGCTAAGAAATCACGCATCCTATTATAAGATGTAGCATAATCTCCTGGTGCTGAGAGCCTTGCTGTTTCAGCATTTTGCCATGTAGCAGCATGATCTTTAGCCCATGCTGTATTAAGAAATTTACTTGCAAAAAGTGTGGCGTTCCAACCACCTGCCATTGCATCTTCAAAAAGTTTTTTAAGTGAAGGATCTGAGTTAATTAAAGCAGCTTGAACGCCATACTCAGCTAATGCTTTTTCATTAGCGCTAAGATTTGCTGACTGAGCATTTGCTGTAGCTGCATTAGGACCAGCAGCTGGCCCTCTGCCCATATCTGCTTGAACTCTTGCTTGGCTTGCGCTAGCAGTATCATTGCTTGTACCGCCACTTGTACCGCCACTTGTACCACCGCTTGTACCGCCACTTGTACCAGTAGTTTTACCACCAGTAGTTGGTGTTGGACTAACTGCGCCTGATGCTAATTTTTGTCTATTAGCTGTTGCAGCATTAGGACCAGCAGCTGTTGCAGGTTCTATTGTGGATTCTGATGTAACAGTATTTTGTGTAGCAAGTTTTTTCTTTGCTAATTCTAAATCAGCAGCTGCTTGTTTGGCATTAGCAGTAAGTTCTTTAATTTGATTATCAATATTTGTTGTAGATTTTTTTTGGTCAATTAATTTTAAACGTTCACCTTTTAAATCAGCAAGCTGTTTCTCAATATCAGTTTTATTTTTTTGTGCATCTTGAATTGATTGTTTTGTTTTTTCTTCAGTTTTTTCTCCTTGAACAATTGGAGATATTCCAGCAATTTGATTTTGCAAAGATTTTATTTCAAGTTTTAAAGAATCAGCTAATCTTTTAGCATCGTTATATTGAGATGAACCATATTTAGAAGCGTTCATTTGATTATTAGCAGCAAACAATGCTAATTGTTTTTGATCTAAAGTACCTTGAACATCTTTAAGATTGGTTTCATTTATTGGTTTTACAGTTTGAACTGGACCAGAACTTAAAATACTATCTAATTGTTTTTGTGCGTCAACAACAATATCGCCCCAAGTATCAAAATTGTTAATAACATAATCGCTGGTTAAGTTACTAAAAGTAGATATTTCACTTCTAGCGCCATGTTTTTTGGCTTGAGTTTTAGCCCAATTTAAATATTTTTGAGCTTCTAAATATTTTGGACTTTGTGAATAACCAGCCATTAGTAACCCCCTCGGAACTGCCCCATTGCTTGACGCATGGCATCAAAGTATGTAGTTGCAGCTTCATAACCTTTAGCTTCTGGACCTTGACGAACTACATTGCTAATAAAATCAGTTTCACTTAATGGTGTTTTTTGTGCAGTAATATCACGCACTGGTGTTAAAGGAGATAAACCATTTGATCCACTTGTATCATAAACTGCTTGCCTTGTAAATACAGGATGTGTTTTGGCATATTGCAAAAACTGCTCATGGTATTTATTAATTTCATCTTGCGTGGCATTACGACCAAGAAGCGATTGATAAACTTGATTGGTTACAAATTGGGTAGAACTAATATCTGGTTGTAAGTATTCAGATGTGTAGGTAGGGATACGTGCTTTAGCACCTTTAGTTGTGGCAGCAGCAACAGGTACTGCTGCACGTTTGTAATTAGTTTTGCTTGTAGAATCACCAGTTGAAACTGTAGGGGTAGGAGTTTTTTCAGTAGCCATTTTTATCCTAACCTTGAAAATACAGAATTAATAACTGTGTTTAATTGTGGTTGTTTATTTGCAACATCTTTTAGATATGTTTGCCAATTATCATTTTCATCTTTTACATATTCAGTTCCACCAGTTGCGCGTAATTGAATAACTGCTTTGTGGTGTTCATTCCAATCATTTACTAAATTTTTAATTGGTACAACATGTGCGCCATATTCTTTAGTTATTTCAGCATCAGTTTTAGCTATTATTTTACCTTTAATGTTTTTTGTAAACATATTATTAAAATCGCTAAAAGCTTCTGTAGCTACATGTTTTTTAGTAGTGCTTGCATAATCATCCCACCAAAGTGGATTCATTTTTCCATATTCAGTAACAAATGCGTTCCATGATGAACGTTCAGCAGCTTGTGATATACCAGCTTTTTTAAGATCATTCATTGCTTTATCATGTTCAACACGTTGAGCAGCAATAAAATTATTGCCAGCTGCCGTATAATAACTTGCAAGAAATTGATCCGGTGTTTTGCTAGCACGAAGATGCATTTTAATAACTTCATCATGGATAGCTTGAGCATCACCACCACCACTTGTTACTTGTGGTATTAAGAAGGCAGCACCTACAGCATATGGACCTTTAATTAAATTTTGATTATTTTCAATATAATCAATTGCTTTATCTGTATAAGGAACTGTTGCACCAGAAACAGCACCAACTGATCGGGAGATAGTATAACCAATTGAGTTGGTTCCATGTTCTTTTAAAAATTCGTTAAGCGCTTCAATGTACGTCATTGGTTTATGTGTAACAGGAGATATTTTTTTAAGCATGTCATAAAATTCTTGACGTAAACCTGGATCTTCTTGGCTTACTGCCGGAGCTAATGGGCTAACAGCACCAAGGATTGCTTTCATCATCATAATTGATCTAGCATTATTCTTAATGCGATCTAAGAAAGCTTGCTTGACAAGTGCCGGAGCATTAGTTGGTGGTATTTGACCATGAAAACTAGCAGATGTAATTGATGCCACAATTGCATTAAAGAATGATGTTTCAGTTTCTTTAGCATCAACTGCATGGAATACGCTACGGGCAACAGTATTAGGCATTAATATATCAAAATAACTTTTGCCAAAACCTGCTCCACCAACAATCTTTTTAATTTCACGATCAAAGGTGGGATCAAATGCAGCAAGGGTATTGGCACCTACCGATATAAATGGGGATATACCAGGGGTTGTAAATTCTGGAAGAACCGTTTTAAGCGACTGTAAATCGCCGGTGACAGTAACAGGAAGACCGCCCACTACAGGCAGTCCTAGGGCGCTTGCTGCGTTTAAAAACATGCTTCCAGCTTCGCCTATGACGGGAAGTGTTATATGCTTCTGACCATTGGAATCTACTTCAACAAAACCAGGATCATTTAATCCTTGCTGAACTAATTGGTATTGCCGTAGCGCTGCCGGATTTGTAGCAATTAAACTGCCAGCACGACGCATAGCTTGCTCTTGGGCAAACCAAAATGGTAGGTAGTTACGAGCCAATACCGAGAACTGGGTTTTAAGAGCAGTATTGTGGATCTGTGGCACCATTGAAAATGATGCCCTAGTCATGGCAATACGCAAAGCTTCTCCTTCATCTAATTTGCCACTTTCAAGGGCAAACTGAAGTGAGCGCATTTCATTCTTAACGTGGTTAAAGAATAAAGGTTCACGTGAAAGATTATTAATAATTGGATCAATAACATGATGAAAACCAAAATTAGTAATGCGTTGTTGTAAATTTTCACCAGGCATAATTGTATAGCGTTGTCCAGCTACTGCAAGTGGTTTTGCTTCAACTTCAAGCTTGCGTATATCTTCTAGTGTTGGCTTTTCACCATTAGCAATTTTTTGAAGAAAATCTTTATTAACAGTTTTTCCATCTGAACCAACAAATAAATTTAATGTGCTATCAGTACGATCTGCTGCAAACTTTGCTGGATCTTCTTGATAACCAGCAAGCAATTTACGTTCACGAGCATATGGTTGATAGTTTACATCACGAAGTCTAGATTCTTCTAAAGCACGAACATTATTGTATGCTTCTTGAATAGATTTGCCTTTGGCAAATTGTTCATATAAATCAGAAGCAATTTGTTGCCTAGATATGCCAACAGTTGTTTTAGAAAGCTCAGTATAATAATGCAAATCAAAAGCTGGATCTGAGTTCATAAAATGACTGAATTGACCAGTTCCAACAATTGCACGATTTTTGTTTGCTAATTCTGGATAGGCTTCACGTAGTTTTTCTTGAATTTGAGCATTGGTTAATCCGCCACCACGTTGCGCTTCTTGGCTTACAATTTCTGCAACTTTGCGATGAAATTCTTGTTGTTCAACTGGGATGCCGTACCCTGTAAGAGTGGCTCCTGTTCCCATATGACCACGAGTAACAATTGCAATCTTTGCAGCAAGTTCAAGGTCTTTTTCAGTAGCTAATGCACTAAGACCTTTTGCATACAATTTTTTAACAGTTTTTCCTTTAACTGCATTAACAGCATTAGAAAGAAACTTTGCAGTATCTGTTCCTTGCGACACAGCATGAATAGCATTTTCAAGAATAGCAGCATCTTCATTTTCAATTAATTTGTAATTCATTTTTTGTGCAGCAGAAGCTATTTTTGATTTAGCTGTTGCAATTGCACCAAAACGAAATACTGCTGGCAACAATTCAGATGCAGCAATACGCAAACCAAATCCTGCCGTAAGCAAAGCTAAAGGTTTAAATACACTGTCTGTATAAGCGTTGGCTGCAAAATTATCAATTTTGCCATAAATCTGTCCATATTTTCCAACGCTACGCATAGCAGTTTTAACTTCACGAAAATCTGGGTATTTAAAATTGCCAGCTTGATCTTCAAATAAACCACGATTATACGTTCCAAAATTTGAAGTACCTTCAGACACTTTGCTACCAGCATAAAAACCACGACCATATGTATTTTTACTTATATCGCCTTCTGTAAATTGACCAATGCGATCATGCATATATTTTATAAATTGTGTGTCATCGGGAATACCTGCTGCTTTAAGCATTTCATTTACAATGCCAGAATAAATTTTTCTTTTTTGGCTTATATCATCACCAGAATTAACAAACTCTGTAACACGTTGTTTTGCTAATTGATCTGACATTGAAAAACGGGCCATGCGATAAATGCCAATAAGTGCCGTTGGGTTTGACGGATCAAATTCAGTATTAGAAAGTTTGAGCGTTTTAGAATCAATAGAGTATGGAAGGTATCCACTAAATGTGCGAACCTTACTAGCAAGAGCTGATTTCCATGCATCAGGATTCCAAGGTTGAAATACTACTGGAAGGATAATTTGTTTTTCATTAGTCAATTGAACAACTTTTGAAATTTCACCAGTTTTAGGATCTACCGCATTTGCATATATTGCTTTTTTAGCAGAACGTGGCAAAAAGAAATTTGCTTGATTAGCACGTAAATATGTTTCTTCGTTTGCATCCCATTGACGTAACTTGTCAGATACTTTAGATAAGGCAGCACGAACTACAGTACGTGATGGTACAAATGAGCTTACTGTAGAAAGATGGTTTTGAGAAAACTCAACATCGCTCATTGTTTGCACAAAAACATGGTGAATATCTTGATCGGTTAAAGTGCCAACTTTGTCTTTAGCATCTTTTAAGAATGGTAGCATTTCTTGCAAAGTAGGATTTTTAATTGCAACTTTAGCCAAACCATTTTCACTATTTATATCTTTTGCAATATCGTCAAGATTACGAACATATGCTTTTCCAGATGCACCAAATGCTTGGTCAAGTATGCTTGGATTTTTACCAGCTTTATAAAGGTTATTTAATTGCTCAGATGAACCAAAAGTTTGAAGGCTATTGCGTTCTAAAAAACCTTGTAAAGCAGGAAAAGCATTTTTAAAAGGTAATTTAGTTGTTAATACTTTTACGCCTTCTTCAGTTTTAACTTCAAGATATTTGCCTTGCTTAACTCCTGCTTTTATTTTAAGACCAACCATCAAAGGATCAAGCATAAAATCAAAAGCTGCATCAGTAGTTCCAGATATTACTTTGCCAGCACCATGATCTGTATTACGTAAATCACCAAGTCCAGGAATATGGGCAAGTGCATTAGAAAAATCACGTCCAGCTGAAACTTTATAATTTGGGTTGTTTGAATCATTTAATGAATCACGATAAGAAACGTCAAAACGACCAAGTAAATTACGTTCAGCTGCTGCGACTAAATCTGCACCTACAGCTGATCCTTCAGGACCAAAGAACGCACCAATTCCAGCACCACCAGCAACAGCTGCTGTTGCAAAAAATCCAGGCACAATGCCATGACGTACATAAACAGAATGAATAAATTTATAATCACGTTGTATTTCATTAAGTGGTTTGCTTAACCAATTAAGTGCGCCACCAACAGCTTTGGCTGCTCCATGAAATACACTTTGCCAAATGCCACCATTATCATTTTGGGCTTGATTATCTGCAAATGCTTGTTGAAATGATGACACATTGTTAGCATGAAGAACTGTTGTAGCAGAAGCATCTTGGTTGCTTGAATTTAAAACATCGGTAGCTAAAGCTGGATTAGAGGCAAGGGCAGGATGATCCGCTAATGTTTTATTAATATTTTGTGTTGTCATTAATATACCTGATTAAATCTTTGTGCCAATGCTCTTAATGCAGGGGAAGCGTTTGGAGATGCAGCCATAGCTTGCATCTGTTCTTTAGCAGTTTGATATTGTGATGTATCAGCATTGCCAAGGTTTAATACTTCCGGTCCAGGACCGGCACCACTTGCTGCGCCAGCAGTAACTGGCTCAAATGGCTTAGATGTAGGAGCTGTCAATGGCGTAATGTCAGGTTGTATGGTCTGACCATTACCTGCATTAGATGCCATTGGCTGTTGCATCTTTGGTGTTTCTGGTGCTTTAGCCATTGGTGCTGATGCTTGTAGATCCATCAGTTGTTGACCATCGCCGTAATTAGGCATACCTGAGATATACCGTTGTGCTTGCTTTGATGCTGGTCCGCCATCAGTTCTTTGGCTCATAGCCCCTGGGCCTGAAGTCATAGCTGGCTTTGCTGCCTGTGGCATGACTATTCTCCCTCGTTTAATGTCTCAATGGTTCGGGCTGCATACTCGTGGAATGACTGTTTCTCATCCACGAAACTTGCTTGTGTGTCAAACATATCTGTTAACACCGCAAAAAAATTAGATCCAATTATACATATGTCTGACATACTGTTAGCGAGCAAGGCAAAAATATCCCAAGCGTTTATTGTTTTGGGGATATTTTTGCCAAACTCATTTTTATCCAATGTTTACCGTGTTTGCTTTTTTGCAAATATTGAAGGATTAGATTTTTGTGTAGGTATTCTTACACTATCTTTTTGCATTTTTGCAGGTGGTATTGTAATTTTTACACCAGAATTAGTTGGATGCGTAAAAGGTTCACCATTACTTACTGGCTTAGAATTAGGTCCATTAGCAATTGACAACTGTGCCATTTGTTATTTAGCTCCCTTATTTGTACCCTTGGTTCCTGAAGGTTGCTTCGTGTAAAGGATACTTGAATTTCCTGTACCTTCTGGTCCACGCTTAGTCTGGATTTTGGTTTTCTGTGTTGTTGCGTCTGAGCTACCATGTCCGCCTTGATTAGCTGGCGATGGTACCTTTGTAGTCAAAGATGACTTCATTGTTGCCATGTGTTTTCTCCTATAGGTTTTTGATCGCCAGGAACGTTAGACTGGCGATCTTCTGGATACTGATGCTGCAAGTTGCGGCGATCCAGAAGATGAAAGTCCTGCAAGCAGGTTTTGTAGTGATGAACCGCCACCTTGTGGTGGTCCGCCTTGTGGCATAGGTGCCCCAGTAGGAGCCTCGCCAGGTGCACCTTGCGCTGGTGGTTGACCTGGGGCTACACCTTCTGGGGATTCTGGTGGTGGTGGTGGTGGCGTAAATGCTGTAGCAATAACATCTTCAATGTTATCGCCAGCCATGCGACCTTTGATTGCTGCTGCAATAGCTTGGATAGCTCGTGAAGGATCTTGTCCTTGGGAAGCCATTTGTGGGATTGCTTGGGCATATGCAGCTACAGATTGGATAAGGGCATCGCGTAGTTCTTCTACTTCAACCTTTTCTTCTTCCATAGATACGTTCATTTCCCAAGGCATCTGACGGCGTAAGAAATCACGTGAGATAAGTTTATCTCCACGAGCTTGTAATCCAAATACCAATGCTCGGTTTGGATCTAGCCCTGCCATCATTCCGTAAGATACATCACACCAGTAGTCACCAGCAATATCTTTTTCAGGAGTATAGGTAATCTCGTAAGGAGCGCCAGCGTTTACACCGCGTACTTCCTTTTCAACATTACCAAATAACTTCTCATCCATTAAGAAACAGATACGAATTAAATGACGAAAAGCTTCAGCAAATACTGCTTGTGCTGTCTTGACCTGAGTATCAAACCCACCCATGAGTGCTTCAACGCCACGACCAGTAACGATAGATCCTGATTGCTGACCTAAGCGACCTTGTGGGTAACGTGAACCAACACGAAGTTCTTGATCTAAAGCAGCAGTCTCTTGGAAGATTCCTTGTGGAATGTCAAGTGAAACACGACGGATTTTCTCTGGATTAGCAGAACGAATAGTTGCATCCGGTCCAATTTCAAGTACGTTAACATCTGCCGGTAAAGCAAATGGTGCTTGTACAGACTTCTGTGCTGCTTCTAATTGCAATGTGGCAAAGCGAGCGCGAGCTACTTGTACCCACATAATATCGTCAAACTGACCACGCTGATTCTCGTCAGAGTCAATACCAGGACGGGTAGCAATAACAATTGGCAATTCACCAATGATGTTCTTTGCACGTTCTAGGACAAGGTTCTTGCGATCAGGAATGAAAAGAATTAACTCATCTTTATCTTGATAACGAAATACTTCAAGCATACGTTCAGAGCTACGGTTTTCGTAAGGGCCTTTGATCTGAGCTTCAAGCTCAGGAAAATCATTAACTAATTCACGTACAGTTTTGTTGTAACGACGTGTGTACGAAAGCAATCTACCAAAACGGTCATGCTCTGGGTATGTGCCGATGGGATTATCAATACGTATCATCGGACGTTTGTTCTCATAATCAGGTTCAACAATAAAAGCAAGCATGCCGTAGGTGAGGTAACGATCTGCACCTGTGTACATTTGGGTTTGCAAGTTGCATGAGTCACGATAACCGGCAGCAATCATGGTGCGTTTGTCAGCACGTTTACGTGCGCGATCTGAAATAGCGTCTGTAGTATCACAGTTAAAAGCTGGTAATGGTGCAATAACTTCTGCTACGTCACGTGCTGCAATGTCAATGAAGTTAGATACCATTGGCTTTGGAAAGTCATCAGGAAACATTCCAGGAAATACTTGCTGGATATTACCTTGGCGAATAGCCAAAAGATCAGACCAACGTGAATCACGTTGATTGAAGTGATCGCGGAGCTTACGTACCTTTAGACCTAATTCACTAATATCTACTGCCATAGAAGGTACCCCCGTTCGCTGCTAATTTTTCTTGTAGTCTTGCGTATTCTTCCAAGTTCACAACCTTACGGTTTGCTATTTGTGATCGTGTAGCAAATTGGTTTTTAACAAATGTTTGACCATATGAACCCATTTGGTTGATATAATCACGCATCTGGGTTTCAGCAAACCACAATGCCATTGGTCCGTCTTGCTTGTTCTTTGTTCCAGCTGACCAAGTAATTAACTGCTCAATCAACGATTTAATGTGTTCATTGTCTGCTCGTGGTAATTCAATGAGATTGTTCTTTAAATACTTACCATGATTGTCTACAGATCCAAAGAGTGGCGCTAATGATGCAACGCCAAATTCAAGATCCATCTTATTACCGCCGGTGTAATGTTGAACAAGGCGGATACCGCGTGTAGCAAGAAACTTGTTAATCTGTTCGTCTTGGGTTAAGAACAACTGAAAGGCGTTCTTTTCAATTACCCATACATTAACTTTATATTTATCTGTCCAAGCAAAGATAAGATCACGTATCATTTGTGGCGTAGGTGCTGGCATCCTTGATGCTTCAAGCATGTAACGCTTGCCTGTGGTTTTATCTCCTGATAGAACTACAGAGAAGGTATCGCCAGACATGGCAGGGTCCATTGCTGCAACTATGTATTGACTAGCTAAAGATTCTGGATGACCTGGTGCGCCAGGTATAAGTGGTCCAATAGAACGCATACCGCTTACAGATCCACGTACACATTCTGGGGAGAAGATAGCCGATGATTCAACATCTTGCTGTTGGTAAACCATTGCCCAAGTCTTTGGGTCAATAAGACCACGCCTACGACGTAGGTGTTCGCCAGACCAACGTGGGTACAATCCATTCTCATCTGGTTCTGTTGCGTCAGCATCCCAAGGCCGATCAGACTTTGGCCATAAAGTAACCCAGTCCTTTGGATTATCTTTAAATTCAAGGACAGCTGGCATAGCTAAGTATGTCCAAGGACTAGCGTTATCTGGGTAGCGCTCTGGGTTACGCATCTCTCTATAGAGATCCATTGGGTCAACGCGTGTACCTACTACTAAAATCTTGCCTGTGGGTCCAACACGTGTAAGGACTTCTTGCTGTATCCAACGTATTTGCTTTTCATATTCGCCAGCATTGGCAAGGGTTACACAGTCATCAAGAATAATAAGGTCAGCACGTGCGCCATAAATCTGTCCGCCGATACCTAGTGCTTGAACGGTAGGGTCTTTTTCGCCAGATTCACGTTCAAGGTAAATAGTATCTGCCGACCATTTATCAGATGTGGCTTTAAAGCCCTCTACAGGGGCGTAGCGCCTTTGAAGTTCTGCCCATTGGGGTGAAGTCAACCTTTGCTTAATAGCATAAAGAAATTCTTTTGCCATTGCCTGGGTCTTGGACACAAGCTTGATTCTCACATTTGGGTCGATCACAATCCTATACACCACATAGTCAATACTCACCGTCATAGACTTAGCGTGTTCGGGTGGCATATTAACAAGAACGTAATTCTTAAAACCCTTTTCATAGGTCATGTTGCCATGAAGCCATGCAGGTTCGCCTTCTTCAAGAAGGCTTGTTATGTTTCTTTGATGGTCAAAGGTTTGAGAGTTCAAATACTTCAATCGGAAATCTTCAAAAGATATTGACGCGTCATCATCGCTGACTACACCTTTGCGTTTTTTAATAATGCGCGAAAGGTCAATCGCTTCTTTAAATTGCGGATCGCTAGAGCGATAATACTCGTAAGACTTGACAGACTTACCTACAGCGCGACAAGCATCCTCAATCGTGACACCATCGTCAATCAGCGCGAGAAGGCGCTTCTTTGCCTCTGGTGCGGATAAGGTGGCATTTGGTGCCAGCTTATACGCATTGCTCGGTGGTTTAGTCATTGGGTAAATCTCTCCTATGGGTAAGATTAGTTCTCTCCCAATGCGAAGCATCCCTATGGGAAATACTTTGGGTATCTTTAGGGGGCGCATTAAGCGCCCAAACCCTTACAATCAAAAGCAGCCCTAAAGGCTGCTGTTGTGTTCGGCTCAACGGCAACTTCGCTTGAGGCTCAGATTGCCTAGAGCCGAATTAGAACGGGCGGTTTTTTTTACCGTATATATATACTAAGGTGGTGGATTTCGGTTTTATCCCGCCTTTTGGTGTGTGATCTTGGTCACAGTATCTATAGTCAGTATTTTATACTGGTTATAGTAAAAAGATTTATGTCACACTACCCCGTTTTGGGCAGCTATATTTAGAAAAAATACTTTGGTTGATAGTACCTATAAGCGTGCGCCGGCATTAAAACCCTACGGGTTGCGCCTACCGTTTAAGCGGGATCAGATCCCCAACCCGCGCACACCGTCCGGATATTCGTGCGCCGTGCGGGCCTTGTTGCGAGTCGTATAGTGTAGGTAATCGGGCCGTGTTGCGTGGTATGGCGGACTTGTTGCTACGTTATCGGGTGAATTTATTGAAACTATCCAACACCAACGAAAGCGCCAGCACCTATCTACACCAACGGAAACACCTACACCAACGGCACGCGACACCAACCAACGGCACCAACCAACCAACCAACGTTAGGACATGAAACCAACCAACGGCAGACATTCACACCATTCGCGACGATCTAACCAACCAACCGGACAAGCTTAACCGCTAGCAATTGTCGGGCAGATAAACCCTTAACCCTTGAAATTATCGTCCGGAGGATCCGATCTAAGCCATTTTCAGACATCGGATAAGGGTAAGACATAGGCTAATTCTTGCTATCGTTACAGATACCGCCTAAGCGTTATAATCTTGTCAAGTATACAAACGCGCATTTATTGTCTAATTTTGAGCGTATAGGCTCATAGTGTGATATAATTCACACAATTATGAGGGCAACATTTAACCTGTGAGCGTGTCTATACTAGTAACGGATAAGATCCTAGTGGAATTGTTCACCTAATGTTCATGTTGAAACTATTGACAAGTGACTAACCGCTCGTATATTGTCCGACATGTTGCAACAATTGCAACAGCTAAACACCTTGGAAGGGTATAAATAACATGGAACAAGCAACAACAACAAGCACGACGGTACCGGTATTCTATTGCACCTGCAACGGGTGCCGGCAGATTCCGAAGGATTACCACCGGACCACCACCGCCGGAATATTGGCAGAGCTTAACGGGTATTTCTTCTCCCCTAGTACCATGAAATTCTTTGGATCTCGTGTAACAGGCTTTCGGGTCCTGTACTCGGTTGGTGGAGTGGTAATTACATCCACGCAACGGGCCGGAATGATGGACAGCGACGGGCGCGAATATTCGTTAGCTTATTTCTGCAAGTATGGAAACCTCGTAGATTCTCTACGCTATCCAACAAGCGCGGAAGTACGGAAAGAATTACAAGCCGAACGGCGCGACATAATAGAGGCGTGTACGTGTCACGGGTGCCAGATAGAGAAGGCGAAGGCCAACGCATGAGGTCGCGAAATTACTACCGGATCCGGACTCTAACGCGCGTCATCTTCTGGACCGCGTTAGCTATCGGGATCTATCTAATCGGGACTCATGTTTGGTGGACCGGTAACGGTTGGACATGGAGTGGATCAGATCCACTACTCAAGTAGTGCCGGACTGCTGGACAGGGCATATGCCCTGTCTAGTGGTCTGGTCCTAAATTAGGATCAGAATAAACCTCTGGAAGGGTATAAATAAACATGATTACATTCACAATTAACGCGCCGGAATTTGACAATATGCTAGCGGGTACGGTACTCGTTACCGATAAGAATATCCCCGTGTTATCTTGCGTCAATTTATCTTACAAGCAAGGGGAATTGGTAGCGGTAGCGACTGATCGCTATCGGTTGCATATTGCGAAACTTTCCGGCGATAACCTGGAGACATTACCAGCGGAATTTTCTATTAATATCAACCGCGACGACGTAAAAAATATCCGCTCATTTATCAAGCCACTAACCGGACGCGCTATCAATCCACGCGTTCACGTGACAATTAATGAGAGTAAAGTAATAATCTCAACGGATACGGGTGAAATTAGCTTTCTCGCATATGATGGGAATTTCCCACCATATGAGCAACTAATCCCGACGGAATTTAACGCCGTAGAGAAGATTAACGTAAACCCTAGCTATCTTGCGGACATAGCGAAGATTCCAGGAATAGATAAGACTATTCCCCTAATCTTGAAATTTACGGCGGAAAATAAGCCACTATTGACAAGCTTAACCGCCGGCGCTATCGCGTGGACCGTCCTGCTTATGCCCATGCGTACCGCATAGGCGCTAAGTATTGCCGGACTATCGCGCAAGGTATTAAGTACCTTGCGCGGTAGCCTTGCAATAGTTGCAAGGAATGGAAGGAATAAACATGAATAAGACAACAACTAAGCAAGATCAAGCGCCGGAAGTAACGGCGGAAGTATCTCACGAGATATTTAAGAATGACGCACGGCGCAAGATCACCGAGACGTGGACTACACCGGAGAATTACCGCGTGAAGGTGTACACCTATCACGACAAGCTTAAGAAGGCTTATTGGTCAATTATTGCCACGTGTACGGTACAAGAATCGGGCACTATGGGAATTTACTTTGAGTATTCCAGCTCGCAAACCGACGTAAGCCGATTAGCTGGAAAAGTATCCGCCACTCGTTACAATTTCGCAAGGCTTGAGGAGGCTCACGCCTCCGCCGTTGAAAGTGTGCGCGACTTAATAGCCTCGCTATTAGATCAGGTCACCGATACAGAATAGCGCTCGGACGGTAGCGCCAGGGTAGAAATATCCTGGCGTTACAGTCTGACCACTAGGGTCAGAGATCAACCTATGGAAGGGTATAACATGAGAAAACTAGACAGATTAGACAAATTACAGAAAAATGTCCAAAATATTTTGGTAGGTGCGGAGCATGCGACCAATATTTTTTCGCCTAGAGGAACGATACGGCGGATGGATGATATGAAAGATCCGCAAGATCCAAGCCAGGAATCTTATTCCTGGCAAGATATGGCGGAACTGACTCACGCCACGCAGGTAGAAAAATTTAATTGGTGTGAGTGTGAGGAACAAGAACAATTCCCATATGATGACTGTCCACGTGTGGATAGCAACGGAAGAAAATACGAAATTAATTCCGATGGTACTCGTTCATATGGCTATCGTACTTATCTCACCGGCGCTTATGTCTGCTATACATGCGGTCACTTATGCGATTGTGGGTATGACGCATAATGAGTCCATTATCAACTTGCAAAAATTGCTTAGATGATTTCCCTACCGATGAATTGATATGGGGAGACAAAGGCAATTGGTATCTAATATGTTCAGAATGTTATGGAAAGGAATTAAGCGCATGAAACACGATTACCGGATATGCGACTGTATTAAATGCGAATATTGGCAGGAAGTAGAGATGTATCATGGCGAAAGTGATGAGTGAAATAACACAATAAATAATACCCCTAGATGTTTGACAATCTAGGGGTATTTTATTATGTTTAACTTACCAATCAACCTAGGAAGGAACGAGATAGCGAATGACGAAATCATTAACAGAGGCGTTAGCCGAACGAGCTACTGACTCATTACATCAAGCGATCCAACAAGCGTGGGAACGTGGCTACGAACAAGCGTTAGCCGACATGGTAGAGGAACGAGAGCGCGAAGGAAAATGATATTACAGCCGAAATCTAATCCAGTATGTTCTACCGTAGATCCAGAATTATGGTTCCCAGATCCGAAAGAAACATGTAATGAATCTGTAGAAAAACATAAATTATTTATTAATAAAGCAGTTAAAGCTATTAAATTATGCCACACATGTCCATTGTTTGAAGATAATTCATGCTTAGAGTATGCAATGCAAGATCCATCTACCATTGATTATGGTATTTGGGCAGGTACTTTACCAATGGAGCGACGATCCGCTGTCGGATTAGGTATAGATAAAGGTAATTTATGGCAGATAAAAATACGTAACGCTGCCAATAAAGAAGGGATCATTCCCACTTTAATCCCCAAAAGAAAGAGGTTACGATCATCGCACCTAGATTATTTAGACACGAGAGCAATAAGACTTCTACAAAAAGAATTAGATGGACAATTTTAATTGTCATGGCTATCTTATTATCAGAATTTAACGTGCCATCACAGGCCGTTAAGGATCATATAAGTAGCCCTAAAACGTTCGCTATGCGCCTTTACAGGCACCAGAATGGCACCAATGCCCAATGGCATTGCCTAGATAAATTGTGGACGTTAGAGAGCCAATGGCAGATTAACGCTACTAACGGTAGCGCTTATGGAATACCACAAGCGTTACCAGGAAACAGGATGGCACGATTTGGCGATGATTGGAAATATAATTACCAGACACAGCTACGTTGGGGCTTGCATTATCTTAAAGAACGCTGGCATAATGATGCATGCGAAGCATTGCAACATGAGTATAGGAAGGGATGGTACTAATGACACACGATGAATTACTTGCAAGATTATGGGAGAAGCGCAATAGTTTATGCGATAATCTAGATATTCACTTTGCCCTGAGCGCAGTAGTGGAGTTGCATAAGCCAAAATATTGGCAAAACTCAAATGTTCCTGAATGGAACGGAACAAATTGCTCTCATTGTTTAGAGGAACGGGGAGATTATCTTTCTCCAATTGAAACTTCCTACCCTTGCCCAACCATTCAAGCCATAGAGAAGGAGTTGAGATGAGAGGTATTTATTCAGGTGGTCACGTATGTATGTTGCCGGCCTTAAACCGTAGATGGCAACATGGGCAAGTTTACGCTTGCACTTGCAATAATTTGTTTAGAGTTAGAGAATATTACGACTGCAAAGCATTTGAATATATTGGCAAAGTTAAATTAGAAAAGGAATCAAAATGAAAGATCCACGATGGATGAACGGAGATCCGGTAGCTATAGATGATGAGCTTGAACAGCCATCAATATGGGATCAAGCCGACGAAGCATATGATAGACTAATGGAAGATTAACTGCGCTTGTCCGCTCGCTCACCCTTCCAGGCTTGTAGCGGACAACAGAAAAGCCACCGATTAAAAACCGGTGGCTTTCTCTTTTGGGTCTTCCCCTTACCCAAACCTATTCTTCTTCTACATCTTCCACATGATCTTCTGGTATCTCAGCAGTAAATGGTGACTGCCCACCAAGGTGGTTGTTCAATCTACGTAGCGCACCATCTACTTTTCTATGAGCAGTAGTATCGCTTACTTGAAGCTCTTCCGCAAGTTGGCTAAAGGTAAGTTGATTTTCAAATTTAAGTTGAAGCACATCCCTATCCATCTCATCTAACTTAGCGATAGCCCTACGTATATCAATTAATTGTACTACATAGTTACCACCTTCTGCTGGCGCACCGCCACCAGATACACGTGGCTTAGTGTTATCAGCTGTAGCAACTACATCGGCCCAGACAAATGGCAACAACTCGGATAAGGTAATTGGTGAGTAGTACGCCTCATCCTCAACTGCATAGCCCAGGAATTGAGCCTTACGCTTGCGACAATACTTATCTGCCTGGCGAGATAACGTCTTACCTAATTGCTTTACGCCACCACGATATTCTTCCTCAGTAAGATTATGGTCAAGCCATACACGTACCTTACTTTCACGGCGCAAGATCCACACCAATAACTCTTGACGTACATCTGACACATCAAAGTAAGTATTGTATTTGCGATGAACCACACGAGCTACCTGTGAAGCTATATCGGTAGCCTCATCTAACCAGTTACTCATTGATAACCACCGGCAATAGGTACTGTGGGAAATCCTTAGTGGCATTGAAATGGACGTTGAAATCATGCTCATTGGTATCAGCACGAGTTAAGCCATAAATAGGATCTAAGCAACGTAAAGCATAGGCTGGCATTACTAGCAAGCCATCTGTATAACGGATGACAATGCGATTGTAGGCATCTGGTCTATCTGTTGCTGGCTCAGTAAGCCATATCTGTTGGAGCTTTTGATAAGGAAATTTGACCTCAGAATTTGTTGGTCTGTTCAACCATTTAACTTCTAAGCCACCAATGTAATTGGCGTAGCCATTACCATGATTAATGTTTACCAAAAAATCTATAAAGTAATAACGTGGTGTAGGAAAAAAATCCCAATTGAACATCTCAGATAGTTTGCTGGCAACTAACTGCTCACGGGTACCATCACCACCAACCTGGCGTATCGGTTCAGCCATCATAACTGCCTCATAAGATAGGAAACCATGCGAGTAAGTAAACCCTTACCCTCAAAGTATCCAAGCCTAGTATTACAATTCATGCATAGTAAACCACGTACTTGCTTAGTTTCGTGGTTGTGATCTACCGCCAACATATGCACTTTTTCATCCTTAGTTAATGTTTCAGGTTGTTCACAGATAGCACACTTGCCATCTTGTTTAGTAAACAATTCTTCATACTCTTCAACGCTAATTTTGTAACGCACTTTGTAATTACTTCTACGCTTTGCTTCGTAGCTAGTCACGATGCGCTCTTATCTCCTGTAAGTATTCGGATAGCCCAATCCAAGCCTTGATTAAATCCTTCAAACCATTCACTATCTTTTGGATTAAGTGGTTCAGTTTTAGCTGCTTCAATCTTAGCTATGAATTTTTCTATTCCTTCGGCCATTTGCCTCTCTCAATCATTAGAGCAATAACAGCGTAATTAGCCATGTCCTTAAATGAATCCTCAATAGACTCATGTTCAGGTTTTTTACCATGACGATAAAGATTTTTAAGCCTCTCAAACTTATCGCCAATGCGTACAAGAATACCATTGATAGGACCACCAAAAGCGTGGTTGATATTCCCTGGACCGTAATCCTTTTGTTTCGTAATAAGGAGATTACCGATCTCATCCATCACTTCCCAGACTGCGGATGCAAAGGTGGAATTTGAATAATTATCTGGTTCTTTTCTGTGATGATCTGACACACTTGGAACCCTAGATTGTTTAACAATAAAATCGCTTGCCTTATATCTTGGTTCACTCATTACTCTCCCCCTATTTTGGTATTTTTAAATTGCCCTACATAATAATAATTCTTATCTTGTTGATTTACTTCGTAGCAATGTATGGTTTCACCATCTGTAGTACGTTCAATCATTTCAATCGTATCTAATACCCACAACATATCTGGTACTAATGCGCCATCTTTTGGTCCGTACATAAATGTTGGTCTAGGCATTTTTCTTTTCCTCAATCAAAAGAACGGTAAGTTTTCCACCAGTAGATGAATCGTATTTGCTTGCTATCTGTAACGCTTGACTAACAATTTTTCTAGCCTCAATGTAATCATCCACAAGCACGCCATTAGCCAAAGCGGACATTGCACCTAGCGCAAACCTCTCACCACTACCAGCCACATACATATTGTCAGATGTACGCTCCCACGAATAGTCAGAATCAATCCGGTAAACCTTACCCTTGATAACTACGATCCATACATTGTCATTCTCAACGGATGACTCAGCCTTGTTTAATTCATAACCAGCTTCAATAAATGTATTACGCATGGCAGGTATAAGTTCTTTAGTAATATACTTGTCAATGTCATCGGTATCTACTTCTGGTGGTGTGAAATCATGTTGCAAGATATTAATACCACGAACTGCCCCACATCCGGCAAAAACTATATTGTTATTATTAAATATCTTTCCATCTGGAATGGCTATTGAAAAGCCATCTTCCCCAGATGACATAGAATCTGCACCAATGATGACCCAATCAGGGCCTTCAATAGCAGCTATTGTTGTCATGCGCTAATCCTATCATTAAACCAATCTTTACCTGTGATTAGGAACACATCGTTTACATCTTGATTGTCAGGCAACATAACTACCGTAGCGTGGTCTAAATCTTCTTTGATCCTCTTAGCAAGTTCTTGTCCAGGATTACGCCCGTCTTCTTTGACATCATTATCTGCAAAGATGAGGATGCGCTCGTAGCCTTCAAATAACTTTGGAAACCAAGGCTTCCATTGAGATACCCCTGCAACACCAACCGCCGGTATCCCCACCAAACCCGAAAGAATAATCGTGTCAATCTCCCCTTCACAAATGGCAATAGTGTCACTAAATATATGCAGGTCATTAACGTTAAACAAACCCACTTTCTGACCTGTAGGGTAAAGGTACTTCGGTGCAGTATCATCTATGCTCCTAAACTTCATACCAACTACGCCAGTAGGTGTGCGATAAGGAATGGACAATCTGCCAACTGAATGTTCATGTCCAGCACTAGGCTCCGCGACGCTTCCAAGAAGGTACTTGACTGCTATTTCCTCTGTTATTCCTCGCGCCTCTAGGTAAGAGACTGCCATTGGAGTCAGATTGGCGTGATACCTCTCTGCTGCTTCCGTGAGCGATTTCTTCTGCTCTACGTTTAACATCTCTAAACTCCTTAATGTTCTCCATATGGGCGACTACTTCAAACACATCACCAAAGATATTGCAAACAAGACAATGGTAGTTTTGTTTGTCTAAATTGTAAGCTGCACTTGCGTGGCTATCATCATGGATGATGCATTTGCAAGGTATCCACCCATGACGGTGCGAAATCCTTATGCCATAATGTTCAAGAACTACAGCCAGATCAGGCTTAGTATCCATTAGTAGCTATAATCGTTAGCTTCTTTAAGGACTTCTTTAAGAATTTTAACCTGTGTTTTTAAGTCTGCAAGTTCTAATTTCTGTTTATCAACAATGGCCCAAGCTTCTTCCAAACGCTTAGCCAAATCTTCAGCAGTAATTGTTTCGTTCATTCCATCCCCCCAGTTGTTTTAATCCATTGGTTTAAATCTTGTATTACCCAAGACTGATCCAATGTAGCCATCCGCCTTTTGACAATAACATATGCAGGTGGCGTTGGATTAATACCTCTAGCCTTAGCGTAGTTGGCTGCCTCAGTTGTAGCTTCACGCCAGAACTGTGGCAGATCCATCTTAGCTGTTGCCTTTAATTCAAATACATATGGCTGTCCTGCAACCATACATACAATATCCCCTTCATCATCTTTACCAGCGAGCCTTAATCTTTCGGCTAATAACCCTTTGGATCGTAGCCATTTAAGAACTCCTGTTTCAAAAGTACTGCCTTTGCGCTTACCATAGCTACTCATTATCGCTCCAATGGTGATTGTTGCCAACAACTAACCGATTTGAATATAGCGTCATCCTGCTAGCATCGGCATGTAGAGTTACAAACTGACTACCATCGGCGCTGTTCTTCGCAAAACGATTCTTAACGCAAGCAATACGAAACTCACCAGACCAAGGCACAAGTGCAACGGTAATAATCATCTCCGGCAATTGGGCAATCTTGCCCTGGATCGCCTTACGAGCTGGTGGAATATCCGGCTTTCCTTCATTCTCTGTAGTGTGGTGCAACAACAACACACCAGCTTGAGTCTCACGAGCTATATGGTGCATAGCCTTAGCTATCTCTCTAAGACCAGCCCACTCATCATTATGTAATGAGACAACGTTCATAGCGTTATCAACGATAATCATATGTGGATGTTCACCATATGCTTCAGCATAGGCACGTATAGCAAGATCAATCTCATCAAGTGTTGGTGATGGTGCAAAGTCAAACTTCAGATGAGTAATGCTTTCAAGTTCTGAACCATAGAAATCTTGTCCAGTTCCGCTAGCAAAAGCATCTTCAACTGTTGCGACCTTATGACCAGTAACCATCGCTGCAGCACGAATAGCAGTTGTGTAACCATCTGTATCCGCCGATATATACAACGTAGGCACCTTCATTTGCACCGCCATAAATAGGGCTAACAAGGACTTGCCAGCATTAGGTTGACCGGCAATCATTGTGAGTTGCCCACGCCTAAACCTAATCCCTTCATTTGCTAATGATGGGAATAGGTCAGGCAATAGTGCATAATCATTGGTACTTTTCGCTGCTGCCTGATGTAAAGACAGCATGGTTAATTAACGCAAGAACTTAGGTTCGCATTGGTCAGGTGTTCCTTTGTCCGAAGGACAGAACCAACCCTTCCAAGTCTTTGGTGCGCCTGGCTTGGACTCACGCCATACCAGTTGACCATGCTTACAATGACCATCAGGTGGTGTGCTTGCTTGTACTGATGGTGCTACGCTAACAACTTCAGCGCCCAATGTATTTGCTACATATGATGCTGCATTTCCACGTGAACCAAGAGATCCAGCTACTGCTCCAATGAGTGTTGCAGTATCTTGGATAGTTGTTAACTGTGCCTCTAGTTCAGCAGATGTTGTTGCATAGATATTGATAAGTGTTCCGTCAGCCAACTTAAAATTGACTTGGAACTTTGTTCCTTCTGTTGCCATTTCATTCTCCTTTTTTATTTATATTTGCTAATGGGTCGTAAATTTGTGCTAGTTGTCCACCAACGGCGTAACAGTATTCCTTCACGCCACAAGTGCTACATGCCATACCGATATTTGGTAAAAAAATTTCTGCCTGTAGTCCACGTTCAAATTGAGCAAACATCTCAGTAAGAACTGGTGTGGTCCATAGATTCATTCCCCACGCTTCTTCAAACACAGCCTTGCGAGCTGAGTAAAAGAACCCCCGTGTGGGTTTAATATCAAACTGCATCTCCATCATTGCAGCATATACACCAAGCTGCATAGATGTATCTGGTGTTGATTTGCCTGTCTTAAAATCAATGACAGCTAGTTCGCCAGTAGGAGTAACAACAATTGCATCGGCAAAACCTTTGATAACTACTTCGCCAAACATTTGGTTAAATTCAATTTCAATACCAGGTATCCCATGTGGTGTTTCCCAGATTTGAAACTTGCTATCATCCCATGCTTTGACAAACTGAAGAAACATCTCCTTGCCATTAACATCCCACCAAGCACCATTCTCTTTATCAGGATTGGCTTTGGTAGCAGTTCCAGCTTTACGCCATTCCAATGGGCTAGTGCCGGACTTGGTTTCCATTTCGGCAACGGTAGTAGTAAAAGCATCTTGCCAAATATTATCCAGGCTCATTGACTTCTACTTTCCCGTAGACTATCTCTTTGGCTTTTAGGAGTCCTGACTTTACATCTTCGTTATCTTCAATGTCAATCTCATCTTGTATGCGTGTTGCAAGATTTCGGCGCATAATAACTTCGCCCTCAACAAAGGCTTTCTCAAAAGCCATCTTGCTAATGATCTTAGCTCTTTGCTTTCCCATTAGCACTCATCATCTAATTCTTCTTGACACTTAGGACATAACCAATCAGCATCATCTTCATCTTCTTCTTCATCCCATAGAAAAATGTGATCTAACTTACTAGCTGACCACATATTGATTTTCATTAATATTTTTTCCCATAAACTAAACATCATAACCTTCCTTCTGGTGTAGGTGACGTTGCAGCGCTATCGCACAATGCACAATTCATATCTAAGAAATAGATTCCTATTTCATTATCTTCATCAAATTTGCATTTGACATTCCATAGGTCTGAACCACATGGACATACTCGGATTGGGCCAAGTCCACGATAATCTGCTTCGCTACCTGGCGTTGCTTTGAGATCAGAAATGTTCTTAGCCATCTTAGAATGGAAAGATTTCTTTAGTCTCTTTGGTACCATCAAACTTCTGTAGTAGATATTTTTCTGCTGCCAAGTGAAAGGCAGAACCACCAACAAACCACCATGCTGGTTCCGAAGGTGCTTGCATACCACGCTCTAGTTGCCAAGCCTTGCCACAACGTAGCCATGATGTGAATGAACTAAACGAACGGTGTTGAACTTTGATCTCTGACATGGTGCAACGATAGCATTGGGGTGAGCATGGGCTGTCAAGTTACGCCACGCCGAGGCGCGTAAACTTTTGCCTTTGGGAAAAATGTGTACAATACGAGCGAAGCGAGTGCGGTAATGGGGAGCGCCTGTGCGCTCCAATCCCGAAACGAGCGGCAAAGTTGATAGCGAGTACGGGGAAAAGGGCAAAAAAAATAAACCCCTGCCGGTTAAGGCAGGGGTTGTTTGTTTAACTATTAAAGCGTTGGTGCTTTTACTGCTGCATCAGCAGCAATCAAACCTTGGTTGGGTATTGGGAAAGTATCTCCTGGGTTCATGTAACGGTAAGCCACAGGCAACAAAGCTGCCGAACCTGCACTTAGCAAAGAACGAAGGTTTGTGTTGTGGTGGATAACGTACTCGGTCATTACTCCACCAATAAATACATGAAACCAAAATGTAATGATGGTCCAAGTCCTTGGCGGTATATTAAACAAATACTTTTGTGCCATAACTATCTCCTTATGGATGGACAACTGGCGTTGTCTTTGATTTGAGTATATCATTTACCAATTTTAAGTATTCATCCCAAGGGAAATTTGGGCCAGGATCTGTATGACCACCAGCTATTTTCTTGGCTACCGTTATATCGGCATGCCCACAGAAGCCAGACTTGCCAGCAAGGATCTGGGCAGGGGTTAACTTGACTGCTGGTATTCCCCATTTGTGTGCCAAATCAGCCGTTAAATGGGCGCTAAGGGCTAGTTCTGCCTTGGAGTAAGCATCTTCCCATTGGGCAGGGGTCTGAGAGGCTGTACCGGCATGTTCTATGCTGATGCTTTCTTGGTTTAAAAGGAAGTCGCCAACTGCCCAGGCGGTATCTTCATCCTTGACTGATTGAAGAACCTGCTTGTCATCCACCATGTAGTGGGCACTAGCTTGTGGGGCGGTGGCTCCGGCAAACCAGTTGGCTACCTGAGCAGCACGTCCTTCACTCTCTGGGGTTTCCATTGTATGGATCGCAATGAGGATTGGCTTCTTGCCACCACGTCCAGGGGTAAAGTGTTTGGCTTGGATAAATTGATAGGTCATAGTTCCGCCTTTGCTTTCATAACTTCTACGTCAATTTTGATTTGTTGTTGATTTTCTAACAGTTCTTCAACCTTATTAATAAGTCCAGTTTTGCCATCGTTATACAGCGCATACTCAATACGGGAAAGTTTATCTTTCAGTTCCTCTGTGTGTTTGCTGATGGTGTGTTTAGCAATAAGAGCAAGCCCACCAAGCAAGGCTGCTGCAACAAAGAAATAAGAATAAACAATGGTGGCTGTATCTGGTGACATTGCAGTTCTCCCTGTTTTATAGTGTACGGAATTGTAGATAAATAATTCCGCCAAAACCTTTGAACCTACGTTCTGGTGGAGTCATGCGTTCAAATGTAATACTTTCAATTACACCTTGGACTGTTTCATTGTTGGTGAAATCCTGAAGGGTAAGTACATTGCCTGGTCCTTCAAGAGTTTCAAGTGCAAGCAGACGTTCCGCTGCTCTACCTTCATAACCTGTGGTCATGTTGTATCTATCGCCTTCAAAATCAAAGTTAAGAAGTGGCAAGGTAATCATGCGAGTACGGTGTACTGCTGGCAAAGCTTTGAGTTGATAGCCACTTAACTCTGATGCAGCAGTTTTATCTGATGTTGGATAGATGGTAAACCTAAGAGCCAAAGATGAACGTTCTGTCTGTAGGTTTGTTCCAATGTCAAGGCTAAGATTAAAATTGGGATCTGCAATAATCATGTCGGTAGTAGTTCCATCATCAAGAACTGTTGATATTTTTATATTAGAAACTACCGGATTCTTAACAAGAAGTTTGACTAACTTAAAATGTTTATCTTCTAAAGTAAGGTAACGGATAAGACCAGTTTGTAGATAGCCAGAAGATACAAGAGTTGTTGCCTGGATATATGTACCCATACCAGTAACGCCAATGGCTAATTTATTACTACGTCCATAGATTGCCACAGCAACTGCATCGGCAGTTGTTGGAACTTGCAGATGGGTAGCATAAGCCATTTGGTTAACACTTAGGTCACGACTTAAATCAATCTTGATTAAGCCAGACTTCATCGTTCCTGCACCATCAGAATCAATGTAGTTGCTTACTGTGCAGTAGGCATAACGATCATTAAACGTTACTGCATAGCATGGGCCACCAGTAAGGTTTGTGCCAGTTGTTGGATCATAGCCATTGGTAACTACAGTAAGTGGTCCATAGGTAATGTAACCTGAGCTGAAGTAACCAGAGGTATCAATCTGCCCTATGCGGATACCTTTGTTTGTGCCAAAGACCATATACTTTCCAACGTATGCACCAAGAGAATAAATCAATTCTCCTGCTGGCATATCCGCTGCTGTTAAAGCTTTGGTAAGAAGTGGTACTGCTCCTGATGTATCTAGTAGCAAACGAAATACTGTGCTGGTATTGCCTGTGTAACCTGCTGCATAGATTGCGTTTGGTCCTTCACATATACCAGTCCAGATCCAGTTGCTATTTGGGTGGGCATAGATAGGCAAGCTTGTATTGGTTGCTAAGACGGCTGTTCCAGTTAATCCTGTGGCAAATTGTTGATCTGTATAATTGTGGTAATAAGAAAATTGTGTTGCAGAAGGAACGGCGCTTACAGAAAATGTACCGTTAAAAGGTGAACCAAGAGAAGCAATTGTTACCTGAGAACCTACGGTAAAATTGTGTACTGTAGATGTTGAAAGTGTAGCTACATTTATTTTTAGTTCACCAGCATTGACGGTGTATGAAGTAATGGGAGTTACTTCATAAATATAATTGTTAACACCAGCGATCAAACGTTGTTTTACCCAAGCAATTTTTACATTGGTAACAGTACCAACTGCTGCTGGATAGGTAAAGATAGCTGATCCAGTACCACCTGCAAGAGTTCCACGATAGATAGCTGTGGCATTAGCAGCATAGTAATACTGACCATCGGTTGCTATATCAAGTATGGTTCCGCTACCACCCCATGTGACGGTGGTATTTCCTGCTGGTGTAATTCTTGTCAGAGTTCCATCATCTGCTTGAAACAAAACATCTGTGGAATTTACTGAATCATATCCGCCTACTAATTTTGGTGCATAAGTGGCAGCTTGGTTAAGGGCAACGTCAGGAAGAAGTGTGACCTTACCAATGTTGAATACATCTACACCAGCTGATTTGTTAAAACGATAAGGAACTGTTTCACCTTGGATTGGTTCTTCATAGCGAATACCGGCACCGTAATGAAATGATGATTGGCTACGAAGCCACCATGAGGTAAGGGTTTGCTCGCCTGGTTCTTTCTGCATATCAATCTGTTGTTTACGATACTGTGCAGTCTCACGTTTGTATGGATACTTTTCGCTTATGCCTAAGAAGAATGGAATACCGCCAACTGCTACATCATAAGTATTGGAAGTGTTAATAAAAGTAGATCCAGAAGTAACTGTTGGTTGTCCAATTGGATCAACTGGACGTTCGGCAATATGTTTATTTCCGTCTAGCGCCACTTCATCTCCTTATGTTTGTTCCAATAAAAAAGCCACCCCGTAGGGTGGCTTGGGTAATGCTTTTACTTAGACAGTTAGCGCAGCGATTTCATCCGGTGTTAGACCAAGAACAGCTAGCTTTGCATGAGCTGAAGCAAGAGCATCTGCCTTGGCTTTTGCAATAGCCTCATCTTCCGCTTGGCGCTTTGCTTGTTCAGCAGCCATAGC
>Ga0209829_10000423_pt1 | contig 39143 bp, 28 predicted proteins | sample C_140205_EF_Meta_FD_187311 | JGI IMG/M metagenome (GOLD analysis project Ga0209829, IMG submission 187311) | Freshwater microbial communities from Lake Croche, Canada to study carbon cycling - C_140205_EF_MetaG (SPAdes) (version 2) | ecosystem: Environmental > Aquatic > Freshwater > Lake...
TCGTCGAAACCGGCCGGCCGTGGGCGCGCGAACTCGCTCAAGGAAATCACGATGGCACCGCGCGCGTCACCTTCGAAGTCGCCCACACCGTCGGCAGCGCAACCCTCGTCTCCAAACGCGACGCCGACTGGGAAAAGTCACCGGCCAAACTAGCAACCACTCCCGGCCGGGTCACGGCCTCCGCCACCTTACCCGCCGGCACCACCGCTTATTACTTCAATCTCGACGCCGGTGGCTTGACCGTCAGCTCGGAATATCAGGCCATTGCCATTCCTTCACTGAACCCCTGATTAGACCCTTTCCTCCTTTCATGATCCTCAGAAAAATTACCCTCCTCCTCGTCACACTCTGGCTCGCCTCCTCGGTCCACGCCGAGCCTTCGCTCGTCTACGAGGGCACCGCCGGTCCCGGCAAGGGCAAGCACATCGTCTTCCTCTCTGGCGATCACGAATATCGCTCGGAAGAAACGCTGCCCGCGCTGGCGCGCGTTTTGGCGAAGCACCAAGGCTTCAAGTGCACGGTGCTGTTCAACGTCGATCCGAAAACCGGCACCATCGTGCCCGGCAATTCCAACTCACCCGGTCTCGAGGCGCTCGCGACCGCCGATCTGGCGGTGATATTTTTGCGTTTCCAAAATTTCCCACCGGAGCAGATGAAGCACGTCGCGGCCTATCTGGATCGCGGCGGTCCGGTCATCGGGCTGCGCACCGCGACGCATGCATTCCAGATTCCCGCCACCGGCGAATTCAAAAAATACTCGTGGAACTACCAAGGCGGCGACTACCTCACCGGTTTCGGGCATCAGGTCCTCGGTCAGTCATGGGTTGGCCACTATGGCACCAATCACAAGCAGAGCACCCGCATCGACATCATCGCCTCGGCCGCCGGCCATCCCATTCTGCGCGGCGTGCAAAATATTTGGGCCTACGAGGGCGGCTACGTCGGCAAGCCCACGGACGGCGAGATTCTCACCATGGCGCAGCCGCTCAACGGCATGACACCCAGTTCTCCGGCCGATGCCACCAAGCCGCCGATGCCTTCCGAGTGGACCCGCACCTACCAGAGTGCCTCCGGCAAAGTCGGCCGCGTCTTCACGTCGCTCTACGGTGCAGCCGAAGACCTGCTCAACGACGGCTATCGTCGCATGTTGGTGAACGCGACGTTCTGGGCCTTGGGCCTGGAAACCGCGATCAAGCCAGACCTCAACGTCGCGCTCGTCGGTCCTTACCAGCCGAGCACGTTCGGCAACCATGGCTATATCGCGTCCGTCAAACCCTCCGCCTACGTCGGCTTCGAAAGCCCGATCCCCGCTCCCGGTTCGAAACCGCCGGCTCCGCAGAAAGCGAAAACCAAACAAGCGGAGCAGACCCATGCCGCACCTGAGCCAAAACCCGAGGCAAACGCCGCGCCCGCGCCTGCCGCCGAACCTGAGGCCACCCCCAAGCAGAAATCAAAAAAACAGGCTCGCGCACCCCAACCGACGCAAAAAGTCGAACCACCCCACGGCCTGAGGGCCGAACCGGCCACCGCGACCGCCCAGCGACCACAGTTGGTCGCTCCGCCGAGCAAGGGCGAGCGCCTCGTGCTGATCGGAAACGGGCTCGCTGAGCGTGATGTTTACTACAGCCGCATCGAGACGGAGCTCGCGCTGCGCTTCCCGGAGCACGGCTTGTTTTTCCGCAACATGGGCCACGTGGGCGATACGCCCGGCTTCCGCCCGCATCCGTCGCGCGAATCGCAGTGGGCCTTTCCCGGCGCGGCAAAATTCCATCCCGAACTCAACGTGCACAAAGGCCAGGGCTTTTTTCCCACGCCGGACCAGTGGCTCACTCACCTGAAGGCCGACACTATCGTCGGGTTCTTCGGCTACAACGAATCGTTCGATGGTCCGACCAAGGTCGCTAATTTCGAAGCCGAACTGGAAGCGTGGGTACAACATACGCTGAGCAAAGCCTACAACGGCCAGGCCGCACCCCGCGTCGTGCTGGTGTCGCCCATTGCCTATGAAAACCAATCCGCGCGACGCGACTTGCCGGACGGCGTAAAGGAAAACGCCCACCTCGCACTTTACACCAAGGCAATCGCCTCCGTCGCGAAGAAACATGGCCTCACGTTCGTCGATCTTTTCAGCCCGACGCAGGCGCTCTACCGGAAGGCCAAGGAACCGCTCACCACCGGTGGCTTCATCCCCAACGACGAAGGCTACCAGCACGTCGCCAAACTTCTCGCGACCGGACTCTACGGTGCGCAGGCACGCGTCTCGCAGGCCGATCCTGCGCTCGTGCACGGTGCCGTAAAACAGAAAGATTATTTTTGGAATAACGACTACAACCTCGTCAACGGCGTCCACGCCTACGGTCGGCGCTACGGTCCCTATGGCCCGCAAAATTACCCTGACGAAGTCAAAAAGACCCGCGAGATGACCGCCCTCCGCGACACCGTCATTCACGCGGTCGCCCGCGGTAAGAAAGCCGATCTCGTCGTCGACGACAGCCAGACCCACGCCCTGCCGCCTGTCCCGACGAATTACCAGCCGAGCATCAAGAACGGCACTGAAAATTACCTCCCGGCCAATGAGGGTCTCGCCGCCTTGAAAGTTCCCGCTGGCTACAAGGTCGAACTCTTCGCCAGCGAGCAGGAGTTTCCCAATCTGGCGAATCCGATGCAGATGTCCTTCGACAATCGAGGCCGTCTCTGGGTCGCCGTCATGCCCGCCTATCCGGCCTTTCGCCCGGGCGATGCGCTGCCGAACGACAAGATTCTTATCTACGAAGACACCGACGGCGACGGCAAAGCCGACAAGGAGACCGTGTTTGCCGATCATCTCTACCTGCCCATCGGCTTCGAGTTTGCGCCCGAGGGTGTCTACCTTTCTCAAGAGCCGAATCTCGTGCTCTTGCGGGATACCAACGGCGACGACAAGGCCGACCGCATGGAGATCATCTTGGGCGGCTTCGACACGCACGACACCCACCACGCCATCAGCGCCTACGCCGCGGATCCCAGCGGAGCGTTCATGCTCTGCGAAGGCGTCTTCCTTCACTCCAACGTCGAGACACCCTACGGCCCGGTGCGCTGCGTCGACGGTGGTTTTTTCCGCTACAGTCCGCAGCGTGGCATGTTGGAGCGCACGATTCAGATGCAGATTCCCAATCCCTGGGGCTACGCCTTTGACCGTTGGGGTCAGGACTTTTTCCTCTTCACCTCGGGCACGAACATGAACTGGGCCCTGCCGATGCAGGTGAAGCCCACCTTCGGCAGCAAAACCCCCGCGACCGTCGACCTCATTCCCGCCGCTGAAAAAGTGCGCCCCACCTCCGGGCTTGAAGTCGTTTCTTCTCGTCACTTTCCCGACGAAGTCCAAGGCGACCTCATGCTCTGCAACGCCATCGGTTTCCTCGGTATCAAGCAGCATCAGATCGAAGACGACGGCACCGGCTGGAAAACAACGTTCCGCCAAGATCTCCTCACGAGCACCGATCGCAATTTTCGTCCGGTCGATCTCGAGTTCGCCCCGGACGGCTCCCTCTACGTGCTCGATTGGCACAACGTCTTGATCGGGCACATGCAGCACAACGCCCGCGATCCGATGCGCGACCACAACCACGGTCGCATCTACCGCATCACGTATCCGAGCCGTCCGCTCGTGAAGCCAGCACAGGTCGCCGGCGCGAGCCTGGATACGTTGCTCGACAACTTGAAGGAACCCGAGAGCCGCACCCGCTACCGCACGCGCCGCGAAATCCGCCATCACCCCGTGGCTGAAGTCCTGCCCGCCGTGAAAAAGTGGGCCGCTGCGCAGACCGACACTCACGCGAAACTCGAAGCCCTCTGGACCACCTGGGGCATGAACGCGGTCGACGAACCCCTGCTGCGTGAACTTCTCGCCTCCAAGGATTTTCACGCCCGCGCCGCCGCCGTCCGCGTGCTGCGCTACAACACGCACCGGATCGCCGACCACACCACCCTGCTGGAGCAGGCCGCCGCCGATGAGCACGGTCGCGTGCGCCTCGAAGCGGTCGTCGCCGCCTCGTGGTTGCCGAATGTGTCCGCCGCAAAAAAGATCGTCGCCATCGGCGCCGGCCAGCCCCTCGACATCTGGAGCAAAGCCGTCGTGAAGACCGCCGCCGACCGCCTCGCCGGTATCGCCGAAGAGGAAAAGCCCGAGCACCCGCAGCTCCCCGCACCGCTCCACCTCAACACCGCGGGTCAGGAGCAATACCTCGCGGGTCAGCAGATTTTCCTGCGCGAGGGATATTGCGTTACCTGCCACCAAGCGAACGGCAAGGGACTCGACCCGGCCTTTCCTTCCCTCGCCGGCAGCCCGTGGGTCACCCAAGACTCCGAGCGTCTGATCAAACTCACGTTGTATGGTCTGACCGGGCCCCTCGAAGTGAACGGCAAGAAATACGACGGCCAAGTGCCCATGACGCCCTTCGGCGGCATGTTGAACGACCATGACGTCGCCGCCGTGCTCACGTTTGTCCGCAATAGTTTTGGCAACGATGCGGCCCCGATCCAAGCCGCCGACGTCCAGACGGTGCGCGCGAAAAATCCCGGCCGCATGATGCTCTACCACTCCGAGGAATTGCTCAAAGAGCATCCGCTGAAGTAGGCACTCGTTCGTCGGGGCGGCGGCTTTCCAGCCGCCGTGCTTCCACGCCATCCCCAACCATGAATACCCTTCGCCCCCTCTTCGCCGCCGCGCTTCTGTGTCTCGGCACCGTCCGACCCGTGCTCGCGGCCGGCGCCGCAGCCGTTGGGTCGGACTTGAAGCCGGATCGTCTCACGACCTATCGGACCGTCGATGGCATCGAGCTGCAGCTACACACCTTCGAACCGTCGGGTCTCAAGCCCTCGGATCGCCGCTCTGCCATCGTGTTCTTTTTCGGCGGCGGCTGGAGCAGCGGCGAAGCGAAGCAGTTTTATCAACAAGCCCGGGCCCTGGCCGATCAGGGCATGGTGGCATTTTCCGCGGACTATCGAGTGAAGAGTCGGAACCAGACCACGCCGTTCGAAGCCGTGCAGGACGCCAGGTCCGCGATCCGCTGGGTGCGCGCACACGCCGCCACCCTGGGTGTCGATCCCTCCCGGATCGTCGCCGCCGGCGGTTCGGCTGGAGGCCACCTCGCGGCGTGCACCGGCCTCAGTCTCGGCACCGCTGCGAAAACGGATAATTTGAAGGTCAGCTCCACGCCCAACGCTCTGGTGCTGTTCAATCCCGTGCTCGACACGACAGCGAAAGGATACGGCGCGAAGAACTTTAATCCGGAACAGCAGACGGACCTGTCTCCCTGCCATCACGTGCAAAAAGGCACCGTGCCCACGATTATTTTCCACGGCACGGCGGACCAGACCGTGCCGTTTGAAAACGCCGAGCGGTTCACCCGCCTGATGATCGACGCCGGTAACACGTGCGTGCTCGTGCCCTTCACCGGAAAAGATCACGGCTTTTTCAACGGTAAATTTTTCCGCCCGTCGAGCGACGGGACCGATTACGCACAGACAATCACTGGCACCATCGAATTCCTCACCAAGCACGGCTACCTCAGCAACCAGCGTTGAGGTAAACCCGGCCGAACGAACTACCATGAATCTCCGCCTCACGGTTCTCACCGCCTGGTTGTGCCTGCCCTTCGCAACGGCACCAGCCGCAGAAAAATCGCGGCCCAACATCGTCGTCATCTACACCGACGATCAGGGCTACGGCGACATGAGCGCGCTCAACCCTCAGTCGAAGTTCCAGACGCCCCACCTCGACCGGCTCGCGCGCGAAGGGATCGTGTTCACCGATGGACATAGTGCCGACACGGTCTGCACGCCCTCACGCTACGCTCTGCTCACGGGACGCTACGCCTGGCGCACGTCGCTCAAGAGCGGCGTGCTCCACTCCGACGGCCCCTGCCTGATCGCGAAGGATCGCCTGACGGTCGCGTCGTTGCTGAAGGGCCAAGGCTACCACACCGCCATCATCGGCAAGTGGCATCTCCAGATGAAATTCCCCGGCACGATCGGGCAACGCGATTGGACGCTGCCCATCACCGATGGTCCGACCGAGCGCGGCTTCGATTACTACTTCGGCATCCCCGCCTCGATGAACTACGGCGTGCTGACCTACGTCGAGAACACGGGCGTCACCGATCCGCCGTCGCGCTGGACGCGGAAAAAACAGGATAGGGAGCGCAATACGTTTCGCTTTATGCCGCCCTACGACGCCGAGCGGCAAGGCCCGGAGGACATCGAGGTCGCTCCGTCGTTTCGCGACGACAATTGCCTTCGCGTGATCACCGAAAAAGCCGTGGGCTACCTGTCGAGCCGCGCCGCCGCCGCCAAAGCCGGCCAACCGTTCTTCCTTTATCTCCCACTCAACTCGCCGCACCTCCCGCACAGCGTCGCGCCCGAGTTCGTCGGCCAGAGCAGTGTCGGCGCCTATGGGGATTTTATGTTGGAGACCGATTACCGCGTGGGCCAGGTGCTCGCGGCGCTCGACCAGCACGGCCTCACCCGCGACACAGTCGTGTTTCTCACCAGCGACAACGGTGCCGAGACCGGTTACGCCGAGCGCCTCAAGCAGTATCAGCACGCCAGCAGCGGCGAGTTCAAGGGTGGCAAACGTGACATCTATGAAGGCGGCCACCGCGTACCATTTGTAGTACGCTGGCCCGCCGTGATCGAAGCCGGACGCAGCTGCGCCGAGCCCGTCGGTCAGGTGGACCTGCTCGCGACCTGCGCGGCGATGCTCGGCGTGGATCTGCCAGCCAATGCTGGCGAAGACAGTTACAGCCTGCTGGCCGCACTGCGCGGCGAAGACTATCCGCGGCCCTTGCGCGGCCCGCTCATGCATCACTCCGGCAGCGGCGCCTTCGCGATCCGCGAAGGACTGTGGAAACTAAATTTGCTTCGTGGTTCCGGCGGCAGCCTCAAGCCCACACTCGTCGAACCAAAAACGGGACAGCCACCCTTCGAGCTCTATGCGATGAAGCACGACTGGCGTGAAACGACGAACGTCCACGACCAGCACCTCGACGTCGTGACTCGCCTCAAGGCGACCGCGACAAAGATCGTCCGCGACGGGCGCAGCACGCCGGGCGCGGTGCAAACCAACGACGGCCCTCCACTGTGGTCGGAACTTGCGACATGGATTCCAGCAGCCGCCACCGAAACGCCGAAAGCGCGCGCCAAGGGCAAAAACAAGCAGGCCGCCGGGGCCGACACCCTCGACCAATGAAAACCACCTCACTCAGACTGCTTCGCGCGACCTTCACCTTGCTCACGAGCGGGCTCATGATCGCAGTCGCCACTGGCCCTGCGACTGCCGCCGCCGCCCCTGCCCGACCCAACCTCGTCTTCCTGCTCGCCGATGATCTCGCGGCGGGCGCCGTCGGCTACAGCGGAAACCGGGATGTGATTACGCCCCACCTCGACCGGCTCGCGCGGGATGGCGTGCGCTTCGTCAGCCACTACGACACGACCTCCATCTGCATGGCCAGCCGCTGCACGATTCTCACGGGCCTCTACGAATATCGCCACGGCTGCAATTTCGACCACGGCAACCTAGAGCGCCGCTTCATCGAGCAATCCTATCCCATGCGACTGCGGCAGGCCGGCTACTTCACTGGCTTCGCGGGCAAGATCGGCTTCGTGTTGCAGGGCGAAAAATTCGACGCGCTTGCACCACTTTTCGATCAGTGGGCCGGCGGCCCGGGCCAGACGTTCTACGAGACGGAGAAAAACACCGGCATCGCGAAGTATGCCGCGCACTACCCGCATTGCTCGCGCGCCTATGGCGCGTGGGCGCAGGATTTCCTGAAAACCGCGAAGCAGACGGGGAAGCCGTTTTGCCTGAGCGTCAGTTTCAAGGCGCCCCACATGCCTTACACACCCGACCCGATCGACCTGCAGCTCTACAAAAACAAAACCTTCTCGCGGCCGGCCAACTACGGGGTCGAGAAGGGCACGCATTTGTCGCCGCAAGTCCACACCAGTCGCGCCGCCACCAGCTATCGCGAGTGGGTGCATGATTTCGCTGGCACTGCGGCGAAATATTATGCGCTGGTCACCGGCGTAGATGCCGCCGTCGGCATGATTCGCGAGGAACTCGCGCGCCAGGGACTCGACCAAAACACCGTGATCATTTTCACCTCCGACAACGGCTACAACGCCGGCTCTCACGGCTTTGGCGACAAGGTGATCCCTTACGAGGAAGGCTCCAAGGCGCCGCTCATCATCTACGATCCGCGTCTGCCCGCGGAGAAAAACGGCCAAGCCTGCGCCGCCGTCACCGGCAACATCGACCTGGCACCCACGCTGCTCGCGCTCGCCGGTGAGCCCGCCCCGGCCGGCCTCGATGGCCGGAGCCTGCTGCCGCTGCTCGCGGATCCGACCGGCCGCGTCCGCGATTCGTTGCCGTTGTTTAATTTTTGGGGCGCCCCCTCCGCTCAGTCCATGGCGGTCGTCACCCCGGAATGGAAATACATCTACTGGTATTACGGCGTCGGCATGCAGCCCACCGAGGAACTCTTCCACCTCACCGAGGATCGCAGCGAGATGGCCAACGTCGTCGCCGATCCTCGGCACGCCAGCGTCCTCGCGAAGCTACGGGCGGACTACGATGCGCAACTCGCCGCGATCGAGCCGAGCTTCGCTCGCCACCACGCCTACGATCACTACCCCGTCCTCTTCAGCCGCACCGCGCCTTGGGACCGGAAGTCCGGACTGCTCGGGCAGCTCAAGGTAAAATCCGGTGCCGGCGACGACGAACCGTCCGACCAGCCAAAAAAGAAACGCCAAGCCGCTAATTAATTCCCCATGCGACCTCCCCTCCTGGCCCTCGCTGCCTTACTGCTCGCGCCGTTCGCCGCCGCCATCGCCGCTCCCGCCCGCCCTAATATCATTCTCGTGATGCCCGACGACGTCGGCTACGGCGATTACGCGTCCCTCGGCAATCCCCTCATCCGCACCCCGTCCGTCGATGCGTTCAAAAAGGAGAGCCTGCTCTTCACACAATTCCATGTGAGCCCGACCTGTGCGCCTTGCCGCTCGGCGTTGATGAGCGGACGCCACGAGTTCAAAAACGGCGTCACGCACACGATTCTCGAGCGCGAGCGCATGGCGCTCTCGACCTACACCTTGCCGCAGATGTTGAAGACCGTCGGCTACACGAGCGGCATTTTCGGCAAGTGGCACCTCGGCGACGAAGCCGCCTATCAGCCGGATCGGCGTGGCTTCGACGAAGTCTACATTCACGGCGGCGGTGGCATCGGGCAGATTTACCCCGGCTCCTGTGGCGATGCTCCCGGCAACACCAACATAAATCCCACGCTCCTGCACAACGGCACCTTTGAGAAGACCACGGGCTACTGCACCGATTTGTTCTTTGCCCAGGCGCTCAAGTGGATCGACGCGAAGCGCACGGCGAAACAGCCCTTCTTCGCCTATATCCCGCTCAACGCCGCCCACGGTCCCCACGTCGTGCCCGAAGAATATTACAAGCACTACCTCGGTAAACCCGGCGTGACCGAGGACACCGCGAAGTTCCTCGGCATGGTGGAGAACGTCGACACCAACTTCGGCACACTCCTCGCGAAGCTCAAGGAGTGGGGCCTCGCGGACAACACGCTCGTCGTCTACCTCGCCAGCGACAACGGCGGCACCGCCGGCGTCCGCATCTTCAACGCCGGGATGAAGGCCGGCAAAGGCACGCCCTACCAAGGCGGCACGCGCGTGCCGTGTTTCTTCCGCTGGCCCGCGGGCGGCATTCCCGCCGGCACCGAGTGCGACGCGCTCAGCGCCCACCTCGATCTTTTTCCGACGCTCGCCGAACTCACCGGCGCGACCTTATCGCCCGCCGTCAAACAACAGGTCGAAGGCCGCAGTTTCTTGCCGCTGCTCAAGCACCCGCAAACGCCTTTGCCGGACCGCACGCTCGTGCATCACGTCGGTCGCTGGGCCAAGGGCAAAGCCGCGGATTCGAAACACGCCAAATCCGCCATTCAAAACTCCCGCTTCACCCTCGTAAACAACACCGAGCTCTACGACCTCAAGGCCGATCCCGGCGAGACGACCAACGTCATCGCCCAGCATCCGGAGGTCGTCGCGCAGCTCCGCGCCACCTACGACCAGTGGTGGACCGAGGTCCAGCCGATGCTCGTGAACGAAAACGTCGCCGACATCCCCCGCATCAACCCTTTCCAGGCGCTCTACTACCAACAATTCGGCGGCAGCCCGACCGCCGCCGCCCTCAAGCGCATGGACCCGAAATCTTCACCCGGTGGCGAAGAAAACGAAGCCGCGCCGAAGCAGCGAAGAACGAAAGCCGCCAAATAACATTAACCACACCGCCACTCATGAAAATTCCCCGCATCCTCACCGTTGCGTTGCTCCTTACGCCCGTGGCCGCGCTTCACGCTGCGACCGCCACCAAGCCCAACATCCTCCACATCCACGCGGACGATCATCGCCCCGACGGCCTCCGGGCCCTCGGCAACCCGCTGCTCCACACGCCGAACCTCGATGCACTCGTCGAGCGCGGCATGACGTTCACCCATTGCTACACGATGGGGTCGATGATCGGCGCGGTCTGCACGCCCAGCCGCACGATGATGCTCACGGGCCGCGCGTGGCAGCGCATTCCCGGGGCCCCCGCTGCTGCGCCCAACGCCGCCGACCCCGCGACTTTTCTGCCCCGCGTGATCGCTGCCGCCGGTTATCAGACCTGGCACATGGGTAAGTATGGCAACGGGTTTCCGGCGGGCCTGAAGGAGTTTGCCACCACCATCCGAGACGATGCGAACGGCAATACTCCCGAGACCGACCGCGCCCACGGCAGCCAACGCCTCGCCGACGGCACCATCGCGTTTCTCAAGTCGCGGACGACCACGCACGAGACGAAGCCCTTCTACATCTACCTCGCGCCGCCCATTCCGCATGACCCGCGCTTCGCCGAGCCCCAGTTCCACCAGCTCTACGATCCCGCGAAGATTCCACTCTCGCCTTCCTTTCTCCCCCAGCACCCCTTCGACAACGGTGAGATGACGGTGCGCGATGAAGCCCTCGCACCGTGGCCGCGCACGCCGGAAGACACGAAGCAGCAGAACGCCGCCTACTACGCGTGCATCACTGGCCTCGACCATCACGTCGGGCGCATCTTCGCCGAGTTGAAGGCCAGCGGTCAGTGGGAGAACACGATCATCGTCTTCACCGGCGACAATGGCCTCTCGCTGGGCGATCACGGACTCTTTGGAAAACAAAACCTTTATGAGTTCGGCGGCATGCATGTGCCCCTCGTCATCGCCGGTCCCGGCATCCCCAAGGGCCGGAGCGAGGCGTTGGTTTACCTCATGGATTTGTTTCCCACCTTCTGCGATTTGACCGGCGCAAAAATCCCCGAGGGAGTCGACGCCAGCAGCCTCGTTCCGGTCATTCAGGGACGCGCACAGAAAGTCCGTGACGTCCTCTACACCGCCTATCGCGACGGTCAGCGCTCCATTCGCGACGACCGCTGGAAACTCATCCGCTATCCGCTCGTGGATCGCACGCAGCTCTTCGATCTCTCCGTCGATCCGCGCGAGCTGAAAAACCTCGCCGGCGAACCCGCCCACGCCCCGCGCGTCGCCGCGATGACCGCGCTGCTCCAGCAGGAGATGACCCGCCACGCCGACAAGATTCCCCTCACCGTCGCCAACCCCAAACCCGCCGTCTGGACGCCACCCGCACCTAAAAAGACCAAAGCCAAGTCCGCGCAAAACCCCGAATAAGCGCACTGCTCTCTCCCGCGCCTCCGCGTTTTGCGCATCGGAGAGGCGGCCGGGCCACCTACCCGAACCCACTGACCGAACCCCCAAGGCATCCCGCCGTGAACGACTCGCCGCTACCCATGCTCGCTCGCGCGCTCTGCCTGCTCATCGCCCTCGCCATTCCGACCTCGTGGTCGGCTGAGGCGCTGCCCGTTCCCGAGTCGGCCGTCCGCCTCAGCGGCTTCAGCTGGGACCGCATTCCGCTCAACCTCCACTTCGGTAAACGCACCGCCGATCTCACGGACGCCGAAGTCGATTTCATCGCGAGCCACAGCACCTTGATCGCCCTTGAAAAAAGCCACGGCGTCACCCCGCACGGCAGCACCGAGGCCGGCATCGCCGACTCCGCGCGTCGGATCACCCAGCGCAATCCGAACGCCAAGGTGCTGTTTTATTTCAACGCCTTCATCAACTGGCCCGGCTACGACGCCTTCAAAACCTACCGCCCCGAGTGGACGCTGCGCACCGCCACCGGTGAGATCGTCACGCACACGTCCGGCACCCCGCGCCCCGATCCGTCGAACGCCGAGTTCCGCGAGTGGTGGTCAGAGGTAGTCGCAAAAGCCAATCGCACCGCGCCGCTCGGCGGCGTCTTCATCGACGCGCTGCCCCAGGCGCTCACTCCCGCTCTCGCCAAACAAGTCGGCGACGACAAGGCCCGCGCCGTCGTAGCCGGCCTGCGCGAGATGATGGCCCTCACCAAACGCAAACTCGGCCCCGACCGCCTCGTGCTCGCGAACGGCCTGCGCACGACGGATTTTCGCGAGATCCTCGATTGGGAGGGCATCGACGGCGTGATGATCGAGCATTTCGGTGGCTTCAAAACCGACTCGCCCTCCGACATCAAAACCGATCTCGACTCGATCGCCCTCGCGGCCACCAAAGGAAAATTCGTCGTGATCAAAGGCTGGCCCGGCTTCAACTGGCTCGAAAAGGAGATGATGCGACGCCCCTACGCTGAGTTGCTAAGATTCGCCCGCGAGCGCATCACGTTTCCGCTGGCGTGCTTCCTCGTCGCCGCCCAACCCGGCTCGCACTTCTGCTACTCGTGGGGCTACACGAACACCCATGGCATGCTCGACGCCTACCCCGAATTCGACCGCCCGCTCGGTCCACCGAAGGCCGACGCCGTGTGGCGGGGTCTCACCGCCACGCGCGAATTCGCCCACGCTTCCGTCTGGGTCGATCTCACCACGAAACAAGCCCGCATCGACTGGCGCTGATTTTCCGTCACGGCGGAGCAGTGCGAAGGCAGCATGATGACGGATGAAATGGAGTCTCCGGCAGTTCTTCATTCCTCATTCCTACTTCTACCTTCGCTCCTCGCCTTCGGTGATCTCCTCAAACTCCGCGTCGAGCTTCGGCAGCTCGGCGGCGTTCAGGCTGAGCTTGGAAATGCGGCTCTCGTAATAGATCGGCACCGTGGCCTTGTCCGCGACGGCGCGCTGGATGTCGTAGATGGAAATGGTGTCGCCGAAGACCGCCCGCAAGTTCGCGTCCGTCTTCGCGATGGGCGTGCCGGTGAAGCCGATGAACGACGCATTCGGCAACTCATCGCGCAGGTTGCTGGCGAAGCCGTAGGACATCTCGCCCGTCTTTTCGTGAAAAAGCTGCGCTCAGAGCAGACGTTCAACCTTGTTGGCTGTTCGGTAGCGCACCGGTTTTGGCTTGGTGACCTTCTCCAGCACCGCTTCCTCTACGAAACGAGCCAGCCAAGTCTTCGTCTGCGGTTTCGTGACGGCCAGCAACGTCGCCACTTCTTCCTCCGTGCGAGCTTCAGTGAGTTCGCGACGAAGAATCTCCCGCACCGTGTTCAATAACTCCACTTCGGGTGACGGCTTCGCGTCGGTTGACGTTGTCTGGGAGTTTTCCGCCGCTGCTTCAGTTGGCCTTGCGACAGTTGCGGAATCATAAACGGCTGGTTCCTCCCGCAGTGTAAACGGCAAGGTGTCTTGCTTTGGCTCCGCAGCGACGAACTCCGCCGCCGCGACAAGTGCCACGCCCAGTTCATTGCCGCTTTGAGGATTTGGCCACGGTTTGCCTCCGCGACTCAACAGGGCAGAGTTGCCCTTGCCTGCGTTGGCCCCGTTGCGAACAAAGACCGGCACAAAGTGCAGACGTTCGAGTTGCTCGATGGCCCCAGCCCAGGTTCCGCCCTTCTCGAAATCTGACGCCACTACCAAAGCCGCGTCCGCGAGAGCATAGATGAGTTTGTTGCGTTGCATGGCGTGCCCGACGTTGAAGCCCGCTGCCGGATCGTAAGGAGAAATGAGCACCAGTCGGCCTTCCATCAACGGCTCCCGATTATCCCGCGCCAACGCCGCCCGCTCCAAGCTATCCGCCATCACTCCCGCCACTTCGCCGCCCGCCATCAGGGCACCATGCATCGCGGCCCTGTCTATTCCCTTTGCTCCACCTGACACGACGGCGCGATGCGCCTCGGCGCTCAATCTGCCGACGTTTTCAGTGAAACCAACGAGTTCATCATCCACATGGCGAGAGCCGACGACTGCCAGTCCGCCTTTCCCCAGAAGAGCAATATCGCCGCACCCGTAAAGTAGCGGCGGAGCATCTTCCTTGAGCTTTGCTTTTAGCCGCCTCGGATACTTGGCGTCAGCCCGGCTGATCACCCAAATGGCCCGCGCGTTCCACCGCTCAACTGCCTGACTGAGTAGGAAACCACGCCCAAGCAGCGCATCCAGCCGCGTCCGACCGAAGGGCTGCGCGCAAACTTCGATCAACTCCTGTGCATCTGGCGCGAGCAAGTCCGCAGGCTGCTTATGTTTTTGGCGCAAAATGAGGGCGAGCCGGTTGTATTCACCCAAGCTGAGTAGATCGCGTGAGGTCTCACCGCATCCGGCAATAAGCGGAGCGGTCAGCAGCAGGATGGCCTGCGTGTTTGGTGTCAGTGGCTCGATCATTCGTCAGAGTTTGCAGTTGATGCCAGTGCCAGAGGATACACCGGACCACTGCCGTTGGAGGTTAAAAGATAAGCAGCGACCGTCAGCGTCCACTTGGAATCGACCATGTCATCAACCAGCAGCACGGGGCCGGTCGGCATCTCGTCGGCTGTTACCGCCAGCGAACCGTCGAGGTTCGCCGCCTGTTTGTGGCTATTGGCCATCGTCTTTTGAGCCGGTCGATTGTCTGTCTTTTCGAGGACCACATGAAATGGTAGCCCAAGCGCTTTGGCGAGGCGCTTGGCGAATAACGGGACGAGCTTAGGATGCCGGAGCGATGGGACACACGTCACCCATTCTGGAGGCGGCTGCGGTGTCCATTTCTGGATCAAGTCAACAGACGCAGTGACAAGATCATCGGAGAACTGTCCGTCATGTTTTCCCTTCCGCACCAGCGCTCCCCATCCGGCATCGCCCCACATGCAGAGCACCTTGCCGGGCTGAGCCTGATGCTCCGGCTTGATCTTTCCCTTTACCTGCATCTTCGGCAGTCCTCCTGCTGGCCACATCTTTCGCGGGTCAAGCGGCAGGCTGCTTCTGCGGAGGTAGGTGACGGCCTTCCTCACGAGCGTTTCGTCCACTGTCGGCGGCAGCGGTTTGAGTTTGGGCTGACGGCAACTGCTCGGGTCGCCATCCAGAGCCTTGATTAGAAACTCCATGTGTCCGTCTTCCAGTTGGACATACTCCTGCATCTGCTTCTGCTCGCCCCGTCGCAGTTCCGTGAGACGCTCCGCACGCTCCCAGAACGACGCGGAAAGCTCGGCCACGGTTAGCTTCCACTTGGTGCCTTCCTTCGCAATTGGTGCGGGCGATTCGAGCGACATGAGCAGCAGAGCCTTGTCGATCCGCCCCTTGCTCACGTTCACTTGGTCCATCAGTTCGTTGACGGTCAATCCGTCGTCTTCCGCCTCCAGCGCCTTCAAGATCGTCTCCACATCTGCGGGCGACGGAAAGGCGCTCTCAATAAAATAGTCACCAATCTCCGTCTCCTCCTCGCCACTGAGCAGCACTCCGTAGGCTGCCGCCAGATTGCGCCCGGCCCGACCTACCTGCTGGTAGTAATGCACGACCGATCCTGGCACCTGGAAATGAATCACAAAGGCGAGGTCCGGTTTGTCGAAACCCATTCCCAAAGCTGTCGTTGCGACCAGCACCTTCACCTCGTTTCTAAGCAGGGCATTCTCCAGCTCCACTCGATCTTTCGGGTCCGATTTTCCGCTGTAAGCCTTCGCATCCACCCCTTGCAGTCGCAGCCATTTGGCGACGAGTTCCGAATCGCGGACCGTTAGCGTGTAAATGATTCCACTGCCCGGAACGGTTGGAATGTGCTGTGCCAACCATGCCAGCCTCTCCGCCTGACTCGGCATCTGAATGGTCTGCAAAAGCAGTGAAGGGCGGCTGAGGTCGCCTCGCGAAACTTCCAGATTGGGTCCAAGGACTTTCCCGAGGTCATCCAGCACCCGATTGTTGGCGGTCGCAGTTGTCGCTAATAGACGAAGATTCTTTGGCAACGTCCGAACGATGTTCGTGATGAAACGATAGTGAGGACGAAAATCATGGCCCCAGTCCGAAATGCAGTGCGCCTCATCCACGACCAGCAGCGAAATCCGCTGGGCCGCTGGTGCCAGGACGCCGGTGCGGAAACGTTCGTTGCCCAGGCGTTCCGGGGAAATCAGCAGAATATCCACTTCGTCCTGTTTGATGGCCAACTCCGCCGCATCCCATTCCTCCGTATTGCCTGAGTGAATTGTGAACGCTCGCACTCCCATGCGCTTCGCAGCTTCGATTTGGTTCCGCATCAGCGACAAGAGCGGTGAGATGAGAATCGCCGGTCCTTGGCCCTGTTCGCGAAGCAGCTTGGCCGCGATTAAATAAACCGAACTCTTACCCCAACCCGTCTTCTGCACCACCAGCAAGCGCCCCTTTCCATCGACGACATACTGAATCGCCTCCTCCTGACCATCGCGGAAGGTAGCCCTGGGGTTCTGTGTTCCACGACGGAGAAGTTCGAGCGCGCGTGTTGGATTGTAAGACATGACGAGTTCCGTGGCTATAATTTCAAAATTCAACCACGACATCTTTGCCGAACTTTAAGCCGGCGACCTCGGCAGCGAGGCGGATGATGGTTTTCTTCAGCACGTTGTTGAGGTTGGTAGCAACAAGCCAGCCGCCCGGCAAAGTATCGCGCATTTCGCGAAGGTCTTCGCGGTCGGGATAAAGTTCCTCCGGTTTCCGCGCGATGTAGCGGCGCTTGCGGCCTTGGGCGTCTGGGTGTTGGGAACAGCGTTCAAGGAACGAAGGGTCAGACTTCGCGAGTTCTCGAAGGACGATGACCATGGCATCCTTGGCGTTGTGGTATGCGTGCGCCTTTCCGAGCAGCACGAGCTTGCCGCTGCGGGTTGTTTCGTTCGTTGAACGAGTCGGCGTCGAACGGGGAGGAACACCGCTACTTGGCAGCGCTGTGTTACTGCGTGCGGTTTCCAAGATGATTGTCTTGCCGAGGCCTGCGAGAAACTCTGCGACATCGTCCGCATCTGGCCGGACTCCCGCTCGCGATTCCACGGCGTTGGTCACGATCTCCACGAGGAGTTCGTCACCCTTTTCCACCAATTCACGCCACGCCTCAGGAATGGCGGCTTTGGCCTGCGATTGTCGATTGCGGCCGCGGTATTCCTTTCGTGCTGTCTCAAGCGCTTCGCCGGATTGGACTCTGGCGCAATCTAGGTAACGGTGAAGCGCGGCGGCGGCTTCGGCAGGCGGACGCTCGTAGAGGTCGAGCTTGTAAACGCGACGATCCTCGTAGCTGCCTTGTTCCGCTGGCAGGTAAAAACTCCACGTCCTTCCGTCGGTCAAAACGACAAATGGAACCCCCGCGTGGAAAGCGTATTCGAGTGCTTGGCGCACGGCGTCCTCAGCCTTGCCGGGCTGTTTGACTTCGGTAAATATCGCTGGCTTCGAGGGAGGATGGCATAGCGCGAAATCCGCACGACCTTCGCCTGTTTGATATTCAGGCCAGACGACGTTGGTGTCCCAAGTGTCCCAGCCGAGTTCCTGGAAAACGCGCAAGACAATGCCTTGGGAAATAGCCTGCTCGTTCGGAAACTTTCCCTGACGCAGCCGTGAAGTGATGTCGGCGAGTGTGGTTTCGAGTGACATAAGTTTTAAGCAGCGAGGGCCACGTTGAATCTTTCCGTCGTCATGAAGAGCTGGCCGGGGAGGGCGACCATGCAGTCCACGAGGTCGGCCTCGATGAGGGCGCGGCGGATGTAGCCTTCGCCGGACTGGTTGGAGGACATGCTGCCATTGGCGAGGACGAAGCCGGCCATGCCCTGCGGCGCGAGGTGGTGGATGAAGTGCTGCACCCAGGCAAAGTTGGCGTTGCCCTTGGGCGGGACGCCGAACTGCCAGCGCACGTCGTCGTCCTTGCGGAACCAGTCGGAGTCGTTGAAGGGCGGATTGGCGAGGACATAGTCGGCACGGAGATCAGGAGGGAGGTCGCGGCCCGGGGTGTTTTTGGCGAGCATTACTTCAGGCGTTTGACGTTGTTGGCGGAAAGGAGGGTGCGCATCTGGGTAATGGCGATGCCATTGAGCATCGCGAGGCGTTCGGGCTGGGGCAATCCTTGGCGAATGAGCACGGAGTTGAGGCTTTCGAGATTGGTCAGGACGACGAGCTGCTCAAGGGGCGCGTGGTCGCGAATGTTGCCCTCGGCATCGGGATGAGCATCACGCCATTGCTTGGCCGTCTGACCGAAGAGGGCGACGTTGAGCAGATCGGCTTCGTTGGCATAGACGAGGGCGGTCTGTGCCTTGGTGATGGACGGTGGGATGAGCGTCTCCTTGATGGCATCGGTGTGGATACGGTAGTTAATCTTGGCGAGGGTGCGCTGAAGGTTCCAATCGAGTTTGAGGCGGTCGTTTTCGTCGTCCTTAAGGCGTTGAAATTCCTTGATGAGGTAGAGCTTGAATTCCACCGATACCCAGGCGGCGAACTCGAAGGCGATGTCCTTGTGGGCATAGGTGCCGCCGTAGCGGCCTGCGCTGGAAGTGATGCCGACGGCACAAGTTTTCTCAATCCACTGCTTCGGCGTGAGGACGAAGCTGTTCAAACCGGTTTGCATTCTAATCCCGTCGAATTCGACGGGATTAAAACTGGGGTTGTTGAGTCGCTCCCAAACTCCGAGAAACTCTACCGTGCTGCGGGTGCGCAGCCAGTTCCGAATCACGTCATCCGGGTGGTCGGGATTCTTGAATTTGGCGATGTCTGTCAGGCAGAAGATGTCCTGCTGGTTCTGCGAAAGCACGGTCACAGTGCCTCCTTGAACTTCGATGCTGGTGCGTTTGGCTTTGCTCATCGGATTGAAATGGCCGGCTGCGGTGGTAGTGCAATGAGTCCCTTGGCGCCCGTCAGCTCGACCCACTTTTTGGCCGAGAGGAAAAAACTGTTCCGGCCGGCCTCATTTTTAATTCCCTCGAATTCGAGGGAATTAAAACTTGGGTTGTTGATGCGTTCCCACACGCCGAGGAACAGGACGGTGTCTTTATTTTTGAGCCACTGCTCGATCAGCGCGCCTGCGCCATCGAAATTCCGCACCATGTCGGTGAGGGAAATATAGTCTCCACCCGCCTGCGACAGAATGCCGATGGCTGTGCCTTGAACGTCAATGGTGCTTCGTTTGATTTTGCTCATGGGGTGCTATGGACGGGCTATCGGCTGGGGATGGTCACGGAAGCCGCTTTTGGCGTCGGCGTTTTTGTTTTTCGCGAGGAACCAGAGGCAGCCGGGAATCTGCGTGCTGTAAAAAAGCTGGCCGGGGAGGGCGGCCATGCAGTCCACGAGGTCGGCCTCGACGAGGGCGCGGCGGATGTCGCCTTCGCCGGATTGGTTGGAGGACATGCCGCCACTGGCGACGACGTAGTCGGCGCGGAGGTCAGGAGGAGGTCGCGGCGGAAGGTGTTGGCGCGCTCGGGGCCGAAGTCGGCCTCGATGCCGCGCAGAGCGAAGTTCATCACGGCGAGGCGGCGGGTGGTGGTGGAAGATTTGGCGCGTGCCATGGGTAGGGAAAACGCTGACCAATTGCTGAACCAGCGTCGCGCCCGGTTCCCACCTGCGCAATGACTGTTTCCGGTTTTCATCTACATGCCGGGCCGCTCGGACCACGCGCTTCCGGCGGTGCCGCGACGCCGAGGGCCTGGACCGCAGCGTTTTCCTGGTTCGCCCGAGCGGACCGCGGCCGGAGGCATCGCGCCTGCGGCCATGCGCCCCGCACCGGCTCGGCCCGCTCCCGACTTTTCCGACTCCGCGGAGACTTGCTCGACGACTCGCGGTCACCCACGATTTTTTCCCGTCGACCTCGCCACCAAACAAGCCCGCATCGACTGGCACTGATCTGCCCCGCCACTTTCACCCATCCCCCATGCCGCTACCCCGCATCGTTCTCTCTTTCTCTCCTCCCCTGATGATTCCCGCTCCGCCACCGCCACCGCCGCCACGAAGCCTCCGACCGGGCCGAGTGGAGAAACAAAAAATAGTTCGCGACTTGTCGCGCGGCACCGCCGTCTGATTCTCTCCCTCTGACGCATTCGCGATGTCCGCGCCCACTCCCAATCCCACCCGTTGGTTCACGGAAGAAATTCAACCGCACGAACCCGCTCTGCGCAGCTACCTGCGCGGCTCGTTCCCGGAGATGCGCGATGTCGACGATGTCGTGCAGGAATCCTATCTCCGTATTTGGAAAACCTGCACCACCCAGTCAGTCACCTCGGCCAAAGCGTTTCTCTTCACCGTCGCCCGGCGCATCGCCTTGAACGTCGTGCGAAAAAATCACAACGCCCCGTTCGTCGCTCTCGGGGATTTCGCCGAGTCGGGTGTCTTGGAGGATAAGCCCGATGCCTGCGACCAACTTATCGTCCAAGAGCGGATCAACCTCCTCGCGGATGCCTTGCTCACGCTTTCGCCCCGCTGCCGCGATGTCGTCATTCTCCACAAAGTGAAAGGCGTCCCTCAACGCGAAGTGGCCGCCCAACTCGGCCTCAGCGAGCGCACCGTCGAGTCGCATGTGCGCACCGGCGTCGCCCGCTGCACCGCCTACATCGCCTCACGCACCGACTCCGTTTCCCACCGCCATGAAGCCTGAGTCGCGCCCACCATCAGAACCCGACCACTGGGAAGACGCTCCCCTCGATTGGCCGCGCGCCACCGGCCACATCGACGCCCTCCTCGCCGCCGTCGCCGACCGCCAGCAACGCCGCCGTCGCCGCCTCCTGGGTGGCGCTGCTGCTGTCGTCGCGGTCGTCTGCCTGGGCCTCGTCACCGCCACCCAATTCTCGCCTGCCCCAGGGTCACCCCGCGCCGGCACCCGCACGGTCGTCTTGGCGCCCGAGCAGCGAACCTTGCCCGACGGCACCGTCGTCGAACTCCGCCCTGGCGCAGAGCTGATCGTCAACTTCACCGCCGATTCCGTCGGCCTGCGTCGCGTGACGCTCACCCGGGGCGAAGCGCTATTTCACGTCGCCAAGAATCCCGCCCGGCCCTTCGTCGTCAGCGCCGGAACCTCTGACTTTCGCGCGATCGGCACCGCGTTTTCCGTCAATCTCATGCCTGATTCTGTCGCGCTGCTCGTCACGGAAGGTCGCGTCGCCTTCGAGCCCACGATTCCCACTGCGCCCGCCGCCACGCCGAGCGCCCCCGCACCCATCATCGAGGCCGGTTTCCGTGTCACTGTCGCTCACGCCGCGGCGACCCCACCGACCGTCGCACCCGTAACCGCCGACGAGGCGCAGCATGCCCTCGCGTGGCGCGTGCCGCGGCTGGAATTTTCCGCGACGCCCCTCGCGGAAGTCGTACGCCTCCTCAACGTGCACAGCGGCAGCCGCCTCCGCCTCGCGACGCCCGACCTCGGCCGAGTGGAGATCAGTGGTGCCTTCCGCGCCAACAACCTTGACCCGCTTTTCCAAATCTTGCGCACGACCTACCGCATCGACGCTGTCCGCGAGCCCGAGGGCGTGATCGTTCTGAGCTACGCCCGCTGATCCGGCTCCGCCGCCGCAAACAAATCCGCCTGCGGCCGCAAGATTTCCCTCAGGGTTGCATCTGCCCCGCGGGTCTCAACTCATATGCCCCGTCTCCACCCCTTCTTGCTCGCTCTTCTAATCGCCTTCGCGGGATGCGCGCTGGCTCCGCTCCGCGCCGCCGAAGGCGTCGCGTTCGACATCGCCGCCGGCCCGGCCGAGCAATCGCTCAAACAATTCACCACGCAGTCCGGCGCCGAGGTCGTCTACGCCGCCGAGATCGCCCGCGGTGTCCTCACACCTGCGGTCAAGGGCACGTTGACGCCGTCCGACGCGCTCACCCGACTCGTCGCCGGCACCCCGCTCATCATCAGCCGCGATGCGCCGGAAAACACGTTCATGATTTCCCGCGAACCAGCCGCGCGCAGTTCGCGGGCTCCCGCGGAAAGCACCCTCGGCCCCGCCGCCACTGCCACCGGCTTCGGCACCATTGAGGGCCGAGTGATCAACGCCAGCAACGGAGAATACTTGGAACGTGCCCGCCTCACCGTCGAGGGCACCGCGCTGGAGACGTTTACTGATTCCGGCGGCAATTTCCGGCTCGTCGGCGTCCCTGCCGGGTCCGCCCGCGTCGCCGCGTTTTTTACCGGCCTCGCGGTGCAAACTACCTCGGTCACGGTCACCGCCGCCCAAACCGCCCAGCTCGACCTTACCCTTACCGACGCCTCCGGGAGAGCTTCCTCCGCCAAGTCCGACGGCACCGTCAAACTCGAAGCCTTCGTCGTCGCCACTTCCAAAGAAATGGCTGCCTCCGCCATCGCGATCAACGAACAGCGTTTCGCCTCCAATCTAAAGACCGTCGTGTCGACGGACGAATTCGGCACCGTCGCCGAGGGGCACGTCGGCGAGTTCTTAAAATTCCTGCCCGGCGTCACGATGGACTACGCCGGCGGCAACGCCCGCGAGATCTCCATCAACGGCGCGCCCGCCGACAACGTCCCGGTCACGCTCGACGGCTTCGGCCTCGCCACTGCGATCAGCGGCATTTCCCGCGCCTCCGCCGTCGACATGGTCTCCATCAACGGCATCTCGCGCGTCGAGGTTTCCTTCTCTCCGACGCCGGATACGTCCGGGGCCGCGCTCGCCGGCTCGGTAAACATGATTCCCCGCAGCGCCTTCGAGCGCTCGCGGCCGGTCTTCAATGGCAGCGTCTACGTGATGATGCGCGACCATCGCAAGGAACTCCACGCCACGCCCGGCCCGCGCGAGGATCGCCGCAGCAAGGCTCCCCCGGGCTTCGACTTCTCGTGGGTGGTGCCGGTGAACAAGCGCTTCGGCTTCACCCTGTCGGGGGGGCGCACCAGCCAGTTCGCCGGCCAAGACCAGGTCACCAATACTTGGCGTGGCGGCGGGACCGCCACCAATGGCACCACGTTTCCGCACACCACGCCCGACCAGCCCTACCTGTCCACCTTCGCCGTGCGCGGAGGCCTTAAGGAAACAACGCGCCACTCCCTCTCCGCCACACTCGATTTCAAATTCGCGCGCTCCGACACGCTTTCGCTCTCGGTCCAGGCTTCGCGCTTCGAGGAGGACTTTCTCAGCCAGACACTCACCTTCAATGTCGGTGGCGTGTTGCCCGGAAATTTCACGCCGTTCTCGACTCGCGGCACCACGGCCTTGGGCGACCTCGTGAGTGGCAACGGCGGCGGATACCGCAGGAACCAGACCTACATGCCCACCCTTCGCTGGCGGCACGACGGACCCATTTGGAAGAGCGAAGCCGGCATCGGTTTTTCCCGCGCCCGCTACAACGGCGGCGACCTCGAACGCGGCTACTTCGCCAACACCAGCGCGCGGCGCACGGGCGTGACCGTGGCCTTCGACGATATCTTCTACCTGCGGCCGAACCGCATTACCGTGACCAACGGCGCCCCCGGCGCGCCGCTCGATCCCTACAGCCTCGACAACTACGCGGTGCAGACCGCGGGCAGCGGCCAGCCCGAGAACAACGACCAGCAGCGCACCCTCTTCGCCAACGTGAGTCGGGATTTCCTCTGGCGCGTGCCCGTCACACTCAAAGCCGGTCTCGACCGCCGCCAAGGTGTGCGCGATCTCCGGGCCGACAACAACTACACCTACACATTCGTCGGCAAAGACGGACGCCCCAGCACCACCCCCGTGGGTAGCGACGACGGCGCTGCGCCGTTCTGGGCACCCGAGCTGTCCGAGCGCGCCCACACCTACGGCTTCCCGCAGATCCAATGGGTCGGCAACACCAAGCTCCTTGAATTCTACCGCGCCAATCCCACGCAGTTCACCACCGACGAAAACGCCCGTTACCGCGCCGCCGTCACCAACTCCAAACACACCGACGAGGCCGTGTCGTCCGCGTTCCTGCGCGGCGACATAGCGCTGTTCGAGCGCCGCCTCAAACTCGTCGGTGGCCTCCGCGCCGAGCAGACCAACATCGAGGCCGAAGGCCCGCTCACCGATGCCACGCGCAACTATCAGCGCGATGCCAGTGGCCGAGTCCTCCGCGCCGCCAACGGCACGCCGCTTCTCCTTTTTCCCACGACGAACGCCCTCGCCGTCTCCCAGCTCACGTTTCTGGAACGCGGCACTCACGTCGAAAAAGAATACCTCCGCCTCTTCCCCAGCCTCAACGCCTCCTTCAACCTTCGGGAAAATCTCATCGTCCGCGCCGCGCGCTATTCCTCCGTCGGCCGGCCCGACCTGAACCAATACGCCGGCGGCCTGACGCTCCCCGATCCTGACAGCGACGCGTCGAATCCGGCCAACCGCATCGTCGTCAACAACGCCGGCATCAAGGCGTGGAGCGCGGAGACCACCAACGCGCGCTTCGAATATTATTTCGCGGGCGTCGGCCAGATTTCCGTCGGCGGATTTCGTCGCGACATCACGAATTTCTTCGGCGGCACCGTCTTCAACGCGACCCCCGAGTTTCTCGCCCTCTACGGCCTCGATCCCGCGCTCTACGACAAGTTCGATGTCACGACCCAGTATAATCTCCCCGGTAAAGTCCGCCTCACCGGAGTCGACTTCAGCTACAAACAGGCGCTCACCGGTCTGCCGTCGTGGGCGCGCGGCGTGCAGGTCTTCGCCAATGCCAGTGCGCAACGCGTGACCGGCGACGCCACCACCACCGCCAATTTCGCCGGCTACATTCCGCGCAGCGGCAGTTGGGGCGTGAGCCTCACGCGCCCGGGCTACAACTTCCGCATCAATTGGAATTATCGCGGGCGCCAGCGTCGCGCCCTCGTGGCTACCGGTGCGAGCATTGAGCCCGGCACCTACAACTGGGGCGCGAAGCGACTCTACATCGACGTCTCCGGCGAGTATTCGCTCACGCGCCGCCTCGCGCTCTTCACCAATCTGCGCAACCTCAACGACACCACCGAGGACACCGAAATTTCCGGACCCAGCACCCCCGCGCACGCGCAATTCCGCTCGCGCCTAGACTTCGGCTCGCTCTGGACCTTCGGTTTGAAGGGCACGTTCTGATCCACCCGTATTCCGACTGTTCCCGCTCCGAAAAATCTACGCCATGAATCGCACTTTGGTGCCGCTACTCTTCGCCCTGCTCGCGGGCACCGCCGCTGGGGCCGCCGCCCCGACAAAACCCCACGTGGTATTCGTGGTAGGCACGCTCCACTACTCACCTGAACTCACTATGCCACTCTTCGCTCAGGAGCTGGAGCGGTTTGGCTTTCGCACCACCGTGGTCAAGGGCGAGGGCGACCCGGAGAAGAAAAAAGAAAACGTCCTGCCAGGCATCGAGGCGTTGGCCGACGCGGACCTCGTGATCTTCTTCATGCGCTTCCTGCAATTGCCCGACCGTGAATGGCAGCCCATCGAGGACTACCTGAAATCCGGCAAGCCGGTGATCGGACTGCGCACCGCCTCGCACGCGATCAAATACCCCAAGGGACACCCGCGTTACAATTGGAACGACGATTTCGGCCGTCGCGCCATCGGCACGCCCTACATCGTGCATCAAACGAGCACGACTCAGGTCAGCGTTGTGCCGAAATATCAGACACATCCCATCATGAGTCATGTCGTCAAAACCGAGTGGGTGTCCCCCGGCACACTCTACCTGACACGCTTGCAAGGCGGGTGTGTGCCGCTGCTCACCGGCACCGGCAAAGGCACGTCCCGATTGATGGAAAAAGAATTCGGCCCCGTCCTAGCTCACGAGGTGGAAGCCGATATCGTCGCCTGGGCCTGGAAAAATGAATGGGGCGGGAAGGTCTTTGGCTCGTCCCTCGGCGAGCCGGGCGATTTCGCCGAGGAAAGTTTCACGCGGATGCTCGTCAACAGCGCGTGCTGGGCCGTGGGCAAACCGGTGCCGGGAGCCGACGAAAAAATCTCAACATGGAACCTCAAGCGCACCGACAAGTAATCATCGGATATCTCTGCTCGCTCATCACGCAGTGGCGCAGGTTCTGGCGCAGCTCATGCACGCTCGGCTTCGTCGGCTTACTCCCCGCGGCGACCGCCGCCGAGCCCGCCATCCGCCCCGGTGACCACGTCGCCATCATGGGCAATACCTTTGCAGATCAGCTGCGGGTGAACGGCTACCTCGAGACGCTGCTCTTGCAGCGCTCGCCGGAAAAACGCGTGTCGATCCGCAATTTGGGTTGGGGCGGCGATATGTTGTCCGCCCGCGACCGGCCGACAAATTTTCCGGCCGAAGAGGCGGCGCTCATCGAGCATCAAACCGACCTCATTATTGCGTGCTTCGGCATGGGCGAGTCGTTTGCCGGGCCCGACGGGCTTCCGGCGTTTCGCACTGCGCTGGAAACTTTCGCGGCCTCGCACCGGGGACGGAAATACAATGGTAAATCGGAAGTCCGTCTCGTCCTCGTCTCGCCGATCGCCTACGAAGACCTCGGTGCGTTGACGCCGGAACGGGAGCGGCGCAACCGCGAGTTGGCGGACTACACGGCGGCGATGGAGCAGGCGGCCTCCCGGCAGGAGTTAGGTTTCGTCAATCTCTTCGCGCCAACCCTGCAGCTCATGGCGGATTCCGCCGCCCCGAAACTGACCACCAACGGCATTCATCTAAACGCCTACGGCTACTGGGCGGTTAGCCGTCTACTCGCTGACGCCGTGGCGCGCGGCCTCCCTCCTTGGGCTCTGCACGTCGACGCTCGCACTCGTCAGGCGAAGGGTGACGGCGTCGCCATCACGCAGGTCGAATCCGCTGCCGGCGGAGTGGGTTTCAACGTGAAAGAGCTCCGCCCGCCAACGCTCGCTCCTCCGGTCAAAAGGCCGATCCATGCGACTCTCCGCAGCTGGCGTGACACCCTCGTCGTGGCTAATCTCGCGCCCGGCGAATATCGCCTGACCATCGACGGAGAAACGGTGATCGCGGCCGGCCATGACCATTGGGCCAAAGGGATCGCGATCGATTCGTCGCCGGAGCACCGGAACGCCGAAGCGTTGCGGCAGGCCGTCAACGACAAGAACCAACAGTTCATCTACGGCTGGAAAGCGCTCAATCAGGTCCACATCGTCGGCGAGCGAAAGTCCTCGCCGAGTGGCCGGGCCCTTCCGGCTGAGATCATCGAATTCAAACGTCTGGCCGACCAGAAGGACCAAGCCCTGCGCCCCGGCCCTTCACCCCTCACGCATGAGTGGCGGTTGACGCCCACCTTCCGCTAACACGTCCGTTCATGAAACAACTATTTTCTGCCTGCGTGCTGCTCGTTTCGACGGCCGCCGCCACTCTGGCTCAGAACGAGCAACCCATAAAAACCGAGAACCTCCAGGACGCCGATCTTGGCCTGATGACGAATCATGATCCCGAGGTGGAGCGCGCGAACTTAGAACTGCTGCCGGGTTACGAAGTAAATCTCTTCGCGTCCGAACCAATGTTGGCGAATCCAACCCACATGGTGTGGGACTCGCGCGGCCGACTGTGGGTCACCTGTTCGTGGGCCTATCCGCAGCTGAAGCCGGGCGCGGTAGCCAACGACAAGATCATCATTCTCGAAGACACCGACGGCGACGGCCGGGCCGACAAGTCGACCGTCTTCGCCGAAGGGCTCTATATTCCGACGGGCCTCGAACTCGCCAATGGCGGCTGCTACGTCGCGCAATCGCCCGATTTATTTTTCTTCAAGGACACGGATGGCGACGATGTGGCCGACGTGAAGGAAGTCGCGCTGACCGGCTTCGGCATCGAGGACAGCCATCACTCGATCCACGCGTATCGGCGCGGGCCGGACGGATGGATATATTTCCAGGAAGGCGCTTTCCTGCACACTCAGGTCGAGACCCAGTATGGCGTGGTGCGGAACTTCAACGGCGGCGTCTATCAATTCCATCCCCGCAGCGGTGAATTGCGCGTGTTCGCCAAAATCGGTGTGGGTAATCCGTGGGGTCACGTCTTCGACCGTTGGGGCCAGTCGTTCCTCGTGGATAATCCGCGCGTCGGCTACCTCTCGCCCTCGACGGGAAACAGCGGGGAACGGATCAAACTCGCGCAGCTGCTGGTGACGGAAAAACAATGCGGCGGCGATCTGGCCTCCGGCTCCCATCTGCCGCCGGAAATTATCGGACAACTCCTGACCTGTCGCTTCAAGAGCCGCACCGTCGTCCGCTACGAATTCCTCGAGGACGGGGCTGGCTTCAGCTCCAACGTCCTCGAGCCGCTCGTTAAATCGAAGCACCCGAATTTCCGGCCCATCGACTGCAAGATCGGTCCGGACGGCGCGATCTACGTCGCCGATTGGTATAATCCGATCATCAATCACGCGCAGCACGACTTCCGCGATCCCCGGCGGGACGATAACCGCGGGCGGATTTGGCGGATCACGGCCAAGGGCCGGCCGCTCGTGAAGAGGCCGCAAATTGCCGGTGCGCCCATTCCGGCATTGGTGGATTTTCTACGGAGCCCGGAGGATTGGACGCGCCACCAAGCGCGCCTCGAGTTGAGCGGACGCGAACCGGGTGCCGTCGCCCGCGAACTCGAACGCTGGGTCGGCCAACTCGACCGCAGCGATGTCAACTACGATCACCATTTGGTTGAAGCGATGTGGGCGTATCAAAATGTCGACCGCCCCAACGAAGCGATCTTGAGCCGTGTGCTCGCCGCCAAGGACGGCCATGCGCGCGCCGCCGGAGCACGGACCCTCCGCTACTGGCACGCCCACCTCTCAGACCCCATCGCGCTGATTGCTCGGGCCGCCAGCGATCCCTTTCCCCGCGTGCGGATGGAGGCGGTGCTGTCGGCGGGATTTGTGCCGCGAGCCGAGGCGTTTCCGGCAGCCCTCGCCGCTCTTGATTTTCCGCCTGACGCAACGATCACGCTCGCTCTGACCCAGACCGTCGCCGCCCTCGGACCGTATTGGCGGCCGGCGCTGGCCGCAGGAAAACTGGAATTCGCCAAGGCCACGCACCACGAATTTGCCCAGCGCGAAGCGGGTGTCGGTTTCGAGAAACGACTCACGGATTTCCTCGCCAAGGACACCCACCGCTCTCGAGAAATCGCCGAAATAAAAACGAAGTTGATCGCAGAACGCAGCGCCCCGCAATTGCGCCTCGTGGTGGACGCGATGGTCAAGCGTGGTCAATCGAAGTCGCGGGAATTCATGGTCGAGCTGCTCGACGCGTTGCACGAAGTCGCGCGATCCGGCGAAGTGAAGCCGGAGCCCGGGATTGATCGTCTGCGCAGCCACCTGGCGAACAAAGACGACGTCATCGCCGCTGCGACGGCGCGAACCGTGGGCGCCTGGAAAGCCTACGGGGCGGCACCCGCGCTGCTCGCAGTGATCAAGGACGGCACGCGCTCTGAAGATGTCCGCGTAAGCGCGGCGACGGCCGTGGGTGTTATGGATCGCCCCGAGTTCACCCAAAACTTGCGGGAACTCACCGCCGCTGGCGCCATCGGCAGCCGGTATGTTGCCGTGCGCGGCCTCACCGTCCCCGATCTCACCGGCGCCGCGACCGCCGCCGCGACGCTGTTGGGCGAACCTCCCGGCAACGCGAATCCCGCGGGACTGGTAACGGCGTTTCTCCAGCGCGACCACGGCGCGTCCCTCTTGGAAAAGGCTCTGGCCGGACGCACGCTCCACCCCCTCGTGGTGGAACGTGTCTCCGCTTTTCACCGGCAAAGCGGCCAGCTCCCTGCGTCCTTGGCGGAGCGGTTTCAACTTTCCTCCGCAAGTTCCCTCAGCGCCTCACTGCTGCGGGAAAATCGCCCGGCTCTCACCGCCGACGTCGAACAGCACGGCGATCCGGTGCGCGGTGAGCGCATCTTTCGCCGCCCGGCCTCCGCGTGCGTCGCCTGCCACGCCATCGGGCCGGTCGGTCCGGCCATCGGCCCCAATCTCGTCGCCGTGGGCGCGGGCGCGGAAACCAGTTACGTGGTCGAAGCGATCCTCGAACCGAACAAGTCCATCGCGGAACACTACGAGACCACCATGATAACTACACGCGATGGCACGGTGCGGGTCGGCGTCATCGCCACCCGGGGCGAACAGGAGATCGTGCTGCGCGACTCCGCAGCGGGCGGTAAAGAACTCCGCATCCCGGTCGCCATGATTCAGGAGACCAAGACGATGGATTCTCTGATGCCGGCCGGACTCGCGGACCAATTGCAAAGCCGGCAGGAGTTTCTCGATCTTGCGCGGTTCGTGTCGTTGCTCGGCCGTCCCGGCCCCTACGCGAACGATGAAAGCCCCGTCATCCGGAGATGGCAGATCGCAGCCGCCCAAGGTTCGGCGCCGCCGCCCGTGGACGAATCTCGTTGGAACACGGTCTACAGTTTGGTGAACGGCGAGGTTCCCCTCTCCGACGGTGCGACCGGCAGCGCATTCTATGCGCGAGGTCGGGTGAAGGTGCAGGTTGCGGGACCGGTCCGATTGAAACTAAACACCACGGCGGGCCTGCGGCTGTGGCTCGATGGCCGCGAGATTACCGATTTATCCGCATCGATCCCGCTTGGCCGCGGACCGGCAGTCCTTACGTTTCACGTCGACCCAAGCCAACGCGGCACGACCGGCCTCAGGGTTGAACTCGTATCCGCTCCCGGCTCGCCGGCAAAATTCCAGCCTGTGGGGGGAAATTGATAACCCCCATTCCACTCCGTCACTTTTCTGCTTTGCCAGCCCTTTCTCCTCTGAAGATCCCCAAACCAACTCCATCGGTCAGATCCTTCGGCCCCGGGCCCGCCCTCTTACCTGCGATTGCTCCGCCGGTCGCAGCTTCCGCACCGCTCACCGGCAGCCGGTCCAACACAGTTTTCGCGCTCTCCGATGACCTGGGTGACGGCGACATCTCCACCCGCGGCAACCCGCCCCTGCAAACGTCCAACACGGATCGACTGTGCGCAGGACTCGTCGCCACCGGTGCGAGCCCCGAACCGAGCACCTGCCACGGGGGTTTCAAACGCCTCTACCTCGACGTCTCCCGTGAATACTCGCTCCTCCGGCGCCTCGCGCTCTTCATCAATCTGCGCAACACCAACAAACCCTCCGACGATCTTGAAATCATCGGCTCCAACACCCCCGCCCACGCCCAGTTCCGCTCGCGCCTCGACTTCGGCTCGCTCTGGACCTTCGGCCTCAAAGGCACATTCTGAGCCGCCTCTTCCCCGCCTCCGGACCACAAAACCTCGCCTCTCCTTCTATGACTCCCATCCGCTCCGTTCTCTCCGTCGCTCTGTCTCTCCTTCTCTCCGTCTCGGCCACAGCCGCCGCCGCTCCCGCCAAACCCATCGCCGGCACCCAGCCGAATATTCTTTTCATCCTTACCGATGATCAGGGCTACGGTGACATCTCCGCCCACGGAAACCCGATTCTGAAGACGCCTTCCATGGATCGCCTCCGCGCCGAGGGCGTGCGTTTCACGGATTTCCACGTCAGCCCCACCTGCTCCCCGACACGCAGCGCCCTCTTCACCGGCCGCCATGAATTCAAGAACGGCATCACCCACACGATTCTCGAGCGCGAGCGCATGACCCTCGCCGCCACCACGCTGCCGCAGGTGCTCAAATCGGCCGGTTACACCACGGGGATTTTCGGCAAGTGGCACCTCGGCGACGAAGCGGAGTATCAGCCCAACCGCCGGGGCTTCGACGAGGTCTACATCCACGGCGGCGGCGGCATCGGTCAGATTTATCCCGGCTCCTGCGGCGATGCACCCGGCAACACGTATTTCAATCCCACCCTGCTCCACAACGGAAAGTTCGAGAAAACCTCGGGCTACTGCACCGACCTCTTCTACGCCCAGGCCACACAATGGATCGACGCCCAGCGCCGCGCGAAAAAACCCTTCTTCGCCTACATCCCGTCGAACACGCCCCACGGCCCCTACACTGCGCGCCCCGAAGATCGGGCGCTCTACGAGGGCAAGGGCCTCGAGCCCGCCACCGAAAACTTCTTCGGCATGATCCACAATATCGACCAAAACATCAGCCGGCTCCTCGCCAAACTCGACGAGTGGGGCATCGCCCAAAACACCCTCGTCATCTTCATGAACGACAACGGCGGCACCGCCGGGGTGAAGGTGTTCAATGCCGACATGCGCGGAGCCAAGGGCACCGCCTGGCTCGGCGGCACGCGCGCGAGTTCGTTCTGGCGCTGGCCCGGCACGCTCTCACCCGCCGATTGCGGCGTGCTCGCCGCCCATATCGATTTTTTCCCCACGATCGCCGCGATCGCCGGCGCCAAGATTCCCACCGCCGTCGCGCAGTCCCAAATCGAGGGCCGTAGCCTCGTGCCCGTGCTCCAAGATCCCGCTGCGAAATTGCCCGACCGCTACCAGTTCACCCACCAGGGCCGCTGGCCGAAACTCGGCGATCCCAACGAAGCCAAATTCAAAGTCGCCGCCGTGCGCAACACGCGCTGGGCGATGGTCAGCGAGAACGGCGGCCGCACCCCGAATTGGCAGCTCTTCGACCTCAGCGTCGACTACAGCCAAAAAAACGACGTCATCGCGCAGCACCCCGCGGTGGTCAAGGAACTCAGCGCCGCGTTTGACCAGTGGTGGTCCGAATGCCTGCCGCTGATGGTGAACGAAAAAGCGATGGGGCCCGCGATCAATCCCTTCCAGGAAATTTACTACCGCCAGTTCGGCGGCAGCCCGACGTCCGCCGACCTCGCAAAGATGGATCCCAAGGGCGCGCTGACCTTCGGCGTGCCGCAAGCCGGCAAAAAGAAAAAGTAAACCGCCGACGTCACCAAATTCCCCTGACCCGCCCATTCACTAATCATTCCTCGCCCTCAACCACGAGGCATTAGTCATTAGTCATTGGACCTTGGTCCTTGGTCCTTGGTCCTTGGTCCTTGGTCCTTGGTCCTTGGTCCTTGGCCCTTGGTCCTTGGTCCTTGGTCCTTGGTCCTTGGTCCTTGGCCCTTGGTCCTTGGTCCTTGGTCCTTGGTCCTTGGTCCTTGGTCCTTGGTCCTTCCCTCCTCGCCTCCCATGCCCGCCCCCACCGCCCCCGACGTCCTCCTCATCGGCGGCGGCATCATGTCCGCGCATCTCGGCGTCATGCTCAAGCGGCTCGACCCCCGCCTCTCCATTCACGTCTACGAAGCGGCCGACGAACTCGCCCGCGAAAGCTCCGACGGTTGGAACAACGCCGGCACCGGTCACGCCGGCCTCTGCGAACTCAACTACACACCTCCGCCCGCTGCACCTGGTGCGCCGGTCGACGTCACCAAGGCCATCGAGATTTTTGCGCGCTTCGAGCAATCGCGCCAGTTCTGGAGCTACGCGGTCGCCCACGGGCTCGCTCCGCGCCCAACCGACTTCATCCGCGCCGTGCCACACGTGAGTTTCGTCCGCGGCGCAGCGCAGATCGCCTTCCTCCGCGCCCGCCACGCCGCGCTGTCGACGCATCCGTTTTTCCGCACGATGGAGTTCAGCGCCGACCGCGACGTGATCCGCCAGTGGGCGCCGCTCCTCATCGACGGCCGCACCGACGAACCCATCGCCGCCACCAAAATCGACGCCGGCACCGACGTAAATTTCGGCGAGCTCTCCCGCCAACTCCTCGGTTGGCTCGGCGCGCAGGAAAATTGCCGCGTCGTCACCGGCCAGCGCGTCACGCACCTGCACCGCGCCGCCGCCGACTGGGAACTCACCGTGCGCGACACCGCCTCGGGCGAATCACATCCCGCCCGCGCTCGCTTCGTCTTCATCGGCGCCGGCGGCGGCACGTTGCCGCTCCTCCAGTCCACCGGCCTCCCCGTCGCGCACGGTCTCGGCGCCTTCCCCATCGCCGGCCAGTGGCTCGTCTGCGAAAACCCCGCCGTCGTCGCCCGCCACTTCGCCAAAGTCTACGGCCCGCCCCCGCCCGACTCCGGCGCCCTCGGCGGCCCGCACCTCGACGTCCGTCACCTCCACGGTAAACGCGTCCTGCTCTTCGGTCCCTTCGCGACATGGACGACCAAGTTTCTCCATCGCACCGGCCGCCTCACCGATCTCCCGACGTCCCTCCGCATCGACAACCTCTCCACGCTCCTCCGCACCGGCCTGCACAACCGCGTCCTCGTCCGCTTCCTCGTGCGCGAAGCCACCCAGCGCATGGAATCGCGTCTCCGCGCCCTCCGCGTCTTCTACCCCGAGGCCAACTCCGCCGACTGGCACCTCGTCGATGCCGGCATCCGCGTGCAGGCCCTGAAAAAAGCCGACGCCGGCCGGCTCTCCTTCGGCACCGAAGTCGTCACCGCCCCCGACGGCTCGCTCGCCGCCCTGCTCGGCGCCTCGCCCGGCGCGTCCGTCTCCGCGCATATCGCCCTGCAGATTATCCAAACCTGTTTCCCGGAAAAACTCCGCACGACCGAAGGCCAGGCCCGCATGCAAGCCATGATCCCCACCTTCGACATCGACCTCGCCTCACCCGCCGCCACCGCCGACCACGCCCGCCGCTCCGCGCAAATCGACGCCCTGCTCCACCTACACCACCCCTCATACACGAACTAGTTTCTCGTTCCCTCCACGCCACGGGTGGTGCCACCGCCTGACGACGCGCGCACGACGTGGCCGTGCCTCACCGCTCGCATTGACCCCAAACGCCAAAGCCACGCCCCGTTCGGCTGTCCGCGAATCAAACCGGCCATCAAAACCAATTGTCACGCCCACTCGAGCCGCACGATGCGGACTTCCTTCGCGGCGTGATCCACCCACCACGTCACGATCAAATCGTCGTGTAGCTTCACCTCGTATTCGCGGCCCGTCAGTCCCGCCTCGCGGTAATCGCCCGGCTCGAACGGATGCCGCGCCAAGCCGTCGAAAATTTGCAGCAGCCTTCGGCGCTCGCGGACGCCTTGGGCCGTGAAGACATGGACTGCCTCCGCGCCAAGGGCGAAATCATACGGCTCCATCGCTCACACGCCCTCGGCCTTGAGGGATTCGTGCAGCCGCACGAGTTGGGCGCGCGAGACTTTTTCTCCGGCCTCCATCCGCGCCGCTGCGGCATCAAGCGATTGCTGATTGGCCGCTGAGTCACGGCGGGCGAGGTGGCGGAGATAGGCCGAAAGCACGACCCGCTCCGAAGGGGGCATCGTTCTAACCTGAGATTGTATTTCGGCCAGCGACATGCCGACAATCTGACCAAATCCGCGGTGCCGGCAAACCATTTTCCGGCATCGCCGCTCATGCCGACACCTTTGCCGCTCTGTCTCTTCGCAGACCGCTAAACCGCAAAGGGCCGGGCCAACGGGTCAGCCGCTAACCTTTGTGGTCAACTGACAAAGTTGTGGGAAATCGTCACAAACGTGAGGCGTCGACCACGCCCACCGCTCCGCGCAAATCGACGCCCTGCTGCAACTACACCACCCCTCATCCTCGAACTAATTTCCCGCTCCCTTCACGCCACAGGCGCTGCCACCGCCGGACGAAGCGCGCCCCACGTGACCGCGCCTCGCCGCTCGCATTGACCCAAACGCCAAAGCCACGCCCCGTTCGGCTGTCCGCTATACGACTCATCCCTTCTCGACCCCGTGGTCCCCTGCCGGCCGTATAGCTATATCAAGACCTCATTCGAATTGATCCTTGAAGGCGCCGGGATATATCGGTATTTCCTACGGATCACAGTTCGGGGCTCACGATCCCTGAGGTGTTCCTGAAAAACACTTACCCCAAAAGAATCCCCGAACGCTCATGGAAGAACCCAGATTCAAGATTCCAGTCACGGCAGTGGTGCTCCCTGCCGCCCTTTTGTTGTCCTCGGCCATCTTTCTTTTCCTCACCGTTCAGGGGGCAAACCTAGCAACCCTGCGGTCCGAAAATGAGAAGGAGGCTGCGCGGCAAAGCGAGTTATCCGCTTCACTGAAGACAGTCCGGGACCAAATTGATCCTGCCCGCAGGGAACTGTCCGCTCTGACCGCCGAGCAGGCAAAAATCGCGGAGGATCGGAAGGCGGCCCTCGAGACGATCGCTCGCGCCGGCGCATTGGCTCAGACCGTTGAGCAAATCAGGAGGGATGAGGCTTCGGCCACCAAGCGGCTGGACGACCTGCGCAAGGCCCAAGGCGAGGCCACGGACAAGGTCGAGGCAGCAAGAAACGGCCTTGCGACTCTGGATCGCAAACTTGAGCAGGCCCGCGCGGACAAGGCCGAGGCCGACACCAAGCTCTCGGATACCGTCGCTAGGGAGGTCGCCGCGGTGCAGAAACTCGCGGAGCGCGAGCGCACGATCTTGGCCCGGGAAAAGGTATTGGCGGAAAGGGACCGGGCGTTGTCAGAGCGTGACGCCGAACTCGCCGCGGCCACGGTAGCCGTGAAGAGGCTCGAGGCACAGAAGCGTACGCTCGAAACCGAAATCTCCGAGAAACGGACCGAAGCGAAATCCGCCTCGGATCAGCTGGCCAGGGTCGACGGCGAGAAGGTTGCCGCCGCCGATTTGCAGCGCCTACAGGCCGAAAAGGCCGAGCTGGTCGCGAAAGTGGATCAGCTGCGCCAGGAACTTCGATTCAACGATGCCTCATTGAGAGAGAAAGAGGACCTGAAGAAACGCCTCGAGCTGTCGATCGCGGAACTAACCGTGAGGAAGAACTCGGCCGAGGCCGCAGCCAAGAAATGAGCCCCACCGTATAAATGAACACTTTCCTGATTTTCCAACTTTGCCTCTGGTTCGTCGGAACAGTGTCGGCCGCCTTCGCAGTAGTTCAGTTCCTCAATTTCAGGAAGAAGGAGGCGAGGCTGCCGGACGCGTGCAATTACGATGACCTCTCGACCCGGGTCGAGCTCAAGCAGCAGGCACTGGCGGCCCTCGAATCCAAAGTCGCAGCAGCCAACAGCGTAATTGGTGAGTCGGAGCAGAAGCTCGCCGAAGCTGCAGAGGCGCGGAAGTGGTTCGATGAGCAAAGGCACGAGCTGGCGAAAATTGAGGGTGAGCGAGCCCAGCAGGAGCATTTGCGGGCTTCGATCGCTAATCTGAAGCAGGAGCATCGGTCGCTCGAGGAGGCCCTGAACCGAACCAAACACGAGCAAGCCGCAGAATCGGCAAACATCACCAACCTTGCCACCCAGAAGGCCAACATCTCGGCGGAGATTCAAAACGCCAAGGAGCAACTCGCCGAACTTTCCAAGCAAATCCAGGACAGCGCACTCGCGCTAGGCGTCGCAACCAACGATCTAAACTTCAAGAAGATCGAACTAGAACGGACGAGTCAGCTACTAGAGTCAGTGAAGCAGGGGTTGGAACGGGCGAAGACCGAATTCAAGGAAAGCCAGGACAAGACTGATGCCGAAAAAAGAGCGCTGGCGGAAATTGAGACTGAAAAGCATGCTGCCCATCAGGAAGTCCTTCGCCTCAGGTCTGAAATCGACAATCTCAAGACTTGGAAGGCAACCTTGGAAACCCTACTCAAGACCCTCCAGGCGGACATCAACCGAATCGACCCCCAGACCCGCGGGGAGAATCGCTATGGTGATCTCTGGGAACATATCAAGTTTCCCAGTCTTCGGACCGCATCCGCTTCGATCTCAGAGAAAGAGGCGCTCGCCAACACGGCGCGCTATATTCGTAGCCATGGGCTAAACTATCCGCAGCGAGTGCTGAATGCCTTCCACACGGCACTCAAGACGGCCGATATGTCGCCGTTGGTGGTGCTGGCGGGCATTTCCGGAACCGGCAAGTCTCTGCTCCCTAAGCGATATTCCGAAGCGATGGGACTTCATATGGTTTCGCTGGCCGTGCAGCCCCGATGGGACAGCCCGCAGGATCTCTTCGGTTTCTTCAATCACCTTGAGGGACGCTTCAAGCCGACCGAGCTGGCACGAGCCATGGTGATGTTCGAACAATTCAACCGGAAAAACTGGGCGCTCCCCAAGGGCTGGAATCACGGTCGCGAGGACAGAATGCTTTTGGTGCTACTCGACGAGATGAATCTGGCCCGTGTTGAGTACTATTTCTCCGACTTCCTCAGTCGTCTGGAGACGCGTCGTGACGTAAAGGAGTCGGACCCTTTTGATCGCGCGAAGGCGGAGATCGCCCTGGAAATGGGCAGCATTCGTCCAGACGAGCAACCAATCCGTCTTTACCCGGGAAAGAACATCCTTTTCGCCGGCACCATGAACGAGGATGAGTCGACGCAGAGTCTCTCAGACAAGGTGATCGATCGGGCCTGTGTACTGAGGTTTGGCCGGCCAAGAAAGCTCGAGCGCCAGTCAGGGCATAATGTCGCCGAAAGCGCCAACCCCGAAGGACTGCCCCACGCGGCCTGGGTCCGCTGGTGCACAAGTCGCCTTGGCTCCGCGGATGAGCAACGGATGAACGAGTGGATCGCGAAGCTCAATCAGGGCATGGATTTGGTCGGCAAACCGTTCGCCCACCGGGTCCACCAGGCGATGATCTCCTACGCGCAAAACTACCCCAAGCTGGAGGGCCAAGACACTCTGCGGCTGGCTCTGGCCGACCAGATCGAGCAGCGAATACTTCCGAAGTTGAGGGGTCTGGAACTGGAGGGAAATGAGGCTGGATTCGAGGTCGTCCAGAAAGTCGTCGAAGAAGCCCGCGATGCCGCACTCCTCAATGCATTCCGCCATGGGATGGACTCGAGGAACGGCACATTCCTCTGGCGCGGACTGGACCGGACCGAAGAATGAGTCGGGCGCCAATTTTCAGCAGCGAGCCATGGGCTCTCGCACTGATCGATGATCTCCACGGTCAGGGCTCTGCAGCGATATCCGGTGAAGGTTCATGCCGGGCCTTCTCCGCAACTGAAGGGGTCCTGAATTGGTCCGGTACCAGCGGCCTGTCACCTCGCGCCGGCCCTTCCTTCGCATGGAAGGGACAGGTGTTCAGCGCGTGGCATGTTCCAGCCGGTCATCTGGCCACCAGCAGACGCGCTGACTTCGAATTGATCTGGCGTTCACCAAAAGACGGAACAAGCGGAT
>Ga0209829_10000424_pt1 | contig 39135 bp, 34 predicted proteins | sample C_140205_EF_Meta_FD_187311 | JGI IMG/M metagenome (GOLD analysis project Ga0209829, IMG submission 187311) | Freshwater microbial communities from Lake Croche, Canada to study carbon cycling - C_140205_EF_MetaG (SPAdes) (version 2) | ecosystem: Environmental > Aquatic > Freshwater > Lake...
CCTCTATTGCGCGCAGTAAGGGGGTGTTGATATTTAAATCTTGAAAGTTCATAGTGTATAATGTGCTGCGAAGGTAGTTTATTTAAAATGGAGGAAAAGTGGATGGCCGTCGCTTTGCTCCGGCATCCACTTTACCCTCAGTGCAAAAGCATAAAAACAGCAGCCAACAAAGGGGATTTTTAGATCCCCCTTGTTGGCTGTAACTTATTTAATTCATTCACAAATTCAAGCGAGCTTGATTTGTTCATTGCTTAAATAAGTTAGCCGAACCCAAGGTTCGGCTACTGTTTTCTTTTTTGGTCGGGTGAACAGGATTTGAACCTGCGACCACACGCCCCCCAGACGTGTACGCTACCGGACTGCGCTACCACCCGATTGTCATGTATGCTACTCCCGAGCACTCGGGACTACCACCCGATTGTCATGTATGCTACTCCCGAGCACTCGGGACTACCACCCGATAAACCAATTTAATACCTATTTGGCTGATTTTGAACCTAAAAACTATGGATTTTGGGTGTAAATATAATCCTAAATAGAAAAATCGAGGTATATTGCATCAAAATATTATTGACCTGATGACAATTCTTCTAAGACAAGTCAAAATTGCAGATCCAAGGTCGCCACACAACGGGTTGGTTAGGGACATTTTAATCAAAGACAATAAGATCGATTCCATTGCTGAAAAATTTACTGGTAAAGCAGATCAAATAGTTGAATTTTCCAATGCTATTGTTAGTCCAGGTTTTGTAGATCCATTTGTACAATTCTGCGATCCTGGAATGGAACACAGAGAAACGCTAACAACCGGTGCGGCAGCTGCTCAAAACGGAGGCTTCACCACCGTATTTGCGTTACCCAATACACAACCAGTAGTAGACAATAAATCTCAGGTTACTTACATCAAACAACATAGTCAAGATTTACCCATTCATGTTTTACCCATCGGTGCCCTATCTAAAAAATTAGAAGGGAAAGACTTGGCAGAAATGATTGACATGCATTCAAATGGAGCAGTTGCTTTTAGTGATGGTTTGTATCCAGTGCAGTCTACCCTCTTATTTTTAAAAGCACTTCAATATGTGAAAGCTTTTGATGGTGTAGTGATTCAAATGCCGATTGATAAAAGCTTGGGAAGTTTGGGTTTGATGAATGAAGGAATTTTATCTACTAAATTAGGTTTGCCCGGTATACCCGCCATCGCAGAAGAATTAATTATATCAAGAGACATTGAATTGTTAAAATATACAAATTCTAAATTACATATTACTGGGGTAAGTACCGCCAAAGGAATGGCGCTCATTACTGCAGCAAAAAAAGAAGGATTGAAACTTACTTGTAGTGTTACACCTTATCATTTATTTTTTACAGAAGATGATTTGAAAGACTACGATACCCTATTAAAAGTATTTCCTCCACTTCGCACTAAGCATGACCAAAAAGCCTTGTTGGCGGCAGTGGAATCTGGCGTTGTGGATTGCATCAGCTCCCACCATATGCCACAGGATTGGGATGGCAAAACCATCGAATTTGAAAATGCCAAAGCAGGCATCGCAGCTATTGAAACTAGCTTTGCTACGATTCATCACTTATTGCCAAAATTAACGGAGCAACGTATTGCCGAATTATTTTCTACTAACGCAAGACATATTTTTGGACTAAATGCTGCAACCATTGATGCTGGAGCCATTGCAGAGCTTACTATATTCAGTAAGAAAGAAATTACAAAACTTTCAAAATCAGCTTCAAAAAGTAAATCGGCCAATTCCCCTTTTTGGGACTTGTCAATGACAGGTAAAATTTTAGCCACCCTTACTAAAGGGAAAATCAATATCAATCATTAATAACATCAAAATGGAAACTAAAGTAACTACACATATTGTTAAAGGTTTAATGTTAAGTGGTGTATCCATCATGTTTAGCATTGTCGTATATGTATTTAATTTGTATGAAATATCTTGGCTCAACTGGATCAATACAGCCATTTTAATGGGCGGGTTAATTTATGGCAATATTTTATATGCCAACCAGAATAACAACAATGTAACTTTTGGTAATTTATTTGCACATGGTTTTAAAACTACTGCAGTGGTGATTGTTATTACTACCATTTACACTTTCATTGCTTTCAAATTATTGTTTCCAGACATGATTGACAAAATTCTCGATATGTCTAGAAAACAAATGGAGAAAAATCCAAAGATGACCGATGAAATGATTGAACAAGCAATGACCATGACCAAGAAATTCTTTATGCCCTTTGCTATCGGAGGAACCATACTTGGTACTGGATTTATGGGTGCCATTGCTTCTTTAATTGGAGCAGGTATCGCTAAGAAAAATCCAGTAGATCCTTTCAATACCCCTACTGCCTAATTTATATTTATGCAAATCTCTGTTGTAATACCACTTTTGAACGAAGCCGATTCATTGCCTGAATTAATGCAGTGGATACATCGGGTAATGGACGCCCACCATTTTACTTATGAAGTAATCATGGTGGATGATGGTAGTGACGACAATAGCTGGGAGACCATTGCAGGTTTGAGGGTTCAATACCCTAATTTGAAAGGGATTAAATTTCAGCGCAATTATGGAAAGTCTGCTGCATTGAATGAAGGGTTTAAATTAGCTCAGGGAGATGTAGTGATTACCATGGATGCCGATTTGCAAGATTCTCCCGATGAGATTCCTGAGTTTTATGAAATGATTACTCAACAAGGATTTCATTTAGTGAGTGGATGGAAGAAAAAAAGATATGACAATACTTTTACTAAAAACATACCTTCTAAAATTTACAATGCAGTAGCAAGAAAAAGTTCAGGTATTGTTTTACACGACTTTAATTGTGGTATTAAAGCGTATCAATTAAAAGTTATTAAAAGCATTGAAGTATTTGGCGAAATGCATCGGTACATCCCTATCCTAGCCAAATGGGCTGGCTTTAAGAAAATTGGAGAAAAAGTAGTGGTGCATCAAGCTAGAAAATACGGAACGACTAAATTTGGATGGGAAAGATTTGTAAACGGTTTCTTGGATTTAATGACCATTCAATTCTTATCAAAATTTGGGAAAAAGCCAATGCAACTTTTTGGCTTGGTGGGTACTTTATTTTTCTTAATTGGTTTTGGGGCTTTTGGTACCATCATTTTTGATAAGTTCATGAATCCTGAATATTCGGTGACGAATAAGCCCGCCTTCTTTATTGCCATTACCACCATGATCATTGGTGTACAATTATTTTTAGCAGGTTTTATTGCTGAATTGGTCAACAGAAATGCACCAGATAGAAATACTTATTTAGTGTCAGATAAAATTGGTTTCACACATTCGTAGCCAACAAGTATTCAATGAAAAAGAAAGTCATTATAATTGGACCGGCTTGGCCCTTGAGAGGCGGCTTAGCAACTTTTGACGAGCGTTTGGCCAAACAATTTTCATTGGAGGGATTTGAGGTGACCATTTATACTTTCAGTTTACAATACCCTAACTTTTTATTTCCAGGAACTACGCAGCTCTCATCGGAACCAGCGCCTGCCAATTTAAATATTAAAGTTTGTATCAATTCCATTAATCCTTTTAATTGGTTCAAAATTGGTAATGAATTAAGAAAACTAAAGCCTGATTTTATTGTAGTTAGGTTCTGGATGCCTTTTTTTGGCCCCTGCTTAGGCACCATTCTTAGATTAGTTAAAAGAAATAAAACCACACAAAATATTTGTATTGCAGACAATATCATTCCACACGAAAAAAGGTTTGGCGATACTTTGCTTACAAAATATTTTATCCAGCCTATTCATAGGTTCATCACTATGAGTGAACTAGTGAGTAAAGATTTAGCCTCCTTAACTACTTCTCCTTCCACCAATTTAGTGCATCCCATTTATGATAATTTTGGAGATATCTTATCTAAAGAGGAAGCCAGAAAACATTTACAGTTGCCTATTAATGATAAAATAATTTTATTTTTTGGCTTTATAAGAAAATACAAAGGATTGGACTTATTATTAGAAGCAATGAATGATGCAAGCATAAAAAGCGCCCATATCAAATTATTGATTGCTGGTGAATATTATGATGATCCCAATTTTTACAATGAAATCATCCAAAAATACCAATTACAAGATTCGCTTTTTTTAAGAACAAGTTTTATCAATGACAGCGAAGTAAAATACTATTTATCTGCGGCAGATTTTGTGATTCAACCTTATAAATCTGCTACCCAAAGCGGCGTAACCCCTTTGGCCTATCATTTTGAAAAACCCATGTTGGTGACCAATATTGGTGGCCTACCAAATTTGGTGCCTCATTTAGAAGTGGGTGTTGTTACTGCACCCAATCCTACTGCTATTGCAGCTGGTATTATGACCTTGTATGAATTAGGCGAAACCCATTTTTTAAAGCATCTTTGTGAAGAAAAAAAGAAGTACAGTTGGGACAAACTCACTGCTGCTATCTTACAAAAAAATTAAGTAGTCAACATGCTGTATCGAAGTAAAGCTCCTTTAAGAATTGGACTCGCAGGTGGAGGTACAGATGTAAGCCCCTACAGTGATGAATTTGGGGGCGTTATTTTAAATGTGACTTTATCATTGTATGCACATACCACGATTGAATTATTAGACGAACCTATCATTGTCCTAGAATCGATAGATAAAAACGAAATCCAAAATTTTGAATTAACCAACCACCTTCCTATTGATGGCCAATTGGATTTAGTCAAAGGAGTTTACAACCGAATTCAAAAAGATTATCCCTTTGCTTTAAGAGGATTTAAGATTTCTACCAAGGTAGATGCACCAGCTGGAAGTGGTTTAGGTACTTCTTCTACTTTAGTAGTTTCAATTTTGGGTGCTTTTAAAGAAATGTTGAAGTTCAAGTTGAATGAATATGAAATTGCGCATTATGCTTATGAAATAGAGCGCTTAGACCTAGCCTTGGCGGGGGGTAAACAAGATCAATATGCTGCCACTTTTGGCGGTTTTAATTTTATGGAATTTTCTTCTAACAATAAAGTGATTGTGAATCCTTTACGCATTCGTCAAGATTATATTAACGAATTAGAAAATAACTTGGTTTTATATTTCACTTCCTCTACAAGAGAATCTGCGACTATTATCAAGGAACAACAAAAAAATGTAATCGAAAAGAATGTCAAAAGCATCGAAGCCATGCATCATTTAAAAGATCAAGCAAAACGAATGAAAGAGGCATTGTTGATGGGAAAGATTGACACCATTGGTGAAATATTGGATTATGGTTTTCAACAAAAAAAAGACATGGCTTCCAATATTTCTAATGATAGAATCGAAGACATTTATCAGCAGGTTAAGCTGGCAGGTGCCACAGGAGGTAAAATTAGTGGTGCTGGTGGTGGTGGATTTATGATTTTTTACTGTCCAAAAAATACCAAACATAAAGTAATAGATACTTTGGAAAGTTTAGGAGGAACCATCAAACAATACAGTTTTACAGAGCATGGATTAACCACTTGGACCATTTCAGATTAATCTATTTATCTTTACTTAGAAATCAATAAGCATGAGTACAAAAATTAATGAAATTATAGCCGCTTCTATCGAAGTTAAAAGTCAAATTTTACAAGATGCGCAATTTTCAGCCACCATCGAAAAAGCCATTGTTTTAATTACTGAAGCTTTTCAAAGAGGCAATAGTGTTTATTTTGCAGGGAATGGTGGAAGTGCTGCTGATGCGCAGCATTTGGCTGCGGAATTTTCTGGCCGTTTTTACAAGGATCGTAAGGCCTTGCCATCTGAAGCCTTGCATTGTAATACTTCCTATTTAACGGCAGTGGCCAATGATTACAGCTATGATGTTATTTATTCAAGACTGATCGAAGGTTTAGCCAAACCAGGAGATGTATTAGTGGGCATTAGTACCTCAGGCAATTCTGGGAATATTGTGAAAGCCTTTGAAAAATGTAGGGAATTAAAAGTAAGTACCATCGGATTCACAGGAGCCCATGGTGGTAAGATGAAAGAGCTTAGTGATTTACTTTTAAATGTACCCTCAACTGATACGCCAAGAATTCAAGAGTCACATATTTTAATTGGGCACATCATTTGTGAATTGGTAGAGAAAAACATCTTTGGTTAATGGAAGCCATTGTATTAGCTGGCGGTTTAGGCACTAGATTAAGATCGGTAGTTCCAGATTTGCCAAAATGTATGGCCCCCATCAATGGAATCCCTTTTTTAGCCTATTTAATTGATCATTTAACGGAGCAAGGAGTGAACAATTTTGTATTTGCTTTAGGGTATAAATCCAATGAATTCTTAGATTTTTTAAATACTAAACTCCCCCAAAATAATTTTAGCATTGTCATTGAAGAAGAACCCTTGGGTACTGGAGGAGCCATTAAGTTAGCTATGCGCAAAACAAGGGAAGAAAATATCATTGCATTAAATGGAGATAGTTTGTACAAAGTTAACTTGGCCCAATTGATGCATTTTCATCAAGCCAATAAATCCAATTGTACCTTGGCATTAAAACCCATGCAATTTTTTGAAAGGTATGGTTCGGTAGAAATAAATGAACTTTCCAATATTGTTTCTTTTAAAGAAAAAAAATTAATGGAAAATGGACTCATTAATGGTGGTGTGTATGCCATTCATGTGGCCTCTTTTTTAGCGCTGCCCTTGCCTACTAAATTTTCTTTAGAAAAAGATTATCTAGAAAAATATGCAAAAGACTTTAAGTTTTATGGGAATGTTCAAGATGTTTATTTTATTGACATTGGCATACCCGAAGATTATGCTAAAGCACAAATTGAATTTAAATAAATAACATGTTTGATTTTAAAGACATAGATCATAGCTGGACTTTATTTTTGGATAGAGATGGGGTCATTAATTTTGAACAGCGCAATGATTATGTAAAACATTGGGGGGAGTTCAAGTTTTACAAGGAGAGTTTAACAGCCCTCCCCATTTTGGCCAATCAATTTTCTACCATCGTTATTACTACTAATCAAAAAGGGGTAAGCAAGGGTTTGATGTCCGAAGCTGATTTAACCAATATTCATCAAAACATGGTGATGGAAATAAATAAACTAGGTGGAAGAATTGATCATATATTTTACTGTACGGATTTAGACAATGAATCTTATAATAGAAAACCACAGCCTGGTATGGCTTTTCAAGCCAAGGATAAATTTCCAGCCATTGATTTTGCAAAGTCTATTATGGTGGGTAACAGAACCAGTGATATGGAATTTGGTAGAAATGCAGGACTGCATACCGTATTTTTAGCCACTACGCATCCCGAAACTTCCTTCCCTGATCCAAGCATTGATTACAGATTCAATCATTTATTGGAATTTGCGGAAGCTTTAAAATAAAAAAAGCGCCTAGAAAAATCTAAGCGCTTCCTATATTTTAATTTTATTATACTAATCTAATTTTAGAACGGCTAAGAAAGCTTCTTGTGGGATCTCCACATTACCTATTTGTCGCATTCTCTTTTTTCCTTCTTTTTGCTTCTCTAATAATTTACGTTTACGGCTAATATCACCACCATAACATTTAGCGGTTACATCTTTACGCATGGCAGATATATTTTCTCTAGCAACCACTTTTGCACCAATAGCGGCTTGAATGGCAATTTGGAATTGTTGTTTGGTTAATAGCTCTTTTAATTTTTCGCATAATCTGCGGCCAAAATCAGAAGCCTTGCCTCGATGTATTAATGCACTTAAAGCATCTACTTTTTCTCCATTCAATAAAATATCCATTTTTACAATATCCGCATCTCTAAATCCTATTTGAGCATAGTCAAAAGAAGCATAGCCTCTTGTTTGACTTTTTAATTTATCATAAAAATCAAATACAATTTCCGTCATCGGCATTTCAAAAATTAATTCCACTCTTGTAGGTGTCAAATAACTTTGATTCATTAAAATTCCACGCTTACTTAAACAAAGGGTAATAATATTACCAATATAATCAGGTGAGGTAATAATTTGTGCTCGAATATAAGGCTCTTCAATATGCTCTATTTTTACTGGATCGGGCATTTCAGAAGGGTTGTTCACGATAATTTTTTCACCTCTAGTAGTATAGGCAATAAAACTTACGTTAGGAACTGTAGTAATTACGGTTTGGTTAAACTCTCTTTCTAAACGCTCTTGGATAATCTCCATATGAAGGAGTCCTAAGAAGCCGCATCGAAATCCAAAACCCAATGCTTGAGAAGTTTCTAATTCAAAAGTTAAAGAAGCGTCATTCAATTGTAATTTTTCCATACAATCTCTTAACTCTTCAAACTCATCGGTGTTTACTGGATAAATTCCTGCAAATACCATGGGTTTCACTTCTTCAAAACCATTGATCATCTCTCCTGGGTTATTCGCCAAGGTAATGGTATCTCCTACTTTAACTTCTTTCGCTACTTTAATACCGGTAATAATATAGCCCACATCTCCGGCTCTTACTTCTGCCTTCGGTGTCATGGCCAATTTTAATACACCCACTTCATCTGCATTGTAATCTCTCCCAGATGCCACAAAACGAATTTTATCATTCTTCTTTAATACCCCATTCATAATTCTGTAGTAAACAATAATACCACGGAAACTATTAAAGACACTATCAAAAATTAAGGCTTGTAGTGGCGCTTCCGGATCACCTACAGGAGCGGGTATTCGTTCTGCAATGGCTTGTAAAATTTCTTCAATACCAATTCCTGAACGACCACTTGCAAGTAATATATCTTCTTGCTTACAACCTATTAATTCAATAATTTGATCGGTTACTTCTGGAATTTTGGCCCCATCCATATCAATCTTATTTATCACTGGTATAATCTCTAAATTATTTTCCAATGCTAAATATAAATTGCTAATGGTTTGTGCTTGTATACCTTGAGAGGCATCTACTAATAATAAAGCACCTTCGCAAGCAGCTAAGGCTCTACTTACTTCATAACTAAAGTCAACATGACCAGGCGTGTCAATTAAATTATAGGTATAGGTGGTGCCTTTGTGTATATAATTTATTTGAATCGCGTGACTTTTAATGGTAATGCCTTTTTCACGCTCTAAATCCATATCATCCAACACCTGATTCATCATTTCACGTTCGGTGATCGTTTTAGTATGTTCTAATAAACGATCGGCCAAGGTACTTTTACCGTGATCAATGTGTGCGATGATACAAAAATTTCTAATATTCTTCATGTAAGTGAAACTAGGCTTTTAATTAAGAAAGTGCGTTGATGATCGCAGTAAATTCAGTAGCTACTAAAGATGCACCCCCTACTAATCCTCCATCCACATCTGTTTGAGAGAATATTTCTTTTGCATTAGCCGCTTTGACACTTCCACCATACAATATAGAAATTTCATTCGCTACTGCTTCACCATATTTTGCAGCAAAACAAGATCTTATATAAGCATGTATATCTTGCGCCTGTGCACTAGTTGCTGTCTTACCAGTACCAATGGCCCAAATGGGTTCATAAGCTATCACTACTTTTACAATATCTGCTGCAGATAAATGAAACAAAGAATTTTTTAATTGTGCTTCTACAAATGCATTTTGTGTTTCCGCCTCTCTAATAGCTAAAGGTTCTCCGCAACAAAATATAGGTATACTATGAATTGCTAAGATGGCATTTACTTTTTCTGCTAATAAGGCGTCAGATTCTGCAAAATATTCACGACGCTCAGAGTGTCCTACAATAATATGCTTCACGCCAATTGATTGCAACATGGAAGCTGAAACTTCACCAGTATAAGCACCCGATTCTTTTTGATGACAATTTTGAGCAGCTACAAATACATTTGACTTATTGGCAAGCTTTGCTAAAGCCAAAGGTATATAAATGGCAGGCACTGCAAAAACGGCTTCTTGATGCGCCCCTAATGAATGAGCACCAGCAACTAGTTCGTTTAATAAGGTCTCTGCTTGAGCAAGAGATAAGTTCATTTTCCAGTTGGCTGCGGCGATTTGTTTTCTCATAAAATGGTCAAAATGGATTAAATAATGGCTATTGTTTTAGCGCTGCGAAGGTAATCAAATTTTGTGGCCAAAATCTGCAATTTTACTATCTGTTTAAGCTTTAGTGCTGATGGGTTTCCTTATATAGATGCTTTAAAACCAATTTCTCCGCTTCTGTGACGGTAAATCCTTTCAATTTTTTCCAATTGCTTAAATCACTCACTGCTTTTTCATATTGATACCCTGCTAATATACCCCAAGTGAAATTGGGTAAATTTTTGGGTAAAAGGCCATTGCCAAATATATTGGCACTCACACCAATATAAGAACCTGTATTGATACTAGATTGAATGGCAAAACGACTGTAATCGCCCATCAACATGCCCATTTTTTGCCCTACTTCCTCCCATTCTTGTTTGAATTCATTCCACATTTGCACTATGCCAGCGGTGTTTTTTATATTGCTATTGCAAGTGCCTGCGCCAATATTACACCAATGTCCGATGATGCTGTCCCCCAAATAACCCTCATGTCCTTTATTAGAATAACCCATCAGCACACTGTTTTTGATTTCTCCCCCTGCCAAGCAATAGGGTCCAATCGTGGTGGCTCCATAAATACTTGCATTCATTTTGACTACGCCTTTTTGGCCTAGTACAAAGGGGCCTCGGATAGATGTTCCTTCCATTACAATCGATTCTTTTCCAATATAAATTGGCCCATCACTTGCATTTAAATTAACACATAAAACAGTGGCCCCAGCTTCTATAAAAATATTATCTGCATGGACTAGTTTATTACTAGGATCAATGGGTGCAGAGGGGCGCAAGTTTTTAATCCATGCAATGTCTCTTTCTATCCATTTGGCATGTAAGGAAAGTAGCTGTAATTGATCTTGCACAAAGTTTACTTCCTTTAGGGTGATGGGTGGTAAGCTGGCCAATAAAATTTTCTGAAAAGACCGCTCCGTAGATTTTGTTGCTATCCATTTTCCAGTATCACTCATTAATTTTTCACCATCATTGAGCTGATTGATTTTTGCAATAATTTCTTCTGTAGGAAGGCAAGTAATATTTATAAAATAGAGGGATTCATTGTTCTTTAAAAATTCGCTTTCCTCATACAATATTTGTAAATAATTAGCAGTATAAATACCAGTGGAGGCACCTAGCAATTGTTCCCATCTTTCTTGTAATGTAAAAACCCCTACTCTAATACTTGCCAAAGATTGTGTTAGACTAAAAGGATAAAAATTACCCCTATCCGCGATATCTACAAGGATGTATTGCATTTTGAAGGATTGTATCGTAAAATTAGACAAAGTTTTATCAAATTCTAGAACTTCCTAACACGTGTTCATTTTATGCTTATTTTTGGTATCTAATACCTAACACTATGCAATTTGGTACCTTCAACTATCCTAGTCCAATCAATGAACCTGTATTAAGCTATGCCCCTGGTTCTGTAGAAAAAATAGCCTTAAAAAAAGCCATTGCCGATTTAAAGAATAAATCTTTAGATATTCCCATGGTTATTAATGGAAAGGAAATAAGAACAGGTGTGCAACAAGCCATCCATCCACCGCACGAAATAAAACATACCCTAGGTCATTTTCATGTGGGGACAAAAAAAGAAGTCAATTTAGCCATTGCATCTGCCTTGAAAGTGAGAAATGCTTGGGCCAATATGAATTGGGAAGCAAGGGCACATATCTTTTTAAAAGCAGCCGATTTATTGGCAACTAAATATCGATTTGAAATGAATGCATCCACCATGCTTGGACAAAGTAAAAATGCATTCCAAGCAGAAATTGATGCGGCCTGTGAATTAATAGATTTTTTAAGATTTAATGTACATTTCTTAAGTGAAATTTATCAACAACAACCTGTCTCTGGACCGGGCATTCACAATAGAATGGAATACCGCGGATTGGAAGGATTTGTTTTAGCCATCACTCCATTTAATTTTACCGCTATTGGTGGAAACTTACCAGCCTCTGCAGCTATGTGTGGCAATGTGGTGGTTTGGAAACCAGCCAATACACAAATCTATTCCGCGCAATTATTTATGCGCATTTTAAAAGAAGCAGGTTTACCAGATGGTGTTATTAATATGGTCTATGTAGATGGACCTACTATAGGTGCAGCATGTTTTACGCATCCTGATTTTGCGGGGGTGCATTTTACAGGAAGTACGGGGGTATTCAATTACATGTGGAAACAGATTGGAGAAAATATTGCCAATTATAAATCTTATCCAAGAATTGTTGGAGAAACTGGAGGAAAAGATTTTGTGATGGTACATGAATCTGCCGATGTGGATACAGTAGTCACAGCACTTGCACGTGGTGCTTTTGAATACCAGGGGCAAAAATGTTCTGCCGCTTCTCGTGCTTATCTACCTTCTAACCTTGCCCCTGCCATCAAAGAAAAATTGGTTAAGGCCATCAAAACAATGAAGATGGGTACCGTTGAAAATTTTTCTAATTTTGTGAATGCAGTGATTGATGAAAAATCATTTGACAATATTGCCGCTTACATTGACCGTGCGAAAAAAGATAAAAAAGCAAAAATTTTAGTGGGTGGAAATTACAATAAAAAACAAGGTTATTTTATTGAACCCACTGTGATAGAAACTACTGATCCAAATTACACCACCATGTGTGAAGAAATATTTGGACCAGTCTTGACTATTTATACCTACCCTGCAGCTGCTTATGAAGCCACTTTAAAAATATTGGACAGTACTTCTAAATATGCACTTACTGGGGCCATCATTGCACAAGACAGAAAAGCCATTGAATTAGCGACAGTCAAATTAAGACATGCCGCTGGAAATTTTTATATCAATGACAAACCCACTGGTGCGGTAGTGGGTCAACAACCTTTTGGGGGTGCTAGGGCATCTGGAACCAATGATAAAGCAGGCAGTATGCTGAATTTATACAGGTGGTTAAGCGCCAGAACGATTAAGGAAACCTTTAATCCACCTACCGACTATCAATACCCATTTTTAAAAGAAGCGTAAAGGACTGTTTTTTGCTCTATTTTATGATAGAAAACAGTATATTTGTTGCTCAAAATTAAAGGACTGTGGCCCAAAAATTTTCTAAAGAAACCTATCTGTATTGGTACGAACTAATGCAGTTAATCCGCCAATTTGAATTAAAATCGGAGGAAATGTATAAAATGGCGGGTAAAATCCGTGGGTTTTACCATGCTTATGTAGGCCAGGAAGCCATTGCTGCGGGCTGTATGACTGCGACCAATCAAGAAGACCCTTTTATTACCGGCTACCGTGACCACGGATTGGCCTTGGCTAAAGGAGTGAGTCCAAATGCTGGTATGGCTGAATTGTACGGAAAAGCAACGGGTGTTTCTAAAGGCAAAGGAGGCAGCATGCACTTTTTTAGTAAGGAGCATTTTTTTTATGGAGGTCATGGCATTGTGGGTGCACAAATTGGTACTGGTGCAGGGTTGGCTTTTGCAGAACAATACCGTGGTTCAAAAAATGTAGTGATTTGTTTTTTTGGAGATGGTGCTGCCAGACAAGGCATGTTACATGAGGTATTTAACTTAGCCATGCTTTGGAAATTGCCTGTCATCTTTGTTTGCGAAAACAACAACTATGCCATGGGAACTTCCGTTGAAAGAACTAGTAATGTCATTGATATATATAAATTGGCAGATGGTTATGAAATGCCTGCTGATAAATTAGATGGGATGTCTCCAGAAGCGGTGCATGAAGGTATTGCGAGAGCGGCTAAAAGAGCACGTGAAGGAGATGGACCTACCCTGCTTGAAATGAAAACTTATAGGTACAAAGGACACTCAGTATCAGATCCACAAAAATACCGTTCTAAGGACGAAGTAGAAGAATATAAAGATCAAGATCCTATCAATAAAGTGTCTAAAACCATTTTAGAAAACAATTATGCTTCTGCTGCAGAATTAAAAGCCATTGACGATAAAATTGCAGTAATCATTGAGGCCTCTGTAAAATTTGCTGAAGAAAGCCCTTGGCCAGATGATAGTGAATTATTGAAAGATGTATACATTGATTCATCTTATCCATTTATTGTAGATTAATATTAATATAAAAACATGAGCGAATTACACCACGAGAAACATCCATTTTTAGACTTTGTAAAAAAGAACCAAAAAGCACTTACCTATGCCTTGAGCATTGTGGTGATTGTAGTTGCTGGTTATTTTGGCTATACCGAATTGTATCAAAATCCTAGAGAAGCAAAAGCATCAGATGCGATGTATGCCGCTGAAAAGTATTTTGCTGTAGATTCTTCTAATTTAGTTTTAAATGGAGATGGATCCAATAAAGGCGTTTTGTATGTGATTAAACAATTTGGTGGTACACAAGCAGCCAATTTAGCAAAGTATTATGCTGGTATAAGTTATTACAGATTGAATGATTTCAATAAATCGATTGAAAATTTAAAAGATTTTTCTACTTCTTCTAAACAAGTACAAGCCATCGCTTATGGTACCATTGGAGATGCTTATTCAGAATTGAAGAAAAATGAGGATGCCATTAGTTATTATAAAAAAGCAGGTGGCCATTTTCCAGAAGACGAAGCTATTTCTTCTGAATATTTATTTAGAGCAGCTGCCCTTTTGGAATTAAATGGCAAAGCAGATGATGCCGTTGCTATTTACAAGGACATCAAATCAAAATACCCTAAATCTGAGAAAGGGTTTAATGCAGATAAATACATTAATAGATTGAAGATTCAGCCTTAGGCTGCTCCTAAAAACTAGTAAAAAGGCATTCTCCACCAAATGTGGAGAATGCCTTTTTAATTTAAGCTATAATTTAGCACACAATTCCTATTTTTGATTTATGACTGTTCAGTTATTCGTTCCCTGTTTTATGGATCAGTTGTATCCTACTGCTGCTTACAATACCATTAAAGTATTAGAAAAAGCGGGATGCACTGTTAAATACAATGACCAACAAACCTGTTGTGGTCAACCTGCATTTAATGCTGGTTTTTGGAGTGAATCAAAAGATGTGTGCACCAAATTTGTACAAGACTTTTATGGCACTGATTATATTGTGAGTCCAAGTGCAAGTTGCACAGGTTTTGTGAGAAATAATTATGGAAAATTATTTGAAAACAATGCATTTCAAAGTCCTGCTAAAAAAGTGGCCGGGCGTATGTTTGAGTTATCAGAATTTTTGGTGAAGATTTTAAATATAACAGATTTGGGTGCGCAATTTGAGGGCAAGGCTACTTACCATGATAGTTGTGCTGGTTTAAGAGAATGTTTTATTAAACAAGAACCTCGCAGCTTACTAGCAGCAGTCAAAGGATTGGAGTTGATTGAAATGAACGAAACAGAAACCTGTTGTGGTTTTGGTGGAAGTTTTGCTGCTAAGTTTGATACCATTAGCGTTGCTATGGCCGATCAGAAAATTCAAAATGCCATTCAAACCCAAGCGGAGTATTTAATCAGCACCGATTTAAGTTGTTTGATGCATATCGAAGGACGATTGAAATTCAATGGTCAAAATTTAAAAATAATGCACTTGGCAGATGTGTTGGCCAGTGGTTATTAGTTTTACAAATTCATTTTAAATATACCCCCATTATGGCTTATTGGTTAATTAAATCAGAACCTTTTAAATATTCTTGGGATCAATTCAACAAGGATAAAAAAACATTTTGGGATGGCGTAAGAAATTATGGGGCACGCAATAATTTAAGATCCATGAAAAAAGGAGACCTTGCTTTTTGGTACCATAGCAATGAAGGCATGGAAATAGTGGGTATTGCCAAAGTAATTAAAGAAGCTTATCAAGATCCTACCACCGAAGAAACTGCATGGTTGGCAGTGGATTTTGCCCCCCACCAAAAATTAAAACATCCAGTTAAATTAGCTGATGTAAAAGCCAATACCAATTTGTCCAATATGGCCTTAGTAAAATTAGGCCGTTTATCGGTGCAACCTGTCACCGAACAAGAATGGAAAGAAGTGATGAAAATGAGTGAAGGGAAATAATTTATTTAAAAAACACATAGCCAATAAGTATGGCTATCACTACCCCTATCAAGTCTGCAAAAATTCCTGCCCATAAAGCATATCTAATTTTTTTTATGCCCACACTTCCAAAGTAAAGGGCAATAATATAAAAAGTGGTGTCTGCAGAGCCTTGAAAGATGGAAGCTAATTTTCCTACAAAAGAATCTGGCCCTTGGTTTTGAAAAATGTCCAACATCATTCCTCTAGATCCACTCCCACTTAATGGTTTCATAATGGCAACTGGTAAAGCACCAATAAAATCGGTATTCATTCCAGTGAGTTGAATCAAATAAGTAAACCCACTGATGATATAGCCCATGGCGCCACTGTCTCTAAACACTCTTATGGCTACCAACATGGCCACCAAATAAGGAATTATTTTTACAATTACTTCAAAGCCATTTTTAGCGCCTTCAATAAATGCATCAAAAACAGAAATCTTTTTATAGGCCCCACCTATAATTATTCCAACAATAATAACCATTAACAAACCATTGCCCACTACTTTCGAAAACACTTCTTTATGGGCAGTAGATAAAGCACTTACACCCATCATTACGCCTACTAGTAAAACGACTAAGCCCAATAACCAGCCAATCAATACTTTGTCCCATTTTAGTTTTTGATACCATCCTACCATAATAATAGAAGCCAATGTGGTACCAATGGTTGCTAAAACACAAGGTATAAATATACTGGTGGCATCCTGGGAACCAGCAGCCAATCGATAAGAAATGATAGTTAATGGTATAATGGTAAGTCCACTGGTATGCAATACCAAAAACATGATTTGTGCATTGGTGGCTTTTTCCTTTTCGGGATTTAGGGTTTGAAGGCTTTCCATGGCTTTTAAACCAAAAGGAGTAGCTGCATTGTCTAAACCTAACATATTGGCGCTAAAATTCATTACCATATGCCCCATGGCTGGATGATTGTTTGGTACCCCAGGAAACAGTCTACTTAGGAATGGATTCATCCATTTGGCCAATTTTTGAATGGCACCAGCTTTTTCTGCAATATTCATCAATCCTAAAAAGAAGACCATGGTGCCTGCTAATGGAAATGCGACATCCAACACCGAGGATTTAGCTGAATCAAAAATTCCATCTGCCAAGAGCTTAAAGATGCTAGTATCGCCTAAGACGACCAATTTAAACAAGGCAATTACAAAGGCAATCACAAAAAAAGCCATCCAAATTATATTCAAAGCCATATTCCATTGTTTGTGCTACTAATATAGCCCATTTTGAGATTAGAATTGTATTTTTGCGCTCTTAAAACAATAGAATTTATGGCTTTACAGGCAGGCATCGTGGGATTACCAAATGTGGGAAAATCAACCTTATTTAATGCAGTAAGTAATAGTGCAAAAGCACAGGCAAGCAATTATCGTTTTTGTACTATCGAACCCAATGTAGGTTTGGTAGATGTACCCGATTATAGAATGCAACAATTGGCCGATTTAATCATTCCTCAAAGAATTGTACCAACCCAATTAGAAATTGTAGACATTGCTGGTTTAGTGAAAGGGGCAAGTAAGGGCGAAGGTTTGGGTAATAAGTTTTTAGCCAATATTAGAGAAGTGAGTGCCATCATACATGTGATTAGATGTTTTGAAGATGAAAATGTATTGAGAGAAGAAGGTATTATTAATCCTATTGGAGATAAAGAAATTATAGAAACCGAATTACAGCTAAAAGATTTAGACAGTGTAGATAAAAAAATTCAACGTTGCGAGAAGATGGCCAAGACCGATCCAAAAGCAAAAGTTGAATTGGAAGTATTAATAAAGTGCAAAGCTCATTTAGAACAAGGCAAAAGTATTCGTTCTTTAAATTTGACTAAGGAAGATGCCATTGCCATTGCGGATAGTTTTTTATTAACGGAGAAACCGGTGATGTATGTGGCCAATGTGGATGAAAAATCGATGCATACGGGCAATAACTATTCAGCGCTACTTGCCGCTATGGCAAAGGAAGAAGGTGCAGAAGTGATCATCATGTGCAATAATATCGAAGCTGAAATTGCAGAACTAGAAGATCCAGCAGACAAAGCTTTATTTATGGAAGAATACCAAATGAAGGAACCTGCTTTAAATAGATTGATTCAATCAGCGTATAAGTTATTAAACTTAGAAACCTATTTTACGGCTGGGGTTCAAGAAGTGCGTGCCTGGACCATTGAGAAAGGTTGGAAAGCACCTCAAGCGGCAAGTGTAATTCATACCGATTTTGAAAAAGGATTTATTAAGGCCGAAGTAATTGCTTTTGATGATTTTATTAAATACAAAAGTGAAGCCGCATGCAGAGAGAACGGCAAATTAAGAATTGAGGGAAAAGAATACTTGGTGAAAGATGGCGATGTGATGCATTTTAGATTTAATGTATAATTAATGCTTTACTATGTTTAAACCTATTGCTCTATTATTTACTGCCACTATACTATTGCTTTCTTGTAATAACGACAATGAAAACACAAACGCTGATGCCAATGCAATAGCGGCGCCTATTAATTTAGACTATTCCATCGTTAAAGTATACCCACATGATACCAGCGCTTATACCCAAGGATTGGAATGGAATGGGAATACTATAATTGAAAGTACCGGTTTAGAAGGCAAAAGTATTTTACATGTACTGGATTCCAACCAAAAACAATTAGGAACAAAGGTTAAACTTTTAGCAGCAGATTTTGGGGAAGGAGCTACCCTATTCAATGGTAAAATTTATCAATTAACCTGGAAATCTCATAAAGTATATGTTTACAATGCCAAAACCTTGGCCAAAGAAAAAGAACTTTATTGGCCCTATGAAGGTTGGGGATTGACCCACAATGATACTGCATTGATTGTTTCTACTGGAGAGAGCAATATCTATTTTGTAGATCCAACTACTTTTACCATTAAAAAAACGTTGGGGGTATTTAATAATTTTGGCTATGTAAGTAATATCAATGAATTAGAATATGTGAATGGAAAACTATATGCCAATGTTTATGGTCGCAATAGCATCATCGTCATTGATCTAATTACAGGAATCGTCACCAATACTGTTGATTTTAGTAATTTACTGGCACAGTCAGGAGTGAAATATGATCCATTGACCATTGATCCTGGTTATGTTTTAAATGGGATAGCCTATAAGCCAAGTACCCATAGCTTTTTTATTACTGGAAAATGTTGGCCTGTGATGGTTGAATTGAAAATTAAATAATCACCTACCTAATAGTTAGATTAGGTCGTATGCGTTTTTTTAATTTCATATACAATAGAGCTGGCTCTAGTATTATTTTTTAACGCAATGAGGTTTGAAATGCATCCAATGATTACTGCTCGAATCATTCCTAGAACACCAGATTTTTTATAGCGCTCACTGAGTAAACTCACATAAAAACTATCAAACCACATAGGTTTTATTTGGACTAATTCCATCTTGAACTTTGTTGTTAGAAAGCTCATTGAAAGAGGTGAAAAATGATACAAATGCCTGGGCACATCATAGGCAGCCCAATATTTTTTATAATAACCTGCGTCATAACTGGTATAGTTAGGTACCGCTATAATTAATCTCCCATTAGGTTTGAGTAATTTATAAAAACGCTCCATGTATTCATTTAAATCATGCACATGCTCAAGCACATGCCAAAGTGTGATAACATCGTATTTATTTTCATGGAGCTGATACAAGCCATCAATCGGCTTCAATTTAATTTTATAATTGTTAAAAGCGCGCGTTCTTGAAGCCTCATCTGGTTCTAGGGCGGTCACTTCCCAACCCTTTTCAGTCATGGCATGCGCAAAAGCACCTGTACCAGCACCTACGTCTAATAAATGACCTTTGAATCCGGTAAATAAAGATTGCACCCAATTCGTTTTTTGAGCTAAAGTTCTAGTTCTTACTTTATGGTAAATTTTATTGATCAGCCCTGTTTGATCATCAGTATGAGAAATATAACTAGGAAAATTATAATAAGGCCCTATCTCCTGTTTGGTAGGAATAGGATCGGTATATTTTAAATTACAATGGGCACATTGTATGATCTGGAAATTTTCTCCAGTTAAGGAATAATCTTTGCTGTGCATTAAAAAACCAACATCCTCTTTGTTGCAAATGGGACAAGGAGCAAATTGTTTATTTAAATTACTGTTCAAATTATAAAGATTTATATAAAATGGAAATAATAGCTAACGCTGCTAGAACTAGGGCCCACCAATACCATTTGTCTTTTGAATTTTCATGCTTTGGTGCTAGCTCTTCTTGAGGAGTAATGTCTATATTTTTATAAAAATGGTTGGAATCAAAGCTTGCATTCCATGTATAGGTATCCATTTGTTTGGACAAAAAGCCAAAATTTCCAAATTGTAATTGCGCATTTTCAGTACTAAAAGCATGGTCTATAAATGCTTGATATTGAACCATGGCTTGGTCAGTAGAAACCGACAATTGTTCAGAAAGGAATTGATAAAATGAGTTCGAAGGCTTTACTGGGGAATGGTCAAATACAATCTTTTCTTTAGGTGCCAATAATACTGCAGTTTCCCAGTGGGCTTCATCTTTTTCAAGTTGAAGCACACCAATATTTGGCAATATCAATTGACCATGTTGAGCAAAATATTGAGTTAAATATTCTAGCATAGTTTATTTATGAAACGAATATACAACCCCTGTCATTAATTGTAAGCCTAAAGAAGGATAATCTGCCCAACGTTGATAAGGTTGGTCTAATAAATTTTCTCCTTTTACCCAAGCTTTCCATACTGTGCTCAATTGATAAGTAAACCCAGCATTGAGTATAAATGCATTATTGACATTGAAGGGTAAGCTTTTATCATTGGAGAAATTGGCCCCAGACCAGTAATTGAATCCGCCATCAAAAGTCCATCGATGGTTGGGTGCCCAAGTTAAATTAGAATTCAATTCCATGGGTAAAATACCCCAAGCTTTGTCATTAACTTTGATTGAATTGAATTGTATGTATTTGAAATTATTTTGGAACAAGAGTTGGTCACTCATTTGGTACCTAAGATGCCCCACTAGTTCAATAGTAATGGCCCTGTATTCGAAAATGGGCTGGTATTTCAAGCCAGTTTGAGTGGAGTTTATCGTGTTAAGTGAATTGCCATTGACTACCCTATTGAATAACGGTAAATTCCTATAATCATTCAAAGAAAGGCCAAAACCATATTGTAAATATTTTGACTTATTGATAACAAAATCAATATTTTTCTTTTCTTGAGTGGTAATTTTCATGTCACTAGGGGCCATGATCCATGGGTTAGCTATGGCTAACAGCGTATATTGATTATTGACCAAGATAGTATTCCATCCAGCCAATAAAGTGATAGTCGTATCTTTTAATTTTCTACTTAAACTAAGTGCAGGCGTAAAAGTATATTCCCCATTGGCAATGGTTGGACTGAGCCCTAGTTTAAAGTTGGTATTCCATTTCGCAGTTTCATAAGAAGGATCCATTCTAAAAATGGCATTGTTTATTTTATCTCCATTGGGAAGCTGGTATTGGTTGTAATTGTAAGAGAAATTAAAATTGAATCTATGCTTATTGTCAAATTTTAAAGACAAGGGATTGAAAATTTCAAACCAGGTATTATTGGCATGTTCAGTACCATTAAATTGTTCTATTTTAATGGTGGGGCTAAGCAAGGAAAATAAATTCTTTTCATTGGTATTGACCCATTTAAAAGATCCTCCTACATGCGCAAAACCTTGGTCAAAATTTGAATTGGGCAAATTAGTATTCTCATCTACCATGCCATATCTATACCTTTGACTATGCTGATAAAACAATTGAGATTGTAGGTGATTGTTTTGATTCATGGTATAATCACTTAAATATTTTATGCCAAGGTCGCTTGTTTTTTGCAGATGTAAAGGCCCTTGGGAAGCTTCATTGAAGATGGAAAAACTATGTAAGTTAGCCTGCTTGTCAATCAATGTGGTATTTAAATCAATTAAATGATGTGCATTGTTTCCATACCCTATTTTTAAGGTGGCTAAGGTGTTTGCCACTTGGGTGGGATAAGATTTATAAGTTCTTGGAACTAAGGCCACAGGTTGATATTGAAAAGAAAGGTTTTGACTTGGTAGATCAAAATTTAAATTTAAACTAGCGGTATCAGTTTGAGCAGTGGCCGTAGTAAAACTTATTTTTGCTACATTTTTTAATTGAGGTTTAAAAGCAGATAAAATACTCACTACTTTTTCTGGAACAGTATCTAATTTATTAACAACCACAGGTTCATTGGTTGTTGGAATTGGATCTTTAAATATTATTTTATCTATTGAGTTTAATCTTATTTTCTTTTTTTTACTTTTAGATTTATTTTTTTTTGCTTTTGAAGATTTTGATACCAAGGTTTTAGATGGCTTACTGCGTTTTTTTTGAGCCTCTATGTTCAAGGAGAGCATAAAGAAACAAGTTAGTAAAAAGAAATATTTTATAAAATGGTTCATAATTTAAATTTATTTAATTGTTGATTGTTCGGTCAACAATTTTAATTTTTCCACAGCCACTAATTTAAGCGCTTCTATACTTGCATTTTCAGCCACACTTTTATAAGTAGCAATGGCGTTAAAATTATCTTTTTGAGCTACGTAGATATCCCCTAGCAATATATATGCCTTAGTAATCCAAAATTCATAGGCCGCTTGTTTTTTGATCATTTCAAAAGCGGTTTTTTCTGCCAAAGCCAATTTATTCTGCGCTAAATACAATTGAGCCAATTGATAATGTGCTTCTGCAGCATTTAAAGAATGACCCGTCTTGATTAGTTTTGTCAACCATTGAATGGCCAAGATGGTATCGTTGTTTAAAAGTGATTGATGATACAAAGACAAACTGGCCATTTCAATATCGTCGGTAGCACTTAATTTATCATCTATAATTAAATTGGCCACTTTTGCGGACGCAACCCAATTTTCTGCTTTGTAAGCACATCTTAACAAACCTTTGGTGGCTTCGGTTTTATTTTCTTGTTGTGTAGCAATGGAATTTAAAATCGTAAAATACTTTTGAGCAATTGGGTATTCTTTGAAATTGAAGTAGTTCAACCTAGCTGCCAATAAGGAAGCCCTTTCTGCAAATTTATTGGGTGCTTGATCTGCTACTTTTGCAAAGTAGCGCACTGCACTGTCATAATGCTGTTGCGCATAATTAATTTCCGCCACAAAATTATTGGCCTCCAATTGATACTTCCCATTGGGAAAGCTGATCAAATATTTACTAAATCCCTGAGCAGCTTCTGTATATTTATTTTGCTCGTATTTGATGAGCGATGCTCTGTAGATTAAGGAGTCTTGCTCACTATAGGATAAAGGTTTACCAAATTCATTCATGAATTGAACAAAAAGTTCAGGTTTTTGATCTTCAACGAATATGTTTCTAATAATTTCTATGGCGTTGTCCGTTTCCACTGATTTAGGATAATTGGTATAGAGTTCCCTAAAGTTTTGCAATGCTACTTCGTTCTTATCTAAATTAAAATAAACCAACCCAAGTTTATAATAAGCTTGAGGGTAAAAGCTGCTGGCTGTCTTATCTAAAGTGATTTTTGCCAAAGGCGCAATGGCTTCTTGAAAAGTTTCTTGATTAATGTAAGTGTCTGCCAACTCCATTCTTGCTTCATTTAAATAGCTAGACGCCGGGAATTTTAAATCAAAATTAGTTAGGATATTAAGTTTTTCCTTCGGCTTGTTCATGCCGCCTAATAAGATGGCTTTTTCTAAGGTGGCATAATCTATATATGACCAGCCTAAGTCAATAATTTCTTGGTAAGAAGCAAGGGATTGTTTCATTTGTTTCAACATCATTTGACAATCTGCTACTCTTACAAAAGCATCTTTTTGATATTTGTCTGCATTGGAAGCAGGAATGGCATTCACAATGGCCGAAAAATTATTCAAAGAATTTTGATAACCACCACTTTTTAAATAACAATAACCTAGCGTATACCTGGCATGCAATAAATTAATTTCACCTAAATCAATAGGATTCAACAAGAATTTTTCTAAATAATCTGTCGCATCTTGAATTCTCCCCATTTTATAGGAAATTTCGCCCAACCAAAATAAGGTCGCTGGTAAAACTTTATAGTTGTATGGGATATGCAATAACTGATACAATAAACCAAACCCTTTTTCTACTTGTCCTTCATTTAAATATAGGGTAGCTCTTCCATATAATATGGAAGGATATAATTTTAATAAATCTAAGGAAGGTTGTTCTATCGTATTGTAAGCATCAAAAGCTTGTTCATAATTGTTGCTTAAGGCCAAAGCGCTTACCCATAAAGCCTTTGCTTCGGGAATAGCTGAAGATTTTGGATAATTTTCAATAAACTTATCTAAAGCAGTGATGGCGTTTCCATATTCTTTTAATGTTGCACTTAATTTAGCATAATTAAATAAGGATATTTCTTTCTGCAATAAATTTTCGCTTTTACTTGAACATAAAAGAAAGGCATTTTTAGCCCCATTTTTATTGTCCATCTTCAAATAAGAAGTGCCTAATAAATACATACTGTTCTGCCCAAGGGAATCCTCCACAGAAGCCAATGATTTAAAACCATCGATGGCATTTAGCCATTGTTCAGTTTGAAAATAAGAAAATGATAATTGATACACATCTTGTTTGTCAGGATTAGATGCTGTGCCCACATAATATGAAAGAAAAGGAATGGCCTTGGCATATTCTTTTTTTTCAAACAATAAATGCCCCATTAATTGTTGCAACTGAGCAGCATAATATTGTCCTGGAAGTTTTAAAGCGTTTGAACATTCAGTCATAGCAGCATTCACGTCCCCCATAAAATAATAAATCTGACTAATGTAAAAAGGCGTCAAACTAATATAGGATTTATTGGAAGACGCAATCTTAAAGCAATATAAAGCCAATTGAAAATCCTTTTTTTGTAAGGCAATGAATCCTGCATAATAATTGGCATCAGTATAAAAGGGGCTTTCTTTGATTTGCCTAGCACTGTTTAATAAACCAGTTGCTTTATCCCAATCCCCTGTTTTAAAATAGAGATAGCCTTTGTAATAATTCATTTCTATGATCTCCCTATTGTCCAGCTCTTCGATGTGTACCTGATCAAATGACTTAAATGCATTTGCTTCTTCCTGTTTTTTAAAATAATATTTCCCCAGTAAAAAATTAATCCTGGAACTGTATATTTTATTATTGGTTTCGCTCAACCATTTGGTGGCCGCAGCCGCTGCATTGGGTTTGTCTAAAATTAAAGACAAGGCAAAATAATAATAGTTAATATCATCTGTTCTAGGAGAAAAGGTATAAGCAGATTGAATGTTTTGAAAGGCAGCAATGGTATCACCTTGTTTTAAATCTTGAACTCCTTTTTCAAAAAGGCCATTCAATGGATGATTGATTTGTCCGTTTTGGCCATAAGTGATTTGGGAACATACTAGGCCCAGGCTAATAAAAATGATGGAATGTCGTATAAATCGCATGTATGGGCAATGTTTAATAATATCCTAAAATTAAGCTCTGTTCATAAAACGATTAAATAATAAGGCATATTGTGGAAAAACAGATTTCATTCGTAATTTTGTACACAATAACAATAAAATGTACGAACATCAAACAGCAATTAGAGTAAGGTATGCAGAAACTGATCCTATGAATGTAGTTTACTATGGTAATTATGCTCAATATTTTGAGGTAGGCAGAGTGGAAAGCTTCAGAGAGCTTGGGTTTAGCTATAAAGTAATTGAAGAAATGGGCATTATGCTGCCGGTGGTAGAATTAAATATCAAATACCTTAGACCTGCCAGGTACGATGATTTAATTACTGTAAAGACCCAAATCAAAGCATTGCCTCATGACCATAGAATAGTCTTTGATCAAGAAATTTTCAATGAGGAAGGCAAGCTTTTGACTATTGGAATGGTGAAGCTCTATTTTATGGATGAAAAACTTGGAAAAAGAGCAAGCATGCCCGCTTTAATGCACGAAAAACTAAGTACTTATTTTAGTTAAACCCCTACATTTTAGTTTACTTTGCAAACTAATAAGAAGAATTCATGGAGTCAATCAATGCAAGCATCATTACTATTGGGGATGAACTATTAATTGGGCAGGTCATTGATACCAATAGTGCATTTATTGCACAGGCATTGAATAAAATTGGGGTTTCTGTTATCAATAGAATGGCTGTGGGAGATGATGCCGTGGCCATTGCAGATGCATTAGATGCAGCAGCAGTAAAAAATAATATAGTCATCATTACTGGTGGTTTAGGCCCTACCGCAGATGATATCACCAAACCATTGCTGAATAATTATTTTGGGGGGAAGATGATCGTGCACGAAGCTAGCCTAGCCCATATTACCTATATATTCGAGACCATTCATAAGCGCCCGATGATTGAACGAAACCGCAAACAAGCCGAAGTGCCTGATGTTTGTGAAGTTTTGTTCAATGAGAAAGGCACTGCACCTGGCATGTTGTTTAAAAAAAATGGCGTCTTCTTCTTTGCGCTACCTGGAGTGCCTCATGAAATGAAATGGTTGACAGAAACACAGGTAGTACCCATCATTCAAAAAAACTTTAGTTCAAATTTTATAGGACACCGTACTTTATTAACCGCAGGTATTGGAGAGTCTTTTTTAGCAGAATTAATTGCCCCTTTTGAACAGGCTTTACCTGCAAGTATTAAGCTGGCTTATTTACCTAAATTTGGCATGGTACGTTTAAGATTGACCACGTCCAATAAAGATGAGCAGGCATTGAATAAAATATTGGACAGTCATTTTGAATCTTTAAAAATTGCAGTGGCAGAATACCTGGTCACAGATCAAGATGAACCCATGGAAGTTGTAGTTGGAAACTTACTCAAAGCTAAAAATCATACGGTAGCCACAGCCGAAAGTTGTACCGGTGGTTTTATAGGACATTTATTGTCAAAACATGCTGGATCATCTCAGTTTTATACAGGTGGAGTCATCAGTTACGACAATCGAATCAAGACGGAATTTTTGGACGTATCCACTACTATTTTACAAACCGTGGGTGCAGTATCAAAAGAAGCAGTGGAGCAAATGGCCCTTGCGGTAAGGTCAAAAATGGGCACAGATTATGCCATCTCCGTTAGTGGGATCATGGGGCCATCAGGCCAAACCAACGAAAAGCCCTTGGGCATGGTTTGGATAGGTGTTGCCAATAAGGAAAAAGTAGTCTCAAAAGTCTTCTATTTAAGGTTTGACAGAGCTAGAAATATAGAAGTTACCGCTACTCAGGCTATAAATTTACTTAGGTTGCTAATAATCAATAAGATTTAGTCTTATTTTTGCTAAAATTAACCCTTATGCCCATTGTCGATTTGGTTTTGCCTAAGCTGGGTGAAAGTATCATGGAAGCGACCATTTTGAAATGGCACAAAAAAGTGGGTGATACTATACAATTAGACGAAACATTATTGGATATTGCAACAGATAAGGTAGACAGTGAAATACCTTCTACTGCTGAAGGGATTATTGTAGAAATTTTATTCGAGGTCAATAGCGTGGTACCCATTGGAACCATTATTGCAAAGATAGAATCCAAAAAAGCAGTTCAAGAAATAGCAGCCACTATTTTAGAGGCCCCCATTGAAGAAATAACCCCCGATCCTATTCCCTATATTCCAGAACAGCCTCCAATTTCTCTCAAAAATGAATTAAATAAGGAGACGCTGGACGGTGATGCAAAGTTTTATTCTCCCCTAGTGATGAATATTGCGCAGAATGAAGGAGTGCGTATGCAAGAACTTCAAACCATTCATGGGACTGGCGCTCAAGGAAGGGTGACCAAAAAAGACATCCTTGCCTATATAGACAATAAAAAAATTACAGGTAATCTTAGCCAAGCTATTGAAAATCAAAATAGTATTGAATCAAAAACTATTTTAACAAAACCTAGTTTTATCTACAATGAGGAGGAAGTTCAATTTACTGGATCATTGAATTCAAAATTAGCCAACCCTGCCGATGTGGTGGTGGAAGGCCTAACTGAAATCATTGAAATGGATAGGATGCGTAAGTTGATTGCCAAACACATGGTGGATAGCGTACAGACCAGTCCACATGTCACTTCCTTTGTGGAAGCAGATGTAACCAATATGGTTGTTTGGAGAGATAAAGTAAAGCAACTCTTTGAAAAAAGAGAAGGTATTAAACTCACATTTACACCTATGTTTTTAGAATGCATCGCCAGTATTCTTGAACAGTATCCAATGGTTAATAGTAGTTTACAAGGCGATCAAATTATATTAAGAAAGGACATCAATATTGGAATGGCCACTGCACTACCCTCTGGTAATTTAATCGTACCAGTGATTAAAGGGGCCAATCAACTAAGTATTGTGGGTATTAGTAAAGCAGTGAATAATTTAGCTTTAGCTGCAAGAAACAATCAATTAAAACCACAGGATACTCAGGGTGGTACATTTACAGTGACCAATGTGGGTTCTTTTGGTAGTATAATGGGCACGCCCATCATCAATCAGCCTCAGGTAGCTATTTTAGCTTTAGGTGCTATAAAAAAACGCGCTGTAGTAGTAGAAACCCCTTCTGGTGATGCAATATTGGTTAGGCATATGATGTTCTTATCCATGAGTTATGACCATCGTATTGTAGATGGCGCCATGGGCTCTAAATTTTTAGCAGCCGTAGCAAAGGCATTCGAAGCCTGGGATCCCAATAGACAATGGTTCCAATATTTATAAAAGCTGTTTTCAAAAGCAAATAAATCCCCCATTATTCGTTTTTTTTAAACTTTTAATTTAATTATTTGTTTTAATTAAAAATTGGTTACTCTATGAGATGGATATGCACTTTAGGGTTAATTATTTTCTTTAATTTTAGCTTTGGCCAAACAAAAGGAAATTTATCTGGTTGGGTCATTGATAAAAATACACAAAAACCAATTGCTGGTGTCACGGTTCAATTGGTCAAAAGCCCCTATTCTACTGCCACTGATAGCACTGGTAATTTCCAGTTTAGATCCATTCCCACTGGTCAATACCAATTGAAATTTACTTCACTTGGAAGTTTACCATTGACCTTATTCAACATCATCGTGAGTACTGGAAATGAAAACAGTACTACTGTCGAACTAACCCCTAGCGATATTGTTTTAAAAGAAGTCCAAGTGGGTGGGAATAAAAAAACAGTAAGAGCAGCCACACTAGAAACTCCATTAAGCGTACAACGTTTGACTGCAGAAGAAATAAAATCCAATCCAGGAGGTAATTTTGATATTTCAAAAGTGGTACAATCTTTACCAGGAGTCACTGGTTCAGCAAGTACAGGGGCTGGTTTTAGAAATGACATCATCGTAAGAGGTGGTGCACCCAATGAAAATGTATTTTATTTAGATGGAATAGAAATACCGGTCATTAATCATTTTAGTACGCAAGGTAGTGCTGGGGGCCCTCAAGGAATTTTAAATGTATCTTTTATTGACGAGGTTAAACTTTCTACTTCAGCCTTTGATGCAAAATTTGACAATGCACTATCTTCTGTATTTGAATTCAAACAAAAAAGAGGCAATAGTAAAAAAATCCAAGGTAATACCAGGATGGGTGCCACTGAATTTGCCACCACTTTCGAAGGGCCTTTGTCCAAGTCTGGTAAAACCACTTTTTTAGTTTCTGCTAGAAGAAGTTATTTGCAATTTCTTTTCCATGTATTGGACTTACCTATCCGACCTAATTTCTGGGATTTTCAATATAAAATAACCCATACCATTGATTCAAAAACTACCTTAACCTTTTTGGGTGTAGGGGCTATTGATGAATTTTCATTTGCTGCCCCAAAAAATGCTACACCACAAAAGTTATATGCTTTAAATACCAGCCCCTCCATCAACCAGTGGAGTTATACGGTGGGCGCCTCCTTGAAAAAACTAATTGGAAATGGCTACTGGAATTTATCGATAAGTAGAAATCATTTAAATAATTTAAATGAAAAATACGAGGATAATTTACATCCAATTAAAGGAGAAAAAACTTTTGACTATACTTCCAACGATATTGAAAACAGCCTTAAATGGGACATTACTAAAAACTTTTTAGGATTAAAATGGACCACTGGCTTTGATGTAAAAAATGTGGGCTATGACAATAGTACCAATCAATTGTTAAAATATAATTTTATTCCAATTGGTGGAGCTACCAGTTTAGCACAGCCCATCAATATTCATTATTCGACTGCTTTTAATTATAATAAATATGGTGCTTTCTTTCAATTAGGAAAAAAAGCTTTTGACAATCGTTTAGGGATCAGTGCAGGCATTCGAACTGACGGAAATGGATTTACGACTACTGGACATCGTTTTATGAATCAACTTTCTCCAAGACTGGGTTTGAGTTGGGTCATTAACGACGCATTCAATTGGAATGCTTCCGTGGGTAATTATTTCAAATTGGCACCCAATACCGCTTTAGGGTTTAAGGACAACAATGGTAATTATGTCAACAGAGATGCAGACTATATTCAAAGTACACATTATGTAACGGGCATTGAATACCTACCATCTGAAGCCACTCGTTTTACGGCAGAGGTGTTTTACAAACAATACCACCATGTACCGATGAGTGTACAAAAAGGAATTAGTTTGTCCAACCTAGGCGCAGATTTTAATATCTTAGGCAATGAAGACATTAGCACCAATGGATTGGGTAAAACTTATGGTTATGAATTGTTTGCTCAACAAAAGCTAACCAAGCGATTCTATGGTATTATGAGTTATAGTTTTTTTAGAAGTTATTATAGCAATGTAGCCGGTACTTATATTCCAAGTTCATGGGAAAATATTCATTTATTGAGTTTAACGGGTGGTTACAAGTTTAAAAAGAATTGGGAATTAGGCATTAAGTTTAGGTATCAAGGAGGTACGCCTTATACCCCTTATGATATGGATGCGAGTAAAATTAATTTTGCCACCCTTGGTGTAGGTGTATTGGACTATTCAAGATTAAACAGCTTAAGAACTAAAAATTTTAATTCTAGTGATTTTAGATTAGATAAAAAGTACAATTTTAAAAAGTCTACCCTAGATTTTTATTTAGATGTGACCAACTGGTATGGCGCAAAATCGGTGGCTCCTCCCTATTATATATTTTCCTACAATGAAAATGCCACCTTTAAAACTACAGATGGCTTAGCTTTAAAAAAAGATGGCTCCAATGCCATTCCAACCTTGACTGACAACAATAGCATTTTAATCACTCCTACTATTGGATTTATTTTTGAGTTCTAAGGAAGAGAATATAACTGCTAAGCGCTACTAACTTATAGGTTTAAGCTTATGCTGTTTAACAATACGAATCATTTGTATCAGCACAGACAGTGCGATTAAAGCAAACCCAATGTAGAAACTGGTGCCCAATTGTTTTTGTTCTTTGAATAGGATAAAAGCAAGAATAATACCATAAACAGGTTCTAGATTCAAACTTACATTTAAGGTAAAAGCGCTAATTTGTTTTAAAGCGGAAAGCATGAGATAATTAGATAGGACAGTACAGCCAATGGCTAAGATCAACAACCATCCCCAATCAGATGCAGTGGGTAAAATCATCATTGGGTTAAAATGATTGATGGCGTTCAGTATCAATACAAATGGGACTAAAAATAACAAGCCTCCAGTCATTTCAAAGGTTTGAATGGTATGGACATCTACATGGTCTGTAATGCGTTTGTTGAGGATGGAAAAAATGGCTGCAAATAATGCAGAGAGTAAACCTACCAAAATGCCAATCCTAAATTTACTATCAAAATGAAAGATCAATAAGATACCAATCAAACTTAATAAACCAATCAAGATGTCTTTAATTTGAACCTTGTATTTTTTTGACAATGGTTCTAGTATGGAGGAAAACAAACTGGTGCTTGAAAAACAAACCAATGCAATGGATACATTGGCTAATTTAATACTACCGTAAAAGCAAACCCAATGTAAGGCGATAATGGCACCAATGCCTAATAATTGAGTTTTGGTCTTAGTAGTATAGCTGTGTTTGTTTTTTCTGATAAAATGAATCGCCCATAAAATCAAGGAAGTAATAAGCATTCTATAAAAAACCAATACTAAGCCATTCAATTGAATTAAATAACCCAATGGGCCAGTAAGACCTGCTAATAAAACAAATACATGAAGTTGTAAAAGTGCTTTTCTAAAAGTTGACACGAATACGTTTTATTGTTTTAACAAAACGTCCTGTTGCAGATTGCCATTGCATATTCAAAACCCCTAACATGGCTTCTTTGATAATTCCTTTGGACATTTTACTAACACCAATTTTCCTATCTATAAAAGTGATAGGCACTTCTTTGATTTTAAAACCTAATTTCCAAGCTGCAAATTTCATTTCAATTTGAAAGGCATAGCCAATAAATTTAATGGTATCTAAATTGATGTCTCTGATTACTTTGCTTTTATAACAAACAAATCCAGCGGTGGGGTCTTTGATGGGCATACAAGTAATCAAACGAGTATAAAAGGAGCCACCCCAAGAGTATAATTTCCTATCCCATGGCCAGTTCTCTGTTTCTCCGCCTTTTACATATCTACTTCCAATTGACACATCGGCTCCGTCTTCACAAGCAGCTAATAAATGATCTAAATCGGTTGGATTATGAGAAAAATCGGCGTCCATTTCAAAGATATAATCATAGTTATTGTTAAGCGCCCATTTAAAACCATGGATATAAGCGGTGCCTAAACCTAATTTTCCAGCCCTGCTTTCTATAAATAAACGATTTAAAAATTTAGCTTGTAACCCTTTAACAATCGCGGCAGTTCCATCTGGGGAATTGTCATCAATGATTAAAATATGATATTCAGCTGCTAAACCTAATACAGCGTGCACAATTAAAGAAATGTTTTCCTTTTCATTGTAGGTAGGTATTAAAATAATTTTTTTCACGCTATAAGGGGGGATATATCGATAAAATTAAGGTTTTTTTGGATATTTTCTAAGCTCTACTTCTGCAGGATAGTTCTATTCAGTATTTCGGTCAATTTCTGCTTGGTATGAAGGGCAAAATCGCCTTTCATCATCCAATCATAGTATTGGGGTTCCTCCTTAAGTACTTGAGTGACAGGCTTCCCTTTGTGTTTGCCAAAATTGAACACTTCTACCCCGTTTTCAAATACAAATCGTCGAGCAAAGTCTACAATATGGTCTTCCCCAGTAAATTTAACCACCGCTTCTACTGTAGCGCCAATTTGAGGGTATTTCTCCAATTGAGCCTCCAATATCTCCCAGGTGGCCGAGGCATCGGCTTCCGCACTATGGGCGTCTTCTAAATTTTTATTGCAATAAAATTTATAGGCAGCAGACAGCGTTCTTTGTTCCATCATATGATATACTTTCTGTACATCTAATAATTTCCTAGTTTCAATATCTACGGAAATTCCAGCTCTTAAAAATTCTTCATTTAACATTGGAATATCAAAACGATTACTATTGTAGCCGGCCAAATCACTTAATTCAATAAACTGTTTAATTTCGTTAGCGATTTGTTTAAAGGTGGGTGCCTCTTTCACCATTTCATCAGAAATCCCATGAATGTCCGATGCTGCTTTTGGAATGGACATTTCGGGATTGACTAGTTTCCTTTTCACTTGTTTACTACCATCTGGTGCAATTTTTACAATGGCAATTTCAACAATTTTATCGGTACTTACATTGATGCCTGTCGTTTCTAAATCAATAAAGCAAATGGGTCTTGAAAGTTCTAATTTCATGGTATTCATTATATCAAGTAAAGTTAAGTAAACTTACTAAGCAAAATCATTAATTTGAATGAAATAAGATGGTATAAATTTATTAAATTTGTGGTTAATAATTTATTTATGCAGTGGAACCCCATTACGAATATTGACCAACTAGAAGCTATAGCAGCCGCTTCTTTTCAACAGCCTCAATTGATCCTCAAACACAGTACCACCTGCAGTATCAGCAAGATGGCCTTGGCCAGATTGGAAAGGTCTGCTACCCCAGAAAATATCAATTTTCACTTTTTAGATTTACTAAATTATAGAACCATTTCTCAGGCAATTGCCGAAAAATTTAAAGTCTATCATGAGTCCCCTCAAATTTTGCTAATAAAAAATGGCGAATGTACTTTTGATGAAAGTCATGGAGGCATTCAAATGGAAGAAATTGAGGAACAGGCTAAGTTATAAATAATTAAATTATAGCTTCTATCACCATTGCTGATGCTCCGCCACCACCATTACAAATTGCAGCAGCCCCATATTTTGCTTTCTTCTTTTGTAATATATGAATTAAGGAAACGATAATTCTTGCACCGCTACAACCCAAAGGATGACCTAAGGCCACAGCACCACCATGAACATTTACTTTGTTCATATCTAATGCTAAAATTTTTGTATTGACTATCCCAACCACAGAAAAAGCCTCATTGAATTCAAAAAAATCAATGTCTTCTTTTTTTAAGCCTGCTTTTTGTAAAGCTTTTGGCAGGGCTAATGCAGGTGTCGTGGTAAACCATTTTGGATCTTGCTCAGCATCTGCAAATCCTTTAATAATAGCAATGGGTTGTATGCCCAATGCTTTTGCTTTTTCTGCACTCATTAAAACTAAGGCGGCAGCGCCATCATTCATGGTGCTTGCATTGGCCGCAGTCACCGTACCCTCCTTAGTAAATGCAGGATTTAGTTGAGTAATTTTTTCAAAATTTACTTTAGTGGGTTCTTCATCTTGAGCTACAATGATGCTAGCACCTTTTTTTTGCGGTATTTCTACTGGAATAATTTCGTCTTTAAACCAACCATTGGTTATTGCTGCTTGTGCTTTTTTATAACTATTGGTGGCAAACTCATCCTGAGCGGCTCTTGTAATTTCATATTTAGTAGCACATATATCTGCAAAATTGCCCATAGCCACTTGATCATAAACATCCACTAGTCCATCTTTAGCTAACCCATCCTGCATCATTACGTCACCATATTTGTTCCCCCATCGTTGGGTCGTATTGTAAAAAGGCACATTGCTCATGCTTTCCATGCCACCAGCTATGATAATATCAGCATCTCCCAATAAAATATTTTGAGCAGCAATGGCAATGGATTTCATTCCACTGGCACATACTTTATTAATAGTGGTACAAATCACTTTATCTGGAAGTCCTGCTTTTTTTGCAGCTTGTCTAGCAGGAGCCTGACCCAAACCCGCTTGAATCACCGAGCCCATGATTACTTCGTCAATATGTTCTGCTGCTAATCCAGCTTTTAATAATGCTCCTTTAATGGCTATCGCCCCTAAATCTGTGGCAGACACTGCACTTAATGCACCCCCAAAGGATCCAATGGGTGTTCTTACTGCGGAAACAATATAAACTTCCTTATTCATAGGATAAATTTTAATCAGCGGCTGCTGCTGCAATTGCAGTTGGTTCTGGCGCTAAATGAATTCCATCTTCTTCAATGGTAATTAATTTCAATTTATACAACATGCCTACGTTCATTTTAAATGCTTTTTTACTCATCCCAAAAAATGCATAAATATCATCTGGAGCAGATTTGTCATGATAAGGCAAGAAGCCTTTATGCGATTTTAATAGACTGATTATTTTTTGATTGTCATCGGCTAATTTTTCTCCGCCTTGTTTGCCTAATCCAATGTCTAATTTATTGCCTTCTCTAATTTTCTTCACATAGGCTTCATCAATAAATTGACCAATATGCAAATGGGTAAATACTTCATTTTTATATACTAATCCTTGATGTACTTGATTCACAATCACCACATAGCCAATTTCAGATTCACGAAATACTTGCAGTTTTACTTTCTCTCCTTCCTTTACCGTTAAATGATCGTTGTTGATTTGTTTATCAATTTTTTCGGTAGCAGCCACCCTGCCTGTTTGTGCATCGATATATAATTTCACTAAATATTTACCACCCAAACGCATCGTGGATAACTGTTGAGAAACAGGTACAAATAAATCCTTCATTAATCCCCAATCCAAAAAGGCACCTTGTGAAGTTACTTCTACTACTTTTAAAGCGGCTATATCGCCCACCACAGCTAAAGGTTCTTGGGTAGTGGCAATTAGACGATTGTCAGAATCATGATAGACAAAAACACTAATAGTATCTCCTATTTGAAGTCCTGAGGGTACAAAACGTTTAGGTAGTAAAATGCCTTCGGCGCCATCATCCATATAAAAACCAAAATCAACTTTTCGGTCTACACGCATCAAATTAAACTGACCTACATTAATTGTTGACATGGTATATTTTTAATTTTAAAACAATTCTGGTTGTGCATCATTAGGATCTTTAATCACTACTTTATTTTCCCAATTCATTTCTACTGTTTTGGAAAAGTCTACCAACTTGGTACCAATGGCTTTCCACCCCATTACATCCACCATCTTACTTACTTTAAACTTGGTTTTTCTTACCTGAGTGCCTCTTCCTGTATTTACTGCCAAAATAGGCTCAGCGAAAGTTGATACGGTGACTAAGTAATTACCAGCGCCTTCTTTAATAAAAGTAAATGGAGTTTTCAAGGTGGTCGTTTCAATTAAGAAGCGTTTAATATTGAATTGTAATTTATCCTTATCTAAATATACAGCGGTGATTATTTTTTCAGGATCAAATTTCTCCATAAAAATTACTTTTTCAGGATCAAATCTTTGACTTACTTCGGTATCAGTGACCTCGTAATTCCCGTCCTTGGTAATGACCAGTAATTTCTCGTCTTCAAAGGTACCCAAATAAATTCCTTTTTCATCGGTATTTAAACGGCCAAACTTATCATCAAACCAAAGCTTTCTGCCAAGTAAAGTACTTTTGCCCGCTTCTTTCAATTTAACTGCCTTTACTGGGTATTTAGTAACTTGATTGCCCACGCTGCTTCTTCCCTTTACTTCTAAAGAGTCAAAAAAGAAATCAAATTCCTTGATGCGTGCCGAGCAATTAGGACTTAATATAATTTTTACTGATTCTGCTTCGCCATTTAGATTAATGGATAGATAATGCACTTTTGATTTTTCAGCACTCTTTGCCAAGAAATATTCTTTGTCACGGGTCACCCCAGTTACATTGAATCTTTTAGCATACACAATGCCAGTTGCCCCATCTGCATAAACCATATTGTAGGTAGTGCGTTCGTCATTCTTTTGAAACACAGCTGCATGTAGGATGTCTTTACCGATAAATACTTTATCAGAAACTTTTACGACTTTCATGACCCCCGATTTTGAAAAAGCAATGATGTCATCATAGTCGGTACAATCAAATAAGAATTCATCTTTTTTCAAGCTGGTTCCAATAAAACCTTCTACTCTATTGATGTACAATTTTGTATTGGCAATGGCCACTTGTTTTACTTGTATGGTATCAAATTCTTTTATTTCAGTTTTTCTTTCTTTACCCTTGCCATATTTCTTCACTAGGTTCTCGTAATAAGCCACTGCATAATCTACCAAATTGGCCAAATGATTTTTTACCTCTTTAATTTCTTCTTCGATGGTTTTAATTTGAGCATTCAATTCGTCAATATCTAATTTATAGATTCTTCTTACAGGCTTATCCGTTAATTTTAATAAATCGGTGCGTTCGATGGGCTTTTTAAATTTCTTCTTAAAAGGTTGGAAGGCTTCGTCAATGGCTTCTATCACTTTGTCCCAAGTAGCATGTTTTTTCTCTAATTCCTTGTATATTTTTTCTTCGAAGAATATTTTTTCTAAACTCGTGAAATGCCATTTGTCTTCTAATTCTTTCAATTGAATTTGCAATTCGGCTTGCAACAAACCCTTGGTATGCTCCACAGAATGACGCAATAAATCGGAAGCACCTAAAAATTGTGGTCTTTGACCCACAATCACACAAGCATTGGGCGAAATACTTATTTCACAATCTGTAAAGGCGTACAAGGCATCAATGGTAATATCAGGAGAAATGCCTGCTGCTAAATCAATCTGAATTTCTACTTCAGCTGCAGTCACATCTGTTACTTTTCTTATTTTAATTTTTCCTTGATCATTGGCCTTGGTGATGCTCTCCATTAATTGGGTAGTGGTCACACTGTAGGGCACATCTTTAATCAATAAAGTCTTTTTATCAAACTCTTCTATATGTGCACGCACTCTTACCTTGCCCCCTCTTTTACCATCATTGTAATTAGAAGTATCAATCATGCCCCCTGTTTGAAAATCGGGCAACAATTCAAATTTTCTTCCTCTTAAATGTTTGATAGAGGCTTCAGCCAACTCACAAAAATTATGAGGTAATATTTTGGTGGACAAACCTACAGCAATACCATCTGCCCCTTGTGCTAATAATAAAGGGAATTTCATTGGAAGCGTTACCGGTTCTTGCTTACGACCATCATAACTCAATGCCCAATCGGTGGTTTTGCCATTGAAAGCCACTTCTAAAGCAAACTTACTCAAACGCGCTTCAATATATCTTGCTGCTGCGGCATCATCACCAGTTCTTACATCCCCCCAGTTTCCTTGGGTTTCCACCAACATGTCTTTTTGGCCAATATTGACCAAGGCATCTCCAATACTAGCATCACCATGGGGATGGTATTGCATACTTTGTCCAATGATATTGGCCACTTTATTGAATCTTCCATCATCCATTTCTTTCATGGCATGTAAGATTCTTCTTTGAACTGGTTTTAAACCATCTTCAATCGCAGGAACTGCTCTTTCTAAAATAACATAGGAAGCATAATCCAAAAACCAATTTTTATACTGGCCTTGAACGCCCGATTCATTGTCTGTTACTCTACTTAAATTTTTCTCTTTTGCCATATTGATACTTAATTAGAGACGGTGCGTATCTTCACTACCGTCCACTAAACTATTTAATTCTATAAAAACAATATTCGTGATTGCGATTGTTTCATGCCATACATTGGGTTCAATGATGACTCTTGAAGGTGCAGTTACTTCTATTGTTCCTGTTTCATTGTTTTTCAAATTTTTCCAATTCATCGTTAAGGTTCCTTGAACCAATAACATTTCTTCGGGATTTTTACCTGGTGATTTGCCTGTATGATAATGCTGGCCACTAATAGATCCTGCATTTCGGTATACTAGTAAAAATTCGCCAGTTCTATTGGTACTAAA
>Ga0209829_10000425_pt1 | contig 39107 bp, 37 predicted proteins | sample C_140205_EF_Meta_FD_187311 | JGI IMG/M metagenome (GOLD analysis project Ga0209829, IMG submission 187311) | Freshwater microbial communities from Lake Croche, Canada to study carbon cycling - C_140205_EF_MetaG (SPAdes) (version 2) | ecosystem: Environmental > Aquatic > Freshwater > Lake...
ATTCTTTGGTGGGCGATACATGGATCGAACATGTGACTTCCACCGTGTGAAGGTGGCACTCTACCGCTGAGTTAATCGCCCCGAATGTAATTATATGCCTTGAAAAAGGGTTTTATTGTAACTAGTTCAAACGGTTTGAAGAAGTCTCCAAACACTTTGACCCTGACTTGATTTGTCAATCTGTAACAAAATATCTTCATGCTTTTGAAGTTCATCGTCAGTTGCAAAGATCACTGGTAAGTCAATGCTTGTGAAATCGATATTTTTTGTCTTCTCTTGCGCTGAGTCTGACTGATCAACTTCAATAAGAAGCGCATCTTGACCGCGTGTCATGTTGATATACACATCGGCCAACAATTCAGCATCCAACAACGCACCGTGTAGTGTTCGGCCCGAATTATCCACTTCTAGTCGATCACACAATGCATCCAAAGAGTTTCGCTTTCCCGGATAAATTTCTTTGGCCATGGACAGGGTGTCAATTACTCCAGTCACGTATTGCGTAAGACTTTTGAGGGAGAGCCTTTCTAACTCTTTGTTTAAAAATCCAACGTCAAAAGGTGCATTGTGAATAATGACTTGTGCATTATTTAAATAGGCCAACAATTCACTTGAAATTTGAGAAAATTTGGGCTTGTCCTTTAAAAATTCGTTACTGATTCCATGAACTTTGAGCGCTTCTTCGTGACTATCTCTTTCGGGATTGATATAAAAATGAAGGTTGTTACCTGTCAATTTTCTATTGATCAATTCAACGCACCCAATTTCTAAAATTCTGTCTCCATTTTCTGGAGACAAACCTGTCGTCTCCGTATCCAAAACGACTTGTCTCACGAAGTCACTCCTAATGGTTGGTTGTATATTTCAAACATGCCTTCAATGCAACTCTTTGGCGTGATTGATGGTGTACTTGGGGATTTCAATCAGTAGTTCTTCTTGACCCACCATCGCCTGGCAACTCAATCTTGAGAAGGGTGACAACCCCCAAGCCCGGTCAAGCAGATCGTCCTCAGTTTCGTCTATTTCATTGAGGCTATCAAAACCTTCTTTCACAATCACATGACAAGTTGTACATGCGCAGCTCTTATCACAAGCATGCTCAATGTTGATATGGTGATCCAACAAAACATCACAAATCGTGTCTCCAGGCAAAGCCATGATTTCCTTACCCTCAGGGCAGTACTCTGCATGGGGTAAGATTTTAATTTTCACCATCATATATCCTCAATGTGTTTACCAGACAAGGCCAGACTGATACCTTGGTTCATCCTTTTGGCAGCAAATGACTCGGTGGCGTGGGCCAGTCGTTTCACGCCCTCTTCAATGTTTTGAACCGAGTCGGTGGTCTTGATATCCAAAAGAGATTGCATCAACGTCTGGATTTCTTCAAGCTCTGAATCACTCAGTAAATGTGCATCTTCTTTCAATGCGCTTTGTGTTGCCTGGTGGAGGCGCTCTGCATCAAGCCTGGCTTCCGCCAAAGACCTTGCAAGCATGTCCTCTTGCGCTGTTTCAAAGCCTTCTTTCAACATGCTCGTGATTTGCTCATCGCTCAGGCCATAGCTAGGCTTGACCACAATATGGGACTCAACTTGTGTGCTGGTCTCTTGCGCACTCACGCTCAGTAAGCCGTCCGTGTCCACTGTAAAGGTCACCCTGATTTTTGCCCCTCCAGCTGCCATTGGCGGGATTCCTCTGAGTTCAAACCGAGCCAAACTACGACAATCTTTGACCAGGTCGCGCTCGCCTTGAACCACATGCAGGGCGAGAGCCGTTTGTCCATCTTTGAAGGTGGTAAAGTCTTGCGCCATCGCTACAGGAACGGTTTGATTGCGTGGAATGATTCTCTCCACCAAGCCGCCCATGGTTTCAATGCCCAATGACAGTGGAATCACATCCAAGAGCAACAAGTCCCCATCTGGGTTGTTGCCCGCCAGTTGATTGGCTTGGATGGCGGCACCCAATGCAACCACCTCATCTGGATTCAAGTTGTTCAAGGGTTCTGACTGAAACCAGTCTTGAACATGGCGCTGAATTTGGGGCATGCGACTTGATCCGCCCACCATGACCACACCCTTGATATCTTGGACCTTCAATTGAGCATCTGTAAGTGCTTGCTTGACACAAGCCCAGGTCTTCAAGGTCAAGGCTTTGCTCGCCTCTTCAAACTCCTCTCTACTGACTTGGACTGACAAGACACCGAGCGACAAGGAGGCCAAGAATTCAACATTTAAATCCTTACTCAAAGCTTCCTTGGCAAGTCTGGCAGCCCTCAAGACCAAGGACTTGTCTTCGGCCGAATTGAGAACCCAACCCTTTTTGGCCAAAACCCACTGAGACAAGCATTGATCGTAATCATCTCCCCCCAAGGCTGAGTCACCGCCCGTGGACAAAACCTCAAACACTCCTTGACTTAAGCGCAAAATAGATATGTCAAATGTGCCACCGCCAAGGTCATAGACGGCATAAATCCCTTGGGAACCTTGATCCAAGCCATAGGCTATTGCCGCTGCAGTGGGTTCATTGATCAAGCGCAAAACGTTCAAGCCGGCCAACTTCGCCGCATCCTTGGTGGCCTGTCTTTGAGCATCATCAAAGTAGGCGGGGACAGTGATGACAGCACCATAAATATCATCATCAAAGGTTTCTTCGGCCCGTTGTCTCAAAGTCGCTAAAATTTCTGCACTGACTTGCACAGGCGTCTTAGGGCCCTCCAATGTATCAATACACACCATCCCAGGCGACTCAATCAAATCAAAGGGCAATTGATCAATGTGTTCAAGGTCTGAAAGCTCACGCCCCATCAAACGTTTGACAGAAGCAATGGTATTTTTGGGATCAAGGGCTTGACTGAGCAATGCCTCATGTCCAATCGATCTACGAGAGTTTGGTAAATACCTCACCACCGATGGCAATAAATAACGGCCTTGTTGATCGGGCAAACACTCAGGCACGCCGTTCCTGACACTTGCCACCAAAGAGTGCGTTGTGCCCAAATCAATTCCAATGGCAATGCGCCGTTGATGAGGGTCAGGCGCTTGCCCTGGTTCTGAAATTTGAAGTAAAGCCATGATCAATGAGATGCAAAAGGTGAGGGTACGCTGGGCACAGCCAAGAATGATACATCGCTTGACGCGACACGTGTAAAGGCTTGAGAAGCCATGCAAGAGAGGTTCACGCCGTTATGGATTCACCTCGCTCATTTGCGCCATACGCTTTTGAATGTCTTGTAAAAATCGATCCAAGAACATCCACGCACGGACCTCTTGAGCTGCCATTTGGGGCTGTGCGCTGCTGAGCCCATCAAGGCAGCGGGAACACTGCGACTGTCTTTGAGCGATCGCCCCTTGCACCAAGGACTCCAAACGTTCGAAATCTCCTACACTGTGTGCGTCCTCTAGGCTTTCCCTGAGCGTCATTTGCTCCATCAAAAACGCCTCCGGCATGGCGGTGTTGTTCTCCGCCTGGATGGGAGCGCCAAGGAGCTCGCACAGATAGGCGGCTCGAGAAAGTGGAGTTTTTAATCTCCTATAGGCCTCGTTGATCCGGCTAGACCATTGCATGGCCACTCTTTGCGCCGATGCCCCAGCCATGGAGAATTTATCAGGATGCACTTGTTTTTGCATCTCCTTCCATCGGCGGTCAAGGTCTTGCACATCAACAGAAAAAGCCTTGGGTAACCTGAACAGTGAGAAATCATCCTGAGTCAAAGGACTTGAGGTATCAAGAGGCATCTCGCTCATAACAACGTCACTTGGACCTTAGACTCTAAAGGATTCGCCACAGCCGCATCGGTCGCGCTCGTTGGGGTTGTTGAATTTAAAGCCCTCGTTCAAGCCTTCTTTGACAAAATCCAACTGAGTTCCATCTAAATAGGCCAAGCTTTTGGGATCAATCAGAACCTTCACACCCTGATCTTCAAAAACAATGTCCTCATCACTCAAATCGTCCACGTACTCCAACTTGTAAGCCAACCCAGAACAGCCGGTTGTCTTCACACCCAAACGAACACCTACGCCATGTCCTCTTTTGCTGATGTAGCGGCTTACATGCCGTGCTGCGGATTCAGTCAGTGTCACTGCCATAAAAATATCTCGATGAAGTTTTTTTGAAGGTTGGAGGAATCAAGCCACCGTGAGGTGTTTTTTCTTGTAATCGTCCACAGCCGCCTTGATGGCATCTTCAGCCAAGATGGAACAATGAATCTTCACGGGCGGCAAAGCCAATTCTTCAGCAATTTGGCTGTTCTTCAAGGACGCTGCCTCATCCAGCGTCTTACCTTTGACCCACTCGGTCACCAAAGATGAGGAAGCAATTGCGGACCCACATCCATAGGTCTTGAATCTTGCATCTTCAATCACGCCTGTTTGGGGGTTGACCTTGATTTGAAGCTTCATCACGTCACCACATGCGGGAGCCCCCACCATACCCGTTCCCACCGTATCGTCGCCTTTTTCAAACGAACCCACGTTTCTGGGATTTTCATAATGATCAATCACTTTTTCGCTGTATGCCATTTTTATTTCTCCAGTTGCTGAGGCCTCAATGAGCGGCCCATTTAATCGTACTTAAATCAATGCCATCTTTGTACATTTCCCAAAGAGGGCTCAATTCTCTTAATTTATTGACATTCAAACGAATCGTCTCAACAGCAAAGTCGATCTCCTCGATGGTCGAAAAACGACCCGAGGTGATCCTTAAGCTGCTGTGAGCCAACTCATCGCTTCTTCCTAAAGCGCGCAAGACGTAACTGGGCTCAAGCGAGGCCGACGTACAGGCAGAGCCGGAAGAAACAGCCAAACCTTTGATACCCATGATCAAAGATTCACCCTCAACAAAGTTAAAGCTGATGTTGAGATTGTGGGGTACACGCTTTTGAAGGTGTCCGTTGACAAAAACTTGTTCAAGATCTGTCAAGCCTGCAAGCAACCTTTGTTGAAACTCAAAGGCTTTTTTGTTGTCTTGCGCCATCTCCAACTTTGCCAAACGAAAAGCCTCTCCCATTCCAACGATTTGGTGTGTAGGCAAAGTCCCACTTCTCATGCCCCGCTCATGGCCGCCGCCATGAATTTGCGCCTCTAAACGAATCCTGGGCTTTCTTCTGACGTAAAGCGCACCAATGCCCTTGGGGCCATAGGTTTTGTGAGAGGCCAAACTCATCAAGTCAATGGGTAAAACGTTCAAATCGATGTCCACTTTTCCCGTGGCTTGGGCCGCATCCACATGAAAGATCACGCCCTTTTCACGGCAAATGGATCCAAGCGCAGACATGTCTTGAATGACCCCGATTTCATTGTTCACAAGCATGACGCTTGCCAAAATGGTGTCGGGACGAATGGCATCTTTGAAAACATCAAGATCCAGCATGCCATCGGCTTGGACATCCAAATAAGTCACTTCAAAGCCATGCCGCTCTAGTTCTCGCATGGTGTCTAAAACCGCCTTGTGTTCAGTTTTGACCGTGATCAGATGCTTGCCCTTGGAGGCATAGAAGTTGGCCGCACCCTTGAGTGCCAAATTGTTGGACTCTGTGGCACCTGAGGTCCAAACAATTTCCCTCGGATCAGCACCGATGAGATGGGCAACATCTTTGCGAGCGTTTTCAACCGCCTCTTCAGCCTCCCAACCCCAAGCGTGGCTTCTTGATGCCGGGTTGCCAAAGTGCTCTCGCAGCCAAGGAATCATTGCGTCTACAACTCTTGGGTCCACTGGATTGGTGGAGCTGTAGTCCATGTAAATGGGGAAATGAGGTGTCATGAACAAATACCGATCAAAATTTATAACGTTGACGTGTCAATTTTTTGCAAACACATTGCCTAAAGCAAAGACAGAATTGGGTGCATTGACGCGAATGGGCTTTAGAACAGGAGCGGCAGAAATTGCACGCTTCATGTTGGGTTTGTTTTCAATTTGAACACCCTTGGCCAATTGATCTTCGACCAATTTGTGCAGCGTCACAGAATCCAAAAACTCAACCATTCGCTGATTCAAGGAGGACCACAACTCATGGGTCATGCAACGACCCGCCTCACCTAGGCAGTTCTCCTTACCCCCACAGTGGGTCGCATCGATGGGTTCATCGACAGACACGATGATGTCGGCCACAGTGATGTCTTGGGGCTTCTTACCCAAGGTGTAACCGCCACCCGGTCCGCGCGTGGACTCGACAAGATCGTGGCGCCTTAACTTGCCAAAAAGTTGTTCGAGGTAAGACAAGGAAATCTGTTGTCTTTGACTGATTGCAGCCAAGGTGACGGGACCTGTGTTCTGTCTCAAAGCCAAATCAATCATGGCGGTGACCGCAAATCGACCTTTGGTGGTTAATCTCATAAACATGCTCCTTTTTAGGATCAGGGTCCAATTAAGAGAACAATTCTCTTTCTCGACTAGAAAAGTCAAGTTTAACATAAGACCCATCAAATTGCTCGGGTACTCTTGCGCACACCCTTTTCCCTGAAAGGTTTAATGAAAAAAATTTCAAATAATTACAGGCTTTGAAAGGCTCATAATGTAAGTAAGTACAAACTTATAGGATTCACGCCTTTCTCAACAAAGACACCACATTGTCGTGACCGGGTCCACCAAAGGCCTGCTCTCGCAGCAATGCGAGTTGGTCCCTGACTTGAGCTGCACGCTCGAAGTCCAAGTTCTTGGCGTGCTCCATCATCAATTTCTCAAGGCGTTTGATTTCCCTTGAAATATCTTTCTCACTCATGTCCTCCATCTTGATGCGCTGCATTTCAAGTCGCTCAAGCTCTTTGCCAGCCTTCTCGCTGTAAACACCATCAATCAAATCGCGCACACGTTTGACGATCGACTTGGGGGTGATGCCATGCAAGGTGTTGTGCTCAATTTGCTTGGATCTTCTTCTTTGCGTCTCGCTGATGGCTTTTTCCATGGATTTGGTGATCACGTCGGCATACAAAATGGCACATCCATTTTGATTCCTCGCAGCTCTGCCAATTGTTTGGATCAAGCTGCGCTCTGACCTTAAGAAGCCTTCTTTGTCCGCATCCAAAATAGCCACCAAAGAAACCTCTGGCAAGTCAATGCCCTCTCTGAGTAAATTGATTCCAACCAACACATCAAAAGCTCCCAGGCGCAAATCGCGCAAAATCTCTACACGCTCCACCGTATCGATATCGCTGTGCAAATAGCGAACTTTCACGCCGTTGTCACTCAAATAGTCGGTGAGTTGTTCGGCCATGCGCTTGGTCAAGGTGGTGATCAAAACCCGCTCTTGCTTCTCCACTCTCACCCTGATCTCTTGCAGCACATCATCGACTTGATGGGTCGCGGGCCTGACCTCTACATTGGGATCAACCAGCCCCGTGGGCCGAACAAGTTGCTCCACCACTTGACCGGCATGTGTTTTTTCATAGTCAGCAGGTGTCGCTGAAACAAACACCACTTGTCGCATCCTTTTCTCAAACTCTTCCAACTTCAAGGGGCGATTGTCCAAGGCACTGGGCAAGCGAAAGCCATACTCCACCAGGGTTGTTTTCCTGGCCCTGTCTCCGTTGTACATCCCTCCGAACTGCCCCATCAAGACGTGACTTTCGTCCAAAAACATCAATGCATTTTTGGGCAAATAATCGGTAAGGGTACTGGGAGGTTGGCCTGGCTCAGCCCCTGAGAGGTGGCGCGTGTAGTTTTCAATGCCCTTGCAGTGTCCAACTTCACTGAGCATCTCTAGATCAAAACGCGTGCGTTGCTCTAGGCGTTGCGCTTCAACCAGTTTGCCATCACCTAAAAACTGCTTGACCCGCTCATTCAATTCGACCTTGATGGTTTCGACCGCCGCCAACACCCGGTCCCTAGGCGTGACATAGTGACTAGAAGGATAAATGGTGAATCGAGGGATCTTCTGTTTTACACGACCCGTCAAAGGATCAAAGAGTTGCAAACTCTCAAGTTCATCGTCAAACAACTCCAAACGCACGGCCAACTCACTGTGCTCGGCAGGAAAGACATCCACCGTGTCGCCCCTGACTCTAAAGCAACCCCTAGAAAAATCTTGATCGTTTCTGGCGTATTGCATCCGAACCAACTGAGCAATGACATCGCGCTGGGAGACCTTGTCACCGCTCCTGAGGGTCATGACCATGCGGTGGTAGCTCTCTGGCTCCCCGATACCATAAATGGCGGAAACGGTTGCAACCACAATCACATCTTGTCGCTCCAAAATACTTTTGGTGCAAGACAATCTCATTTGCTCAATGTGCTCATTGATGGCACTGTCTTTTTCTATGAACAAGTCGCGCTGAGGCACATAGGCCTCAGGCTGGTAGTAGTCGTAATAGCTGACAAAGTATTCGACCGCATTCTTTGGAAAGAACTCTCTGAACTCACTGTACAACTGCGCTGCCAATGTTTTATTGGGCGCAAAAATGATGGCTGGGCGACCCATCTGTGCAATCACATTGGCCATGGTAAAAGTTTTACCCGAGCCGGTGACGCCAAGCAAGGTCTGGAAAGACTCCCCATCCCTCAAGCCTTCGACCAATTTTTCAATGGCCTGCGGTTGGTCTCCAGCTGGTGCATAAGGCTGATACAACTCAAAGGGTGAGTTCGGATACGTTTTAAATTCACCCTCGACTTGGTGCTCACTGCTTTCAACAACTCTGGTCATATAAACTTTCAAACTTCGCGAATTGAACACACCCAAGCACATTTAAGCCCAACGTTTGGGCCTTTGATCCCATGAAAAAACAATAAAAATTCCCTGCGCCAAAGGAAATCTTTCAGTCCCATGATTAAAATATCAGGCGAACCCTATAGCCTACATGAAATTTGGGCTTTCTTCATCCATTTGTAGCGATCGACCTCACTTAAGGACACAAGATGTCAATGTTTACCTCTGTCTCCATGGCCCCCAGAGACCCTATTTTGGGCTTGAATGAAGAATTTGCATCCAGTCAACACCCCAACAAGGTCAACCTTGGCGTTGGCGTTTATTTTGATGACAATGGAAAACTTCCCCTCTTGCAATGTGTTCAAGAAGCTGAGAAGAAACTCATGTCCACCCCCTCTGCCAGAGGATACCTGCCCATCGACGGCATTGTGGCTTATGACAATGCCGTCAAGTCCTTGGTCTTTGGCGCCAATTCCCAAGCCGTTCAAAGTGCCCGAGTGGCAACGGTTCAAGGCCTTGGTGGTACGGGAGGCTTAAAAATTGGCGCAGATTTTCTTAAAAAATTGCTCCCCCATGCGAAAGTCTTGATCAGCGACCCCAGCTGGGAAAATCATCGCGCTTTGTTCACACAGGCCGGCTTTGAGGTTGACACCTATGGGTACTACGATGCCCACCAAAGAGGCATCGACTTTGGAGCCATGATCCATAGCCTCGAGCAAGCTGCGCCCGCCACCATCGTCGTTTTGCATGCCTGCTGTCACAACCCAACGGGGTACGACATCACCTCAGAGCAATGGGGGAAAGTCATTGACACCATCAAACGCAAAAACCTCACTGCTTTTCTGGACATGGCCTACCAAGGTTTCGGTCAAGGCATTGAAGAGGACGGTGCCATTGTCGGGCGCTTTGTTCAAGCGGGACTCAATTTCTTGGTCTCCACATCCTTTTCCAAGAGCTTTAGTTTGTACGGCGAGCGCGTAGGCGCACTGTCTGTTTTGTGTGAAGACGCCCAAGAAGCTCAACGTGTGCTCTCACAACTCAAGATCATGATTCGCACCAACTACTCCAACCCACCTATTCACGGCGGTGCGGTCGTAGCTGAGGTGCTCAACACACCTGCATTGAGGCAAATTTGGGAAAAAGAACTGGCAGAGATGCGCGTTCGCATCAAGTCAATGCGCCAAAAGCTGGTGGATGGGCTCAAAGCGGCCGGTGTCAAGACGGACATGAGCTTTATCACCGAACAAGTGGGCATGTTCAGTTATTCCGGTTTGAGCAAAGAGCAAATGGTTCGATTGCGCAATGAATTTGGTGTGTTTGGCACCGACTCCGGCCGCATGTGTGTGGCTGCCTTGAACAGCAAAAACATCGACCACGTTTGTAAAAGCATTGCAAACGTGCTCTCTTGAAACCTGGGCTGCGCCTAGGGAGCTGGGGCATCCCATAGGCATGATCTCATCGAAATCGATGCGTACTGGTATTGGTCATTGAAAAAACTCAATCGATCCTCGACTTGACTTGCTGCCAGGGCGTACAAGACGGGCAGGTAATGGTCGGGGTTTGGATGCGCCAATTTGAACAACTTCAAGGTTTCACTGCTCACACCTTTCATGCACAAGGCATCGCTGTCTCTTTGAACCATGCTTTGCGCCACCCAGTCATCAAATTGTCCAGCCCAGTCGTAAGCCTGGCTATCGGGCGCTGATCGCTGCATGGCAGACAAGTTATGCACCGTGTTGCCACTGGCGAGAACCAACACGCCCTCGTCCCTCAGCGCATTCAATTGAGCACCCAAAGCGACGTGCTGCTCAAGCGTGGCCAAGACGTCCAAGCTCAACTGAACCACAGGAACATCTCCCAAGGGAAACATGGGCTTTAAAACTGACCATGTGCCGTGGTCCAAGCCCCAGTTGTGCTCATCCAACTCCAAAGGTAGGGGCTTGCTGGCTTGCTTGAAACGTTTGGCCAAGGCCTTGGCCGCCAACGGGTCTCCATCGACGGGATACTGCTGATCAAACAACTCTTGTGGAAACCCCCCAAAATCGTGAATGGTTTTGGGTCTTGACATGGCTGTCACTGAAGTGCCATGTGTGCACCAGTGTGCGGAAATGCACAAAATCAATTGAGGCTTGGCCCATCGCTTGTGCTCCCCAAAATAGGCCCCAATGCGCTGCCACTCGGTTTTGAAGGGGGTCTCCATGATGACATTCATGGGACTGCCGTGGCCTACAAACATGACAGGTTGTCTGTTCGAAGGAGCTTTCACATTGTCAGGGAAGGGGTAAGTGTGGCTAATTGTCACGATAAATCTCTTTTCCAATGTGAATTAAAGGTTATTCATGCATATTGGAGTCTAGCCCCCAATTTTCAAGGGCGGCAACTGTTATATTCTCCTTAATAAAAAATTAGGGGTTAACGCGCATGTTGTACCAAGTTTATGAAACTCAACGCTCATTGTTTGAGCCGTTTGCAGAGTTTGCTCACGCGGCAGCAAAGCTTTACAACAACCCGATCTCACCGTTTTCGCAATCGGGCATGGCCCAAAGAATATCGGCCACCTACGATCTCATTTATCGTTTGGGCAAAGATTACGAAAAGCCTACATTTGGCATTCAAAGTGTGAAAGTCCAAGGCGCGGACGTTGCCATCCAAGAACAAGTTGAAATCAACAAACCCTTTTGTGATCTCATTCGATTCAAGCGCTATACCAGCGAGATTGAGGCCCTTAAGCACCTCAAGCAACAACCCGTGGTCTTGGTCGTTGCACCTCTGTCTGGCCACTATGCCACTTTGCTCAGAGACACGGTCAAAAATTTATTGTCTGACCACAAGGTCTACATCACGGACTGGAAAAATGCTCGCTTGGTTCCTCTGTCCGAGGGCGAGTTCCATCTGGACGACTATGTGAACTACGTCCAAGAGTTCATCCAACACCTGCAAAAGCAGTATGGCAATTGTCACGTCATCAGTGTGTGCCAACCCACAGTTCCTGTCTTGGCTGCGGTCTCCTTGATGGCCACGAGGGGCGAACTCACACCTTACTCCATGACCATGATGGGTGGGCCCATCGATGCCTCTCGCTCGCCCACTGCGGTCAACAACTTGGCCATGAACAAGAGCTTCAGTTGGTTTGAAAACAATGTGATCTTCCGAGTGCCCTTGAATTTCCCAGGAGCTGGTCGACGTGTCTACCCGGGCTTTTTGCAACATGCTGGATTTGTGGCCATGAATCCTGAGCGTCACTTGAAAAGCCACTACGACTTCTTCAAAGATTTGATCAAAGGCGACAACTCCAGCGCCGACAACCACCGCACGTTTTACAACGAATACAATGCGGTTCTTGATATGGATGCGGCTTATTATTTAGAAACCATCCAAGTTGTTTTCCAAGACATGCGTTTGGTCAAAGGGACATGGGACGTCAAGTCCACAGATGGACAAGTGGAGCGAGTGCGTCCACAAGACATCAAAAACACAGCCCTCTTGACCATTGAAGGCGAGCTCGATGACATCTCTGGATCTGGACAAACACAAGCGGCACAGGGCTTGTGCACTGGCATTTTGCCTTCACAATACAGGCACTTGGAAGTCCCTGGCGCAGGGCATTATGGAATCTTCAGCGGGCGTCGTTGGAGAGAGGTCGTTTACCCCACGGTCAAAGATTTCATCCTTGCTCATCAACCTTCTTTGTCTGAGAGCATGAAAGCCAAGCAACCCAAAACGTCAAGCTTGAAAAATACATCAAAAAAAGCAAGCCCCCGCGCTTTGCCCATCAAAGCCAAAGCCACGGCAAAACGAATCAGCAAAAAAGCCCCGACGGCTTGAACCGCACCACGGTCGATCACCAGAAATGGTTGAACCTTTGGCTTTGAATTCAATGATTTCAACAGACCCAAAAACGCTCGCTCAAGGCATCTTGAAGCTATTGCCTCAAACGCAGTGCCAAAGATGTGGCTTTGAGGACTGTGAGTCCTACGCCAACAGCATCGCCTTTGACAAGACCCCGATCAATCAATGTCCCCCAGGCGGGCAAGAGGGCATCGAACGCTTGGCCCAGTTCACCCAACTCGCGCCCCAGTCGCTCAACCCAGAATTTGGCACAGAGGGCAGTCGCAAAATGGCCTTCATCGATGAGCAGTGGTGCATTGGTTGCACGCTGTGCTTAGATGCATGCCCAACCGATGCGATCATTGGAACACACAAAAGCATGCACACCGTCATAGAGTCCTTTTGCACAGGTTGTGAATTGTGTGTGCCGGTCTGCCCCATCGATTGCATCGAACTTGAAGAGGCCACACCCCAGCAAACTGGTTGGTCGGCATGGTCAATGGATCAAGCCTCACAGGCTCAATCGCGCTACGAAAAGCACAAAGCACGACAAGACAACAAAGCCCTTAAAGGCCCTAAAACCCATACCCAAGCCAAACGCCTGCATGCACTCCACGAGCAAGCACCAGGCCAAAATGCTCTAACGTCTCAACCCGGCACACCTCTTAGCGAAACCCTCGGCCCAATTGACAAAGCAGCCTTGCTTCAAAAAGCACTCAACCGCGTTCAAGCGCGAAAAAGTTGAAAATTTTTAGCGCAAACACCTACCGCTCAAACCATTTGTAATACCCAAACAAAATGGATTTCAAACGAACCAAGTTGCTTGCATCGTTGGGGTAAATGTAGCTCAACACATAATGATCGGGCCTGAGGATCACCCCACAGGCCTTGGCACTGTCCAGCACCTTTTGAAGATGCCCGTCCTTGTCTCTGTAGCATTGGCTTTGCTCATGGGGTCTTAAAAAGTCTTCGTCTTTCCTCAGAACTTTGATGACCTTCAAATCCAAGCCAGCAGGCCAATCCATGTCCTTGGCATCCCACCAAACCAGTGCAGCAAATCGCGATCCAAGGACGCTGTCCATTTTTACAAGTTTTGAATCGACCGCCTCCAACTCAGGCTGGATCATCAACTGACCACTGGGGATCAACGCCTGTCCCTGGGCCTGCAAATCAAAAAACCCCTCAAAAAACCGTGGCTTGGGTTTGAATTTCAAGTTTAAAAAATAGTCCTTGACACCGGGTAGCCAACAAGCGACCTTCAGCAAAGTCTGGACGACGACGGCTGCAACAAGAGAGCGCGGCTGCATGACCACCCCAATCTTCAAAGCCATGCGAATGAGTGCCCAGGCATGGGGCTTTCTTTCAAGCTCATAAGTACCGAGCAAGGCAGGATGGGCATGTCCATTGACAACATCCGACAACTTCCAGGCCAAATTGGTCGCATCCCTCACCCCAGAATTCATGCCCTGACCGGCAAAGGGTGGCGTTAAATGCGCCGCATCACCAGCCAAAAACACCCGCCCCTTGTGCCACTCTTTGGCCACGCGTGCGTGAAAGGTATAAACCACTTTGCGCATCAAGGTGAGTTTGGCATCGGCCTCATTTCTCGCCTTGATCCAAGCGCGGTAGATCTCCTCCCTGAGCACGGCTTCACTGTCTTCATGGTCAAAGAGCATGAACTCGTAGCGCACGGTCGCTTGCGGCCCAGGCAAACGAATTGCAGGCCTCTTGGGGTCACAGTACGTGCGAGTGTGCCTGAAGGGATCTTCTCGGCCAATCAAGTCGGCAATGAGCCACCTTTGCGCATGGGTTTGACCATCAAACGTGGTGCCCATTTGCTCACGAACCGTGCTTCGTGCGCCGTCTGCACCCACCAACCAATTGCAACGCAATTGGTCGATTTGTTGATCTCGCTCATAGTTCACCGTCAAGGCGTGCTCAAGCGGGGCGGAGGCATCAAGGCCAGAGGAAGAGTCCTCGACATAGGTCAAAATGCGAGCGGACATCAACACGTCTACATGGGGATAAACTTTCAGCCCTTCGAACAGGGTTTGAACCAACTGTTGCTGACGAAATGCGTTTCTTTTGGGATGACCATAGTCTTGTAGGCTTGGTTCAACTTTGGCAAAGAGGGTCTGAAGCCAAGAATAATAATGCACACCATAGGCGTGTGTGATGAGAGGTGCCATGCGCTCGAGTTGGAGTGCATCGGCCAATGAACGCAAGCTTTCATCATCAATGCTGACCGCCCTGGCCTCGTCCACGACCTCAGGCAATTGATCCATCAAACACACCCTGACACCTTGCTTGGCAAGCAAGTGGGTGAGCAACAAACCCGTAGGCCCAGCACCAACCACCAATACATCAGCAAATCTGCTAGCGGTCTTGTGTGTTGGTTGTGAAAGATCGGAGGTCATGAATTTGAATGAAAGGCCTGTGACTTACAAAGCTACTGTACCACTTGCATCCAATACCCGAGAAAAAGCCAAAATGACTTCCTCAGGCGCTTGCACCAACTCAATGAGCACGCCCTCGCCACTCATGGGAAACTCCTCATTGCCTTTGGGGTGGATGAAACAAACATCAAAGCCAGCAGCCCCTTGTCGAATACCGCCAGGGGCAAACCTCATCCCGTGCTCGGTCAGCCACTTGACACACAAAGGCAAATCATCCACCCATAGACCGATGTGGTTCAAGGGGGGAAGATGCACCTGGGGCTTCTTGTCTGGATCCAAGGGTTGCATCAAATCAAGCTCGACTTGGGTCGCCCCAACACCGAGTTGACAGATGTCCTCAGCCACATTTTCACTGGAGCTTTCAAAGTGCCCCTTCAATGGTAGGCCCAACAAATCAACCCAAAGCGTCTTGAGCCGCTCTTTGTTCAAAGCACCCAACGCAATTTGTTGAAGACCCAAAACCCTAAAAGGGCGCGCTTGTGGTTCATTGATCATGCAAACTCCAAAATACATTGATCCACACTCAACGACTCTCCTACATGCGCATTGACCGACTTGACCACACCATCGCTAGCAGCCAATAAAACGTTCTCCATTTTCATCGCCTCAATGACCGCCAGTTTTTCACCGGCCAAGACCTTTTGTCCCGTTGTGACATAAACTTGTGTAAGTAAGCCCGGCATGGGCGAGATCAAAAACTTTGACAAGTCAGGCGGGGCTTTGAGGGGCATCAAACGGTAAAGTTCCGCCGCTTTGTCTGACAACACCAAGCACTCTATCCTTGCTCCTCCATGCGAAATTTGCAGGGCCAAAGGATTGCGAGGAAGATGGCGATCGATTTGCGCCACAAAAGGCACGCCATTGAGCACGCCATGGATCACGATATCGTTCAAGTTGGAATCGCTTTGAATGACATATTGTTTTCCATTGACTTCGATCCCGGACTTCGAAGGCTGATCCAGCACATCCATGTATTTGACAGGGTGATAAAGAGGCTCCTGAGCTTGCTTCAGCTCGACCACCACCATCTCGCTGTCGAGTTGAATGTCATAGCCAGAGAGCTGGCCACTCATGCCCTTTGCTCGCGCTCGTGTTTTTCTTTGAACGAAGGCGGCCAAGGCAAGCAAAAAATCCGCATCCCGGTGCTCGACCATCTCAGATTTAAAGCCACTTGGGAAATGCTCGGCAATGAAGCCCGTGTTGAAGTCACCTGAGACAAATTTCGGGTGCGCCAAAAGTGCGGCTTGAAAAGGGATGTTGGTGTGAATACCTCGAACGACAAATGCGTTGAGCGCTTCGCGCATTTTCTCAATCGCTTGCAAGCGATCGGGGGCATGCACGATCAGTTTTGCAATCATCGAGTCATAGTGGACCGAGATTTCACCACCTTCGATCACGCCCGTATCGACTCGAACGCCAAAGCGTTCGTTGGGATGCGCTGCGCGCATGGAGGTCACGGGAGGCTTGAACCGGACCAACCTACCAGTAGAGGGTAGAAATTGTCTGAAAGGGTCTTCCGCATTGATGCGGCACTCCAAGGCCCAGCCCTCTTTTTTGACCTGCGCTTGCTCAAGGGTCAAATGTTCGCCAGCAGCGATTTTAATCATCCACTCAACCAAATCAATGCCCGTGATGGCCTCGGTGACAGGGTGTTCGACTTGAAGCCTTGTGTTCATTTCAAGGAAGTAAAAGCTCTGATCTCGACCCACCACAAACTCAACTGTACCGGCACTTTGGTATTGCACGGCTTTGGCAAGAGCAACGGCTTGCTCACCCATTGCCACACGAGTTTGCTCAGTGATGAAACTTGAGGGCGCCTCTTCAATCACCTTTTGATGCCGTCTTTGAATCGAACACTCTCGCTCGTTCAAGTAAATCAAATGTCCATGCGAGTCCCCCAAGACTTGAATTTCAATGTGCCTGGGGTCTTCAATGAATTTTTCAATAAAAATTCGATCGTCTCCAAAACTGTTACGCGCCTCGTTTTGACATGCAGTGAAACCTTCAAGGGCCTCTTGATCCGTGTACGCCACGCGCAGCCCCTTGCCGCCTCCACCAGCGGAGGCTTTGATCATGACCGGGTAGCCGATTTTCTTGGCAATACCCAGAGCCTCTTGAGCACTGGGTATGGCATGATTGTGCCCAGGGATGGTGTTGACATTGGCTTTTTGGGCCAGATTTTTAGATGCAATCTTGTCACCCATCGCACGAATGGCCAGGTACTTGGGACCGATAAAAACCAAGCCCTCTTCTTCAACTCTTTTAGCAAAGGCCTCGTTTTCACTTAAAAAACCATAGCCAGGATGGATGGCTTGTGCGCCACTTTTCCTAGCCACCTCAATGATTTTGTCAATCACCAAGTAAGAAGACTTTGAGGCGGGCGGCCCCAAGAGGTAGGCCTCATCGGCCAACTCCACGTGCCTAGAATGGGTGTCAGCTTCTGAATAAACGGCAACAGTTTGTAGGCCCATTCTTTTGGCCGTCGCAATGACTCTACAAGCAATTTCACCTCGATTGGCAATCAATATTTTTGTAAACATGTCCTTGAGGTCCTAATGTTCTTCTGCATTAAATATGATGAACGCCATGTCTTCACAATGGAATATTGCCGTGTTTGCGCCAAGGGTTCTCAATTTTTTTATCCTTGAGCATGACCAATGAACGACAAATTCGCTTTCGGGTTTCCTGGGGTTGAATGACGTCATCGATAAAACCCCTAGCACCTGCCACAAAGGGGTTGGCAAACCGGGCTCGGTACTCTTGTTCTTTGGACGCCAATTTCTCAGGGTCATTTTTATCTTCCCTGAAAATAATCTCTACTGCCCCCTTGGCTCCCATGACAGCAATCTCTGCATTGGGCCAGGCAAAGTTGACATCCCCTCTGAGGTGCTTGGAGGACATCACATCGTAAGCGCCGCCATAGGCCTTCCTGGTGATCAAGGTCACCTTGGGCGACGTGCACTCAGCATAGGCGTAGAGCAACTTTGCGCCATGCTTGATGATGCCACCAAACTCTTGGCTGGTGCCTGGCATGAAGCCTGGCACATCCACCAAGGTGATCACGGGTATGCTGAATGCATCACAAAAGCGCACAAATCTTGCCGCCTTGATCGAACTTTTGATATCCAAACATCCCGCCAACACCATGGGCTGGTTAGCAACCACCCCTACGCTTTGACCGTCCATTCGAGCAAAACCAATCAATATGTTTTTTGCATACTCGGGTTGTAATTCAAAGAAATCTCCATCGTCCACAATTTTTGAAATCAGCTCATGCATGTCGTAGGGCTGGTTGGGGTTGGAGGGCACGAGTGTGTCCAAGCTCGGCTCCAGGCGATCCCTAGGATCCGAGGACTCCCTTGATGGGGCTTTTTCTTTGTTGTTCAAGGGCAGGTAGTTGTACATGCGGCGCATCATCAAAAGCGCTTCCACATCGTTTTCAAACGCACGATCGGCTACACCACTTTGGGTGGTGTGCGTTAAAGCACCTCCTAAGCCCTCTGCACTGACCTCTTCATGCGTGACGGTTTTGACCACCTCGGGGCCCGTGACAAACATATAAGAGCTGTCTTTGACCATGAAAATAAAATCCGTCATGGCTGGCGAGTAAACTGCACCACCAGCACAAGGGCCCATGATCAAACTGATTTGGGGTATGACGCCAGACGCCATGACGTTTCTTTGAAAAACCTCTGCGTATCCACCTAGAGAAGCTACGCCCTCTTGGATTCGAGCTCCGCCTGAGTCGTTCAAGCCGATGACGGGTGCACCAACTTTCATGGCTTGGTCCATGATCTTGCAAATTTTTTCTGCATGCGACTCAGACAAGGCACCACCAAACACGGTAAAGTCTTGACTGAACACAAAAACCAATCGTCCATTGATCATGCCATAGCCCGTCACCACGCCATCGCCTGGAATTTTTTGAGCTTCCATACCAAAATCTGTGCAGCGGTGCTCCACAAACATGTCCCACTCTTCAAACGTATCAGGATCGAGCAACACCTCTATGCGCTCTCTGGCTGTGAGTTTGCCCTTTGCGTGTTGGGCATCTATTCTTCGTTGACCACCACCCAAGCGGGCGGCTGTGCGTTTTTGCTCAAGCTGTAAATGGATATCCGTCATATTGAACCGTTCGAAAATAAATCAACCAAAGAGGTCTCAAGACTCCAATGTACACGGGATTCCACACAAAATACATCCCGCCCTATCGACCTGGAAACTGAATAGAGATTTGAATTTCATCCAAAATATCGTTGATCAAGTCAAGGCGAAGTCTGGGGTTGGTTTGACCCAAAAGCAGCTCCTTTTGCCCAGCATTCAAGGGCAGCATCTCACACCACCGGTTGGCCACCCATCCACAGTCATCGAGTCGATAGGGTTGAGAAAAAGGCATTTCACTGGTTTTGATGCTGTGCTGCTGAAGGGACAAAATCACTTTACCCAATTTGTTGGCCGTCTCCTGCAACTCCAGTGGAATGAGACTCTCTGGATCGGGAGGCAAAAGGGACACCTCTGCCATCCAAAGTCCATTGCTTTGCAGCTCTTTGGACAAGATCGTAAACCGCTCAACCCCCTTACAAAGCAAGAGATACAAATTAGGTTGGACCTCTTCAAACCTGAGGATGTGCGCAAGCACCCCGATGTGTGAGAACTCAACAGTTTGTCCCGGTACTCGCGTCTCAGAGCCCTCTTGAATCGTCACCACACCAAAAGGTTGGGTTTCTTGAAAAGCTTTTTTGGTCATCTGCAAATAATGCATCTCAAAAATTTTAAGATGCAACAAACCGTCCGGAAAAAGCGTTGAGCTCAGTGGAAAGATGGGAATTTTCATACTGCTAAATTCTCTTGAAATTGATCAACAACATAGACCCCAACTCTTAAATCCTGTGGAGTTTGAGCAACTCTCTGGCTGCACTCGAAGGCTCCAACAGACCTTGTCCGACTTGAGCCAGCAAGGCGGGCAAGGCCGCTTGCACCCTGGGGTGCTCCATGAAAGCAGTTTTAAGCCCAGACTGCACGCGCTCCCAAAGCCAAGAGACCGCCTGTTGGGCTCTTTTGTGCTCAAAGGCTTTTGACTGCAGTTGCACCTTTTGGTATTGCATCAAGCGATCCAACAACACGTCAATCCCCTGGTTTTGAAGCGCAGAAATTTGTAACACCCTCAACGTGGGATCGATTTGTAGGTCGTGCGCTTTGCTCACACCAAGGTAGTGCTCCTTGGGATCCAAGTTGTCTGCGGCCATAGGCATTGAAGCATGTGCATTTTGAGCGTGATGCTCGCCTTGGTACGGACTGACCATGCGCATGGCACTGGACATCATCGATTGCGCTCGCATGGCAGCATCCGGATCCAAATCCGCTTTGTTGATCACCACGAAATCTGCAAACTCCATGACCCCTTTTTTCATGGCCTGCAAATCATCCCCTGCATTGGGCAGATGCAACAGCACAAAGAAGTCGGTCATGTTGGCCACGGCCACCTCACTTTGACCCACACCCACCGTCTCAACAATGACCACATCAAAGCCTGCATGCTCACAGATGAGCATGCATTCACGCGTTTTTTCGCACACACCGCCTAAATTGCCCCCGTTTGGACTGGGTCGAATGAATGCACGCTCATTGACCGATAAACTCTGCATCCTCGTCTTGTCTCCCAAGATAGACCCACCGGACAAAGACGAAGAGGGGTCGACTGCCAAAACAGCCACCCGATGCCCCCGTTTGATCAATTCAAGTCCCAACGCTTCGATGAAGGTGCTTTTGCCCACACCAGGTACGCCCGTGATACCTAGCCTCAGGGAGTTCTTGGGTTGGGGTTGTTGCTGCAAAAGATGCAGCAACTCATCGGCCTCAAGACGATGAGCAGGTTTGGTGGACTCCAACAAAGTGATGGCTTTGGCCACCGAAAGTCTCTTGGTGGCGGCCACCTCACTGCACAAGCCTTGAACTAAAGCAATCGGCGTCAAGCGAGGGCTTTCTTGATTTGCTCCAAGACATCCTTGGCACTGGCTGGAATGGGTGTGCCGGGCCCGTAAATGCCCTTGACCCCGGCATTGAACAAAAATTCATAATCTTGTTTGGGGATCACGCCACCGACAAAGACAATGATGCCCTGTGCGCCTTGTTGGCTCAACTGCTCAATGATCTCAGGCACCAAGGTTTTGTGCCCCGCAGCCAACGTAGAGACACCGATCGCGTGCACATCGTTCTCAATAGCTTGCCTGACACACTCTTCAGGGGTTTGAAACAAGGGTCCAATGTCCACATCAAACCCCAGGTCGGCATAAGCACTTGCGACCACTTTTGAGCCACGGTCATGGCCGTCTTGCCCTAGTTTGGCAATCAACACCCTGGGTCGTCGACCCTCTTGAACTGCAAAGGCATTGATTTCGCTTTTGAGTTGCTCCCACCCTTGGGCACTGTCATAAGCCTGCGCATAAACGCCACTGACCTTGTGCGTATCGGCTCTGTGCCGGCCAAAGACCTCTTCAAGCGCCATCGATATCTCCCCAACTGTGGCACGTGCACGCACGGCTTGTACACTTAACTCCAACAAATTGCCTTCTCCCGAATGGGCCGCCTGGGTCAATGCGTGGAGTTTCTCTGTGACGCTATGGGCATCTCTTGAAGCTTTGATCTGTTTTAATCGCTCGATTTGCTCCAAGCGAACTCTGACATTGTCAACGTCCAAGATATCAATGCTTGCCTCTTCTTGCAATCGGTATTTGTTGACGCCCACAATAACATCTTGAGCTGAGTCAATTCGAGCCTGTTTCTGTGCAGCAGCGGACTCAATGCGCAGTTTAGCCCAACCCGAATCGACGCACTTGGTCATACCGCCTTGGCTTTGAACATCTTGAATGATCTCCCAAGCTTTATCGACCATGTCTTGGGTGAGTTTTTCCATCATGTAACTCCCCGCCCAAGGATCTACGACTGAGGTGATGTGGGTTTCCTCTTGAATAATGAGCTGAGTGTTTCTTGCAATGCGTGAACTGAATTCGGTGGGCAGGGCAATGGCCTCATCAAAGCTGTTGGTGTGCAAAGATTGCGTGCCACCAAAGACAGCCGCCATGGCCTCAATGGTGGTTCGAACGATGTTGTTGAACGGGTCTTGCTCGGTCAAAGACCAACCTGAAGTTTGTGAGTGGGTCCTGAGCATCAAGCTTTTGGGCGACTGGGCACCAAAATCCTTCATGATTCGACACCACAAAAGACGAGCCGCACGCATTTTGGCAATTTCTAAGTAAAAGTTCATGCCAACGGCCCAAAAGAAAGACAATCGACCGGCAAAATCATCGATGTTCAAACCCTTGCCCAACGCAAGTTTTACGTACTCCATGCCATCGGCCAAGGTGAAGGCCAGCTCAAGGGCTTGATTGGCTCCAGCCTCTTGCATGTGGTAGCCAGAGATCGATATGGAATTGAATTTGGGCATCTTTTGCGCTGTATAGGCAATGATGTCACCGATGATGCGCATCGAAGGCTCTGGCGGGTAGATATAGGTGTTGCGCACCATGAACTCTTTCAAAATATCGTTTTGAATGGTTCCAGACAACTTCTCTTGAGGTACGCCACTTTCTTCGGCTGCCACAATATACCCCGCCAAGACAGGAAGCACGGCGCCATTCATCGTCATGGAAACCGACACCTTGTCCAAAGGAATTTGATCAAACAAGATTTTCATGTCCTCGACGGAATCAATAGCAACGCCTGCTTTACCAACGTCGCCCGTCACCCTGGGGTGATCTGAGTCATACCCACGGTGAGTGGCCAAGTCAAAAGCCACGGAGACCCCTTGGCCGCCAGCAGCCAAGGATTTTCTATAAAAGGCATTGGACTCTTGGGCAGTAGAAAAACCCGCATATTGACGAATGGTCCAAGGCCGCACCGCATACATGGTCGCTTGCGGTCCTCTTAAATACGGCTCAAAGCCTGGCAAGGTGTCGGCGTGGGCCAGACCTTTGAGGTCTTGGGAGGTGTACAAGGGCTTGACCTCAATACCCTCAGGGGTGATCCAATTCAAAGCCTTTAAATCAGACTGAGGTGCAGATTTTTTTGCGGCTTCTTGCCAATCTTCTAAATTTGATGGCTTAAAGGGTTGATGGTGTTGCGTCATTTTTTTCCAAGTTCAAATTGACTTTGAATGCTTGCCCCATGTTTGCTTGAGCACAAAAGAAAGTTGATTCCATTGTGTATTAAAAATTACAAAAAGAACAATTTTCATGCATGCCCCAACTCGCTCTCGCTTTTTTTGATCGTCGTTCGAGCAAAAGTGGCCTTTTTCATGACCTCCAGTGGGCTCAGATCCTTCAAACGAGAATCGCTCCAGACTTGCCTCCAAAGCCTAGCCCCTGGTTGCCCATGCCAAAGACCCAACATATGGCGCGCCATTGAAAGCCAAGAGATGTCCTTTGATTTGCACTGAGAGGCCATGTAGGTGGCCATTTGCAATTCAATGTTGAGCCGATCCTCATGGGAGACCACATTTTCCTCTGAAGCCAAGTCACGGCTCAGTGCTCCAAACTGGAACCACTCGTCCCAAGCCCGCATCATATAAGGGGTGTGGTAGGCCGCTCGCCCGACCATCACACCATCAACATGAGGGCCTTGAAGGGTAATTTGGGCATTGTTTTGCAGGCCACCGTTCAAGATAAATTTTAAATTCGGAAAATCTTTTTTCAACCGATGCACCACCGGGTACCGCAATGGAGGAATTTCTCTATTTTCTTTGGGACTGAGCCCCTTTAAAACGGCATTTCTTGCGTGGACAATAAAAACCTCACACCCAGCCTCGCTCACCACACCAACAAAGTCGCGAACAAAATCGTAGCGTTCTTCTTCATCGATGCCAATTCTGTGCTTAACGCTGACGGGTAAGTCCACCACATCGAGCATGGCTTTGACCCCATTGGCCACCGTTTGAGGCTCGTTCATCAAACAAGCGCCAAAGGCACCCCGCTGCACTCGTTCGGAAGGGCATCCGCAATTGAGGTTGATCTCATCATAACCCCAAGTTTGACCCAACTTAGCGCACTTGGCCAAGTCCTCTGGCTCCGAGCCACCCAACTGAAGCGCCACAGGATGCTCAAGCGCGTCAAAGTCCAAATGTCGCGCTTGGTCTCCAAACAGCAAGGCGCCAGTGGTGACCATTTCGGTGTACAAAAGGGTTTGACCCGTGATCAAACGATGGAAATATCGACAATGCCTATCGGTCCAGTCCATCATAGGCGCCACGCTCAAGAGATGTCGATTGTTTCGCATGCTTGGATCAAATGCCTTGTCTGAGCATCTCGATCAACTGATCCAATGCAATGCCCCATCCCTGCTCAAAACCCATGGCCTTGTGCAAGTCGCAAGCTTTCTGATCGGCATGCCTCACAAGAGCCGTGTAAGTTGTACCGCCCACATGGTCCTCCAAATGGAGGGTCGCCGTAAAGAAAAAATTCGCTGCATCCACATCAAGACTGTTGGCTTGCTTGGGCCTGAACCCAGGCAGCAATGCATTGGTCCACACCAGTTGCTTGTTTTTTTGGACATTTAAGAAACAGCCCTCATTCGCCACCAAAACACCCTCTGGCGACTGCATGCTTGTTTTAAAAACACCACCGAGCTGCAAATCAATTTCACACTCTATGGTTTTCCAAGGCCTGGGGCAAAACCAGATTTTAAGCAACTCAGGCTCTGTCCATGCACGCCAAATCAACTCTTTGGACACGTCTACTTGTCGCTGAAAACTCAAATCAAGAGAGGCGTCGATTGGGGTGTTGTTGATCATTGGTAAAAAACAGGGGCAAAATTAAAGAAGACTTGTTGGCTTAAAAACCCCTACGCATTTTAGTCGCATCCCATAGCTTTTATCGATGTCCTCTTTGCACCCACAAGCCCCAAGAGCAAAAAAGCCTTTGAAGCGCACAAGGTACTTCAAAGGCTTGAATTCTGCTACATGAAGCAATTGCATCACAAGCAGCTTGCAAAGAAGCTCAACCCATGTGCAGTCCACCGTTGCAAGAGAAGTCAGCACCCGTCGTAAAGCCCGACTCTTGACTGGCCAACCAACCGACGATAGAGCCAATTTCATCAGGCGTACCCAATCGCTTGACAGGAATGGTGGCAACAATCTTGTCCAAGACATCTTGGCGAATGGCTTTGACCATGTCGGTCCCGATGTAGCCTGGACTCACCGTGTTGACAGTCACCCCTTTGCTGGCCATCTCTTGGGCCAAGGCCATGGTAAAACCATGCATGCCCGCTTTTGCAGCGGAATAATTGGTTTGACCCGACTGCCCTTTTTCTCCGTTCACGGATGAGATTTGAATGATTCGGCCCCAGCCTCTTTCAACCATATCGCCAACCACTTGTTTGGTGACATTGAACATCGAGTTCAAATTGGTGTCAATCACCGCGTCCCAATCATCTCTGGTCATTTTGAGGAACATTTTGTCCCTGGTGATACCAGCATTGTTGACCAAAACATCAATGGGACCAAACTCCGCCTTGGCCTTAGAAAAGGCCTCGACCGTGGACTGCCACTCACTGACGTTGCCAACGGACGTGTGAAAATCAAAACCCAACTGTTTTTGCTCATTGATCCATTTCACAAAGTCACGGGTGGGTCCACATCCGGCGATGACCAAAAAACCGTCTTTGTGAAGTTTTTGACAAATGGCTGTCCCAATACCACCCATTCCGCCTGTGACATAAGCTACCTTTTTACTCATAAATGTCTCTCTTTATTTAAATGTTGTTCAGAATTAAAAAATCAACCTTCAACCGCCCAAGCGCTCAGCGCTCTAAGGTCAAAGAAACCCCCATGCCCCCACCGATACACAAAGCAGCCAAACCGCGTTTTGCATTGGAGCGAACCATCTCATGCAACAAGGAGACCAAGATCCGGCAGCCTGAGGCACCAATCGGGTGCCCAATGGCAATCGCACCCCCGTTGACATTGACTTTGGCGGGATCGATCCCAAGGGACTGGTTCACGGCACAGGCCTGTGCCGCAAACGCCTCGTTGAGCTCAAACACATCGACCGAATCCACACCCCACCCAGCTCGGCTCAACGCTTTTTGAGAAGCGGGTACAGGGCCCATGCCCATGAAAGCGGGATCCAAACCACTGGTGGCAAAAGAGGCAATCCGAGCCAAGGGCGTGAGCCCCAAAGCCGCCGCCTTTTGGGCAGACATGACCATCACCGCAGCAGCACCGTCGTTGATGCCCGAGGCATTGCCTGCAGTGACCGACCCAGCTTTGTCAAAGGCTGGGCGCAAACCCGCTAGCGCTTCGGCATTGGTCTTTTTGTTGATGTACTCATCGGCCTTGAATTCAATCGGGTCGCCCTTTCTTTGAGCAATCCAAACCGAAGCAATTTCAGCATCAAATCGACCCGCCTCTTGCGCTGCCGCTGCTTTTTGTTGCGAGCCCAGGGCCAAAGCATCTTGCATTTCCCTGGTGATGCCGTTGGCCTTGGCCACATTTTCAGCGGTGATGCCCATGTGGTATTGATGATAAACGTCCCACAAGCCATCCACAATCATGGAGTCGACCATTTTCCAGTCACCCATGCGCTGACCATCCCTAGAGCCGAGAAGCAAATGAGGTGACGCGCTCATGTTTTCTTGCCCTCCGGCAATCACGATCTCACTGTCCCCCCATGCGATGGCTTGAGCGGCCAACATCACCGCCTTAAGGCCTGAGCCACACACCGCATTGATCGTCAAGGCAGGCACTTCCTGGGGAATACCAGCCTTCATCAAAGCTTGTCGTGCGGGATTTTGACCTGATCCTGCAGCCAAAACTTGGCCCATGATGACTTCACCAATCAAAGCTGGATCCAAATGCTTGGCTCGAGCTAAAACCTCCTTGATCACCACCGCACCCAAATCTGGTGCGGCCACTTTCGCCAAAGAACCTCCAAACTTGCCTACGCCTGTTCTAGCGGCAGAAACAATGACAATATCTTTCATGAATCAAACTCCCAAAAAATCAGTTTTGAATAAAAAAAATCCTGCAAGAACGTTTGACCTCAAACCTCTTGAGTGAATCTAACATGCCTTTGATCAAAAAAAACAGCGCTTGACCACCAACAAACCCGAGGTTCAGATCTTCACGGCCACATAACGTCCAGGAGCGGGCTCAATGGGCTGATAGGTTTTGTTGCCCTGCTTCCTTGGCGCAAGCCCACGTGGGCCAGCATGCTGCGACAACCAACTCATCCAGTCATCCCACCAACTGCCTGGAACCTCCTTGGCTTGCGCAACCCAATCTTCTAAGCTTGAAGGAAAGCTTGATTTTGAATTCACCCAGTGGCTTCTCTTTCGACTGGATGGCGGATTGATGACCCCAGCGATATGGCCCGAGGCCCCCATCACAAATCTTTTTTTACCCTTGAAGACCTGGGTCGATGCATAAGCGGCGTCGATCGGCACGATATGGTCCTCCTTGGAGCCATAAATGTAGACGGGAGATTTGATCTTGGATAAATCCAACGTTTGCCCACAAACCGTCAATGCATGAGGCTCAATGAGCAAATTCTCAAGGTACATGTTTCTCAAGTACCAGGCAAACATGGGGCCTGGCAAATTGGTCGCGTCGCTGTTCCAGTACAACAAATCAAAAGGAGGAGGCGCCTCGCCCTTCAAATAGTTGTTCACGACATAATTCCACACCAAATCGTTGGGCCTCAAAAAACTAAATGTTTGAGCCAGGTCTTTTCCTGACATCAAGCCGCCGTTGGCGTATTGAAGTTCTCTGAACTTGACCATGACTTCATCGATAAAGACGTCAAGGACACCCGTATGGGTGAAGTCCACCAAGGTGGTGAGCAGCGTGAGGCTCTCAATGGGATGCTTTCCCTTTGCCGCCAAAACCCCTAAAGCGCTGGTGAGGAGCGTACCGCCCACGCAAAATCCCAAGGCATTCAGGGTCTTGGACGAGCTGATGGCCTGGGTGACCTCGATGGCTTTCAAAACCACATGCTCGATGTAATCATCCCAAGTGGCTTGCGCCATGTCCTCTTTGGGGTTGACCCAACTCACCACGAAGGTTCTGTGTCCATTGGCCACCGCATGCCTGATCAATGAGTTTTCTGGCTTGAGATCCAAAATATAAAACTTGTTGATACACGGTGGCACCAAGAGCAAGGGTCGCTCAAAGATCTCTTGGGTCAAAGGTGCATATTCAATCAACTGAAAGTAGGGGTTTTCATAAACGACTTGTCCGCTGGTGAGCGCCACATTTTGACCCACTGCAAAGACGCTCTCATCGGTCATGGAGACGTGGCCTTGTTGCGCATCGTGCAAAAGATTTTGCAGCCCCTTAGAGATAGACAACCCATCGCTGTCCATGGCTTTTTTCATGGCGTCTGGATTGAGGGGTAAAAAGTTGCTTGGCGAGGCGAGCGCGACATATTGTTCAACCGCGAAACTCAAACGCGCTAAGGTCTTTTGATCCGCTTTCACAGCCTGCACCATTTTTTGCAAAAACTCCCCATTCAAGAGGTACATGGCTGCCAAAAATTTTGATGAAGGCTGAGCGCTCCAAGCCTCTGAGCTGAATCTTCTGTCCTTCAATTGAATGGAGTTGTGCAGACTGTCGTTCCACAGTTGTGAGGCACGCTCAATGAATTCACTTTGCAACTGCTCCAACTTGCCAACGTCGAGCTCAAGGGGCGTGGCCCCCGGGCGAGCAAGCTCAGACCCCTTGGCTTGGAAAAAAGCTACAAATTGCTCCAACGAGTGCTTCATGGCGGACATGGGATCCAAGGCATCATGAGGCAAGACGGTGGGTTTGGGTGATTTGGGTGACTTGGATGAACCGGCGGATTTGGGCATAAAAACGTCTCAAGTGGGGAAAAATTTCTTTTTCATCAGACAATGAACAAGTATCTCAGTTAATCGGCTGACATTTTAGAGTTTGAGATCCAAAGTGAGCCCGGGCTCCATCCAAATGCTGGCCGCAAATCGACCACTGACACGATCGCGTCGGTGTGAGAAATACAGATCAGGGCGGCTCACCGTGCACCATTGACTTGACCCGTCATTGCCCCAAAGATCGCAAACACCCAAACCCTTGAGCTGAAGGCGGACCAGCTGAGGTAAGTCGGCCAACCACTTGTTCTTGTGCAGCGGATGGGGCTCAAAGGCCTGCAAATACAAGGGATCCTTTTGCTTAAAAGCCGCCACAACCTCCCAACTGACTTCAAAGGTGCTCGGTCCGATGCACGGACCCAGCCAAGCATAAAGTCGACTTGCGGGTTGATCAAACCTTCTGCCCAATGAGCTGCTGATCACGCGGTGAGCGTTTTCAACCACGCTTTGAGCCAATAGCGTCGACCTCTCGCCCAAACCCACCAAGCCTCGCCATCCCACATGCACTGCGCCAACCATTCGCCCCCTTTCATCGGCCAGCAACAAGGGCATGCAATCGGCCACCATCATGGTGCATGCGACGCCAGCGTGGGTGGTGAACGCGGCATCGGCGCACAGCCCACTTGGGCTTGAAGGGCCTATTTCTAGGATATCAATGCCATGCTTTTGATCCATAAAGACCGCAGGTACCCCCAAGTGCTCTTGAAAAATCCCTCTGTTGACGTGCACCAAAAGGGGGTCATCCCCCACATGCAAGCCTAAATTCAAACTGTCATAGGGCGCTTGGGAGACGCCACCCGAGCGAAAGCTTAAATGCATGCGAACACCCAAGCGCTCTAAGCCCCAGTCAGGTCGCCAAAAGGCCGTTGTGTCATTTGGTGTTGGAGGGTTCATTGGCAAGAAAAGTCAGAAAGCCCATGAGATCCATGTTACAGAACTTTACCCATGTGAGGCCGAGTTGCTTTGAAAATGTTTGCTTAGGCGCTAAACTACCTCTTCACTGCCATTGCTCTTCGATGGTCGTTGCCCCTTTTTTAGAACACCTATTCAAATGAACTTTACCCATTCGCCCCAAGCGACCCTTGCCGTACCCGTTGTCAACAGCGACAAATCATTTCCCATTCACAGAATTTATTGCGTCGGGAGAAACTACGAGGAGCATGCCAAGGAGATGGGATACACAGGTCGGGAGGCTCCTTTTTTCTTTTTAAAACCAACCGACTCTTTGATTTATGTCGCCAACGGCACCACCGGTGAGTTGCCCTACCCCAGCCTGACGCAAAATTTTCACCACGAGATTGAATTGGTGGTGGCCATTGGAGTTGGGGGCAAAAATATCCAAGCCCAAGACGCTGAACAACATATATTTGGCTATGCTGTCGGCCTGGACATGACAAGGCGCGACTTACAAAATGACATGAAAAAACAAGGTCGGCCGTGGGACATTGGCAAATCTTTTGATTTGAGCTCTCCCATGGGTCCCATCGTTGAAAAACAAGCCGTCCACGACCTCGAGCAAGCTAAAATTTTCTTAAGCGTCAATGGTCAAGATCGCCAAAGCAGCCACATCAACAAGCTCATTTGGAACATCCACGAAACCATCGAGCACCTGTCGTCTGCTTGGGAATTGAAAGCAGGCGACTTGATCTTCACAGGCACACCAGAAGGTGTCAATGCGGTGGTGAGGGGCGACCATTTACATGGCTATGTTGAAGGCATTGGCTCCATTGATTTGAAAGTCATCTGAGCCCAAACATCCTCGGGCCATGGCCCGCTTAGCACCCTCGTCTTCAAACCGTACACGTCTTACAAATCACCCTCCAATCTGGTTTGCTCAAGGAATTTAAATTGTCTACTTCCAACAAAAAAACCAAAATGGCTCTCTTCGAGCACCTCCAGCACGAGGTCTACTGTCGCCTAGGCGTCTCTCCCTTGCACGGCATTGGTGTGTTTGCCATGCGTGCCATCCCCAAAGGGGTGAACCCCTTAAAGAGCTGGCTCAAAAACAAAGAGGTCAAATTCTCACACGAAGAGATCAAAAAACTACCTAAAAGTGTGCAGCAGCACATCAAACTTTTTTGCTATTACGATAAAAAGTCCTTCGAGATTCCGGTGATGGGCATGAACACCATGGACATGGCCATCTACCTGAACCACTCTAAAAAACCCAACGTCAAAATGAAAAAAGACGGCTCCTTCACCTGCCTCAAGGCCATCAAAACTGGTGAAGAGTTGACCATGGACTACGACCATAGTTTTGGTGAAACTCATATTTTTAAATAGATCGATGCATCAACAACAAAGGACCCTTAGGGTCCTTTGATTGGAAGCCACAAAAAATTAAAAACTCATCTCACGGCATGTCTTTTTTCATCAGGTGCTCGGGGCGATAGATTTGATTCCAATCCTCAAGCTTGAAGTCAGCATGCAAGGGAGAGGTGGTGTCCAGTGCCAAGGGATGGTCCAAAGGGGTCACAGCCACCGCATAGATAGGCTCAAAGTCCGTCACGAACAAAGACTTGTAACCATAATCATCAACGGGCCCCAAGTTGTAATAACGGTAGCCGTTTTCGCTGGCCCATTTGCAGACCAAAAAACAAGCATAGATGCCAGGTGAGCGGTTCTTATGGGCCCGGTTCCACTGGCAAAAACTTCCGTAGACTTGACTGTATTGGGGCAACAGCACGGAGACATCCGTCAACACCAGTTCGCCTTCTTCGTCATGGACTTGAATGACCAACAAATCGAGGGCTTGGATATAGTCCAAAAAGCCTTCAACTTCCCGATCATCGATGTAGTAATTGGCGAAATGCTCCCCCCCCATCTCAAACAAATCCTCCAAGCTGAGGTCTTTGCCTGCAACGACCTCGATGGAATGCTCAAAGCGACGATACTGCTTTTGGATTTCTTTGAATTTTCGCTCTCGGCGCTCCTGCGTCCAAAAACCTGGTGTGGTCACATCCACCATGCCATAGCGATCGTTGATGGGAACACCAAAGCGGCTATCTGGGGGTACGGCGTAAACTATGAACGGCTTAGGGGCTTGAGCCAACATCTCTTCGGTGACATCGATGTAGGGACAAAGTGCATCCCAGCGGCTGGTGTAGTACAAAATCTCGTTGTGTTCGCTCTCAACAAATAAATTTTCTTTGGTCCAAGTTTGATAGCCTAAACGTTTGACGACGGTCTCTTCGGAATCATTGATCAAATAGGGCGTTTCGGCAGTTGAACCATCCATCATTTGTTTCCAATCGAGTTTGAGTGTGGTAGCTTCTTTATTTCAAAGTAGCTTTGATCCACTTCAAAATTATTGATCAAAAATTCTGGGTCTTTGAGCTCTAAGCGCTCAATGGACTTTTTGATACCTTGCAAATGAACCTGCGCCTCGCTGCCCTTGACCTTCAATTGTTGGATGTAGGTGGGCATGACCGGGCAATCCGTATCGTAGTGGTAAGTCTTTTTTGATGGACTGTAGACAAGGGGATAAAGGTGGCAAGAAAAAGGCTTGTCTGGTCCAAGAGTGCAACCTGAAACGCCTAAATGAGGGCAATTGGATTCGACACAGATGCTGCCAAGTTTTTTTTGTTCTTGCGAAGTCAGGGTGATCTCCAAAGCTGGAAAACCTGGCGTCACGTTGCAGCACCGCTTGCAAGTTGAACAATGATCAAACAACAATTAAATTCACCATTATTCCAAATTGTAATGAACAAGCAATTTCAAAATTTACACCAAAAATTTGAAAAAAGATCAACGGCAAAAACTCACTCAAGAATTAGCAATGTTGTAAGTTTATATCACTTTGAAACTTTTTTGAATTTTCTTTAAAAATGCTTTCATGTTCTTTTGCTTGACCAACATCAATTCACACTGAGCAGCAACATTCGTTTCATTAAAAAAATCAATTTCAAGTCTCGCACTTTCAGAAATCAAGTTAGAAAATAGGTTTAAACTACGCCCATGAAAAATCACACTTCGATCAAACACTGCAAAGCATGCGGAGAGAAGGTCAGCTACATCATCCCCAAAGATGGTGATACCAAATTGCGTGCCATCTGCAATGTTTGCGAGAGCATTCACTATGAAAACCCATTGAATGTCGTGGGAACCCTACCCATCTGGAAGGATCAAGTCTTGCTCTGCAAGAGAAACATTGAACCCAAATTGGGTCTGTGGACATTGCCCGCTGGGTTCATGGAACTTGGGGAAACCCTACAAGAGGGTGCAGCACGCGAAACGGTTGAAGAGGCTGGTGCTGTCTTTGAATTGCTCGATTTGTACACGATCACAAGCGTTGTATATGTCGGACAAGTGCATTTTTATTACCGAGCTGCACTCACCCACTTGGAGTTCAATCCTGGACACGAAACTCAAGAGGTCAGACTCTTTTCGGAACATGACATCCCTTGGGACGATCTGGCCTTCAGAACCGTCAAGGAAACGCTCAAATGCTACTTTCAAGATCGCATTTCAAACCAATTTCCTTTGCACCAAATTGATCTGAACTGATAGATCTGCACAAATTTAGGGCGTGCCAAAGCTCCTCAGGCTTGAGCTTGAAAGGCCGCTTTCAAGACGCTCACACACACATCAACCGCCGTGTTGGCCTCATCCAAGATGCGCCCCATGGTGATAAAGCCATGAATTTGTCGCTCAAAATTGATGACCTTGACGGGTACACCTGCTTGGGACAGTTGATTGGCATAAGCTAGGCCCTCATCGTGCAACGGGTCGTACCCAGCCAACACGACACAAGCCGGCGGCAAGCCCTCGAAGCTTTCGGCATAGAGAGGGGAAGCACGCCAATCGGCATACATGGAAGGATCTGGCAGGTAGTTACCCCTAAACCACTCTATCGCGTCTTGGGTCAACAAAAAACCCTTGCCATTTTTTGCATGAGAAGGATGGGAGCAATGCATGTCTGTGGCAGGGTAAATCAACAATTGAAAACAGGGCCTCACAGGCGCGTCTTTTAGAGCAATGCAAGCCGCTGCCGCTAAATTTCCACCCGCGCTGTCCCCGCCCAAAGCGATGCGCTCAGGGTCAACACCAAATGAAGGGTCTTGCGCGCATGACTTTAACCAATTGAAGGAAGCCACGGCGTCATCAAAGGCACCCGGAAAAGGCACTTCAGGCCCCAATCGATAGTCCACAGAAAAGACCGGGCAGCTTGCTCCAGCGCACAAAGATCGACACAGCACATCGTGCGTTTCAAGGTCTCCAATCGTCCAACCACCCCCATGAAAATACAACAACGCACCAGACACGGAGGCTCTTTCATCGGTAGGCGTTGATTCAGCGTCGATGGCGGGTCGGTACTCGCGAATTTTTAATTGGTACTGCCCCAAATCGAGATCGTGATCCTGAACACGTCCGACCTCCTGGGGATCGGGTTGTGAGAACCCCTTTCGAGTGAGGTAGGCCTGCCTCGCCTCTTGAGGCGTTTGCGTCTGGACCGCTGGCACACCGTACTCCATCATCAACTTTAAAAGGCCATGTGCTTGTGGATCCAACATTTTAAAAACCTTTCAAAAATGAATACCTTGGGTTCAACGGGCAAAGCTCTTGAGCTGAAACTTTAAAAAACTCTGGATCTCTATTGTATTCAAACGAAATTTTGCCCACCAACAGCCGAATTCCCATCAAAAACCTTTTCAAGACATATGGGTTGTTGACCTGATTGCAAAAATCATAAAAAAAGAGAGAAAATGCAACAGCTTTAAAGCTTTCTCAAGCCCGTTGATTTCTCCAACATGGGGGACCCCAGCTTCAAATCAAGCTACCCCCACAGTCAGAGATCAACATTTTTTTGATTCACCATAATCTAAGGTTTTGAACATGATTAGTTTACAAATTAATGGCCGTAAAAATTCTGTTGATGTCGAGCCAGAAATGCCCTTGCTTTGGGTCTTGCGAGATGAGATAGGCTTGACCGGCACCAAATACGGTTGCGGTGTCGCACAATGCGGCTCATGCACGGTGCTCATCGATGGCGCGCCCGTCAGATCATGTTCATTTCCTGTTTCAGCAGCTTCAGGAAAAAATATCACGACCATTGAAGGCCTTTCAGCTGACGCCACGCATCCAGTGCAATTGGCTTGGAAAGCACTTGATGTTCCCCAATGTGGCTACTGTCAGTCAGGGCAAATATTGGCAGCTGCCGCGCTTTTAAAGAGAAACCCCAAACCCAGCGATCAAGACATCGATGAGGCCATGACCAACATTTGTCGCTGTGGCTCTTATCGCCGCATTCGTGCAGGTATTCATCAAGCGGCCAAAACAGGCAAGGGCATCCCCTCGGTCATCCACATGAGCCAAGCCGATGGCGTGGGTGCTGCGAGCATGGTTGCCATGTCCCACCACACCCACACACAAGCGCAATCAGCTTCCATGAGCGATGCTTGCTCAATGGGTGAGTGTTGCAATCACGACCACGATCAAGCTTAATTCCAGGGAGATCTTCATGACAACAACTCAACCCTCCACACGGATCACATCCACATTGACCCGTCGCGCGTTTTTGGTCTCCTCGGCTGCTGCATCGGGCGCACTGAGTGTGGGCTTTCACGTCCCAGCATTGGCCACAACCCCAACGAAAGCGGCAACAGACAAAGCCACTGCAGTCGAGGTCAACGCTTGGGTCGTCATTCAGCCCAATGATGAATGCATCATCAAAATTGCCCGCGCTGAAATGGGCCAGGGCACCAGCACAGGGCTGGCACAACTGGTGGCCGAAGAGCTCGAATGCGATTGGAACAAGGTCAAAATTCAACACATCACGCCCGGTGAGAATTTAGCCAGAAAACGTGTTTGGCGCAACATGTCCACGGGTGGTTCTCGTGGCATTCGAGAATCTCAAGAGTACGTGCGCCAAGGGGGAGCCGCGGCTCGCATGATGCTGCTTCAAGCCGCAGCCAAGACATGGTCCGTGCCCGTTGGGGATTTGAAGGTCAGCAAAGGCGTGATCACACACATGCCCACGGCAAGAACCTTGCGCTTTGGTCAAGTCTGCGCTAGCGCAGCAACACTCACACCGCCTGATGTGGGCACCATCACCTTGAAGCCGCCCTATTTGTGGACCATTGCGGGCAAACCCATCAAGCGGCTCGATACCGCTCAAAAAGTCAACGGCGCTTTGAAATACGCCATTGATTACCGGCCTGACGATATTTTGTTCGCCGCCTTGAAGATTGCTCCTGTTTTTCAAAGCACCATCAAATCCTTTGATGCCAGTGAAACCTTGAAGAGGCGAGGCATCAAAAAAGTTGTTCGCATCGATGACAGCACCATTGCTGTGGTTGCGGACAATTGGTGGCGAGCCAAAACAGCCCTTGACGCGATGCCGATCACTTGGGAAGAGGGAGAGAATGGCAAAGTCTCAAGTGCCAGCATTGCAGAGCATTTGCGAGAAGGCCTCACGTCCGACAAAAATGTATTCGCCGACACCAACACTGGCAAGTTCTCAGAAGCGTTTGACAAGTCAAGCAAGAAAATAGAATCTGTCTACAGCACGCCTTTTGTGACGCATGCTTGCATGGAGCCGATGAATTGCACCGTCAGGTACACGCCCGAGCGCGCTGAGGCTTGGGTTCCCACGCAAAACGCCGAGGCCGCTTTGGCGGCCTTGGCCGATGCAAGTGGTTTGCCAGCGGAAAAATGTGAGGCCTACAACCATACACTCGGGGGTGGATTTGGTCGACGTGGAGGCCCGCAAGACTATGTTCGCTATGCAACAATCGTTGCCAAGGAGTTTCCTGGTAGACCGGTCAAAGTACTTTGGAGCCGTGAAGAAGACATGACCCATGATATCTTTCGCCCTATTGGACTGTGTAAGCTTCAAGCTGGCTTGGATGACAAGGGCAACCTCACGGCGCTCAGCTTGCGCGTCTCGGGTCAATCGATCAATGCACACTTGGCCCCGCATAACATCGTAGACGGAAAAGACCGCAGGCAATTGCAAGGCTATTGGCCTGAACCAGGGGATGCTCAATTGGGCTACTCTGTACCGAACTTGAAAATTGAGTATGCCATGCGCAACACGCATGTCCCAGTAGGTCCTTGGAGAGGCGTCAACACCAACCAAAATGCGATCTATTTAGAGTGCTTCATGGAGGAAGTCGCCAAGGCCAGTGGGAAAGATTCCTTGGAATTCAGACGCTCTCTCCTAAAGACGCATCCCAAGCACTTGGGTGTTTTGAATGCGGTGGCCGATAAGGCTGGCTGGGGGCGCACCTTGCCAGCGGGCGTGCACCAAGGCATTGCTCAGTTCATGGGCTATGGCAGTTACACCGCCGCCATTGCAGAGGTGAGCGTGACCAACGGGAAAGTTAAAGTGCTGCGCTTGGTTTTGGCCACCAACTGTGGGCACGTGGTCAATCCCGATCAAGTGGCCGCACAAGTTGAAGGTTCGGTGGCTTATGGCTTTGACTCTTTGATCAGTGAGTCCAGTGTTGCAAATGGTCGAATCGTTGAGAGCAACTTTGATCGGTACAAAATTGCACGCATGGTTCAAATGCCTAAAATTGAAACCGTTCTCGCCCCCACTTTTGACTTTTGGGGTGGCGTTGGTGAGCCCACCATTTGCGTGGTCGCGCCAGCCATCATGAATGCCATTTACACGGCGACGGGCAAACCTGTTCGATCCTTGCCCTTGAAAAACGAGGGTTTGGAATTGGTCTAAGGCAGCTTGGGTGTTTGCATGTGGCCCCCATGAAGGTGAGGGACTTGACCTGATGGGGGCTACATCGACCCAACTTTGTTTTGAGCAAGGCGGCGAACATCAGCGACTTGCCCAGCTACTTCATTTTTTGAACCCATTCGCCTGAGCCATGCTAATTTCTTCCACCTTGAAAGTGATTTTTTATCTAGCACTGGCTTGCTCAGTCTGCTCGTCATGGGCTCAACCAAGTGCTGAAGGATCCAAGGCCCTAGAAAAGCCCCCTCAAGCCTTGAGTCCGATGCAAACCAATGGCTTCAAACTTGCACAAAGCCGTGAAGGTCAGTGCACCTTGTGTCACAGCATTCCGAATTACAACGGCGTGATGGGCAACTTAGGCCCGTCCTTAGAGGGGGTTGCAAACCGCTTGAACGAGCAGCAACTCAGGCAAAGACTCAGTGACTCGAGAGTGATCAACCCTTTCACCATCATGCCCCCCTATTTCTCAACAGAGGGTTTGAACAATGTGGACCCCAAGTTGCTGGGCAAGCCTTTGCTCAATGGCTCAGAGTTTGAAGAGATCATTGCCTACTTAAAAACATTGCAATGAAAACACTCAGACCTTCCAAAAGAGAACTTCTCCAAAGCGCTTTGGCACTCCTTGCCGTGGTTGCCTCACCCTTTCGCGCTCGTGCACAAAACACAGAAGGACAAAGCGAAGAGTTCCAAAAATTGTTACTCAGCCTCACACAAGGCGTCAAACTCAAAGAGGGCAAAATTCAAATCTCCATGCCCCGCTTGGCCGATAACGGACACTCGGTGCCTTTGAAGCTCAGCATCGACTCCCCCATGAGCCAAGAAGATCATGTAAAAACACTGGTCATCCTGTCTCCAAGAAACCCAAGGCCCTTGGTTGCGAAAATGAATTTCTCCCCCCGAAACACCAAGCTCAACATGGCCACCCGCGTGAGGCTCAATGGCTCACAGTCCCTGTGGGTCTTGGCTCAAATGTCCGACCTCACTTGGTACGCGAAAAGTGCTGAGGTTGAAGTCACCGAGTCAGCCTGTTTGGATGCCTCTTGATGGGTGCCAGAATTTTAATTCCCCCCTCACCCAAAGCGGGAGACGTCATTGACGTTCGCATTTTGATCCAACACCCCATGGAGACGGGTTTTAGGCATGAACTCTCAGGTTCGGCCGTCCCTAAAAATGTCATTCGCCAGTTGAAGCTGGATTTCAATGGACAACTCCTTCTCGATGCCGAGTTGGGTACAGGCACGGCGGCCAATCCCTTCTTGCAATTTCAAACTCAGCTGTTTGAAAGCGGTTGGTTCACCTTGTCTTGGGTTGATGACCTGGGCGTTGAAGGAACTGAGCGCGTGCAATGCAACACAAGAGCGTCATGACATCTGCTCTTGATACATGGCGCCGATTGAGCTCGCTCATTGCCCAATGCAGTTTGCTGGTTGGTGTGATGAGCCTAGGTGCTGATGCCGTGGCCCAATTCAACGCTGTTGGGCCTGGTTGGCTTCAGCCCCATGAAAGACGCTCAGGACTTGCCTTTAAAAGCGAGGATCTTCAAAATCAACAAAACGACGATGCCATCAACCCCGGTTTTCTTTGGGTTGATCAGGGCGCCAAACTTTGGTCCGAGTCGCCC
>Ga0209829_10000426_pt1 | contig 39051 bp, 23 predicted proteins | sample C_140205_EF_Meta_FD_187311 | JGI IMG/M metagenome (GOLD analysis project Ga0209829, IMG submission 187311) | Freshwater microbial communities from Lake Croche, Canada to study carbon cycling - C_140205_EF_MetaG (SPAdes) (version 2) | ecosystem: Environmental > Aquatic > Freshwater > Lake...
CCCGCCCCGAACCACAGCACAATCACGATGCCGCCGAACAGCGCGATAATGAAGAACGCCACGAACACCGCCCGCCAGCGCGCCGCGCTCAAAGCCGCACGGAGCACGCCCTCGTTCGCGCGTTGGTAGCGCGCCAGCTCGAAGTCTTCATTCGCAAACGCCTTCACACTCGCGATCGCCTGCAGCGTTTCCTCGACGATTGTATTCGTCGCCGCGAGCTGGTCCTGCGTCTCGCGTGAAAATCGCCGCAGCCTGCGCCCGAAGAAGACCGCCGCCGCAATCAACAGGGGCAACGTGCCCAACATCACCGCCGTGAGCCGGCCCGACGTCAGCGCGATCATCGTCACTCCACCGAGCAAAAATACGGTCTGCCGGCACAGCTGCGGCAACGCGTCGATCAACGCCCCTTCGATCTGGGCCACGTCCGTCGAAACGCGACTCGTCAATTCACCCACCCGGCGTTGTCCAAAGAACGCCATCGGCAATCCAATCAGCCGGCCGTAGCAATCCCGCCGCAGATCCGCGAGCGCACTCTGACCCACGCGGTTGAAAGCGAGTGCGCTGTTAAATGACGCGAGCGCTTGCAAGGACACCGAACCCGCCAGCAACAGCGCCACCTGATCGAGACTCAGTGCCCCCAACCATGGAATCACCACGCGTTCCGGATGCAGCGCCGCGTCGATCAACGACCCGGCCATCAGCGGAAACGCGAGCCCGAGCGCCGCACTCACAAACAGGGTCGCGAGCCCCACGAAAAATCGCCTGCGGTAAGGGCCGACATAGCGCGCCAGCGCCAAGGTCTCCTTCAGCGTCTCACGGTTGAGCGGAGCCTTCGGCAGACGGTCGAGAGCGATATCTTCTTGTGACGGATTACGGCGGGCCATGATGCGGCAAACTCACGTTGCCGGCGGCAAAACACAAGTGGTGCGTCAGCCAGCCGGTCGGTCTATCGAACGGACGATCCCGATTGCCTCCCAGATTGGGGCGACGACGCTTCCTTTCATGCTCCGTTTCGCCCCGCTCGTCGCGTTTCTGCTGCTGCTTGCTCCTGTCTTCCCGCTGCTCTCGGCCGAAGCGCCCAATGCCGTCGCTCGCGCCCCCCACCTCCGTGTTACCGCCACCCTGCCGGACAACGTCCCCGCGCTCACCGGTCGCCTGTTTCTCTTCATTTCGACCAAAGCCGATCTCGAACCACGGCTCCAATCCAACACCAGCCTCTTTGGCCTCGACGTCCACGCCGCTCACCCCGGCCAATCACTCACGCTTACGCCATCCACGCCCGGCGCGCCCGAGACGACCCTCGGCGATCTGGCCCCCGGCGACTACACCGTCCAGGCCCTCTTCAACATCTACAGCGAATTCCGCCGCGCCGACGGCCACGTGATCTGGGCCCACCACGACCAGTGGGAGGGCCAACACTTCAACCGCTCACCGGGCAATCTCTACAGCGCCCCGCAATCGCTCCATCTCGTCGCAGGGCAACCCGCCACCCTCACCTTTCACCTCGATCAAACCATCCCGCCCATCGTCGTCCCGCCCGACACCGCGTGGGTGCAGCGCATCAAATTCAAGAGTCCTCTGCTCACGCGCTTCTGGGGCCGCCCCATGTTTCTCGGCGCGACCGTGCTTCTCCCACTGGGCTACGCCGAGCACCCCGAGGTCCGCTACCCCGTCGTCTACTTGCAGAACCACTTCAGCCTCTCCCCGCCCTTCGGCTTCAATCCCACTCCGCCCGCCGACTCCAAACCCACGTGGGGCCGCCAACGCGCCGAGGCCGCCACCCGCGGTGAACCTCGCGCCGAGCCACCCCCGGGCACGACCATCACCGGTCCTTACGCCAACACCGAGAGTGGCTACGAATTTTTCCAGTCGTGGACCTCCGCGAATTTCCCGCGCGTCATCGCCGTCACGTTTCAACACCCCACGCCCTATTTCGACGACTCCTATGGCGTGAACTCGCCCAACTGCGGCCCCTACGGCGACGCCATTATGCAGGAGTTGATCCCCGCGCTGGAAAAAAAATTTCGCGCCATCCCACAGGGCTACGCCCGTGTCCTCACCGGCAGTTCCACGGGAGGCTGGGGTTCGCTTGCTCTTCAGCTCTACCACCCGGATTTCTTCGGCGGCGCCTGGGCCTTCTCGCCCGATCCCGTCGACTTCCGTGCTTATTACGGCGGAGTAAATCTCGATACCGACCAGAACGCCTTCGTCGAAAAAACCACGCCCGGGCTCGAAGGCGGTGGCCGGAGCAATCGCAAGAGCAGCCAGCGCGCCGCGATCCTTGGCACCGAAGACGGTCGCTTCGAATGGTGGAAACACACACCGGTCGGTCCCGACGGACTACCGCTGCCCGTCTGGAATCTCCAAACCGGAGCAATCGACCGAACCGTCGTCGCAGCCATGCGCGCCAACAATTTCGACCTCCGCCACTACCTCGCGCGCAACTGGCCCGAGCTCGGCCCGAAGCTCATCGGTAAACTCCACGTCCACGCCGCCGCCGTCGACTCGTTCTACTCCAACTTCGCCGTGCACCTCCTCGATGAGTTCATGCAATCGACGAAGAACCCGCACGAGCCCGGCCAGTTTTTCTACGGCCCGCCCGGCTCCCGCCACGGCTGGCAGCCCACGACCAACGCCGAACTTGTGCAAGCGATGGCCCGATCCATCGCGGCGCACGAGCGGGACCGCGACCACCCCGCTTGGCGCTACTGAATTTCCACACCAGTGAAATTCAAGCCACCCAAGGATCGTTTGCTGGGGTGATCATCTTAAGCCCAAGCACTCGGGGTGGCCGGCGCTCCCAGCCAACCGACGACCACCGCGGACTTCGCTGGCACCGTTGCCGTTGGCTGCGGTCTCGTTTCTGCTCCCGAAAATGAGATTTTTCCGCACCGCATTCCGTTTCCTTCTGCTGGCTACTTTGCTCGCCGGGCTGGTCGCGGCATTGGCCTTCGTCCCGGCCGTGCAGACGTGGCTCGTGGAGCGAGCTCTGTCTGATCTTCCCGGCATGCGCATTTCCGTCGGCTCGGTCGGCGCGGGATTATCCGGAGCGCGTGTGACGAATCTCCGGCTCCACCACGACTCCTTTGACCTCGTTTTGCCCTCGCTCGACGCCATGTTGCCGATGAAGCGCGCGCTCTGGGACCGGCAGGTTCAGGTGGGCTCCCTCGTCGCCAAAGGTTGGACGCTCGATTTGAGTGGCCCACCCTCTCACGACGAAAAATCACCGCACCGCCCAACCCTTTCGCCGCGCGCCGTCGCTGATCAGGATCACTCCGCCGGAGCACCGGCGGCGACACCACCGACCGCTACCGCCGTAGCACAGGAATTATCCGGGCTCCTCAGCCACTGGGCGTTCCCTTGCGATCTTTCGCTCGAAGACGTTGATCTCGAGGGCGAGGTCGTCTTGCCATCCGTCGCCGGCTTCGCCCCCACTCGCGTGCACGTGGTCGTCAAAGGCGGCGGAATGAGTTCCGGCCACACGGGAATTCTCACCCTGCAAATTTCGCACGCCGGGATCGATCCGGCAAAGCCCGCGCTCAACCCAATCGCGCAGGGCCGTCTCAGCGTTGCCATGGCCACGCCACGTTCCGTGAGCCACGTCGACTTTGCGGGCCGGCTGGCCTCGAGCGCCGCATCAACACCCGATGAGATCACTGTATCGGTGGCCATCGCCGGAGCTGCGCTAGGGCAGCCCGAGTCCTACTCGCTTTCGCTGACGCGGGATGCCCGTCGCCTTATCGAGCTGTCTGCCGTTCTCGTCGGCGACCAAACCCGCTCCGTCCAAGGAACGTGGAGGGTCGACCTTTCCGACGCTGAGATGGCGCGCTTTGTCCTTGGACGCTCATCGCCCGGCCTCGCCACGATCGGTTCTGGCAACTTCGACGCCGACCTCACGTTCACCCGCGTGCACGCCGTCGGACGCACCCGGACTACGCTCAGTCGCCTCGGGAGCCTCACCCCCGAACTCGACCGCATCGGCCCGGCCTCGCTGGAGTCCGAATTCGAGGTGGTCCGCGCCGGCTCGAACGTCCACGTGGACCGCATGAATGTGGCGTTGGCCGGAGCCGACCCGATCGCGACCGCTCATGCCGTGCAGCCCTTCGACGTTGACGTGCAAACTGGCGCCGTCAGCGCGGCCAATCCCGACGCTGACTGGCTGGCCGGGTCGCTGCAGCAAATTCCGCTCGCGTGGTGCTCGGGCATCTTCGCCGGCACTGAAATTTCGGGCGGCAACGTCTCGGGTAATTTCGCGGCGACCACCCGCGCGGGAAAATTCGCGCTCCGCACGACGAGCCCACTCGTTGCCACGGGCGTCGCGGTGCAACACTCCGGTCGCGCGCTGGCACAAAATCTCGACCTCTCGCTCACGCTGCTCGCCGAACGCAACCCGGCCGGCTGGCAAATTCAGGCCGCGCCCTTGATCTTGGCCAGCGCAGGCCGGCGCCTCGCCCTGATCGAGGCCAAAATTTCACCCGTGGCCGAACCGCGCGTGCGGCAGGCCATCTCGGGCAAATGGAACGCCGATCTCGACGCGTGGGCCACTCAGCCCGTGCTCGCCGGAAGCGGCGCGACCTTCGGCCAGTCGTCAACTGGGGACTTCACCATTCGCCTGGGGCAGGCCACGGAAGTAAACGCGTCCGCGAAGCACCTCGGTCACACGGCGAATCGCTCCGTCACCAGCAGTGTGCGCGCCTACCTTGATGCGTTCGGCGGAGTCGAATTCAAGGTCCCGCTCAGCATCACCTTTGGCTCCAGCAAGAGCACGCTTTCGGTCAATGGCCAGTGGACCCGAGCGAAACCGGGGCGGCGGCTGGAGGCCGAGCTCAATGGGATCGAGGTCGACGCCGACCACCTGCGCCCAATCGTCACGGCACTGGCCGCGTTGGGCGGCGTCGCGCTGCCGTGGCTCCCGGCAAGCCCACTCTCCGCCGCGTCCACGAACAAGGACGCCCAACCTTTTTGGGGTGACTGGATCGGTCGCACCAAGCTCAGCGTTTTTCTCCTGCGCGCCGGTTCAAACGAGTGGACCAACGTTTCCGGGAACGTGCTGCTTGAGCGCGACTCCGTCCGTCTCGAAAGCGGCCGCGCCGTGCTGACTCCGGCGTCCCGCGAGCCAGAGCGAATCAACCGTCCATTCGCGCCGGCCGAGCCCGCTCGCAACCAGCTGAGTACGGACGGCCTACTGAAATTCGATCCAGTCGCCGAACAGCCCTACCGTCTCGAAAGCACCGTTGCGATCGATCGATTGGACTCCTCCAGTCTGCTCACCGTCCCGGGAAAAACCGGCGATCCCGTCATCGAAGGCCGCTTCGCGCTCGTCGCAAAGATCGCGAGTCAGGGCCGCACTCTCGCTGAACTCGCAGCCCAACCCCGCGAGGAATTCCACTTGGTCAGCCAGAACGGCATCGCCCGCCTGCTCAAAGCCGACGTCGCCCCTTTGATTCCCGAAAATCCAACGCCCCTCAAAGATACGCTCGCCAAGGCAGGATCGCTCGTCGGCGCGTTGTTTGGCATTCGCAAGGATGCCATCGATCCGGGCCGGAACCATCTGAGCAAAGCCACCGAGGCCATCTTGGATTTCGGCTATCAGTCACCGGAAATCCGTTACGACAATTTCGCGCTCACCGCCGTTCGCACCGCCGGCGGACCGCTTCGCTTGACCGAAATTTCTCTCCACGCCACGAACGAACACCTGAGCGGCACCGGCGAAATCGGCGCGGTCCCGGGCCGTCCACTCCGGGCACAACCGCTTTCCCTCGATTTGAAAATGGGTTTCAAAGGGCGTAGCGCCCAACTGTTGACGACCGCCGGCCTGCTTTCATCCGAAAAAAACGAACAGGGCTACACCCTGCTCCCGCAACCAGTCCACCTCGGCGGCACCCTGGAGCACATCGACAACTCTGCTTGGCGAGATCTGCTCGTGAAAGCCGCCACGCCGACGCCAAGCGTCGATAAAAAACTCCGCTGAGCCGTATCCAGCCGCACGCCCCGCCCGCTATTCCACCGCCGCAAACGCCACGATCTGGTTCTGCTCGCGATGATTGGTCCAAAGCTTCGTGCCATCCCAGGCCAGCGCCCGGGCCTGAAACGGAATGCGCGCCACATCTACACACGTCGGCACGCCCAATCCCGCCGACGTCACGTCGACCCGCGTGAGCCAATACTCGTTCGTCTCTTCGGCATCCGTCGTCACCAGGTAAAGCACACCGTCGACAAATACCTGACCGCAAATCCCGTGCGGTACCGCCATCACGCGCTCCGCTTTTTCACCCGCGAAAGGCCAGCGCCCGAAAGGCCAGCACCGCTCTTGACGTGTATATGTCCGGCATATACTCATTTTCTCCATGGCCTTCGATCCATCCGACTACGACGGCTTCGACTGGGATTCAGGCAACATCACCAAGAACGCCTCGAAGCACAACGTCACGTGCCGCGAAGCCGAAGAAATTTTTTTCCATCAACCACTCATCGTCGCTCCTGACCCCGACCACTCCCAAGCCGAGCCGCGGTTCCGAGTCTTGGGCCGCACCGACTCCGATCGCCTCCTCCACCTTAACTTTACTCTCCGCGCCTCCAAACTACGGATCATTTCCGCCCGCCCCATGAACCGCAAAGAACGGTCCATCTATGAAACGCACCAACGCTAAAGTCCGCCTTACCGCCACGGTTCCAACCATGCCCGCCGGCGACGGAGCCAATTTCGATTGGTCCGCCGCCCAAGCGGCGAATTTCCCAAATCTCCAGCCCAGTTCGGAAACGATCTCGCTGCGCATGCCCGTCTGGATGCTCCATAAACTAAAGACCCGCGCCAACCAGCGAGGGGTCCCCTACCAAGCTCACCTCAAGGAAATTCTCGCAAACTCGTTGAGTGATTGATCAACCGCGTGCGCTCACCCCACCCGCGCAAAGGCCACGATCTGATTCTGCTCGCGGTGGTTGGTCCAAAATTTCGTGCCGTCCCACGCCAGCGCTCGCGCCTGAAACGGGATCCGCGCTACGTCTTCGCACTTCGGCTCGCCCGATCCCGCCGCCTTCACGTCCACCCGCGTGAGCCAATACTCGTTCGTCTCTTCGGCTTCCGTCGTCACGAGGAAAAGCACGCCGTCGACAAACACCTGCCCGCAAATCCCGTGCGGCACCGTGATCACGCGCTCCGCCTTTCCGTCTGCGCTCAGCGCGATCACCTTTTTTGGATACCACTGACTCACGTGCAGTCGTTGCCCATCGTAGCTGAGTTGTGACCCGGAATCGTCCGGACACGGCCAACCCCACGCCGCGTCGAAACCGGTCCCCGGCACCAAGCGCCGCACCATCCGGTTGTCGTCCGCCCCTTCGCTGCACAACACGCGCAGCTCGCGCCCGACTGCGGTCAGGCCATAGGGCGTCCCCGGTGCCGTCCACTCCGCGCCCACCGTCCACGTCGTCGGATCGATCCCGTAAATCCGCTTCGTTTCCCGCGACCCCATCCAGAGCGTCGCTCCGTCCCACGCGAGCGATTGAGGTTTCGGTGCCGGTGAAGCGAAACGGTGCAGTTCCTTAACGTCGTTCATGGTCCGACTTGCTAGGGCCAAGTCCCTCCGGTGGAAAGGCCCAAACGGCCTCACTCAAAATCTCTCGTGACGCCGCCCGCCCTGACAACCACGCTGCCTCCATGTTAACCCTGATCGCCCCAAGAATCATCCGCTTATTTTCGTTTGTCACCGCACTCAGCACACTCGCGATCGCTCACCTCCCGGTCCACGCCGGTTCCGCCCCGGCTCGGGCCAAACTCGGCATGGTCGTCTCACAAAGCGAGCTCGCCTCCCAAATTGGTTTTCAGGTGATCGCCAACGGCGGCAATGCGATCGACGCGGCGGTCGCGACCGCATTCGCCTTGGCCGTGACCCATCCGACCGCCGGCAACATCGGCGGCGGTGGCTTCATCGTCTTTCGCTCCGCCAAGGGCGAGACCGCCGCCTACGACTTCCGCGAAACCGCTCCCACCGGTTCCTCTCCCGAGATGTGGCTCAAAGACGGAAAATACGACAAAACCCTCCACCACCTGAGTCACCGCGCCGTCGGTGTCCCCGGCACCGTCGCCGGTCTGCACCTCGCGTGGCAGGAGCAGGGCTCAAAGCCATGGAAAGATCTCGTGCTCCCCGCCATCGCCCTCGCACGCGACGGCTTCGTGGTCTCGCACGGTCTGGCCCGCTCGCTGAAATCCGTGATCGCCGACTTCCGTCCCTATCCCGCCTCACTCGCCCAGTTCACCAAAAACGGCGAACCCTACGAGCCCGGCGAACTCCTTAAGCAACCCGACCTCGCACGCTCGCTTACGCGCATCGCCGAGCAAGGCCCCGCAGGCTTCTACGCGGGCGAAACCGCCGCTCTGCTCGAAAAGGAAATGGTGGCCCACGGCGGACTGATCACCGGCGCCGACCTCCTCGCCTATCGCGCCAAGAAGCGCGCCGTCGTCACCGGCACCTATCGCGGCTACGAGGTGATCGGCATGCCACCCCCAAGCTCCGGCGGAATCGCGGTGATCCAAATGCTCAATTTAATCGAAGGCTGGGACCTCAAGGCCGCCGGCTACGGCTCTGCTCAAAATCTCCACTACGTCGCCGAATCCATGCGCCGCACCTTTGCCGACCGAGCCCGCTACATCGCCGATCCCGACTTCGTCGAGGTGCCGGTCTCTCACCTGATTTCGAAAGACTACGCCGCCCAACTCCGCCGGACGATCAACCCCACCCGCGCTTCCAAATCCTCTCCTGCCTCGTTCTCCTGGCCAGCCGAGTCCGAGGAAACCACTCACCTCTCCGTCGTCGACGCGCAGCGCAACGCCGTCGCGCTCACCTACACCCTGGAACATGGTTACGGCTCCCGCATCATCGCACCCGGCACGGGGTTTCTCTTGAATAACGAAATGGGCGACTTCAACGCGGGCCCCGGACTCACCGATGATCAAGGCCTCGTCGGCACGCCGCCCAACCTCGCGCAACCCGGCAAGCGCATGCTCTCCAGTATGTCACCCACCATCCTCACCAAAGACGGCCAACTCTTCATGGTCACCGGCTCGCCTGGCGGCCGCACCATCATCAACACTGTCCTCACCACCATCCTCAACGTCGTTGACTACGGTATGAACGCGCAAGAGGCCGTCGACGCTGGGCGCATGCATCACCAGTGGCTGCCCGACCGCCTCACGGTCGAGCGCTTTGGATTTTCCGCCGACACGATCAAAGCCCTGCAAGCCAAGGGCCACACCGTCGTCGAGAGCACGGGCAACCAAGGCGCCGCCGAAGTCATCGTGGTAAACCAAAAAGAAAAACTCCTCGAAGGCGGCGTCGATCACCGCCCCGCCGACGGCGGCGCTGCCGGCCGATGACCCCAACGATCTCCGGCGCGCTCCGCTAGGAATAGAGCAAAAACTCGCCCCGCATCCGCGCGAACTCCGCGAGCCCCGCGTCCCACCGCGCCGCGATTTCCTTCCACCCTTCCCCGCGCTCCCACGTCACGCGCACCGTCGACGTGCCCATGACTTTGTCGAAGTAGTCGGCGTGCAACTCCAGTTTCGCTCCGTAGATTCGCCGGATCGTTTGCAAGATCGCCAGCACCACCGTCACGGAGCGAAACCTCTCGCGGTCGGTCACGTGCAGCTGGCACCCCCCGCAGCGCTCACCCGTCCACTTGGAGAACGTCGGCGCAAACCAGCTTTCGCGAAACCTCGCGCCGGCCAGCCCCAATGTATTCAGCTCACGCGCCAGCACGTAGCCGTCGATCCACGGCGCGCCAAAAAATTCAAACGGCTTCGTCGTCCCACGTCCTTCGGAAAGATTTGTGCCCTCCAGCAGCACCTGCCCCGGGTAAACCGTCGCGGTGTCCAAGGTCGGCATGTTCGGTGACGGCACGACCCACGCGAGCCCCGTCGTGTCATACCAGTCGCTCCGCCGCCAGCCCTCCATCGCCACCACCGTGAGATCGCATTTCCGCTCGAGAAAATTCGCGTTGAACAACCGCGCCAGCTCGCCCGCCGTCATCCCGTGCCGCAACGGCACCGGATAGAGCCCGATAAACGAGCTGTGCTGCGGATACTCGAGAATCGGCCCTTCCATCGCCACGCCGCCAAGCGGATTCGGCCGATCCAACACGACCAAGGGAATCCCCGCCTCCGCCGCCGCCCGCATCGCATACGCCATGGTCGCGAGGTAGGTATAGACGCGCGTGCCGACGTCCTGCAGATCAAACACGAGCAACTCCACCCCACGCAGCATCGTGTGTTGAACCGTCTTGCCCGTGTGCTGCGTGTCGAACTCCCGCATCGTCGCATCGATATTTTCGAGCGGCTGCGTCGGCAGTTTCAGCGCCTGCCCGTAGAGTGAAAACACCGGCAACCCCAAGTGCGTATCCTGAAAAAAATCTACGAACTCCCCTGCTTGTGCATTGCCCCGCACCCCGTGCTCCGGCCCGTAGAGTGCGACGAGCTTCACGTCCGGATGCGCGCGAAATCGCTCGATGATACTGACGAGCGCGCCATCGACCCCCGTGGGATTCGTGATCAACCCGACCCGTTTTCCGCGCAAGAGCTCGAGCTGCTTTTCAAACAGGACGTCGACGCCAAGTTTCATCCCCTCAGCCAAACCCCAAACGACCGCCGAGTGCGATGGATTATTTCTCCGTGATCAGTTCGGCATACGCCCGCGCCCCGAGGTAAACATACCCCTCCCCCGTCCGCTCCGTCCCCGCCAGCATCGCATGAATAAAACCGTTCAATTCCACCTGCCGCGTATGCAGCACTGCCTTCTCCGGATTCTCCTTCAAGAGAAACACCACCCGCCCACTGAGCGCCGTGTGTCGCTGCAACCCACCAGCATCACTCCGCGCAAACGTCATTTTCTCACTTAGATCGCCCAGCATCGCCTGACTTCGCCCCCACGTCCCGCCCTGCTCGCTCACAAACGTTTTCCCTCCGAGCAGCGCCACATAATCCTGATACGCCAACACGACCAACCGGCGCGCCGCCGATCCCGCGAGCCACGCCGCCAGCTTCGCCCCGTGCCCCCGCGCCGCATCGTAGGCATAGTTGCTGTCGAGAAACGCGATCCGCTCCACGTCGTCCGGGATTTTCTCCACCCCGTCGAGATAGCTGAACGTGAAACTCCCGCCCGCGCTGTGTCCCGTAAGCACCAGTTCTGCGCCCGGAAACTTTTTCCTCAGCGCCTCAACGATCACCACCACCCGCGTCGGATGGTCGGGATGCGCGCGCTTCCACAACACAAACGATTTCTGCTCCGCCTGAAGATACGCCACCACGAGATTCACCTCGCTGAGACGCGCCCGCAGCCACCGCGTCTGCGCGCCGATGTGTTGAATATCAAAGTGCCAGTCATCCTTCGCCTGCACCCGCCGCCCGATCGTTTGCTCAATCGTATTGCCCGCCGGCGCTGCATAGAGCACGAGCCGCGTGGATTTCGCCGGATCAATTTTTCCCGGTGAATTCACCACGCATCGCACGCCACCCTCGAAAGCAATCTCCTCCATCTTTTCCTCCACCGTCCGTCGACCATAACGCGTGTTCGTAATCGGTCCCTCATCGCTCAGCAGCGCACTCTTCTCCGCGTCCGCCAACACCGCCTCCACCGTCGTCGCCGCGCCGCCCACCGTCATCGCCCGCTTCACCAGCCGCACACCATGACTGTAATCCACCCACGTCGCCGCGTGACCGAGATACAACGGCTGAATCGCCGCGCCGTCTTTTCGCTGCCAGCCGTAGATCGCCACGCGGTCTGGCAACATCTCCAGCCGCGGTGTGATCACCACATCTTTCTTGTGCCCGGCCACCAACGTGCCGAACGGATGCGCCACCCGCGCCGCATCGCGCTGCTCCCGCACCGTCGCGGTGTGCTGCGAAAATACCGGCACCGTTGTCATCGCCTTGCTCGGCATGATCGGCACAGGTTCCAATTTCAACGGCGCGGCCCGCCAAATCGCGTCCACCATTTTCCGCGTCGGCAACACGCACCCCAGCTCATCCGCAACCGCCTGCGCCGCTCCGGGCGTCAACGGCGCAAGCCAGTAGTCATCATCGGTCCCAACACACACATAGTCCGGCGCCACCAAAATTACCGCTTCACCCAGCTTCACCTCGACAAACCGCCGCCACCAACTCGGCACATGGCCGTTTTTCACCTCAGTCACCACCGCCGCCTCACGCGCCTCCCTCGGCAAGCCCGCGATCCGCAACGCAAACTCCGTCCCCGTTTCACCGGCCATCGCCACGGTCACCGCCATCACCCCGAAAATAACTCCACGAAACCACATCCCCGCCACCGTGCCCTCCGTCCGGACAAATTACGAGCCCGCCGCTCAGCGGACACCTCTCCCGGTCGGTCGCCGCCGAAGTCACGCATCAAACGGACCGGCGGCTTTCCAGCCGCCGTGCTGGCGCGGCTAGAAAGCCGCCCCTCCGCGCGAACCGCCAATTCGGCTACCATCCCTCCTCACCGCTTGCCGCCAGCCCACCCGCCGCGTTGTCTCGGCTCATGAGTTCCCCCTCCCCTCTTTCCGCGCGCACCACCATCCGCTGGGGCATCCTCGGCTGCGGCGATGTCACCGAGGTAAAGAGCGGCCCCGGCTTCCGCAAAGCCCGCGGCTCCTCACTCGTCGCCGTCATGCGCCGCAACGGCGCGCTCGCCGCCGACTACGCAAAACGCCACGGCGTCCCTCGCTCCTATGACGACGCCCGCGCCCTCGTGAACGACCCGGAAGTTGATGCCATCTACGTGGCCACGCCTCCCGGCGCGCATCTCGAAGGAGCCCTCTTGGCCGCCGCGGCCGGCAAGCCTTGCTACATGGAAAAACCCATGGCCCGCCACACCGCCGAGTGCGACGCCATGATCGCCGCCTTTGCCGCCGCGCAACAAAAACTCTTCGTCGCCTATTACCGCCGCGCCATGCCGCGCTTCGAAAAAGTTCGCGCGCTCCTCGACGGTCGCGCCATCGGCCAGCTGACCAGCGTCAACTATCGCTTCGCCGCCCCGACACCCGCCAACGCCGATCCTACGCAAAACGCCTGGCGCGTCACCGCTGCCCATGCTGGTGGCGGCCTCTTCCTCGATCTCGGTTCCCACGTGCTCGACTTCCTCGACCATTGCTTCGGTCCGCTTGAAGCAGTCCAAGGCCGCGCCGCCCGTCTCGCCACCACCGCCGACGTCGAGGACGCCGTGGCCATGACGTTTCGCACCGCCTCGGGCGCGCTCGGCTCGGCCTCGTGGAATTTTTCCACCTCCGCAAAAGAGGACACGCTGGAGTTTTTCGGCACCGCCGGCCGGATTTCCTTTAACATCTTCAACGCCGAACCGATTCACCTCGAAACTTCGGCCGGCAAGGAGTCGTTCCTCATCGCGAATCCCGACCACGTCGCCCAGCCGCTGATCCAACTCATCGTCGACGATCTCCTCGGTTGCGGCACCTGCCCGAGCACCGGCGAGTCCGCCCGCCGCACGAGCGTCGTGATGGATCGCGTCCTCGAGGGCTACTACGGCGGCCGCACCGACGCATTTTGGCTCCGCCCCGCGACGTGGCCGGGACGAAGGCTCGCCTGAAGTTCCCTCGGTTACATGACCGCTAATCATGCAAAACTGTCCTTGCATGAATTCCTTGAATCAATGTTACAAATGAGCGGGGCGGCTTAACTTACTCTGCCACGGGCCGATTAATGGCACAAATATGTCAAACGCCGTAGCGTCGCGCTCTCCATCTCTTCATCGTTGGCTACGCACGACCTCCTTGGTCGCGGGCGTGACGTGCCTGACTCTGTGCGCAGCCGCCGTGGCCATCTTATGGAGCGTGGAAAGCGGGGTTTCCGCGCTCGCCCAAGGCATCGCGGGCAAGGCCGTGCCGGCGACCGAACTCATCCGCGCCACCAACGAAGTCGCCCTCAAAGTAGGCACCTTCACCCGCACTCGCGCCGAAGCCGATCACAAGCCGGCGACTGATGAGTTTGCGCACGCCCTGCGCACCTTTGGTCAAACCCGCGTCGACCTCGCGGGCCGGGAGGAAGGTCAGGAAACCGCCGCGCTGATCCGTTCGGCCGTCCCCCAAATTATTACCTGGCGCGGAGCGTTCGAGCAGACCGCCAAGTTTTTCTCCCAGTCCGAACGTTCGACGCGCGGCATCGCGGCTCAAGCCTCGCTGCTGACAACCCTTTGCACGCAACTCACCACGGACGACGGCACGCTCATTGCGGGAAAACGGGCGCCGCAACATCGCAAGACGTTCGAGCAGTCGCTCGGCGCCATCGGCGATATTCAAAACTCGGTGCTCTTCGCCAGCTCCACCCTCAACCCGGCCGAACTCGCACGCGCGTTTTCCAGCCAGCAAAAACTCAACGAAAGCGTCAGCGCCGTTTTGGCCGCCACCGCCCCCTCCGATCTACGCGACTTCATCGATGAGGTCTTCTCCAAGATCAAGGACCTGGGCGAAGAACTGAATAGTCTGAAGGAAAGCATCGTCAGCCGAAACGCTGCCCAAGAACAGACGGTCGCCGCTGGGAACGCCACCTTGGCGCTGATCGATCCCGTCGTCCGGAAAATTATGCAGAGCACCCTCACCACCGCGGATCAGTCCAACCGGCGACTGCATCTCACCGTCGGTTCGTTGGCTGCCGCCGCCCTCATCATTCCTCTCGCCGGCTTTTTCGCCGGCCGCCTGCTCACGACGCGCATCCACCGCCGGCTCGGTCCCATCACCCAACGCCTCGGTCATGCCGCCGGTGAAACCACCGCCAGCACCGGGCAGGCCGAGACCGACGCCACGGGACTCGCCGCCACCGCCGAAGAGCAATCGTCCGCGATTGAACTCTTGAGTTCCAACGCGCAAGCCGTCGCCGACGCCATCCGGACCAACCTCCACCACTTGAACGATGCCACCGGCCTCACCGCCAGTGCCAGCCAACGGGCGGCCAGCGGTGGCACCAACATCGCCGGGATGAACACGGCCATGGGTGACATTGCGCTGAGTAGCCGTCGCATTCAGGAAACCGTCTCGGCCATCGACGAAATCGCCTTCCAAACCAATTTGCTGGCGCTCAATGCCGCCATCGAGGCCGCCCGCGCCGGTGAAGCCGGCCGAGGTTTCGCGATCGTGGCCGAGGAAGTCCGCCGCCTCGCCCAACGGTGCAGCGTTGCCGCCCGCGAAACCGCCGATGTCATCGCTCAATCCCAGACCACCACGACCCGCGGTGTCCAAGCCGTCGGACAAGTCCAAAAGGACTTCGCCGGCATCACCCAGGACATCGCCCAGATCCGCACGCTCGTCGAAAAAACCGCCTCCAGCTCGAACCAACAAACCAGCGAGGTTGAAGCGATGACGGCTGCCCTGAAGCAACTCCGCGCCGGCACCAGCAATCTGGCCGAGCAAGCCTCGCGCGGCGCCCAATTCGCCAGCGGCCTCCACGAGCACGCCCTTCAACTCGAAGCCGACTCCATGGAACTCACCTCTTTTCTCAGCGTTCCCGGCCACCACATCACCGACGACGCTCCAGCCGCTCCCACGACGGGTAGCGAAGAGCCTTCGACCTCCTCCCTCCCCTCCTTCACCTTAGCCGGCTGAACGACAAAGCTCTCCCGGACATTGGCCCCGCTCCGCCGCGGTTCTCACCAACGCTCACTAGCATTCGCACACTCCCGCACTTTTCGCCTGTGCGGAGGCTTTCGGTGGTGCATGGTGCACCATGCGCACTCGAAGCCTCTGGCCACTTCCTGCCTTCATCGCCGTCAGCTTCCTCGCCGCCGGCCTCGGCAGCGCGGCCACGACGAGTGCCATCACCACGTGGTATCCCACGATCAACAAACCCTCGTGGAATCCGCCCAACTGGGTTTTCGCGCCCGTCTGGACCACCCTCTATCTCCTCATGTCCATCGCCGCATGGCGGGCATGGCGCGCCGCCACCACGCCGGCTGAGGCGACCAAGACACTCTGGCTCTACGCCGCCCAACTCGTCCTCAACGCTCTCTGGTCCGCCCTTTTCTTCACCCTCCACCGTCCCGGTCTCGCGTTGATCGAAATCGTCCTCTTCCTCGCCTTGCTGGGCGCCATCCAGTTGCGCTTCGCCCGCACGGACCGACTCGCCGCGATCCTCTGGTCTCCCTACGTTGCGTGGGTCAGCTTCGCGACCTTCCTCAACGGCACAATCTGGTGGCTCAACCGCTAGTCGCGACTGCCGGCGGGATCACCGCCACCAGCACCGCGAAAAAATGGCAGCCGCTGCCGCCGAGCACAAAAAGATGCCAGATCGCATGGTGATACGGCAGGCGTTTCCAAAGATAGAATACGGTCCCCAGTGTGTAGGAAAGCCCGCCCGCCAAGAGCAGCCATAACGCCCCGGACGGCACCGTCGCCACCATCGGGCGCAGCGCGATCATCACCAGCCAGCCCATCCCGAGGTAGAGCCACGTCGACCCCAGCCGAAATCGTCCCGTAAACCAAAACTTCAACGCGATCCCTGCGACGGCCAACGTCCAGATCACCCCAAACAGGCTCCAGCCCCACGGTCCGCGCAGATTCACCAACAGAAATGGCGTGTAGGTACCGGCGATCAGTAGAAAAATCGCCGCATGATCGAACTTCCGCAGCAGCCGCTTCGTCGCCTCGTTCCGAAAGCCATGATAGAGCGTCGACGACGTGTAGAGCAGCACCAGCGTCGCCCCGAAAATCGCCGTCGCCGTCACCCGCCACGCATCCCCGCGCAGCCCCGCCAAGGTCACCAGCACCGTCAAACCGGTCACGCTCAACGCCACCCCCAACCCATGCGTGAGCACGTTCGCCCGCTCTTCTCCGGTCGTATAGAGCGCCGGCGCATTGACCGCAGAATTCATCCCTTTACCGTGGCCCCCGCTCACCTGCGGTGCGATCTCAAACCCGCCTCCGCGCCGCCATTGACTCTCGTTAATAATTATCAATTTATTTCCATCCCATGAGCAAACTTCTCGGCAAACGCGCCCTCGTCACCGCCGGTGCCCAAGGCATCGGTCTCGCCATCAGCTCCCACCTGCTGCGCGCCGGCTGCGATGTCTTCGTGCACTACCGCCGCAGCGCCGACGGCGCGCGCGACCTCGCCGCCGAGGCCACCCAGCTCGGCCGCCGCTTCGCCAGCGCCAGCGCCGATCTCACCACGACCGAGGAGAGCAATACGCTCGTGGCCCAAGCCGTTGCGTTCCTCGGCGGTCTCGACGTCCTCATCAACAACGCCGGATCCCTCATCGGACGCCGCACGCTCCTCGAAGCCGACGACAAATTCTGGTCCGACGTCATCTCGCTCAACGTCGGTAGCGTGCGCCGCGTCACCCGCGCCGCCGCGCCTCATCTCATGGCCGCTGCGCAAACCGGCGGCGGGGCCAGCATCGTGAACCTCTCCTCCCTCGCCGGCCGCAAAGGCGGCCACGGAGGTTCCCTCGCCTACTCCACCGCCAAGGGCGCCGTGCTCACGTTCACGCGTTCCCTGGCGTCAGAACTCGGGCCCCACGGCGTGCGGGTCAACGCCCTCGCGCCCGGTCTGATCCTCGGCACCAGTTTCCATAACACCCACACGACTGCCGAATCCGCCAAAGCCACCATCGCCGGCATCCCCCTCGGCCGCGGCGGCAACGCCGACGATGTCGCCCGCGCCGCCGTGTTTCTCGCCAGCGAATTCGACGGCTTCATCACCGGAGCGACCCTCGACATCAACGGCGGCGTCTACGGCTGCTGAGCTGACCCCGAGGTGGGCGGGCGCGTCCCTGCGCCCGCATTTTCGTCCGTCACGCGTCATACCATGCGGGCGCAGGGACGCGCCCGCCCACCTTAACGCACACCACCGTGATTGCGCGAAACGTCACTCGTCGGCCGCAAGCTTGCTCGCGCACGACCCGCCCGCAAGCTGACCGCGCCCATGAAATTCTCCGGCCAAATCGTTTGGATCACCGGCGCATCCTCCGGCATCGGCGAGGCCCTCGCCTACGCCTTCGCCCGCGAGGGCGCGCACCTCGTGCTCTCCAGCCGTCGCGCCGATGAGCTCGAGCGGGTCCGTCGCGCCTGTGCGCGCCCCGCCGATCATATCGTGGTCACCCTCGATCTCTCTCGCGCCGACGATTTGCCCATGGCCGTCAGCGAAGTCCTGGCCCGCCGCGGTCACGTCGACATCCTCGTGAACAACGGCGGCGTAAGCCAACGCGCCCTCGCCAAAGACGCCTCGCTCACCGTCGAGCGCTCGCTCATGGAAGTGAATTACTTCGGCCCCGTCGCGCTCACCAAATCGCTGCTGCCCTTCATGCTGAAACGCGAAACCGGCCACATCGTCGTCGTCAGCAGTGTCCTGGGCTACCTCGGCACACCTGGCCGCTCGACCTACGCGGCCGCCAAGCACGCACTCCACGGCTGGTTCGATTCCCTCCGCGCCGAAATCTGGCGCTACGACGTCAAAGTCACCCTCGCCTGCCCCGGTTACGTCGCCACCGCCGTCTCCGCCAACGCCCTCGGCCCGCACGGTGATTCCCACGGCAAAACGGACAGCACCCACCGGAGTGCAATTTCCCCGGAGAAATGCGCCGATGCGATTATTCGTGGCGTCGCGCGCGGCAAAGAAGAAATCTACGTCGGCGGCCGCGAAGTTTTCGGTATTTACCTGAAGCGTTACGTCCCGTGGCTTCTCTCCCGCATCGTGCGAAACATGAAATTCTCCGTCCGCTCTCCGTCGTAGGCCCGGGCGCCGACCGGGCCACCCGACCACCGGTCGGGCCTACCACTCCGGCAACGCAAACGCCACATACGCATCACCCGACTTCGTGCCCACCTTGCCGCCGCCACACGCGATCACCACGAACTGTTTTCCGTTCACCGAGTAGGTGGCAGGCGTCGCAAAACCGGCCGCGGGCAGCGGCGCCTCCCACAGTTTCTCCCCTGTCTTTGCGTCAAACGCCCGGATCTTCTCATCCTTCGTCGCCGCGATAAAGATCAGTCCGCCCGCCGTCACGACCGGGCCACCATAATTCTCCGTTCCCGTTGGCGGAATGCCCTTGGCCGTGAGCGCCGGGAATTCGCCGAGTGGTTTCTTCCAAAGGTATTCGCCGGTATTGAGATCAATCGCATTGAGCGTGCCCCAAGGCGGACGGAGCGCGGGATAGCCCTCGGGATCAAGCAATCGATTGTAACCCGTCGTCGCATACGGGCTGCGCGCCGCCGCCAAATTGCCAGTCGGCTCAACTTTACCCGCGGCCGTATCCCCCGCCGGAGTTTCCACTCCCGCCGCGAGGATAAACTCAGCCAGCGCACGCTTCTGCTCCTCCGGCAAGAAACCGAACGACGGCATCACGCCCTTGCCCGTAGCAAACAACGCGAGGATTTCCTCCGCCTTCATCTTCTGCGCGACCGGACCGAGCGGCGGAATGTTCTGTGCGGCGTTGCCTTCGCGATTTACCCCGTGACACGACATGCAGAGCTGCTGGTAGAGCGCCGCACCAGAGCCGGGTTTCGCTCCGATTTTCGCCGGCACCATCGTCAAAATCCACGCCATCTCGTTCGCATTCACGTAGAGCACCCCGCGGGGGTCCACGGCCACGCCACCCCACTCCGCCCCGCCGTCAAACCCGGGCAAGATGATCGTCCCCCGCTCACTCGGCGGATCCCACGGCACGTGCGGACTCACTGCCCGCAGTCTTTTCAAGACCGCCTCGCGTGCAGCCGGCGAAATATCCGTCACCTCGGCCTCCGTGAACTGCTGCCGTGCAAAGGGCGCGGGCTTCAGCGGTCGCGGCTGCATCGGCGAAGTTTTTTCTCCTGCCAAGATCGACTGCGGCACCGGCTCCTCCCGCCAGGGAAACAACGACTCGCCCGTCTCGCGGTTAAACACCCACACGTGGCCCGATTTGGTCACCTGCGCCACCGCCGCGATTTTTTTCCCGTCGCGCAGCACCTCGCACAAGACCGGCGGCGCCGGCAAGTCGCGGTCCCAGAGATCGTGGTGCACAAACTGAAAATGCCACTTCCGCTTCCCCGTCGCCGCATCGAGGGCGATCAGGCAGTTACCATAAAGGCCGTCGCCATGACGGTCCCCGCCCCAGAAATCGAACGCCGGCGATCCCGTCGGCACGAACGCCAAACCGCGCGCCTGATCGACCACCAGTCCCGCCCAACAATTCGCCGCGCCCACCCGTTGCCACGCATCCGCCGGCCACGTCTCGTAGCCCGGCTCGCCCGGATGCGGAATCGTATGAAAAATCCACCGCCGCGCGCCCGTGCGCACATCGTAGGCGCGGATGTGACCCGGCGCCGCCGGTCCCGGCCCTTCTCCAAGGCGCATCGGCATGATGATAAGATCACGGAAAATCGCACCGGGCGTATTGGCTGCGAGCGAAAGCCCCTTTACGTCGCGATCCAGACCGTCGAGCAAATCAACGCGTCCTTTGTCGCCAAACGTCTCGATGGGCTTTCCGTTGGCCGGATCGATCGCGTGCAGAAACCTGCCCGCCGAAAACATCAGCCGACGCTCGCCACCTTCCTGCCACCATGAAAATCCGCGGTTGAGACCGCGACCGCCCTCGACGTTTCCCGTCGCAAACGGATCGAAGCGCCAGAGTTCGCGCCCCGTCGCCGCCTCGACGGCGAAGAGCACCAGCAACGGCGACGTGCCGTAGAGGACGCCGTCGATCACGAGCGGGTTGCACTGAATCTGCGAACGGTTGTTCGCATCCGCCCCGCCCGTGCGAAACGTCCAGGCGGGCTGCAATCGCGCGACATTCGCCGGAGTGATCTGAATCAGCGTCGAGTAGTGCGTGCCCCCGGTGTCACCAAGGTAGCCGGACCAATTTCTATCGGCAGCGGCCTGCATGACGTCGGCAGCGGCGACTAGGGCGAGGTACAAAAACAATGGACGCATAGGGGTTGTTGGATTCAGGCCGACACTCTATGCCAGCGCGAGCAGTTCATTTCACCACAAATTTCACCTCAACCGTCGGTGTCTCGATATGACGACGCACGTCGTCGAAGACATCGACGTCAAATGCCTTTCCCACGTTATTGCCCGCGAGATCTTCGATCGTGCTGAGCACGACGAGCCGGTGGCTGCCTCCCCCGCCACGGCTGATCCGGAACGAACCTCCACCTTTGCTCGCGCGGGCCCAGTGTAACTTCGCCGGCAACGTCCGCGCCGTCCGCCTGAACGACGTGGATCATCCGCGTCGCAAGCGCGTGATCCAGCGACTTGCCAAACGCGACCACGAGCGCGTTCCGCGCACCCGCCGGAGGCGCCGTAAATGTCCAGCGCACGGGATCAGGTCCGGTGCGATCCGCCGGCCCAACTTGAAATTTCTTTTCGAATCCAGCGCGCATCGGCCGGTCCTCGGCATCGCGACAGACCTTGCCCATCGTGAGTGCGTAGGCCTCGCCCGCCTCGAAGACCGGCCCGATGTCCACCAGCGGCTTCACCCCGCGTTTGATCCGAGCTGGGTCGATCAGGAGAGACAACGCACCTCACCGGGAAGCGCCCTGGTGCTTAAGCCTCAGGCAAAACTACCGCCCTGCGTAAGGCCGAGTTCGCGCCGGCGACGCCTGCGATTTTCGGCGGCGGCGCGGACATAGCCGCTCCGGCGGTGCTCGGCGAGCGGGTCGGCCGGTAGCTTGTTCGCCTTGCGCCACGCGGCGAGGGCGGGCGCCACATCGGTGAAGAACGCGTGCTTCAAAATCAGTTCGGCATCGACGACGTTGTTTTTGGCTTGGGCGCGGCGGAGCGCGTCGTGATCCACGAGCGCCGCCTTGGCGTAGAGTTCCTGCGCCATGACTACGCTCTGGATCGTCGCCTCGATCTTGGGTTTTTCGTTGTGACACTGGTCGATCATGTAGGCGATCTTCGGCATGCGTCCGCAGTCGGAGGCGAAGAAGTGGATTTCATGAAAAATCCGGAAGACCTGATACGGATCGATCGACCCGAGGGTCAGATCGTCGTCGGCGTAGCGCCGGTCGTTGAAGTGGAAACCGCCCAGCATGTCTTCATCGAGCAGCCAGGCGACAATCTGCTCGATGTTCTGGGCGTTGTAGTGATGGCCGGTGTCGACCAGCACCTTCGCGCGTGGGCCGGCTTTTTTCGCGAGCAGGAGTGCCATCCCCCAGTCAGCGATGTCGGTGGCGTAGAAAGCAGGTTCGAAGGGTTTGTATTCGACCAACATCGTTTGCTTAGGACCGAGTTTTTGGTGCAGCGCGCGGAGCGATTCCTCGAACGCCTGCTTGCGAACACGGATACTGCCTTGACCGGGATAGTTCGTGCCGTCGGCGAACCACAGTGAGAGGCAATCACTGCCCACGGCTTTCCCGATGGCGACCGAATCGACGCAGTGTTGGAGCGCAGCGGCCCGCACGATGGGGTCGTTGTTTCCGAAGGAGCCCCATTTATAGCATTGGTCTTGGAAAAGATTGGGATTGATCGCCCCGATCTGCACACCGTGTTTGCGCGCGAGACGTGCGACCGCCTGCGGATCTTCGCCGGGCTTGAAGTCCCACAGCACGTGAACCGCGACGGTCGGGCAGCAACCGGTGAGCGCGTGGACGTGCCCGGCGTCGGCCAGCTTGTCGTTCATGTCGATGGCGGCGGCGTCCTGGAAAAATTTCCCGAAGCGAGTCCCCGTATCGGCGAAACCCCAGGACGGAGTTTCGATAACAAAAGTGTCGAGGGCAGCGCGGGCTCTGCGGAGTTGAGCGGAAGTCATAGTAAAGCTTGAGATTGCGAAGAGATGTTTGGGGAGAGGACGGAATTGTCAGTCGTGAAGCGGGACGGACCGTTCGGCTTCAGAAGAGGAGTGAGGTTTTTACCCCTCGCTACTCCAAGGATACGCCGAATTTCTCGGACCAGGGCGCGAGCGCGCCAAGGATGCCGGGATAGAGTTCAACGCCGTGCAGGAGTTGTTCGGCGCGGCGGCGGAGGCCGTTTTCACCCGGGAGACGGACCCGTTCAACGCCGGGACGCGGCGGCGTGGCGCGACAGGTGGCGGCGACGTGTTCGGTTTGGCGGCGAAATTCGTCGGCGCCGCCGAAGAGGTCGGGCGAGAGAACTTGGATGAAGACGCTCGCGCCCCACCCCTCGGGCGGATCGGCGCGGCCGTGACCGGCAAGTGCACCGGTGAGTGATTCGACGAGAAGAGCGAACGCGTAGCCTTTGTGTCCGTGGTCGAGGCCGCCCAGCGGGAGCAAAGTCCCGGGCGGCTGAGCGGAGAGCACCGCAGGATCGTCGGTGGCGTGGCCGTCGGCGTCGATCGCCCAAGGACCGGGATAGCGGCGCTGTTCTTGCGTGAGGCGATTCGTGAGCGCGTTGGTCGTGATCGACATGGAAACGTCGAGCATCACGGGGTCACCCTGCGTGGGCCAACCAGCAGCGAGGGGATTCGGGGTATAGACTGCGCGGCGCCCACCGTGCGGGGCCACACTCGCGACGTAAGGATCGGAGCACGCAAGGAGTGCCATCAAGCCGTGATCAGTGACGCGTTTGAGATACGCGGCGAGGCAGGCGATGTGGTGGCTGCGGCGGATGACGACGGTGCACGTGCCGTTGATTTTCGCGCGCGCGATGGCCAAATCGAGCGCACGCACGACGAGCCAAGGTCCAGGCAGGCGCTGACCATCCCACGTAATCGCGGCGGGCCAATCGGCGACAACCAGCGGATCGCCGGTTTTCGTCATTGATCCTTTTTCCAGCTCGCCAAGATAGGGCGCGAGCAGCGCGAGACCGTGCGTCGTATGGCCGAGCAGGTCGCCCTCGGTGAGGATTTCGGCGACGACGGCAGCCTTGTCGGCATCAAGGCCGGCACGTGTGAGCAGTGCGGTGGCGTAAGCGATCAGGGTGGCTGCGGAGTGGCGCGCGGGCATAGAGCGATGAGAGGCCAAAAGAAAAAAACTCTCCAGCTTTTCAGCGGGCGAGTCCGGCAACCGTGATGGATTGCTGCGGTGAACGCGTCGCGGGCTCCTCGCAATGACAAGATCGGTCAGAGATCAAACGTCGCACTGAGCACGAACTGACGCGGGTCGATGATGCGGAAGCGCCAGGGTGAGCCGTCGGGATTGACGGCCGTGGGCTGGAGGTGCCCGGCGGACTTTACGACATTGTTGACGTTGAGCTGAAAGGTCGTGCCGACGCGGTTGCGGAAGAGTTTCGTCCGGTAGGAGCTGAACAGGCTCAGGCTGTCGCGCGCCTTGTCGTAAACGGGCTTGGTTGCGTTGAGAGTGCGCACCGCGCCGTCGGGATCCGGCGCGCCGCCGAGGTAACCGATCGCGCCGCGGCTCGACCAGCGGTAGCTGCCGCCCACTGCAACGCCCTTGAGCCAAGGGTGACCATCACTGAGGCCGGTCAGGCCAGCGAGCTGGTATTTAGTGGTGTAGGCGAAAGAGTATTCGCGGGTCTGCGGTTTCTTTTTTCCCTGCGTCGTGATGGCGAGATTGAGGGGCGTCTGGATGTTGAGGGCAAAGTAGTCGGCGGGGCGCCCGTTGCTACCCTGCACGGTCTGCCACCACAGGGCACCGTCGGGGCCCTTCACACTGGTCCAAAACGGCAGGCGCAGGTTGATGTATTTTTGGATGAAGAGAGAGATGTTCGAGTCGACGGCTTCCTGCTGGTTGCCGGTCAGCTTCGACGTCCAGTAACGGGTGGGGTTGAACTGCAGCTCGAACTCCCAGCCCTTGGAGGTCGCGTCGCTGGCGTCGGCAAAGGACTTGCCGCCCGCACTGTTAATGAAATCGACGGTATAGCCGATCTGCTTCGCCGCAGCGACCTGCGCTTGGTCGAGGGTGAGGTTGGGATTGATCTGCTGCTGCCAGCCAGTGGCTGCGTCGAACAGGTTGAACGTGAGGTTCTGCCCGCCGGGGTGGAAATCCATGCCGAGCACGCGCGTGGCGACGGTGCCGGTGCCGGCGCGCGTGTGGACCTGCGTCGTCTCCTGATGGGTGACGCGCAGCGAGAACTTACTAAACATATTGATCGTGAAACCGTATTCCTTCGCGACCGAGGTCGGGTTGGGGAGCTGCTCGACGAAGAGGTTGTAGGCGAGGTCGGCGGGGAGAAACGTGTTGGAGCGGCTGACGTTGATGTTGAAGCCGCGCACCGCTTCCGCGAGGTAGCTCGCGACGCCGCCATTGGCGCTCGCCGCGCGGTCGAGAAAATCTATGCCGCGGAACGGCTTCAGGACGGCACCCTTGGTGCGCGTGGTTCCAGCAAGCCATTTCTTGTTGATGCCAAAATTTTCGAGGTTGGTCTGGTCCAAAAATCCGTTGCTGAGCGGTAGAGGAAGATTGTCCTGCAGGTAGGTGCGATCCTGCCTTTGGCCGAGCGTCGTGACGAGGCGGCCGTCGAGCCAAAAATCTTGGAAACTGCCGCCAAGCGTGCGCACGCGACGCTTCTGCTTACCCTGGGAGAAGTAAACCTCCTGCACGTCGGCGTTCTCGCCGGTGACCCACTGGTTGGTCGTGGCGTTAAAGTAAGACCCGATGCCGGTGACTTTGCCGGTGGGATTGACGGCACCGGTGTTCGCGTATTCGACGCCGCCTCCGGGGGTCTTACCGTAATAATAAATCGGGTAAAACAAGCCGCCGTTGGCGTTGGTGAAATTAGAAGTGGGCGTGGGCGCGAGGATGGCAGCGCCGAGGTAGTTGGGGTTGTCCACGACCGAGTCGTGAAGACGCAGGCTGGAAGGTGCGAAGATGCGGAGGCTCTCTTCGCCGTAGGACGTCCAGCGGTGGGTGCCGAGCCACTTCGTCCAACGCGACTCGCGCGCGAAATCGAGCTGGTAAGCGAGCTGACCGCGGTAGCTGTCGGTGAAATTGGGCTGCACATAGACCTGCGGGGCGAGGCCGCCGATGAACGGGCGCTGGAAAAACGGATTGGGCCGACCGTCGACCAGTCGCGCGTTGGTATCAATCGCGAGTACGGCGGGCACGCCGTCCTGTTGGGCGACGAACTGGCGGCGATAGTCGACCTGGTTCTCGCGGCGCCAAGCGGCGTTGAAATTCATCCGGCTGCGCTCGGTCGAAAAAATTTCCTGATCGAGGCTCACATTGTAGATCCGCGCGCTTTGCAGCGCGTAGTTCTGGGCACCAATGTTGATGCTCGTCCAGTCGTAGATGGCCCGGTTGGTGGTGCCGGGCAGCGTGTAGAGCGGGCCGGCGGCGCCGACGCCCGCGCTCTGGGTGAACTGGTCGACGGCGGAGGCCGTGTTGTTGGGCTGGCCACCACGCATGAACGCATAAATCTTGCCGTCGTCGATGAGCTGGATGTTGCGAGCATTGGAGCTGCCCAGGAGGGCGATGCCGGCGGGGACGTTGTTCGTCATCGTGGTGATCGCCGGCTGCACCACTCCATTGATCGTAAACCTTCCGCCGGTGGCGGTGCCATTGGCGGCAAAGGCCCCACCACCCCAATCGTAGGTCGGGCTGCCGTTGTTTCTCCAGTTCGTGATCGTGTCGCGCGGCGTGAGGGCGTTGGCGCGCTGGGCGAACTGGTGGAAATATTCCACGGAGCCATTGATCGACGTCCGCTTGAAGGGGCGGGCGGCGAAGGCGATCTGCTGGCGGTTGGTGCGGTCGACGGAGGGCTTCCGGACGTAGCCGGTCTCGTTGTAGACCGCAGAAAACCGGACGGCTAATTTGTTGCGCACAAGCACGCGGTTCAGATCCATACTCACACGATAGCCGTCGTAGCTGTCGACGCGGGAGCTGAAACTGCTGAGGTCGCGCGTGAGGTTGCCGCGACTGAGGTTGAGATTCACCGAGCCGCCGGCATCGCTCAGGCCGGCCGTAGTGGAATTCGGACCACGGGAAATTTCCACGCTGTCGATATTGTAGGGATCGAGCGGGATACTGCTGCTGGCGGCGAAACCGCCGACCAGAATGCCCGCCTGCGCGAGGCCGCGGATGCGGTTGGCGCCCGTGGGATTGCCGGAGACGTTGTCGTAATTGCCGCGGCCGTCGTTGGTGGGGTCGGTAAATTGTGCGGTGCCCTCGGTCCCGACTTCGAATTGGAAAATGTCATTGAGATCGAGTGCGGCGGTGTCGAGGAGTTGCTGCTTGGTGATGACCGAGATGGAACTGGCGATGTCCTCCAGCTTCGAGTTCAGGCGGGTGCCGGACATGGAACTGGAGGCGGCATAGCCCTTGTCGCCGCCGGAGTTTACTTCGAACGGCGAGAGCACGACCGTCTCCCCACTCTCGGCCCCAGCCGACGGAATTTTAGTGGAAGCCGCCGTCGCGGCACGGGCGTCGTCGGCGGCTTTCGCGGCCAGCTCGTCGGCGTCGAGTCTGCCGTCTTTGTTTTTGTCGTAGCGCACGAGTGTGGCGGCGTCAGGCCCGGTGGCGTTGACGGTTTGTGCCACGACCGGGGCGAGGGAAGAGCACGAACTGCTGAGCAGGAGGAGCACGCGCAGAGCCAACGAGGGGGAACAAAGGGTGAGTTTCATGGGGCGGTTTGAGTCGGGTGTCGATGGGTGGCAGCAAGCGGCTCACGACGCCGATGGGCTGGGCTAAGTCAAAAAGCAGGGGAGCAGTTAGAGCAGTCGAGAGCGGCAGCACGATTGGTCGACTGCCCATTTTCGCAATTGCTTACGCGACTTGACAGTCCGCCGGCAGGCGAGAAATGAAGCACGTGAGCGACGGCTAACATAAAAAATTCCCGCCGGCGGCGGTGTGGCTCAAAATCTCCCGGGTGCGCTCACAGCCTGCCATGCCCTCCGTCGCCACGGCGGGCGGCGAACTTCCCGCACCCGCGAGTGGGCGGAACAGCGCCCGCCAGCGTGGTACCGACGACGCCCCGGAAAAGTGCATCACCCACGTTCGGGCTCAGAAATCGAAGGTCGATGAGAAGAGCAGGCGGCGCGGGTTGATGATGCGGTAATTGTAGGGCTGGCCGTCGGGGTTGATCGCGGTCGGCTGGAGGCGACCGTTCTCAAACGCGTTTTGCAGGTTGAGCTGAAAGCGGGTGCGGACTTTGTCCTTCCAGAGTTTAGTCGTATAGGAGGTCCAGAATTCGAAGCGGGTGCGCGCGGGGTCGTAGACGGGCGCGTTGACGTCGAGCGAGCGCACGATGCCGTCGGCGTCGGGCGCGGCGCCCTTGTAGCCGATGACGCTGCGGGAATCGCGACCGGCGGAACCGCCGACCCCGAAGCCGCGCAAACGGCCGGTCGAAAAATAGTAGGTGGTGATCATACGGCCCGTGTATTCCTTCACCTGGGGGTTGGATTTTCCGAGGAGCGCCTGGTCAAGTTTGATGGGGACGACGACGGCAGAATCGAAGAACGCCTTGGCGGACTGCGCGCCGAGGGCGGTGCTCGTCCACCACGGATTGCCCAGGTCGTCTTTGATACTAAGCCAATAGGGCATGCGGCCGTCGATGTAGGCTTGGAGATCGTTCTCGATCGCGGTGTTGATGGTCTTGGTCTGCGCGCCGGTGAACTTGATCGTCCAGTTTTTCGTGGGCGTGTAGTTCACCTCGAGTTCGGCGCCCTTGTAGTCGTTGTTAGCGGTGCCTCGCAGGGCGGAGCCGGCGATGTTGGCGGCGATGGCCTGGGAGAAACCGGCGGGATATTTCGTGATGCTGTCGACGACGGCGGCGGTCGCCGCGGGGCTGGCGCCAGCGCCGAGGCGGCTCTGCGCGACGTTGAGGGCGAAGTTATAAAGGCTGAACGGATCGGACGCCGTCGTCGTGCCGGGCAACAGACCCCCGGCGTCGATGCGGCCGATGCGGGAGCTGATGGTGGAGTTGGGAGTGCGGTCGTTCACTTGCTGGTTGTTGTAGGCGGTGAGGCGCACGACGAGCTTGTCAGAAACGTTGAAATAGACGCCGACGTCGCGACCGCGGCCGGAAGTGTTTGGGAGCGGCTGGCCGGTGAGGCTGACGGCAGGCGGCTGCGGCTGGAAGCTGGCCGAACGGTGGAAGGTGAGACCAATCCAACGCGCGGGTTTCACGACGAGATTGATGTCGCGGGTAATGCCGGCGGCCTGGGTCCACGGGCCCCAGTTGCGGTCGTTGTCGAAGGTGAAGAAGCCGGTGGCGGGATCGACGACGGCGCCATTCGAACTGCGGGAGCGGTAAACATCCTTGCGGACGCCGCCGGTGAAGACGACGCGGTCGTCGAGGAAGGCGCTCTGGAGAACGGCGCCGCGCGCGGTGTCCTCCGTGCGGGTCTGGCTGCTGATGTAGGGGGCGGTGCCGAAGACAGCAGGCTCGCTGACCCAGCGACCGGTGACGCCATTGAACCACTGGAAGTTGAAATTGCCGTCGATGCCAGACTTCGGCGGCGCGAAGCCTGCTTGGTAGCCGCTGGCACCGGCGCCACCCACGTAGTAGCGATAGGACGGACGCGCGACGGCGGCGCCGTTGGTGTTGTTGAGCGCGCCGGGTGTGAGCCAGCTGTGAAGGGGATCGAGCACGGCCTCGCGGTAGCGGAACGTCCCGGTCGTGACGTGGCGGCTCTCGTAGTAGCCCTGCGCGGTGTGCTTGCCAAGGTAGCGCCGCCAACCCGGCAGGCGCCCGAAGTCGTAGCGATAAACCAGCTGGGACTGGATGGTGTCGTTGAATTCCGGGCTGCGGAAAATTGTGGGCTCGATCGCTTGAATGTAGGGACGCTGAAAGTATGGATTGGGAATGCCGTCGAGGAGGAATTGGTTTACGTCGACCTGCAGGACCGGCGGATTGGTGATGTTGCGGTTGTAGGTGTCGAAATCCTCCAGGTGCCACGCGGCGCGGGCGTAGAGGTTTTCGGCGATCTTTTGCTCGAACTCGCCGGTGTAGATAAAGGCGCGGTCCTTGTTCCAGTTGGTCGGAACGGCATTAATTTTCGTCCAATCGTAGAGCGACTTGTCGGTGATGCCGGGAACTTGGTAGAGGACGCCACCGTTGACCAGGCCGCGCAGGTAAATGGAACCGCTGGCAAGGAGCCGGACGTTGCTCGCGGACGCGGAATTCGGATTGGCGGTGGTACCGAGACGGTTGATTTCCCAGAGCTTCACCGCGCCTGCGTCAATGAACATGCTCGGGCGCGTATAGGTCGTCGTGTTCACGAAGAGGCCGAGGGGAAACGCGCCAGTGTTGTCCTGCGCGGCAGTCAGCGCGGTGGTGCGGCCGTTGACGGTCGCGGTGAACGTGAGCGGGTTCCACGAGGGCTTGCCGTTAGCGAGCCACTCGCTGACGCCGTCGCGCGGCGTCAAGGCGTTGGGCGACTGGCGCTGCTCGCGAAAATACTCGATGTTGCCGCGGATGGTCGTGTGCTTGAACGGCTGGAACGTGACCGCTCCGTAGACGCGCCGCGTGAGATCATACGAGGGTTTTTGCGGGACAGCGCCGGCGGCGTAGTAGGCGGCAGCGCGCAGGGCTAGCTTGTCGCGCCAGAGTGGGCGGTTGAAGTTGAGGCTCGTGCTGTAGCCACCGAAACTGTCGGCACGGAACACGACCTGACTCGATTCGCGGGTGAGGTGGGCGCGGCCCTTGATGGTATTGACGGCGCCGGAGGGCGAGCCGATGCCGAAGAGCGTGGAACTCGGGCCGCGGCTGATCTCGATTGATTCGAGGTTATAGGTATTGATCGGGATGCGGCTAACCGACGGGAAATTATCGGTGACGGCGTTCGGCGTAGAAATGCCGCGCACGCGGGTGGCGGTCGCCGGGCTGCTCTGGATCGAGTCCGTCGTGGGGCTCGCGGAGTTCGTCGCAGTGAAGTTGTAGATACCCTCGGTGCCAGCCTCGTATTTGAAGATGTCGTTCAGGTCGATCGCGGCGGTGTCGTCGAGCTGCTGTCGGGTGATGACGGTGATGGAGGCACCGAGGTCCTCGACCTTTGAATTGATGCGCGTGCCCGAGAGTGTGTTGGAGGCGAAATAGCCGCGCGTGCCGTCGGATCCGACGGTGAACGGCGAGAGCTTTACGATTTCGTCCGGCGCCGCGGAAGCAGATTCAGGGGCGACTGCCTTCGCGGACTTGGTCTCGTTGGGGGAAGGCGCAGCGGACGGCGGGGCTACCGATTGAGCCCCAAGAGGGAGTGACAGGAGCGGCGCGAGGGCGAGGGCGCGCAGCCAACCCAAGGAAGCTGGCAACGAGGCAAACCGGGAAATCGTACGGGGCATAGGATTGGTTAAGCTAGGGGTTAGACCTCGGACGACGTTTCGACGTTCGAGGTTAAGGCCGATCAACGCGCACCGTCACATTTGCACTCCAGATAGCAAATACGAGCCGTGGCGGACAGTCAGGCGCAGGTCCGCCTTGTCTCGACAGATCGCGCGTAACGGTGAAGCAAGTCAGTCCGCCTTTTTCGCCGCCGGCCGGCTCATCGCGAGCGCACCGGCCCCGAGCAAAACCGCGCCGACGCTGGCGAGCACGAACCAGTCGCCGTATTGCACGTAGACGCTCTCTTGGCTGATCCAACGTTTATCGCGCGTGACCGTCACCGTGCGGGTGCCGCGAAAATAAATACTGCCCGCTTCGTCGGTGACCACGGAGCGCACGCCGCCAAATTCATCGATCCAGCCGCTCCAGCCGCCGTTGCCACAGCGCAGCACGGGCCGGCGTGTCTCGACCGCGCGCAGCACCGCGTGGGCCGCGTGCTGGTAGGCCGCCCCGCCCTCGCCATACCAGGCACTATTCGTCAGCACCGCGAGCACCTCCGCACCCGAGCGCACACTGCCGCGGGCGAGCTGGGGGAAAATATCTTCGTAGCAAATGAGCGGACCGAACACGGCCGGGTTTTCCCTCAACGGTATCACCACGGGCGCAGCATCGAGGCCGCGTTCAAAATCGCCGCCAATCGGCACGAACTTCGAGAGCCACCCAAAGATCGGCCGCAAGGGCACAAATTCACCGAAGGGTACGAGTTGGCGCTTCGCGTAAAATTCCTTTTGCACTCCGCCGGCTGGGGTGACGAGCAAGGCGCCGTTGAACCAGCGTTCCTTTGGTGTGTTGGCGTCCGCAATCACGATCGACCCCAGCAGCAACGGCGTCTTGGCCCGTGCGGCCAGCGCATCAACGAACGCCTTCGCACTCGCATCCCCTTTCACCGCAAATGGCGTGCTCGCCTCAGGCCACAGGATGAGATCGGGGCGTGTTTCACCGGCCTTGAGCGTCGTGCTCTCCAAAATATCGAGGATGCCCTGCGCCCTCGCCTGATCCCATTTCACTTCTTGTGGGATGTAGGGCTGCACAAAAGCAAAGCGCCCCAACGGCACGCTGTAGCGCTGGCGGTTAAACATTTCCTGCACCTGCACGCTCACACACACCATCAGCAGGAAAAGGCCGAACATGAATTCCGGCCGGCGCAGGTTCCACCCGGTCTGGCGTTCAATGAAGAGACTGTGCGCCATCGCGGCGAACCCGAGATTCATCGCGACGAGCACGAACGACACACCATAGCCGCCAGTGAACGCCGCGATCTGCAAAATGCTCGCGCGCTCCCACTGGCTCGCGGACAACGGCAACCACGGGAATCCACCGAGCAACCACGTACGCGACCACTCGATCAGCACCCACGCGCCGGCGAGGCCGACGAGTCCGACCAACCGCGTCAACGTCGGCCGGCCCACCATGCGCGGCATCGTCCACCACGCCGCCAAATACCATGCCCCCACCCACGCGCCGACAAACGGCCCGAGCAGGAGCAACCCACCCCACGTCACGTGATGCAGCCAGCCAAGTATGATCGTCCATGCCGCCGCCTGCGCCGCGAACATCGTCCCTACAAAAAGTTTCAGCCGCGGTTGCGTGTAGGCCCAAAAAGCTCCCGGAATGAGCATCGCATACGCAAACTCCGGCGTGTGAAACGGCGGAAACGACACCACCGCCAAAATGACCGTGAGCACTGCCACCGCTGCCGCGCCCACGTATTCGACGTGACGCTGGAAGAACGACGGAGGAGCGGAATACGGATCAACGGCTTCAGTGGTGATTGACGACATTAGGTTTCACAAGCTGCCCGCCCCAACATCCCGCTCAAGACAGAAGGTCCCATGATACCCAACCTCACGTCGGCTCGTTGCCGACTGGTGCAACGCATGAAATCGCCCCTCTCGGCTCCAGCCGGGCAAGCACGAGCCACCCCACCGAGACGACGCTGACCGCTTTCAAGACATGCCACGGAAACCCGCTCAACCCAAGATAGAGTGGCTGCCACCAGATCAGCGCGAGGCATACGCACAGGTGAGACCACCACGAATCGTCGGCGCGCCAAACCCCGAGAATAACCAGGGGTACAAAGAGTAAATTATAGTCCTGCGCGACCGGACTGACGAACGTCGCGATGGCGACCAGCCACAACAAATAGGGCCAGGCGATCGAGCGCCGTTCGCCGGATTGAAACACCCGCCAACTGACCACCAACGCCACGATGAGCATCCCGCCGCCCACCATCACGGTGGGGCGCCAGGACGCTAGCTGCGGCAATCCAACGTCCCGCACCAACAACGGCCAATGGCTGATGAGCGAGTGGGAAAATTCGAGATAGCCGGTTTGCTGAATCGTGGTGCTGACTTTGGCTACCTCGAGCCATGGCACCAAATCACGCCACATCACGAGGCAAAAGACTCCGAGCCACACCGTCGCCAGACCAGCCGCTCGCCCGCGGCGCACGGCCACCAACCCCAGGACGAGCACAACAGCGAACGGCTTGACCCCGACGGCGCACGCAACGCAGAGCCCCGCAAAAACGTCACCCAACCACCGTCGCTGCCACCGCAACGCCGGAACCAGCAGAAAAATTGCCAGTAGCGGGAGCGCGTTGCAGTTCCCACGCTCCATCTCGAAAATCACCGGATACGAGGCAAAGGTTGCGCCCATGATGAAGAGCAAAGGCAGCGACGGCAGGCCAAGCTCGGTGCGAACCAACCAGGAGCGCCATGCAGCCGCCGCGACCACCACGACCATCATCGTCAACCATACCAACATCGCCGGAAACGACGGCTCGAAGGGAAACGCCCCCAGCGCACTATTGAAATTCAAGCGCAACGACGGCGGAAACCATGCAGTCCAAGAGAACGCGACCAAGGTGGTTGGAGGATAAGTATATTTGGGGTTGGCGGGATCTCCCCCCATCTCGCGATAAAGATCATCGCCGCGCATCCAGGACCTCACGCCGACGTAGTTATGATGAAAATCCAAGCCGGCAAAGGGCATGATCGGCACCGTGGTAAAGCTTTTCCCCTCCACGTCGGCTCGCCCGGGAGCCAAGTGCGGCACGGTTTGGGAAAGTCCAATTGCCCACCACACCGCGACCACGGCCAATAGCAGAACGCCGACCGCCAAGAAGCCGGTTGAGCCGCGTGGCTTGCGCTGAATCCGGTCCGTGCCGATCGGCGCCACCTCCCCTGATTCCCCGCGAGGAGCACTCGCGGAGCGGTCCGTAGCTTGAGCCAAACGACGACGCTTTTGGCTCATGTTTGAAAACTATTCGAATTTGGCCGAGTTCCTCTCAACCGGCCGCGCCGCCATTCGAGCGACCGGAGTAGAGAGGAATCAAACTGCCATTATGCCCCGTGGCAGGCCTTGTATTTCTTGCCGCTGCCGCAGGGGCACGGCTCGTTGCGGCCGACCTTCGGCGTTTCGCGACGGATCGTGACTTTCGGGAGCACAATTTCCTGTTCAGGCGCAGGCGCTGCGACCTCACCCGGGCCACTGCTGGTGACGGTCGTGCTCGTCTCGAAGCGCGGTGCGGCGGGCGCAGGTGCGGCCGGGGCGTCAGCCGGACCGACGGCGCGGGCCGTGCGGCTCAGCAACGAGAGCATGTTTTCAAACGACTCCAAATTCGAGGCGCTGCGGAACAATCCCGTGCAGATCTGCAACCGGACGTTTGTCATCAGCTCTTCGAAATACTTGTAGGCTTCGCCCTTGTATTCCACGAGTGGATCCTTCTGGCCGTAGCTGCGCAGACCGATGCTCTTGCGAAGGTCTTCCATCTCGGTGAGGTGCTCCTGCCAGTGGTGGTCGATCGCATTGATGACCACATAACGCTCCAGCGAACCGAGCGCCTCGGGAATCTCCACTGACTCTTTCACGGCGTAGGCCTGTTTGATGCGTTCGAGGAGTTTCGCGACGATGGGCTCGGGTTTGTCGCCCTTAACTTCACTCAACTGAACCCCGATCGGGAAATGGGAATTGAGCCAAACGACGAGGCTTTCCAACGCCGACTGCGTGGCGCCAAATTTCTCACCGTAGCCGGCGGCGGTGAGGCGGCTCAGCAACTCCTCTTCGATTTGCTCGAAGATAATGTCCTTCGGACGCTCTGAGTGGATCGCGCCATTACGAATTCCGTAGATGACCTCACGCTGCTGGTTGAGCACGTCGTCGTATTGCAGGAGGCGTTTGCGCTGCGAATAGTTCTGCTGCTCGACCTTCTTCTGCGCGCTCTCGATCGAGCGGTTGAGCCAAGGATGCTCGAGCTCCTCACCCTCTTGCATCGAACCCTCCATCAGCTTCGAAGCGAGGTTGCCCTGCAGGAAGAGGCGCATCAGATCGTCTTCGAGCGAGAGGTAGAATTTGGTGAGACCGGGGTCGCCCTGACGCGAGCAACGGCCGCGCAGCTGGCGGTCGACGCGACGGGATTCGTGGCGCTCGGTGCCGATGACGTAAAGACCACCGAGGTCGCGCACGCCTTCGCCGAGTTTAATGTCCGTGCCGCGGCCAGCCATGTTGGTGGCGATGGTGACAGCGCCGCGTTGGCCCGCCCGTGAAACAATTTCGGCCTCCTGCTGGTGGAACTTGGCGTTCAATACCGTGTGAATCACGCCCGTGCGCTTGAGCATCCGCGAGAGGAACTCGGACGACTCGACGGTCACGGTGCCGACGAGCACGGGCTGGCCGCGCTTGTGGGCCGCTTCAATTTCTTTGACGACCGCAGTGTACTTATCGCGACGCGTCTTGTAGATGCAGTCGTTTTTGTCGACGCGGATGCACGGCCGGTTCGTCGGGATCACCTGCACGCTGAGGCGGTAGATGTCATTAAACTCCATCGCTTCGGTTTCGGCGGTGCCGGTCATGCCGGCGAGTTTCTCATAGAGCCGGAAATAATTCTGGATCGTGATCGTGGCGTAGGTGCGCGTCTCGCGCTCGATGGTAACGCCCTCTTTGGCCTCGACGGCCTGATGGAGACCGTCGGACCAACGGCGACCGGGCATGACGCGGCCGGTGTTTTCATCGACGATCATGACCTTGCCCTCTTGGACGACGTATTCGACATCGCGCTCGTAGAGCGAGTAGGCCCGCAGCAGTTGCGAGATCGCGTGGATATCCTCGGAGACGGCGGCGTAGCGCGTCTGGGCGGCGAGTTTCTTCTCCTCGCGCTGCTCCGGCGTGTTGACGCCCTCTTTCTCGATATCGATGAACTCGGTCGCGAGATCCGGCAGCATGAACGCATCGGGGTTGTCCGGCCGCAGGTTGGTGCGGCCGATTTCGGTGAGGTCGGCCTGATGCTGCCGCTCGTCGATGACGTAAAGAAGTTCTTCCTTCAGCTTATAGAGTTCGTCTTTGTTGAGGTCGGAATTGAGATCGGTCTCGGTCTTGTCGAGGAGCTTCCGCCAAGCGCCGTTTTCCATCAGGCGGAGGAGCTGCTTGTTCTTCGGATGGCCCATTTTCACCTGCAACATCTTCTGGGCGGCGAGCGCCTTGTCGTCCTCGGAGGCGGTGGGTTTTTCGAGGATTTCGCGCGCCTCGGTAATGATCTTGATGCAGAGGCGGGTCTGATCGTTGACCAACTGGTTGACCGGTGGGAGCAGGCGGGTGAAGGGCTGCTCGCGTTCGATGGGAGCCGGACCGGAGATGATCAACGGCGTGCGCGCCTCGTCGACGAGAATGGAGTCGATTTCGTCCACGATGCAGAACCAGTAGTCGCGTTGGACCTGGTCCTCCATGCGCGTGGCCATGCCATTGTCGCGGAGGTAGTCGAAGCCGAATTCGCTCGCGGTGCCGTAGGTGATGTCACGGCTGTACATCTCGCGGCGGAGGTCGGGCGCCATCTGCTGCTGAATACAACCGACGGTGACGCCGAGGAAATTGTAGATGTGGCCCATCCACTCGGAGTCACGACGGGCGAGGTAATCGTTCACCGTGACGAGCTGGGTGTTCCGGCCACTCAGGGCATTGAGGTAAAGAGGCAGCGTGGACACGAGGGTTTTGCCCTCGCCCGTGGCCATCTCGGAAATCTTGCCCTGATGGATCGCCATACCGCCGATCAGCTGGACGTCGAAATGCACCATGTCCCACGACAACTCGTGCTCGCACACGAGCACCTTGCGTCCGCAGAGCCGCCGCGCGGCATTCTTCACCGTGGCAAACGCCTCGGGCAAAATCTCTTCGAGCGCGGCCTTTTTGTCAGTGGCGGCAGCGATGCGGGCGCGAAACTCCTCGGTCTTGGCCCGGAGCTGGTCGTCGGTGAGCGATTGGTAGGACTGCTCAAGTTCGTTGATGCGCACGACGATGGGGCGGCACTTCTCAAGGAACTTTTTATAGTGACGGCCGGAAAAGCGTTTAAGGAGAAACGAGAGCATGAAGGGGCGAGAACGTAGGACGCGAGGGGGGCTTGGCAAACGCAGAATGGGTGTGCACCGGGGGACAGCCCGCCGAGGGCTCTGTCCGGCCTGCGCCAGTTCGGGCTCGCCCCGAGGAAACCGTTGGCCGTAACTCGCGCTTCCACCGATGTCTGCACCCTCGCCTGCATTCGCCCCGCCTGCCCCGCGTCTCGATTCGGTCGATCTGCTGCGAGGTCTGGTGATGATCGTCATGGCCCTCGACCACACGCGGGATTATTTCCACTTCTCCGCGCTCCAAGGCGTCGACCCCCTCGATCTCGCGAAGACCACCGCGCCCATTTTTCTCACGCGCTGGATCACCCACTTTTGTGCACCGATCTTTTCGTTTCTGGCCGGCACCGGCGTCTACCTCTCGGTCATGCGGGGTAAATCCAAGCGGGAACTCTCCTGGTTTCTCGTTACCCGCGGCCTTTGGTTGATCTTCCTCGAGCTGACGTTGCTCATGTGGTTCGGCTGGCGGTTCGAAATCACCCCCTCGACCTACTACTTGGCGACCCTTTGGTCGCTGGGCTGCTCGATGATCGTGCTGGCCGGCCTGATCCATTGTCGCGCGTGGGTCGTCGCGAGCCTCAGCCTGGCCGTGATTCTGGGCCACAACGCGTTTGATGCCGTCAGGCCTGAAACCTGGGGCGCATGGGCTCCGCTGTGGAAGCTGCTGCACGTGCAAAACGAGTTTCGTGTCGGCGGTGTGCAGTTTTTCACGTTCCACCCTCTGATCCCATGGGTCGCCGTCATGGCGGCGGGCTACAGTTTCGGCGCAATCTTCCGGCTACCTTCGGACGTGCGGAAAAAATGGCTCGTGCGGCTGGGCTTGGGCTTATGCACGGCGTTTGTGCTGCTGCGGCTCACCAACGCCTACGGCAATCTCACGCCTTGGACGACGCAGTCGCGCAGCGGATTCACGCTCCTGTCCTTCGTCGACTGCACGAAATATCCACCATCCTTGTGCTATCTGCTCATGACGCTGGGCGCCGGCCTGCTCTTGCTCGCCGCGTTGGAGCGTGCCGTGCCGGCCTGGCTCAAGCCCGCCCTCGTATTTGGCCGCGTCCCGTTTTTCTACTACGTGCTGCACCTGCCCCTGATTCATGCGCTCGCCTACGTCATGCACTCCTTCCGCAGCGGCAGCGGCAACCTCACGCCCTTCACCGAAAAAATGCCGCCCGGCGCCGGCGTCAGTCTCTTCCTTACCTACTGCGCCTGGGCGACCGTCGTGCTCCTGCTCTACCCGGCGTGCCGTTGGTTCGCCGAACTCAAGCGCCGCCGTCGTGACGCTTGGTTGAGCTATTTCTGATCGCCGGCGACGCCTCCTCAGACGCGTGTCTTGAAATACGCGATGGTCCGTCCGAGGCCTTCCTCGAGGGAAACTTTCGGCTCCCAACCGCCGAGAACTTTTTTCGCCAGCGTGATGTCCGGCTGACGTTGCTTGGGGTCGTCGGTGGGCAGCGGCTTGTGGACGATTTTCGATTTTCCGCCGACGAGCTTTAGCGTTAGTTCAGCGAGTTCGAGCAT
>Ga0209829_10000428_pt1 | contig 38883 bp, 16 predicted proteins | sample C_140205_EF_Meta_FD_187311 | JGI IMG/M metagenome (GOLD analysis project Ga0209829, IMG submission 187311) | Freshwater microbial communities from Lake Croche, Canada to study carbon cycling - C_140205_EF_MetaG (SPAdes) (version 2) | ecosystem: Environmental > Aquatic > Freshwater > Lake...
TGTGGGTGCAAGTTTTCAACTTGCACATGCCTTCGACAAGATGAAATCTTGTCGCCACAAGAGACAAGATGAAATCTTGTCGCCACAAGAGACACGATGGAATCGTGTCACCACAAAGAGACACGATGAAATCTTGTCGCCACAAGAGACACCGGCATCTGATCCTCAACTGGTTCCGAGCTGGAGGCAGTGATCTCATCGGGCGTCGACGAGGGATTCAGCGGCAATGCGAAAATGACCGACAGAAAAGCCTATGGCTTGAGAACGCCGCAAGTCATCGAAATCGCGATGTTTCACCCGATGGGGGAAACCCTACCCGAGCCGGAAATATCCCACAGATTCTGCCGAGGATGCAAAAACAGGATGTTTTCAAGTGGATACAGGCCGTGAATGGCTTTTTCCACAGAAAGACAGCCCCGCACGATGCCGGCGGCGTGCGGGATTGGCCCTGGGCCGCCTACACTCGACGGGCATGCACGTTCGACTGCTCTTCCTCGCAACAGTGATCATCGCCAGCGCCGCCGGTTTCGGCGGCGTGTGCCGGCCCACCCACGCCGCCGAAGGCCCACTCGACGGGGAGGCCGTGCCGCCTACGGCAACGCTGGTCGCAGTGGCCCGGCGGGCCGGGCTCCGCGTGCTGGAAGGCGAGCATCTCGCGCTGGCCACCGACCGGCCGGCCCGCGTCGGCGACGGCGTCGAGGATCTGCCCAGGCTCTTCGATGAGGCGTTTGCTGCTTGGTGCACACACTTCCAGATCGATCCCACGCAGCACCGCGACTGGCGTGCCTTCGGCTGTCTCGTGGTCGATCGCGAACGGTTCCGCACGGCGGGCCTGCTGCCGGACGGCATTCCCGACTTCCAGGCGGGATTCTGCCAGCGGCACCGCTTCTGGATGGCGGATCCGTCCAACCCGGCCTACCGACGCCACCTGCTGTTCCACGAGGGCGTGCACGCCTTCACGATCGGGCTTTGCTCGCTCGAAACAACGCCGTGGTACACGGAGGGAATCGCCGAATACCTCGCCACACACCGCCTCGCCACAGCAGAGAACGGCACCGTTCGATTCGTGTCAACGCCGCTCCCGCTGCGGGCCGACGACGTCGAGCAGCTTGGCCGCATCGAGAAGCTCCGTGCGGCCCGCGCGGCCGTCGCGGCTCCGGGCCTCGCCGATATCTTTGCGACGCCTAACGCGAATCACCGCGATCTCTCCGCCTACGCCGCGAGTTGGGCGGCCGTGGCGATGCTCAGCCAGCATGCACGCTGGAAGCCGGCCTTCGCAGCGGCACAGCACGGCCCGCTCGACGGGTCGTTCACGGCGAGGCTTGCGGAGATGCCCGGCTGGGATGCCGATCGGGCCGGGCAAGACTTCGATGCGTTCACCGACGAAATCGACTACGGATACGATTTTGTGAGATCCGCGATCGACTGGTCGCCAGGTGAGCCTCTGGCGGTTGGGCAGCGGGTTGCCGTGGCTGCGGGCCTCGGCTGGCAGAACTCCGGATGGGCGCTCCGCAAAGACGCGTCGTATTCCATCCGCAGCTCGGGCCGCTACACGATCGGCTTTCTGCCGGGCGATGCATCAGGATCAAAGCGCCGGCTGGAAAGCGAGTCTGACGGCATCTCCCTTCGTTGGTACCGAAGACGTCCGCTGGGCAGGCTGCTCGCGTCACAGTGGGTGGAACACCCCGCGGATGGCGGCAGGCCTCGATTCGTCGTGCTGGCCACCGGCCCGCAGGAGGATTTTACGGCAGCCGTCGACGGCGTTGTCTACCTGAAGATCAACGACGCGCCCGGTGAACTGGCCGACAACGAGGGCCAGCTCGCGGTGGAGATCAGACCGAAACCGGAATAGGGCCCCCGCGGGCATTCACGCATGCACGGCGAACTCGCTCGCTGACAGGCTCGGCAGATTCGTCTGGCCCATCAGCCAGAGGTCGAGCGACCGGGCCGCCTCTCGGCCCTCTTGGATCGCCCACACCACCAGCGATTGCCCACGCCGCAAGTCGCCCGCGGCAAACACGCCGTCCCGGCTCGTCTTGTAGTCGCTGCCGGTCTTCACGTTGCCACGTGGATCGAGTTCCAGCCCGAGGTCAGCGATCGGCCCGTGCTTTTCCGGGCCCATGAAGCCCATGGCCAGCAGCGCCAGCTGGCACGGCCATTCCTGCTCGCTGCCGGGCACGTCGCGAAACTTCTGCTGTCCGGAGGCGGCATCGGCGTACCATTCGATCCGCACGGTCTTGATTGCCCGCAGGTGCCCCTGATCGTCGCCCAGAAACTCCTTCGTGAGGATGCTCCACTCGCGGCGGCAGCCCTCCTCGTGCGAAGAGCTCGTTCGCAGGATGACGGGCCACAGTGGCCATGGGGTATTCGTCGGACGCTCGTCGCGTCGCGGATATTTGCCAAGGTCCGGCGGCCGCGGCAGCAGCTCAAGCTGCATCAGCGACTTCGCCTCCTGCCGGTTGCTCGTGCCATCGCAGTCACTGCCGGTGTCGCCGCCACCGATCACGACCACATCCTTACCCTTGGCCACGATCTGGCCGCTTACGTCATCGCCGGCGTTTCGCTTGTTCTGCTGCGGCAAAAACTCCATCGCGTAGTGCACGCCCTTGAGGTCGCGGCCCGGGATCGGCAGGTCGCGGCCGAGCGTTGCCCCGCCAGAGAGAAGGATGGCGTCGTATTCGTCGGTGAGCGTCTGCGTGCTGATGTCGGTGCCGACATTCACGCCGCAGCGAAATTCGACCCCTTCTTCCTCCAGCTGCCGAACCCGCCGCCACACCCGCCACTTTTCCAGCTTGAAGTCTGGAATGCCATACATCAGCAGTCCGCCCGGACGATCGGACCGCTCAAACACCGTGACGAGATGCCCGGCACGGTTCAACTGCTGCGCGGCGGCCAGCCCGGCGGGCCCGCTGCCCACCACGGCAACTCGCTTGCCCGACCGCACCGCCGGCGGCTCGGCAACCACCCAGCCCTCGTCAAAAGCTCGGTCGGCGATCGCCATTTCGATGTTCTTGATGGCAACCGGATCCTCATTGATGCCGAGCACGCACGCCGACTCGCAAGGAGCGGGGCAGACGCGGCCGGTGAACTCCGGAAAGTTGTTCGTGGCGTGCAGCCGCTGGGCGGCCTCGTGCCATTGCTGGCGATACACAAGGTCGTTGAAGTCGGGAATGATATTCCCCAGCGGGCAGCCGGTGTGGCAGAAGGGCACGCCGCAATCCATGCACCGGGCGCCTTGCTTCGCCAGCTCTTCCGCCGGCAGGACCGTGAGAAACTCGTTGTAGTGTTTGAGCCTGTCGGCCACCGGCTCGCTGCCGACGAGACTCCGTCCATACTTCATGAATCCACGCGGCTCACCCATTTCGGATCTTCTCCTTCGACTGGCGTGCTTCTTCCTGTTCCTGCTCTGCGAGCTTCCGTAATTCGGCGATGGCTCGCTTGTAATCGATCGGCATCACCTTCACAAACCGTGCCTGCTCGACCTGCCAGCGGCTGAGGATCTCCTGGCCGCGAGCGCTCTCGGTGTATGCGACGTGCTTTTCGATGATCGCTTTCAAGTAGTCGATATCGTCGGCATCGAGCGGATCCAGATCGACCATCTCCTTGTTGACCTGCTGCCTGAATGTTCCAGCGGCATCCCACACATACGCGATGCCGCCGCTCATACCCGCCGCGAAATTCCTGCCGGTCTCGCCGAGAATCACGGCCCGGCCGGCCGTCATGTATTCGCAGCCGTGGTCGCCCACACCCTCGACGACAGCTTCCGCGCCACTGTTGCGCACGCAGAAGCGTTCGCCGCAGATGCCGCGGATGTAGATCTCGCCGCTCGTCGCGCCGTACGCCACGACATTACCGGCGATCACATTCTCCTCGGCCTTGAACGTAGCTGACCGTGACGGCCGCACGATCAAGCGTCCGCCCGAGAGCCCCTTGCCGCAGTAATCGTTTACATCCCCTTCCACGCGGACTGTCACGCCCGGCACGCCGAAAGCCAACAGGCTCTGCCCTGCCGTGCCCGTGAAGTTGATCTGGATCGTGCCGTCAGGCAGGCCTGCTGCGCCATACCGCCGCGTGACCTCGCTGGAGAGGACCGTGCCGACCGTGCGGTTGATGTTGCGGATTGGCAGGTCGATCTTGACCGGCTTCTTCTCCTCCAGCGCCGGCCTGCAGAGGCCCAGGAGCGTTGTCATGTCGAGCGACCGCTCGATGCCGTGATCCTGTGTTTCCTCGCGATGTGTCTTCACGTTGGCCGACACTTCGGGCTTGTGCAGGATCGTAGAGAAGTCGAGCCCCTTCGCCTTCCAATGGTCGATCGCCGCTCGCGTGTCGAGCCGATCGACCCGGCCCACCATCTCGTCGATCGTGCGGAAGCCGAGCGTGGCCATCAGCTCGCGGATCTCCTCGGCGAGCATGAAGAAAAAGTTGACAACGTGCTCGGGCTGGCCGGTGAATTTCTTGCGCAGCTCTGGATCCTGCGTGGCGACCCCCACCGGACACGTGTTGAGGTGGCATTTGCGCATCATGATGCAGCCGATCACCACCAGCGATGCCGTGGCGATGCCATACTCCTCGGCGCCGAGCATCGTGGCGATCACCACGTCTTTTGCCGTGCGGATCATGCCATCGGTCTGCACCACGATCCGCCCACGCAGGTCGTTCATCACCAGCACCTGATGCGCCTCGGCGAGACCGAGCTCCCAGGGCAGGCCGGCGTGCATGATCGATGTCTGTGGGCTCGCGCCCGTGCCGCCGTCGCCGCCGGAAATCAGCACCACGTCGGCCTTGCCCTTCGACACGCCCGCGGCGACCGTGCCCACGCCCACCTCCGCCACCAGCTTGACGCTGATCCGCGCATGGTGGTTGGCATTTTTGAGATCGTGAATCAGCTGAGCCAGGTCCTCAATGGAATAGATGTCGTGGTGCGGCGGCGGGGAGATGAGCCCCACCCCCGGCGTGCTGTGGCGAATTCTCGCAATCTCGCGGTCGACCTTGTGGCCGGGCAACTGGCCGCCCTCGCCGGGCTTGGCTCCCTGGGCCATCTTGATCTGCAGTTCGCGGGCGTTGACCAAATACAGGCTTGTCACGCCGAACCGGCCGCTGGCCACCTGCTTGATCGCCGAGTTCTTACTGTCGCCCGAGGGCTCCAACTGGTAGCGGACCGGATCCTCGCCGCCTTCGCCGGTGTTGCTGCTGCCGCCCAGCCGGTTCATGGCGATGGCGAGAGTCTCGTGGGCCTCCTTGGAGATCGATCCATACGACATGGCCCCGGTCGCAAACCGCCTGACGATCGCGCGGGCCGGCTCCACTTCTTCAAGTGGAATCGCCGGCTCGCTCCCGTTGAATTCCAGCAGACCACGGAGCGTAAGCAGCTTTGTTTGCTGGTCGTCGATGAGCTTCTGATACTTCTTAAACTCCTCGCGGCTGTTGATCTGTGTGGCCAGCTGGAGCGTGGAGACCACTTCGGGCGAGAGCACGTGCGCCTCCCCCTTCCGCCGCCACTGATACCGCCCCCCCACGTCGAGTTCGAGCGTCTGCGGCACAGTGGTCCGCGGCCAAGCATGCTCGTGGCAACGGAGCGTTTCCAGAGCCACGCCCTCCAGGCCGATGCCGCCGATGCGACTGGGCGTGCGCGTGAAAAACTCCTCGACGAACGTGCTGTCGAGCCCGACCGCCTCAAAGATCTGGGCGCCTCGGTAGCTCTGCTGCGTGGAGATGCCCATCTTGCTCATCACCTTGAGCAGGCCCTTCGTGGCGGCCTTGATGTAGTTGGCGTGGAGCTTCTCGCGGGGATGCTCGGCGGCGATCATCCGCTCCGCCTGCATCTGGTCGATCGTGGCAAAGGCGAGGTAGGGGTTGATGGCGCCGGCACCGTAGCCGGCCAGCAGGGCAAATTGTTGCACCTCGCGGGCCTCGCCGGTTTCCACGACCAGACCACACCGCGTGCGCGTGCCCTCGCGGACGAGATGGTGATGCACGGCCGCGGTGGCGAGCAGGGCCGGCACCGCCGGCGCACTGCTGCCGATGCCCCGGTCGGAGAGCACGAGGATCGTGGCCCCTGCGGCCACGGCCTGCGACGCCTCGACGCGGATCTCATCGAGCCGCTGGCGCATGCTGGCGGCTCCCGCGGTGATCGGCGTGCCTGCGGCGAGCGGGAATGTGAGCGAAATCGTCCGCGCCACCAGCCCCGGCTGCGAAAGCGCCTTGATCCGGGCGCACTGGGCGTTGGAGATGACCGGTGTTTCGAGCCGCAGCAGCCGGCATTGCTCCGGCGTGGTGTCGAGCAGGTTCCCTTCCGAGCCGATCGTGGTGATCATCGACGTGATGATCTCTTCGCGGATGGCATCGAGTGGCGGGTTCGTGACTTGGGCAAAGAGCTGCTTGAAGTAGTTGCCCAACAGCTGCGGCCGGTCGGAGAGCACGGCCAACGGCGTGTCGTTGCCCATCGAGCCGATGGGCTCGGCGCCATCGGTGGCCATCGGGGTGATGATCACCTTCAGGTCCTCCAGCGTGTAGCCATGCGCTCGCTGCAGTTCCAGCAGGCTCGCCTGCTCCCCAGCCACGCCGGCCGCCCGCCAGGGATCGATCGCGTGGGGGCCGGCGTCGGCCGCCTGGCCGTTGTCCTTCTGGCCGTTCAGTCCGGCAGCCTGCTCCACCGCCCGCGATTGCATCAACTCAGCGGCCGCTGGCGGATCCTGCAGGCTGTCGAGCCGCACCTGCTGCGCGGCGATCCATTCCCGCCAGGGCCGCAGCGTGGCGAGCTTCCGCTTGATCTCATCGTCCTCGACGATCCGACCTTCCTTCGTGTCAACGAGAAACATCCGGCCCGGGCGGAGACGCCCCTTGCGGACGACATCGGCCTCTGGCAATTGAAGCACCCCCGCCTCACTGGCCATCACCACAAGGCCGTCGCGAAACTGCCACCAGCGGCCGGGCCGCAGGCCGTTGCGGTCGAGCGTGGCCCCAATCCGCGTGCCGTCTGTAAAGGCGATCGCGGCCGGGCCGTCCCACGGTTCCATCAGGCAGGCCTGATATTCATAGTAGGCCTTGAGATCATCGGCCAGACCAGAGTGGCCGCTCCACGGCTCCGGAATGCACATGCTCACCGCCTCCTCGATCGGCCGGCCAGCGAGCACGAGCAGTTCCAGCACGTTGTCGAAGGTAGCCGAGTCGCTGCCCCCTTCACGCACCACCGGCTTGATTTTTTCGAGGTCGGGCCCAAACACCGGATGGGCGAGCATGCTCTCCCGCGCGTGCATCCAGTTGATGTTGCCGCGAACGGTGTTGATCTCGCCGTTGTGGGCGATAAACCGGAAGGGATGGGCCAGATCCCACGTGGGAAACGTGTTGGTGCTGTACCGCTGGTGCACGAGGGCCAGGGCGCTGGTCATCCGCGGGTCGGACAGGTCGGGGTAATATTTGTCGACTTGGTCGGCCAGCAGCAGACCCTTGTAGACAATCGTGCGCGACGACAGCGAGCAGACGTAGACGAACGTCTGCTCGGTGAGGCCAAGCTGCCCCAGCTCAATTCCGAATCGCTTCCGCAGCACGAACAACTTCCACTCGAAGTGGTCGCGAGCCGTCTTCTTGCCGCGGCCGACGAAGGCCTGCCGCACCATCGGCTCCACTTCGCGGGCGGTGCCGCCGATGAAGCGGTTGTCGGTGGGCACGGTCCGCCAACCGAGAAACTCAAGTCCTTCTTCCCGGCACAGCCGCTCAAAAAACTGTTCCGCGCTTTCGCGTTCTTCCTCGGAGGGCGGCAGGAAAAAGTTGCCCACGGCCCAGTCGCCCGGCACCGGCAGTCTGATCCCGGCCTGCGGGGCCACTGCGGTGAAGAATTCCTGCGGCATCTGCATGAGAATGCCGGCCCCGTCCCCCGTGAGCGGGTCGCAGCCGCAGGCGCCGCGATGCGTGAGATTTTCGAGCACTTCCAGCCCCTGCCGGATGATTTGGTGGCTCTTCCGACCATGCAGGTTGACGACGAATCCCACGCCACACGCGTCGTGCTCATTGGCTGGATCGTACAGCCCCTGCTTGGCGGGAAGTCCGGGGAGGGGCTGTCCATTGGATCGCGAGGATCGCGTCATTGCGTTGCTCTTGCTGAAAAACTGGATGGGCTTCAAGGGGCTGAGTTGAATCGACAAAGAGGAGCGGCGGGCTCGTGGAGATGCACTGGAATTTCACGCACAGCGGTCAGGCATGGGCGCTGACCGGGTTCGCGGCCGCGGAGGATCGCACCACTTCGGCGTCGTGGGCGTGGCCGCGGAGGAGCTCGACAAACCGCAGCACGGTGGGGGCGAGCGGCTTGTTGCGGGAGTGGATGATGCCGAGCGGCCGCACGAGCTCGTCTGCGGCGATCCTCACGCTGCTGAGCGTTCCCGCGGCGAGTTCGCGGCCGATGGTCGGCTCGGGGAGCAGTGCCACGCCGGCGTCGATTTCCACGGCCCGCTTGATCGTTTCAATGTTGTCAAACTCCATCACCACGTTCGGCTCCGCGCCGTGGGCCGCGATGGCGCGGTCGAGCTCGTGGCGGATGACGAGATCGGGATCGAAGCCCACCATCCGCTGTCCGTGCAGCTCCTTGAGAGCCATCTCCACGCGGCCTGCAAACGGATTGCCCGGCGCGCAGACGAGCACGATCGGCTCCTCACGCCAGGGCTCGGCTTCGATCGTACGCGTGCTGCGCGGATAGCTCACGATGCCGATGTCCGCCTGCCCCTGCTCCACGGATTCGAGCACGCGATCGGGATGCAAATATTCCAGCCGGACATTTGCCTTGGGATGGCGGCTCATAAACTCCTGCACGTATCGGCTCATGTGGTGCAGGCCAACGGAATAGATCGCCGCCACACGGACACGGCCCGCCACATCCTCGTGCAGCGTTCGCACCTCATCTTCCAGGGCGTCGTAGCGGGCGATCAATTTCCGGCAGCCGTCGAAAAAAACCTGGCCCTCCCGGGTGGGCACCAGAGGCCGCTTCGACCGCTCAATCAGCTGCACCCCCAGCCGGCCCTCCAACTGGCCTACCACCTGGCTGGCACCCGACTGCGAAATGCCGTTGTCCTCGGCCGCCCGGGAGAAACTCCGGCGGGAGATGATGTCGCAGAAGATTTTGAGGGACTTCAGATTCATGAAATTCATCAAAAAACGAAAAAATGACGGTAAAACCGATAATTCCAGCCTTCCTTGGCCTTCTCGAAATAAATAAAACGAATGATGCCGCCGTGCATTATTCGCAAAACAGATAAATGGTAGCCGTGAGCCGCGGGGCGTCAAGCCTCTGCTTGCGACCAGCGGGGGAGATCGTTCTTGGGCCCGAACGGCCCGCTTGCAGTACGTCACCCAGCCAACCAGCCACGCTCCAAGCCCCCCGGCCACCCAGCCACGCCCTGCCGGAAAAACCTGCACAACCGGCACGGACGAACCCGGAGCCTGGGGTTTGTCGGCCAGAATCCTGAAGACACGATCGTGCGGCTCTCCGACGGCTGGTCACGCAGCCACCGCAGCCGGTGATGACCGCAGTCGTTCCTGGAGAAAGCAAGGGCCTTCGAGCCGCCTTTCTTGGTGCCTCCTCAGCAGAATCGGTGGGATATTTCCGGCTCGGCTAGGTTCCCCGTGGCGACAAGATTCCATCTTGTCGAATCAGCACGTTGAAAACGTACTGCCACAAGAGGCTTGGGAGGCAGCTCTTTTCGGACTCATTCATGCCTGGCGACGGCGCGTCCCGCGAGGCGGCACAAGGACACCCGCAGGCGAGCATCAACATGCTTGTGCCATGCCTCCCGAAACCTCGCGGCAGAGGGCGTTCGCACAGGCATTTTTACCCACAGATTCTGCTGAGGAGCCCTCTTGGTTGACGCATGCCAGAGGATCGTGCGATCATGTCGATCTCACCGGAGTGATGGTCGGTCCGCTCCGGCCTCGATCGATTGTCGCTGCGTGAAATGGAGTTCATCGCATGGCGAGATGGCAACTCGCCCTGGCGCGGATGGCAGGAGCCGTCGTGCTGACGGCGGCCTCGCTGGCAGTCGTCCTGATCGCGGTCGCCGGCCCGCCGGAGACTGCTCCGCCGCCCCGCAGCGCAGGGGATCTCCCGCAGTTGCTACCGGCGATTGATTCGGCCGGCCTCGCGGCTCCCGTCGATCCTGCCAACCCGGTGCCGCTCTCGCCAGAAAATCTCGGTCCCGACTTGTCGAACCAGACCGCGGCGGCCGCCGCGGTCAAAAGCCAGGGCTGCATCACCTGCCATGCAGGCGTCGGCGACATGCACCGCAGCCCGAACGTCAGGCTCGGCTGCACCGACTGCCATGGCGGCAACGCCGACGTCCTCACCAAGCAGGCCGCCCACGTCCATCCGAAGGACTGCGAGGCGTGGCCCGGATCGGCCAATCCCGTGCGCTCCTACACCCTGCTCAATCAGGAGTCGCCGGAATTCGTCCGGTTTGTCAATCCGGGCGACCTGCGAGCGGCACCCATCGCCTGCGGCGGCTGCCATGCGTCGATCGTGCTGCAGGTGCAGAAGAGCATGATGACCCACGGCTGCATGCTCTGGAACGCCGCTCTCTACAACAACGGCTCGATCCCCAACAAGCAGTCGGCCTTCGGCGAGAGCTACAGCATGCACGGCAAGGGGCAGCGGCTGCAGACTGTGCCGCCGCCGACCGAGCACGAGATGAATTACGAGGCGGTGGTGGCCGCCCTCGATCCGCTGCCTCGGTTCGAGCGGTCGCAGCCCAGCAACACCCTACGAATTTTCGAACGCGGCGGCCGCTTCCGTCCGGAGTTGGGCAACCCCGAGCGGCTCGAGGAAAACGGCCGGCCGCGGACGCGGCTGAGCAACCGGGGGCTCGGCACCGAAAACCGCACCGACCCGGTGTTCTTAAGTCTCACCAAAACTCGGCTGCTCGACCCCACCCTGAATTTCTTGGGCACGAACGACCACCCCGGCGACTACCGCTCCAGCGGTTGCACGGGCTGCCACGTCATCTACGCCAACGACCGCTCGCCGGTGCACTCGGGGCCTTACGCGAAGTTTGGAAACCGCGGCGAGAGCTTCTCCACCGACCCCACGATCCCCAAGCAGGAGAGCGGCCATCCCATCCACCACCAGTTCGCGCCTGGCAACGGCATTCCCACCAGCCAGTGCATCGTCTGCCACATCCATCCCGGCACCAACGTCATGAACAGCTACATCGGCTACATGTGGTGGGACGAGGAGAGCGATAGCAAACTGATCTATCCGCAGCAGCAGAAGTACCCGACGTCGGAGGAGGTGACCAACGCCGCCTTCAGCAATCCAAACGAGTCAGCCGCGAAGAACCTGCTCTCCGATCCGGAATTTCTCGCAAACCTCAGCGACCTGAACGACCGCACGCAGCACACGCAGTTTGGCGACTTCCACGGCCATGGCTGGGCCTATCGCGCCGTTTTCAAGCACGACCGCCGCGGCAATCTGCTCGACCACAAGGGGGATGTCGTCGCGGATGCGGGCAACGCCAGCCTGCAGGCGGCCGTCAAGATGCCGGCGCGGATCAAGGAGATCTACCGCGGCGCCGACCAGAAGACGCCCGAGGAGATCCGGCGGGCCGAGGTCGCCATGGCGCACGAGCGCGACGGCCTGCCCGTGCACATGCTCGACATCCACATGGAGCGGGGGATGCACTGCGTCGACTGCCACTTCATTCAAGACATGCACGGCAACACGAAGCTTTACGGCGAGGTTCGCGCCGCCATCGAGATTAGCTGCATCGACTGCCACGGCACGGCCGACAGGGTCGCAAACCTGCGAACCAGCGGCCCGGCCTCCAACACCTCGAGCCCCGAGGGGGGCCGCGACCTGCGCACGCTCCGCACACCTTCGGGCAAGAAACGGTTTGTGGTCGAGGGAGACCGCATCTATCAAAATTCCATGGTGGAGGAAAACCTCACCTGGGAGATCAAGCAGACCAGGGCCACCGTCGATCCGCAGAGCCCGCACTACAACGCCCGCTCGGCATTCGCAAAGACGGTCCGCGTGGCCCCCGATGGCGTGCTGGAATGGGGCGCGCTGGCCGGCGACACGCGCCCATGCGCCCACCGCAACGACTCGATGAGCTGCATTGCCTGCCACAGCGCGTGGAATCCCAGTTGCTTTGGCTGCCATCTCCCGCAGAAGGCCAACAAAAAAGCGCCGCTCCTGCACAACGAGGGGAGCGTGACACGAAACCTCGTGGCCTACAACTTCCAAACGCTCCGCGACGATGTCTTCATGCTGGCGCGAGACGGCAACGCCACGGGCAACCGCATCGGACCGGCGCGGTCAAGCTGCGCGATTCATGTGGGCTCTTACAACAACAACCGCGAATCGATCTACGTGCAGCAGCAGACGATTTCAGCCGAGGGTCTCAGCGGCATCGCCTTCAGCACCAACGTGCCGCACACGGTGCGCGGCGGGCCGATTCGCGACGGCGGATCGATCGACTATGCCTCCCATAGGCCAGGCACCCACGAGACGAAGATGTGCACCGACTGCCACGTCTCCAAGGCCGACGACAACAACGCCATCATGGCGCAGCTCATGATGCAGGGCACCAACTACACGAATTTCGTCGGCCGATACGCCTGGATGGGGCTCGGCACAGGCGGGCTGGCGGGCGTGGTCGTGACGGAGCAGCAGGAGCCGCAGGCCGCGATCGGCAGCAGCTTTCACCAGATCGCCTTCCCCGACGACTTCGCCCGGCATGTCGCCCGCGACGGCGTGCTGCAGTCGGCCCACCATCATCAGGCCGGTGATATGGGCGAAGTGCTGCTGAATCCCCTCAAGCGTCGCGAAGTGCTGCAGGTGCAAATGCGTGGCGAATATCTCTATGCGGCCTGCGGTGCCGACGGCCTCCGCGTTTTCGATATCGCCTTCATCGACGACAAGGGATTCTCACAGCGGATCACCACCGCGCCCGTGTCGCCCCTGGGGCAGCAGTTCTATGTGAAGACCCCCTACGCCACCGGTGTGGCCGCGCCCGCAACCACGGCTCCCGACCCCACTCGCACGCACGCTCCGGAGAATTTCGAGCAGCCCGTCCACGCGATGTATGGCTATCTCTATGTCAGTGATTTGGAGGAGGGGCTGGTCATGGTGGGCGCTGGCACGCTGCTCGACGGAAATCCACTCAACAACTTCCTGAAGAAAGATGTCACCTTCAATCCGGGCGGCATCCTCAACGGGGCCCGCAGCATCACGATCGCGGGCACCCGTGCCTGGATCTGCTGCAACGCGGGTGTGGTGGTGGTATCGATTGAGAAGCCGACGTGCCCAGAGGTAGTGGCCGTCATTCCTGCGCCGGAAGTCATCGATCCTCGCTGCGTGGCCATCCAGTTCCGCTACGCCTTCATCTGCGACGCGGAGGGGCTCAAGACGTTTGACATCACCAACCCCGCCTCCCCCACGCGTGTCTCCACGGTGCCACTCGCGCAGGCCAATGCCGTCTACGTGGCCCGCACCTATGCGTACATCGCCGGGGGCTTGCAGGGACTCGTGATCGTCGATGTGACCAATCCGCACTCGCCCTTCATCGACCAGACCTTCGATGCAGGCGGCTGTATGAACGATGCCCGCGACGTCAAACTGGGGATCACGTATGTCAGCGAGTTTGCCTACGTTGCGGATGGTGCCAACGGTCTGCGGGTGGTTCAGCTCACCTCACCCGACACGCCCGGCAACGTGGGCTTCAGTCCACGGCCGGAGCCGCAGTTGGTGGCAACCTATCCCGTCACGAAGGGAGGCGTTGCCCTGTCGGTTTCGGAGGGCGTCGACCGCGACCGGGCCGTGGATGAGTCGGGCAATCAGATCTCGGTGTTTGGCCGGGTGGGGGCGAGGCCGTTCAATCGTGAGGATTTGGAGCGGATGTATCTCCATGACGGGCGGGTGTGGAAGGTGAGCGACGATCCGTTCGACGCCGCGACCTACCGCGTTCTCGGCGAGCAGCACCGTGCGGCATCGCCTGCGACGGTCGGGCCGCGTCCACTCCCGCTGCCGCCTCCCACCGCCCCGCCAGGCCGCTGAAAAGCGCCGCTCCTCACTGGCGGCACGTTTTCAAGCGTGCTGAGTCCGACAAGATGAAATCTTGTCGCCACAATGAAGACTCGATGAAGTCTCGTGGCGGCACGTTTTCAACGTGCTGAGTCTTGTGGGCGCAAGTTTTCAACCCGTGGGTGCAAGTTTTCAACTTGCACATACCTTCGACAAGATGAAATCTTGTCGCCACAATAAAGACTCGATGAAGTCTCGTGGCGGCAAGTTTTCAACGTGCTGAGTCTTGTGGGTGCAAGTTTTCAACTTGCACATACCTTCGACAAGATGAAATCTTGTCGCCACAATGAAGACTCGATGACGTCTTGTGGCGGCACGTTTTCGAGCGTGCTGAATCCTCTGCCACGGTCGGCATCAGCGAGGCGGTGCCAGCCGGAAAGCGGCCCTTATCGTGGCCATGTCGACCGACTCGGCATGCGAGAGCGACGTCTGCCAGAAGGGCTTCTGCGGCGATGGAGGCTGCGGGTATGCCGGCGACGGAAACGTCAACGCCAGCGACTCTTCGAGCCTCGTGATCGCAGCAGCCCGCTCGGCCTCCGGCCAGGAGTCATCCTCTCGCAGAGCCGCGATCAGCGTCCAACCCAACAGCCGCGCCGATTCAAGATCGCCGCATCGGGCTCCAGCTGCGGCAAGCTGCATGATCCGTGCGCGGCGTCGCGTCACAGCCAGCGCCTCGCCGGCCGGCGCGTCGCGTGGCACTGACGCGAGGATCACCACCGCCCGATCGATCTGTTTCAGAGGGTCGCTCATCGCGCCGCCCGGCCGCAGGCCCGCAGCGTCACCGAACGGCCGCCGATTGAGCGAGGCGGTGAACGGCTCAAAGATCGCGTCGATATCCGTCGGCGTGCCAGCCTCGGCAAATGCCACGGCCGCCAGACCACGGGGCCAGCGGACGAGCGAGGGTCTGCCCGGCACAAGGCCGCCGTAGCCGGTCTCCTGCCGCCAACTCGGAACCCGCAGTTCGTGATGGCAGGCCTGGCAGTCGTACAGCGCAAGTTCCGGCCAGATCCGCTCCCCGGCGCTGCCGTCGCTTGCAGCGGCATAGTCTCCGACGACCGCCGCCGACTGCCGCAGTGCCACCAGCGCCCCAATGAGAGTCCGCTGCGATTCACTTGCGGCCTCAGTGCGGTAGCCGGCCGCCAACGCCTGCCGCTGGATCTGCGGCGGCTTCTCCCAGATCCGCTTCCAGTGCGGCCCCATGGCCTTGCCAAACGACTCCATCTCAAAGGACGGCAGAGGCGGATGCCCTGCGGCATACATGGCATGCGTGATCACCTTCCCCGAGGCCACGTCTCCCAGATGGCAGGAGAGACAGTTCTCCGCCTTGCGCACGGGGTTGCGGAGGTCGTGCATGCCAAACGACTCCTTCTCGGCCGACGAGAGAAATCGCCATCGCGGCTCCATGTGGGGCTCAAAGTAGCGAGATCCCGCGCCATGGCATGTTTCACAGCTGATACCGGCGTGGACCACCGCCGTCTCTTCCTCGATGGCAGGCTCATTGGCTGGATGCGTGTGGCAGGCGACGCACGCGGCGGTGCGGGCTGCCGTAATGCCCAGCGTTGTTTCCATGCCTCGGGTGCGCAGGTTTTCGGACGACAGCGCCAGATGCGCACGGCTATGGGCGTCGTGCCGCCAGACCGCGGTCGTGGAGGTATCGATCCATGCGGTCTGCTCGCTGCGATGACAGCGAACGCAGAACTCCGTGCCCTTGGCGGCCAACGCTGCTGGCTGCACCACGGCCACCGGCGCAGGGAGTGTTTGTACGGCGTCGTCGGCAACAGCGGCCGAACCCGGGCTCGGGACGAGGCCGACGTGCAGCAGCCAGGCAATCGCGGCCGCAGCCAACACCGACCAGGCACGCTGTGTGAGCCTGGCAACCGTGCGCAGCATTGTGGGGCGTCGTGTGGGAACGTGCTGGGAATGCGTCATGGTACGAGTCGTCTGGCCCGCTGGAAGCTTCTCGGATCGAACGGCCCGGGGCTATCTCTTTCTGGTGGAAAACGCAGACGTGCGCGGAGTTCGTCCAGAGACCGTCGAGGATTGGAGGTGGAGAACGCCGCGTCTTGCCGCTGGCCGCTGGTGCGCCAGATGCCAATCGTAGCCGGTCCGCCCTGCCGGCCCGCCTCCAGGGCCAGGGAGGTCTGCACCGCCGCATCCCACGTCTGCCATTCCGTCGGATTCGCCGCCGTGATGGCATCGAGTGTGTGATGCGAAGCATCGACGGTGATCAACGGCCAGGCATTGATTTCGGCTCCGCTGCGGCGGGCAGCGACGGCGAGCCCACTGGCCTCCAGGAGCACCCGGCTCAGCCGTTCGCGATCGGCGGCGGCCCACTGCGTGTCGAGGAGCAGGCGGATATCCACAACGCTGCGTTCCAGTGCCGCGACGGATGTGCCGTCGATCGGCGTAGGCCCTTCCAATCCGGCCCGCAGCAGCCGTGCGCCCGCCACCTGCCAGGGCTGCCACGACGGCTGGCCCACGCGCGGCTGCTGGAGCGCAGGCTCCCGGTTGGCGGCGCTTTTGTCTGGGCCGAGCGTGCGATGGCACGCATAACAGTCGAACTCCGAAAACTCCGGCCAACGCTGTGGGTGACCAGACTCGCCGGCGTCTCTGGCCCGCTGCGCCCGCGTGACCAGCAGGTCAGCCACTGCCGCGAGCGTCGCAGCCTGGCCCACCGACCACGAGCGGGCCGTGAAGTCGGCCGCCGACTCGACCTTGCCGCGCGGGCTCCAGTGCCGTGGCTCCAGCCGCTGGTAGGCGGCAAACTCGAAGAACAGCCGCGGGTGGCCGGCGGCAATCATGTCGTGGTTGACCTCGTGCCCAGCATCGCCCACATGGCAGCGGATGCAGGTCTCCACACGCGAGAGCGGCGTGCTCAGGTCGCGATATCCCAACGCCGCACGGGCCTCACGCGGCAGTTCCTTCCACGAGGCCAGCGTGTGGGCCTGCTGCCAGTGGGTGGCGTCGCCATGGCAGGCCGCACAGCCAACACCATCGGCGAGCACCTCCTGCGGGAGCCGCTCACGAGCCATGTCCTGCACGGAGTGGCACACCAGGCACTGCTGCGCTCGGTGCGGCGGACCGATGCCCAGTTGCCTCGCCATGCGTTGCGACCGGGCACCGTGCAGCACCTCATAGCCACGCGCATGGGGGTCGTCGCCAGCCCAGATCGTGGCGGCGAACGACTGCACGTCACGGTTGCCGGCCAGCGGGCCGCCGTGGCAGCTCACCGTCGCACAGGAAGCCGCGCCCAGCGCCGCCACGGCCCTATCCTGCACCATGCCTGCGTAGGCGTGTGGCCCAGTGAACGTCGCCACGCAGCCCTCGGCTGGATCTGCTTGGGCCTGATCGTTCCCGGCCGGCCCGCGCAGCACCGAGAACGCCGGCTCAGGCAGCGGCTCAGGGAGCCCCGCGGCGGCCAGGTTGCCACGTGACACCGCCGTCAGGATCACCACCACGAGCGTCGATGCGCGAATTACCCGCAAAGTCATGCAGTCACTCCCCTCCTGTATGTCCTCGGCGCATTGCCGGGGGTGCGTGGAGCTTTGAGAAATCCGTGGCTGCCATCCCGACATTCCGCGGGGTTTCCCATGGTGGTGGATGGTACGGAGGAGGAAGATGCGCCCGCTGCAGCCAACCTGCACTTTCAAGACACATGGCGCGGTTATTACATTCAGAAGGTTTGCGATGCCTGTACGGTGCCCTGTCGCCCGACAAACGGCTTGGCAAATGCGGGCAACGTTCACAGCGACTCGGAGGCGTGCGTGATCATCGGTGGCAAGACATGGCCGAAAGACCGACGCTGGGTCGCATCCATCTGCGTCGTCAGCCTGCTGGCGGCGGCCGCGTATGCCTGGGAATGGTCTGTCGACGGCCGGCTGCCCGGCGGCGGCAGCCGCACAGGGTTGGTGGCCGGCATTGCGGGCGGCCTGATCATCGCCTTCGAACTGCTCCTCTGGCCGCGGAAGCGGGTGCGTTCGTGGCGGCTGGGATCGGCACAGTCGTGGCTGCGGGCGCATATCTGGCTCGGACTCCTGGCCGTGCCACTGGTGCTCATGCATGCGAGGCTGTTGTTCATCGGCGGCCTCCTCAACTGGGCGCTCGTGTCGCTGTTTTTTCTGGTCATCGCCAGCGGCATCTGGGGCCTCGTGCTGCAGCAGTTCCTGCCTCAGGCGTTGCTCGAGCGAGTGCCGGCGGAAACGATCTTCGAACAGATCGGGCACGTCGCCCGCCAGCAGTGCCGCGACATCGAAAAGCTCGTCGACGCGATGTGCGAGCACGACCCTGCCACCCATGCGACAGACACCGCGAGCCGGCATGGCCATCCGAACGATGACGTGGACGATAATGATGACGATGAATATGCCGTCGTCACCGGCTTCCGTTCAATGACCGGCATCCAAGGCAAAGTGATCGAGACGTTGGCACTCTATACGACGGCCATTCCAGGAACCCTTCTGATCCGTCGCAGCTTCTTCGCGGAGATCCGTCCTTACCTGCTCGAAGGCCGGGCCTCCGGCGCGGCGATCTCGCAGCCGCTCGTGGCCGCGCGAACATTCATGGCACTGCGGACATCCAGTCCCGCGGCCGCGAGCGTTCTGATCGACCGGCTGGAAGCGGCCTGCGACCAACGGCGTCAGTTCGATCTGCAGGCCCGGCTGCACCACTGGCTCCACGGCTGGTTGCTCGTGCACGTGCCGTTGTCGGTGGCCCTGGGCGTGCTGCTGGCGATCCACATTCCCGTCGCGCTCTGGTATTGGTGAGCGATGCCTGAATCCGTCGGATCGTCGCCGCAGGAGCAGAGTTCGCGAACCCAAGTGTCGCGGATCGACCGCTCGTATTTTCACCGTCGCAGCCGGTTCCAGCGAGCCCGCTGGTGGCTGATCTTCGTCGGCGTGACGCTCGGAACTGCCTGGGCCGTGTGGGGCACATTCGATGCCCGGCTGCACCACGCGCCCGGCGACGTGGTCGCAGTGCACGCGAAGTGGGAGAACGACTGCAACGCCTGCCACGTGCCCTTCTCTGCGATCAAGGACAACATCTGGCAGTCGACGGCAGCGACGCGGCAGTCCATGGATCGCAAGTGCGAAGCCTGCCACCGCGGGCCGGCGCATCATCCCCTGCAACTGACGGCCGCGGCAGGCTCGTGCGCCTCGTGCCATGCCGACCATCACGGCCGCGGCGCTGACATCTCGCGGGTTGCCGATCAAACCTGCACGGCCTGCCATGCAGACATCGCCGCCCACCGACTCGTGGACGCCGCTGTGCCGCCCGCCGCGATCACGACCCCGATCACGCGTTTTGACAACGAGCATCATCCCGCATTCGCCAGCCTCGCCACCGACCCGGGTCGGCTGAAATTTTCACACGGTCGCCACATGCGGGCGGGCCTGACGTTTGGACCGCAGGTCGCGGCTCGATCCCCAGATGGCGGGCAGAGCGGTGCCCCGCACGACGGGCAGGCGGCCGCAGGGGCTGTCCCGACCGGCGTGTGGACCTACGCGATGCTGGCGGCTTCGGACCGCGGCCGCTACCAGCCTGCTGCGGCGGCGGAGAATGACTTCGTGCAACTCTCCTGTGCGTCCTGCCACGAGTTTGCTTCGTCGTTGCCGCCGGCCTCCGTGCGCACCGTGAGCGCGGCGTTGGCCGCGGCTCCGCCCGGTGCCTACCCCCTGCCCGTCGAATTCATGCGACACTGCGCCGCCTGCCACAGTCTGCCCTTCGAAGGCATGGTCAACACGAGGGGACCGGCCGCCCCTGGAGACGTCGGTAACGATCCAGCCGACCTCGCGATGGTCGCACCCGATGCGATTCTCCCACACGGGCTCGATGCGGCCGGCCTCGCCAGATTTCTCGAATCGCGTTATCTCCAGAAGGCCCTGGCGGGAGCTGACGCGCTTTTTGACGATCCGCTCGTGCAGCGGCCTCTGCCCACCGCTCGTGCAGCGGAGGCCACCGAGCCCAGAGTGCAGTCGCTGGTGAATGCCCAAGTCAACCGAGCCCTGATCTTCACGCGGGGTACGTGTGAAAAGTGCCATGAGCTTCTCGATGCGTCGCTTCCCGACATGGCGCACCTGCTCGGAGCCGCAGCCCCCCGCGCTGGTTCGCAGCCGCCCTGGTTTGGCGTCGCACCGACCCGCGTGCCCGACATCTGGCTCACGAAGGCGAGATTCAACCACGCGCCGCACCGATCCTACGACTGTCAAGAATGCCATGCCGCAGCCTACCCCGACGAGGCTGGCGTGGCGGACGGCGGTGATGGCACCGGCACGTCGCTGCCCGTGGGATCGCCGCTCGACAATGGCGTTGTGATGATCGCGGGGCGGGAGTCGTGCACGGCCTGCCACGCATCAGCCTCACGTGACCCAGCCACCGGCAAGCCGATCGGCGGCGCCCGGTTCGACTGTGTTGAATGCCACGGCTATCACGGGCTTGGGCCGCATCAGGCCATCATCTCGCAGCCATCGGCCACGCACGCTGCCGGAGAGCGGCCAGGAGGCTCGGCGCATGGCCTCCCCAACTGACCACCACCAACCGTCAGCCACGACAGCCTCGCCGGTCGACTCGCGCCGCTTCAACAGGATGCCCGCGGCGGTGACAGCCCTCGCGATCTTGCTGGCATGTGTTTTGCTGGTGATGGTGCGGTGGTCGGATGGCCGCCACCGTTCGACCGACGGCGGGGCCGCGGCTCACTCTGCCAGGCCTGTGCCGCCACCGCGTGGCTTGCTCGGTGCCGGCAGCTGCACGTCGTCGGGTTGCCACGCGGCGGCAGTGGCGGGGCATGCGGCCTGGCAAAGCAGCTACACGGTCTGGGCCACCCGCGATCCGCACGCGAAGGCTGAACGGGTGCTCCACGAGCCGCTGGCCGCGCGAATCGTGGAATTGCTCGCCGCCCGCGATCCCTCACGGGCTCTGGTGCCTGCCCACGAAAACGCCGCCTGCATCGGTTGCCATGCGACCGGCCGCGGTCCGCTGGCGCACGATGGAGTGAGCTGTGAGTCGTGCCACGGCGCGGCCGGGGACTGGCTGGTGGCCCACACGCTGCCGGGCTGGCGGGCGGCAGGCAACACGGTGGGCATGGTCGATCTCGCCGATCCCTTCGTCTGTGCGCAGCAGTGCGCGGGCTGCCATGTCGGCGGCCCTCCCACGGCCGATGGATCGCCCCGGGAAGTGAGCCACGACCTGATCGCAGCGGGCCATCCCCGGCTGGCCTTTGAGCTGCGCTCCTTCAAGCAGGCCGAGCCACCCCACTGGCAGGACCGCTTCTCGGTGGGTGCCGCCGTGGACGGTCGCCAGACGGATCGCAACACTGCCTTGAGGGCAATCACACCAGCCGCGTTGGGCTCGGCACCATTCGACGCGCTCGACGAGTGGGCGCTAGGCCGGCTGGGTGCAGTGCATGTCTTTCTGGACCAGATTGCGAGACAAGCCGGTGCATCGGCACGGCCGCGTGCCGGTGACACCGCCACGGTCTGGCCCGAGTTCACCGCCTTCGACTGCTACGGCTGCCATCGACCAGCGGTCACCGCACTCGACCGCGGTGCCACAGCGGACCAACCCCCTCGGTCACGTCCGCCCGGCGTGCCTCGGCTGGAGCCGTTGCATTGGGCGCTGCTCGATGTCGCGCTGCCGGCAGAAGCGGCAGCGACGCTGGAAGCATTCCGGGCCGATGTCCAGCAGCGTTGGTTTGAGCGGCCCGACGCCGCCGCGATCACAGCCTGTCTCGACGTGCTCGACGCCGCGCGGGCTCACGTGCATCCGGCGTTGGCTGGTGCGTCAGCCGGCGCGGTGGCGAACCGCGTGGTGAGACAGGTTGATCCCGCCAATTGGGACGAGGCGACCGCGGCGTTGGCGGCACTTGAGGCCGTTGTCGCCCGCGCTGCTTCTCGCGGCGTGGCGCAGGAGTCCCTTGCGCCTGCTGTGGCTCGGCTGAAGAATCTCCGTGGCCTGCTGGAATTCGAGAGGGATGTCGCCGGCGGCCACGGACGGTTTGACAGCCCTCACGACTACGACGCCCGGGCCGTGGCCACGGAACTCAGGGCCATCGCCGCGGCGCTCGAGGCATTGCGATAACGATCACACGGCCGACACGATGAAATCGCATCCCTGTGGCGGCCCGTTTTTAACGTGCCGAATGGACAAGATGGAATCGTGTCCCCACAAAGAGACACGATGAAATCGTGCCCCCACAAAGAGAGGTGGGGTGAGGGAATTTGAATTGTGGGTGCAAGTTTTCAACTTGCACTTGCCTTCGACACGATGAAATCGTGCCCTCGCTACGATCCGTGCGATTCCGCCGCGCGGCGGCCGGCCACGATCTTGAGGAGGTCCTGGCCGCTCATGCGGAAGGCCGCGTTGTGAGGGCAGGCGTAGACGCAACTGGGGTCATCCTCGGGCCCCACCAGGTCGCGGCACAGATCGCAGGTTGTCGCCACACGCCCTTCGGCCTCCTGGTGCATCGAGATGTTGCCATACGGGCAATTGCTGGAGCACAGCCCACAGCCGATGCAATGGTCCTCGATCACGATCTCAACGGCCCCCGGATGATTCTCCCGCGGCTTGCGGTGGATCGCATCGACGGGACAACCGACAAGGCAGTAGGGATCGAGACAGGAACGGCACGAACTCGCCACCAGAAAGTTTTCGAACCGCAGCCCCTCGCGGATCAGCCGCGTGACCCCCTCGTGGGTGTCGGAGCAGGCCCGCGTGCACTCGTCGCACCGCGTGCAGCTTTCCAAGTCGAGCACGAGCAGTTTCTGGGCGCTGTAGAGGCCGTTTTCCAGAAACTGGCCAAGCCCTTCGGGTGCGGTGGTCTGCGTTTCAATATTTTGCCGTAGAAGCCGCCTCGCCTCGGCGACCAGCCCGTCCCGCACCGCCGGGAATCGCGTGAGTATCTTCTCGAAATCATCACGCTTGATCCGAACGAGCTCGGCATCATCGAGCGCCGTGCAGGTGGCGGTGCGTAGGGCGCGGGCCGATCCCAGGGCCGCCAGTTCGGCGTCCAACCCAACGCCGAGATCCGTCATGGCCGAGATCAGCCCGATCTCGCCAAACGTGCGGCCCGGGCCGAGATAGTCGAGCACGCGTTCATGTTCGCCGATCCGCTGCGTTACCTTCACGAAGCCGTACCGTACTTTGAAAAACTCGGTCGCCAGATCACCCTGCCGAAAGATCACCTGTCCATTGTCGACGTGAACCAGTTCGGCGGCGGCCTCGAGCATCTCGGAGGCGCACTCGCGATCGGCCTCTATCAGGCCTCGCAACATCGAGAGATCGGCGATCTCCCGATTGAGCGTATGTGTGCGGTAGGCGGTGTCGATGATCTCCCGTGACTTCTCGTTTCGCTGCAGCATGTGGAGCACGTTTTTGTTGATCTCAAAGAGCTCTGTCGTCTCCAGCGCCACGATGGTGGCCGACCGCGGATAGTGGTTGAGACAGCTCATGATCCCAAAGATCACGTCGGCCGGCGTCATCTCGTCGACCCAGCGGCCGCCGGCGAGCGTGAGCGGCCGTCCACCGTCGACGTGCACCGTGTCGTGCTTCTTGAGCCGCTTTGAGGCCCGAACACCAGTCGTGCCCTGCAGCCAATCGGTGGCGGATCGGATAAACGCCTTCACCGCCCCATCGCCCGGCCCCTCGCGGTCAGTCACGGCACCGATCGACACGCCCACCCGGCCCTGAATCAGAAGAAACGCGGTCGAGCCATATTCGCCCTCGCGGCATACGACGTCGCCGGGCTGATACACGTGTCGGCGGATGGAGTTGCTATTCCACTCCAGAAACTTCACCGGTATGCCTGCAAAGATCGCATGGAGCTTGAGTTCGTCAGCCGCTATCGTGCTGCCACTGCGGGAGTTGTCTCCTTGCCCAACCGCCTGCTTGAAGACGAGCGCACCGGTCGGGCAGTTGACCATGCACTCGCCGCAGGAAACGCAGCTCGACTTCCCCATCGGGTCGTCGAGATCGAAGCCAATGTGGGTGGCATAGCCCTTGCCCACCCGGCCGATGACGTCGTTTTCCTTGACGTCGGTGCAGCTCCGAACGCAGCGATCGCAGAGGATGCACTGGTCGTGGTCGACGTCGATTCGCAACGAGGAATGGTCCTGGCCCCGATTGAGCCTGCGAGGCCCGATGGGCTGGCAGTTGGCGAGGGGCCACTTCGCCTCGACGGCGGCGGGGTTGGCGGCGGCATCGGCGGCATGTTCGAGCGCCCGAGCCTCCAGAGCCAGGTCGTCAAACCGCTCGGTGAGCCGGCCGAGTTCGTTCGACGGTAGTTGGTCCTTCCAGTCAGCGGGCAGATGATCGGCCGCCAGCAGGTTGACGAGCGTCCGCACGCTCGAGTCGACCCGCTTGCGGGCCGCGAGGTCCGGCGAGCGGATCGTCTGCACCTCCATCGTCTCCTCGACGCGGTGGTGGCAGGCGGGCAGCAGCTTCCGCTCCCGTTGCATTGCCCCACGCTTCACCTTCGCAATCTCGACGCAACAAACACGGCAGGCCCCGACGGGCTCGAGGTGCTCCTGGTGGCAGAGAATCGGGATCGGGTTGCCGGTAGGATCGTCGGCATAGGCCTTCGTGGCGGCGTCGTAGATCGTGGTGGCTCGGGGCACCGGCCGGCCTTCGGAATCGCGGAGAATCTTCCCCTGCGAATCAGTGAGCGGCACCGCCTTGGGCACCGTCACCTCGCGGCCGTCGACCTTGATCGTGATCTGCTTCTCGAAGTCGAGCGCCGTGACCTTGTCCATGCGGACGAGTTGGCCGTTGATATCGCGGGAGAAAAGGCCGTCCTCTTCCGACAGCACGAGCCGATGATGAAAGCTGTCGTTGGATGGCGGTGCCGTGTCGCCCGTTGATGCTGTGCTCATGTCATGTCTTTCGCAGATGCCGCTGCATGTCGTCCGGAAAGAGCGCGAGTGCCGACTCCAGCGGCTTGGCCGCCACCATCCCCAGCCCACAGATGCTCGTCATCTCCATCGCCCGCGTCAGCTCGTTGACAAGCTGCTGCTGCGACCGGAATGCCTCGGCGTTGAGCCGACCCGCCACGATCTGCTCCCCCATCTCCACGATCTTCTCTGAGCCGATCCGGCATGGCACGCACTTGCCGCACGACTCATCGCGAAAGAACTGGGCGCAGTTCAAGCCCTCGATCACCATGTCTCGGGTGTCGTTGTAGACCACCAGCCCAGCGCCGATCGCGAGCCCCAGGTCGCGAAACCGCTGCAGGTCGAGCTGCAGATCGAGGATGTCGAGATGCGTGCCGCCGGCTGCTGTCACTTTTTCAACCAGCGCCGTCGGGGCCCGCTTTTCCCATCCGCGTGGCAGGGACTTTACGGGCAGCATCGCCGGCAGGAAACCGCCCGAGGGGCCCGACGCCGCGAAGGCCTTGAGCTTTCCGACGACCCCGCCGCAGAGGTCGTGCAGGAGCTCCCGCAACGTGATGCCGTTGGGCACCTCGTAGACTCCCGGCCGCACAATGTCGCCAGAGATCGAGAAGAAGCGGCGACCCTTGCAGCCGTTGATTCCCTCCTCGGCATACCACAGCCCGCCCTTGATCATGATGGCCGGCGCCCAGGCGAAGGTCTCCACGTTGCTCACCAGCGTGGGCTTGTCGTAGAGGCCGTTGGTCTCGAGCTGCGGCGGCTTATTGCGGGGCTGGCCGCGGCGATCCTCCATCGCCTCAATCAGCGCGCTCTGTTCGCCGCAGATGTAGCCGCCGGGGCTGGCAAACACCTCCACCGGAAAGGTGCGTCTGCTGCCGAAGATGCTCTTGCCGCAGGCCCCGAGCGACTCTGCCCGGGCGATCTCGCGCTGCATGATCGCGATCTGCTCGGCGTATTCGTGGCGGATGTAGATCCAGCCCTGCGTCGCGCCGGTGGTCAAGCCGGCAAGAATCACGCCCTCAAGCACGAGGTGTGGATGGCGCGTGAGCAGTTCGCGATCCTTGAAGGTGCCAGGCTCGCTCTCGTCGGCATTGCAGACAATGTACTTCGCGTCGCCTGTGGCTTTCCAGACATCGCTCCACTTCTGGTGGGCGGGCACGCCGGCGCCTCCCATGCCGCGCAGGTCGGAAGCTTTCAACAGGTCGATGACGGCCTGCTGATCGCCCGAGGAGACGAATGCCCGCACTGCGTCGTAGGTCGGTGGGCCCGCATACGGATCGACCCGCCACGGCTGGTTGGCGTGCGGCTGGTAGCTCGAGTCGAGGTCGGCTGGCGGCTGGCGGCCGGCGAGCGCGTCGCGGGCTATTTCCACGATCTGACCGATGGTGCGGGCGGCGTACATCTGGTCATTGATGAGCGCGGCCACAGGCCGATCGCATCGGCCCAGGCACGAGGCATACCGAACGGCCACCCGACCGGCGGCGATGTCGGTGGCCAGCGACTGCTCCACATCCTGCTTGAGGAGATCGCAGCCGTGCTGATGGCAGGCCATGTCGTGGCACACGTGCACCTCGACCGCCGGCGGCAGTTTGAGCTTGAAGTGCGGAAAGAAACTGGCCACCTCCTGCAGGCGGTACAGCGGCGTGCCGGTCCGTTCGGCGAGGGCGCGCAGCTCCGCCTCGGGCAGATAGCGATGCCGGTGCTGGATCTGGTGGAGTGCCTGGACGATCATGGGGTTTTCGGTATTTGCTCGGCAGGAGCGGCCGCGACGGCAATCGTGCGGGCCACGCGGAACCCGAAAAAGTCGGTGCTGTCGGTCATCAGCGAATAGAGGGTTCGGGCGGCAGACCGCGACTCCCAGCGGGAGTGCAGGAACGATCCGCCCCGCTGGGCACGGAAGACGTTGCTGAAAGATTCATGGTCGGCCGTCTCGGGTTCGTTCTCAACATCATCCATTACCAAGGCGAACTGCGCCCGCTGGCGGGGATCGGCGTGGTAGATGCTCTGGCTCCATTCAAGCACGTTTCCCATCGAGTCGAACAGCCCCAGATCGTTTGGCTTGAGAGTGCCGCACGGCCAGGTCATGCCGTCGGAGTTTGAGGCATACCAGGCATATCTCGGCAGCAGGTCGATCGAATCTCCGTAGAAGCGTTCTGTGACGGCACCCGCGCGGGTCGCATACTCGATCTCCGCCTCTGTGGGCAGCCGGTAGCCGTTGAGGCTCAGTATCTGTTTCTTCGTCCGCATCTCGTTTCCATAGTCGCTGGCGGCGGATTCGTAGCACCACTGCTCCGCCGGAATGCCCTCCCTCCGGCTCAAGTCATTGCAGTAGGCCACCGCCATGTGCCAACTGATTCGCACCGCCGGAAGATTCGGCAGGCGGGTGAATCGGGCGGGCACCTCATACTTCGGGTCATACTCCTTGTACTGCTCCATCGTGACGGTTTTGTTGGCGATCGCGTAGGTCCGTCCGATCCGCTTGGGATGTGCCGCGTCGTTGAAATTTGAGCTATCGTCGTCACTCGGCGACCCCATGGTGAACTCGACTGGTCCAGGAATGACCACCATGGTTTGGCCCGCGTCGTTGACGTACCACTGCGCGAGGCCGCCGGCGGCCTCGCGGGCCAGCGGGGCGACGACCGCGTCGAACCGCTCGCGGCCAGCGTGGCGCCAGATCTCGTTCAGCTCGCAAAGCCAGTCGTCCTCGTGCCACACCCGCAGCACCCATTCGCTGGCGGAATGCATCCCGGGATCTGGGTCGCTCTTGTAGATCGCCATGATTTTCTGCAGGAGCGCCGTGCGCAAGGCCTGCGGAATGCTCCCCTCGGCAAACGTCCCTAGGCTGAGCAGCAGCGCCCTGCGGACGCCCACTTCCGACTCTAGGTCGAGCCGATCGGCCAGCACCGCCGGATCAACGCCCAGATTGGCGAGGAACTCGATGAGGTTGCTGCGGGTACGAGGATCGGGCGTATGCCTCAGCAGCGGCCATACCTTTTCCGATTCCTTCAGCCGCAGGAGACTGACCGCAGCATTGGCCTTCCGCCTGGCCGTGCGATCCTTGACTTCCTCATTGGCATCGGCCGCAACCACGCGGTCGATTTCTTCACGAAGCAGCGGCTTCACCCTATCGGCATGGGCCGCGGCCTTCGTAAACAACATCGGAACGGAGCTCTCGTCACCGTCGAGCATGATATCGGTGAGCTCTGCGGGATCATCGGCATGATAGCCGCCCAGCAGGTTGGCAGCCCGGAAGCGGAGCGGCCGGAGCAGGCTTTTCAGGTAGAGCGACTTGAGCTGCTCGTTGAGCTGCTGGCGGACCGGAAAAAAGCACTCGATCCATGCGGAGAGCACGAGCGGATTCTCTTCCGTCAGGAGATCGGCGATCGGAGCGGCCACCGTCTTCCACATCGCATCATCCGGGTCGTAGGCTGCCAACGCGGCAGCAGCCCGTAGCCGCCTCGCATTGTGCTGGGTGTTGGTGTCGTTGGCCTCGAGCCAGAGCCGTTCGAGAAGCCGCTTTTCATGCGGCTTCAGGGCGGCGATGATCACGCCGACATCCGCCGGCTGGGCAGCGAGCAACTGCTCGTACAGGGGCTCGATTTGGGCAGCATCGACCGGCAGCAAGGCCAACTGGATGGCGAGTTGCTTCTGTGGGCTGGCAGTCGTGCCGATGTCGTTGTTCGCCTTCCGCAGGAGCGGGTCGACCCAGTAACGAAACGGGGCCATCTCAGTGATGACTGTGGGCAACTCGACGGTTTTTGCGTCGAGAAGGCGATCACGAAAGTCGATCGCCTTAACGCGGCCATGGACTTCGTGCCTGATGCCGTTCACTGCAAACGCCACCAAGGCCATCACGGCCAAAAACCTGACGTGATATGCGGCCGTCTTCCGCATCATCGCTTGCTGCGGCGGCGTCCAGTCGCGTGGCCGCGTCCACCACCGGATCTGGACCCCTTGCCACAGCGAGGGGAGCTGTCGATTCTCCGGGCGACGACTCCACACAGTCGCCCGATCGGCCAGCAGCAGTTCGGCCCGACCTCGCCGTGTTTCTTTCTGCCCGCGGGCCAGCCACTCTCGCAACGACGGCACGAGAAAATCGTGCGACAGCTGATAGGAGCCCTCTGTGTCTGCATCCGCTGGCGTGTTTGTCTCCGGCCCATCGACGCCGTCGGACGCGATCGCGGTGATGAGCCGGAGCTCGCCGTCGAGCATCTCCCGCAACTCGACAAAATCCTCGGAGCGTTTTTCATAGCCGGAGGCGGCCAGAAGCTCGCGCGACGTCCTGCGGCGCCTGATATCCGTGTCGTCGTCGGGGAGCAGGCTCTTCAGCACGTTTCGGGCCGCCTGCTGGTGGTGCCGATGCCGCACTGACGTGCTGGTGGTGCTGAAGGTCTCCTCCAGAAAAGCAATGCCCACGCCTGACGCACCGCCGAGCTTCTTGAGCACGGCGGGCGTCCACTCCTTGCGTTTCATGATTTCAGCAAACAGTGCCAGCCGCACCGGAACGATCTTCCCGTCGACGGCAAGGCCGGCCACGGCATCCCTGATGAAATGCCGCTGCTCCCTGCTCAGCCCCCCGGGATCGTCGGGGAGCCGGCCGTAGGCCCGTCCGAACAACGCCAGCACCTTGGTGGCATGATCGATGTCGAAGAGGTCGATCATCGCCGAGTTCACGCGATCAACCAGCCGAATGTCCAAGTCCCGCATGAAGCGGCTCACGGCCACCCAGAAATCGTCGCGCACCATGACAAAGCATTGCACATGTGTGCCGTCGCACTGCCGCAAGGCGGTGGCGAGATCGCTGTCGCGGACTCCCGCCTTGGCCTGCAGCCACTGCTCGAACTGATCGATGACAATCAGCACCTTGCCGCCCTCGGAAACCGCCGCACCCCGCCGCAGCATCGTCAACGCGGTGGTCAGAGAGCAGTCCTCCGGCAGTTGGGGGAATTCGTTTTTGAGCCGGCTGATCAGCGTCGATTCCGTCTCCTCCGCGGAGGCTTCGATGGCGATGACGATGACGTTGGGCGCAAGCCGCGGCAGCAGGCCAGCCCTCACCAGCGACGATTTTCCGCAGCCGCTCGGACCGTACACGCATCCCACCGAGAACGTGCCTGCCGGATCACGGGTCTCGATCCGTTCCTTCATCAGGCGAATGAAGTCCGGGATGCCCTGACGATTCCGCGGACCGGGCAGGAGCTCAAGGAAGAAGTCGCTGTCGCTGGCCGTAAACGACCGGAGGCCCTTCGGCACGACGGCCGATGGCCTGGCACCGAATTCCAGTGAAGGGGCCTGCGCCGCGGGGACGAGGGCCGCCAGTGGCCGCCCAAAAGCGGTGCGACGCACGACGTGTGCTGCATCGTTCTTGTCGCGGATCGTCTCTGTGGGGCCGAACAGCCCGCGAAACTCCACCGGCAGATCGCTGAAGGTCGCCTCATCGATGAGAAAGTCGCCGCCCACACAGGCAGCCTGGTGGCGGGAGCAGATGTTGACCACGTTGCCCACAGGCTTGGCCCCGTCCCACGCCACGGCGCCCGTGGCGGCGCCGGTGCGAAACCAGTGCTGGGCGATATCGTCGGTCACCTCGCGGTTATGCGCCGCCGTGATCGTGTTGATTGCCGCCGTGAAGCGATACGCGCCCTCCGCCGAATCAAAGTGGAAGAAAAAGCCGTCGCCGGCGGTGTCGATGAGACGATGCGTCGCCTCCGGAAATCCGGCGATCTGCCGCAATGCCTCCTCGACATAGGTGGCCACGGTGCGTTTCATTTCGGCCGCCGCCCTCGGCCCCGCAGTCTGCTCAAGAATGCGCACCCTGTCGGTAAACCCCTTGAAATCAGTGAAGAGCACGGTGCTGCGGGTCACCCGCGGCCCGTCGGACGCCGGAGGGAATGCCGCGGCCGTGTCGGCGTCGCCTGGCGCGGTCTGCAGGTCGTTGGCCAGTTCCTGCGCCGATGCGTAGCGTTCTTCGATGCGACGGCGGATCATCTTGAGGCAGACGCGTTCTAGTCCGGGCGGGATCGAGGCATCGATCTGCCGTGGCGCCGTCGGTTCGGCTGCGGCGATCGCTTCGGCCAGCTGCGCATAGGATTCACCCTCGAACGGCCGCCGGCCCGTGAGCAGTTCGTAAAACACCACGCCCAGGCTGAAGATGTCGGAGTGGGCGTCGATCCGGTGCTCCTCGCCGTGAATCTGCTCCGGCGACATGTAGGCGGGCGTGCCGGCCAGCCGCTGCCCGCAGACCAGTGCCGGCGCGAAATCAGAGACGAACACATGCCCCGACCGATCCAGCAGGAGATTTCCCGGATGGATGTCCCCGTGGATAAGGTTGCGCAGATGGGCTGCCTGCAAGGCACTGGCAACGGTGGCAACCAGATTCGTGCTCTCGGCGTACGACAGCCGGGATTGCCGCAGCCTCGTCGCCAGACTCATGCCTTCGATGAACCGGCAGACCACGAAACAGGGATCCTTGTCGGTCGATCCCACCTCGAACACCGGCACGATATTCGGGTGCTCGACGGCTGAAGCCTGCCTGGCTTCCGCCAGACAGGCCGCCAGTTGTTCAGGCTGTGCCATCAACTCCGGATGGGGCACCTTGATGGCCACCGGCCGCTGCATCTGGTCGTCGTACGCCAGGTAAACCGAGCCAAACGCTCCGCTCCCCAGACATTTTTCGACCCGATACCGGCCGATCTGCTGCGGGTGATTGGCGGGTCTGAGTCCGTTGGTGGAGCGTGGGGCATCCATGGCTGGTGGTCTTCGACGACTCCGTGAGGGAAAACGAACCCTCAGTGTAGGCGAAAACTCCTTCCCCGCGGAATTCCTGCCACGGACTGACTGCCGGGCGATGCCGCGGGCGCGTCTAGCACAAGGCGACCGGCTGGCCTTCCGAAGCGGGACGGGCGCGGGCGTGAGATGGCTGAGTTTGCCAGCCCGTGCTGCCCGTGGAAAAAGTCATCTATGCCCTGTCGGTCATGAAGCGAATTTCCACTTGAAAACCTACGGTTTTTCCGGGCGATGCGCACCCGAAACAGCATCGTGCGTTCCAGCGGGCTGTTGATTCACAGCCTGCTATCGATTGAATGCTGTTTTTTGTCGTACGCTGGGCCTCCACCTCAACTGGAAGGCCCCATGAATATTCTCCTTCGCGAACAAACGCCCGGCTCTTCGGTGCCCGACGCGCACGAGAGAGTTCGTGGTGCCGTTGGACCGAGCCAATATCGCGCTGGGGCGAGCAGCAGACTTCGCCACTGCCAGCACACTCTTCACCAATTCGACGAACCTCTTCCGTCTGTTTCGCTATGACTGCTGACGGGGCACCTTTCCCTCACGATCAGGGCGTTGAAAAAGCGTCGCAGCCCAACTTCTATTTCGAGAACGGCCTGCTCGTGTATACAGCGGCCTATCACTTGAATCGGGGCTCCTGCTGCGGAAATGGCTGCCGACACTGTCCGTTCGCGCCGCGGCATGTCGAGGGAAACCGGAACGTGGGCTGAACGATATTTCTTCATCAAACGGCCCTCTTGTGGTAGCAAGTTTCTAACTTGCTGATTCAGACAAGATGAAATCTTGTCGCCACAGGAAAAGAGAAGCCCCGGCACAACACACTCTTGTGGCAGCAAGTTTCCCAACTTGCTGATTCAGACAAGATGAAATCTTGTCTCCACAGGAAAAGAGAAGTCCCGGCACAACACACTCTTGTGGCAGCAAGTTTCCAACTTGCTGATTCAGACAAGATGAAATCTTGTCTCCACAGGAAAAGAGAAGCCCCGGCACAACACACTCTTGTGGCAGCAAGTTTTCCAACTTGCTGATTCAGACAAGATGAAATCTTGTCGCCACAGGAAAAGAGAAGCCCCGATCAGCGAGCAAGCCAGCGTCGCCTGTGGCGCGGCTCCCTAGGAAGTTCAGCTTCACAGCACGGTCACAATTGACCCGCAAGGCGCACCTCTGGCAGACACCCGCTGGGTTCTCCGAGTCAGACGAGCACGCATGAGCACGCATGAGCACGCCAGTCCCTGAATGACAGGATTCAGGCTGCGGCGCTGGTCTGCCGCTCGTGCAACGGCGTGGCACGCAGCAGGATGCAGCCCTGCAGGATCTCGGACTTGCCGGGACTGCCGACCGCGGCGGTGGGGCAGGCGATGAGCCCCGTCAGCCGCCCCCATGTCTGCTTGAGCGCGTAGGGAATTGAGCAGGCGCTGACGTTGCCAGTGCGCCGCGTGAGTCCGTTGATGAGTTCGCCGCAGACACCGTACTCATCGAGTTTCATGCCGGTGAACCGGACGATTCCCGACCCGGCCTGGTGCGGCACGATGAAGTTAACGTCGCCGCCGGAAAGTCCCGCCTTGGCGAGTGCCTTGACGACGGCGGCCGACATGGCCCGTGGGGCGATCTCGGCGATCGCCATGCCGTCGAGCGAATAGACCAGCCGTTTGTCGGCGTGAACCATTCCGCCGCCATGGACTGGGATGGGAACCTGGGCTCGGAGGTGGAAATCGAACACGGGCCGCTCAGTCGGCTGCTTTTCGGCGTCGGCATGGATGACCTTAAAATGCACCGGGTGCCTGCGGCTGGTCGTCGGCGCGAGCATCGTCGCCGATGCCATGTCGCCGAAGAGGCCGGCGGTCTTGGCGCAGCTGTAGTCGGTGATGCGGCTGATACGGCTGGCCGCCACCACGAGCAGGTATTCCTCGCGCCGCAGGGCGAGCCGCGGGCCCCATCGGCGGCAGACGAGGGCAAACGCCCGACTGTAGCCGCAGCAAAACCAGTTGAGGCCGATGGTGCGGCAACGCCGCATGCCTAGTGCGCTGGCGAGCTGCTTGGCGGCGTGACTCGGCCGTTCATGCGCCACCTGGGAAGGCTCCAGATGCCGCCGGGCTATCGATGCGGGAAGAAAGGAGGGCGACACAAACACGATGCCGCGGCAGTCAGCAAGCTTGCAGCCCGTCTCCCGCTGGAGCTGTCGGACGGCGTGCAGGCCCATCGTCACCTCGTCGTCGAGCGATATCGCGCGGGCTTCGATCCCGGTGTGATGGGCAAACTTGCGGGGCATCGCGTCGCCGAACCAATCGTTCTCCAGCTCCCAGGGAGGCTGGTGCAACGAAATCGCCGAAATACCGATAGGCAAAATGGTGCGCGCGTCCATTGGATGTCCGGTGTTTCGTAAGCAGGTGTCGGCAAGGATGCTGCTGGGGCGGTGGGGCGGTGGGGCGGGATTGTTGCGTTCGACGGCCTCCGGGGCCATCTCGAAATTGCCACGCCAGGGCCAGGCACCTTTTGCCCTGACAAACAAGCCTTTTTCGAGGCGCGGCCGCGAGATTCCCGTGGGAAAGCGCACTGTGCTGAAAGCAGATGCCGCTTCAGTTCGACCAATAGATGTAATCGTCAGCCGCCATCATCGGCCGCCCCAGGGGCTTGTCGATCAACACCGGCACCTCGATCAGCGCCGGCCAGAGTGGCTTGGCCTGCTCGCGGTCGATGGCGGCCAGTTCGGCGGCCAGTTCGGCCACCTTGGCTGGGTTGGACTCCGCGAGGTCGTGCTGTTCGGTGGGGTCGTCGGCGATATTGAAGAGCCATTGCTTCTTGCGCGTGCCGTCGACCTGCAATTTCCAGTCGGCCAGGCGGATCGTCCGGTAATCACCGCTCCGCCAGTAGAGTGCCTCGTGGGGTTGGCCGGCTTCTGTTTTCTCGATGAATGGGATCAAGTTTTTGCCGTCGAGCACACGATCGGTGGGCACGGCGGCGCCGGCCACTGCTGCGGCCGTTGCGTAGATATCGAAGTGGGTCACGGGCGCCGCCACATGCCCTCCCTTCGGCAGCCGCCCAGGCCATCGCATGAAAAACGGCACCCGCAGGCCGCCCTCGAAAAACGTGGCCTTCCAGCCACGGTACGGCTTGTTCAAGGCGTCGAGCCCGATGTAGTTCGCCCCGCCGTTGTCGCTCGTAAAGATTACGAGCGTGTCGTTCTCGAGCCCCTTCTCCCGAACCGCTTCCAGCACCCGACCGATGTTGCGGTCGAGATTGCGGATCATCGCAGCATAGACCCGGAGCGGGTGGTGATCGATCTGGGGCAACGCGTCGTAGTCGGCCTTCGTGGCCTGCAGCGGCGAGTGGGGGGCGTTGTAGGCCAGGTACATGAAGAACGGCCTGTGCCGGTTGGCCTCCATGGCTGCGATCGCTTCGTCGGTGAGGTAGTCGGTCATGTAGCCGTCGGTTTTGAACACCGGACCGCCGTTGAACCGCACGCCGCTCGGCTGTGCCGCCCAGAGAAAGCGGTCGATCGGATCGAATGACTGCTTCGCGTTGACGACATGCGCGCTCCGAGGATCGTCGTACATCGAGGCCCCCGCGAGAAACCCAAGGCTCTCGTGAAAGCCATGTCGTTCCGGATGAAATTTCTCGGTCTCGCCCAGGTGCCACTTGCCCAAGTGCAGCGTGTGGTAGCCCGTTTCTGAGAGCAACTCTGCGATCGTGATCTCGCTCGTGGGCAGGCCTTGCGTTTGGAAGGGGGGCACGTCCTTCTCCCGCTCCTGGTGGTAGATGGCTTTATGAAACGGATTGCCCATGTTCAACGCCACCACGCGGGCGAAGTTGATCGGGGCACTGGTGAACTCAAAGCCAAAACGCGTCGGATACCGGCCTGTCATGAGCGCCGCCCGCGACGGACTGCAGGTGGCATTCCCGGCATACGCCATCGGAAAATTACAGCCGTCGCGTCCGATCGAGTCGATATGCGGCGTGGGAACAGCGCCGTCCGCGACCCCGCCACCGTTGAAGGTGATGTCGTTGTAGCCCATGTCATCCGCAAGGATGACGATGATGTTTGGCTTTCGGCCAGCCAGCGATTCGGTCGGCCCCTGCTCCCACACCACCGATCGGTTCGCCGCGGGATCGTTCCGCCGCATCCTGGCCGCGAGCAGCAGGATGCCCTGCCGTCCGCCGATCAGCATGAAACCCGCCGCGGCGAGCCCCGCCACAAGCAGGCACAGAAGCCCCACTTTCAGAAAAATACTTTTGGGTCTGTGGTCTGTCATGGGGATGCTCCAAGGATTCGGTGGGCGCGGCCTCACCACTCACTCGCAAGAACGTACGCAACCAGCAGGACCAGCGGCACGAGCGTCCGCAGGTCGAGGAGCAGCATGAGCCGGCATGGAACGGCAACCGTCCTCTCCAGCGACGCCCACTTGTGCGGCACGCCTTGCAGAAAAGATTTGCTCGCTGCCATCGACAGCATATCCCTTCGACTGCGGTAGCGGACGACGGCAATTTCCTCAAAGAAATCGCTGCCGCTGCCAGCGGAGAGGAAGTTGGCTATTTTCCGCGACACGAAAACGGGATAGCAGCCGCGCTTGAGGAGATCGGGAACCACCATCTGCTCGTATCGATGTCCGGCCTCACGTCCGGTCATTCCGGCGGCGGAGCTGCCGTCAGGCTGGAGGCCGCCTCGATACTCCGCCCGCTCCCGATACTGCATCAGGTTCAACATATAGAATGGGCGTCCGTCATCGGCGTCCATAAACGCCTCGAATGCCCGCCGCTCCTCGGGATCCATGTCCTCGTAAGCCCCACGCAGGAGCGCTGCGGCTTCCCCGGGCTTGAGACGCCTTGAGAACCACGGCTCGTGCCATACGAGAAAGGCCGCGTAGAGAGCGACGAGTACGGACAATAAAATCATGCAACAACCTTCCTGATTCGCAGGCCCGATCCAAACGCCCGCGGCCTCACTCGGCGTCCGTGGGAGGAAGTGGCGTTGACCGGGCTATCCTTTTGGGCAGGTTACCGTTCCGCGAGCACTTCCTGTTGAAACGCCGTTTCCGCCAAAACCGCGTCGGAACGAACGATACCGGCCCGTGGAGGCCAGAGCCAAAGGTTTTCCGTAATTTTCACAAGATGCTTGAGGATCAAAAAGGGGACGCAGCTCTTTTTCGCCGCGAAAAAGAGCTGCGTCCCCTTTTTGATCTTTTTGATCCCTGGGAGTGGTGCCGTTGAAGGGGGGGGGGCCAGCGTTGTCTCATCAGCCGCTCATCGCCAGTCGAACAGTTGCGAAAATGCCGTTGACCGTTCTATTCTCTGCCTGCCGATGAGCCGGCTACCGCTCCGGCGGCCATTCCTTCAGACACCCGAGGCTGCATGCACGCTATCAAGGCACTGTCCCCCGAGGATGTCGCCGCCTTTCTCCTCCAGGTTGTCGTGTTGCTTGCCTTCGCCCACGCTGGCGGTGAGTTGATGCGGCGCTGCCGACAGCCCGCCCTGATCGGCAACATCTTCGGGGGCATGCTGCTCGGTCCGTCAGTCCTTGGGCACTGGTTTCCAGGTTTCCAGGCGGCCATTTTTCGGCCCGAGCAGAGCCAGGCCGACATGCTCGCGGCGATCACTTGGGTGGGGCTCCTCCTCTTCCTCATGGAAGCGGGCTTCGAGGTCAGGCTCGACCTCTTAAGGCGCAATGCCGCCTCCTGTGCCATCGTCTCGGCAGGTGGCCTGATCGTTCCGATGATCAGCGGCTTCATGCTTGGCCAATACCTTCCGGCCACAATGTTGGTCCACGCCGACGATCGTCTGGTGCTTTGCCTGTTCCTCGCGGTCTCGATGTCGATATCGGCGCTGCCGCCGCTGGCGATGATCCTGCGAGACAAGGACATGCTGCGGGAAAACGTCGGCCAGATCTGCCTCGGGGCGGCCATGATGGACGACGTCGTGGCCTGGATCCTCGTTGGCATCACCACGAGCCTGCACGTGAGCGGAACTTTCTCCGGGGTGGCCGTGGCGAAGTCGACCGGAGCGGCGGTGCTGTTTCTCGCGATCTGCTTTCTCGTCGGCCGTCCACTGATACGGCGATTCATCGACTGGCACAACAAGTTTTCCCCTGGTGCGGCGTCGCAGCTTTCCCTGCTGATCATCTGCGGGCTCGCGGGCAGCCTGATCACGAGTTGGCTCGGGCTCGAGTCGATTCTGGGGATCTTCGTCGCCGGCATCCTCTTTGGCTCCGCCAGCGGCTTGCAGAAGACCGCCGTTCATTCGCTGAGCCTGGTCGTCTCCTCGTTCCTCGCCCCGCTCTACTTCGGGCTTGCCGGCCTGCGGCTCAATATCTGGAGCGTGTACGAAGGCGGCATGATCATGCTGCTCCTCACGGTGATCGCGGTGGCCTGTATCGGCAAGCTACTCGGCGTCTACTTGGGCGCATGGGCATGTGGGCTGCCTCGCTGGGAGCGGCTCGCGATGGGCTTCGGCATGAACGCCCGCGGTGGCACGGAGATCATCATCGCGACCCTCGGCTTGTCGATCGGACTGTTGACCCACGAGATGTTCTCGATCATCGTGGTGATGGCCATCGTGACGGTGATCCTGTCCGGGCCGACGATGGCGTGGGCGTTGTCGAACGTGCATCGTGACCCCAAGACCGTCGACGCGGCGATGCCGGAATTCATCTATGAGGAGGCACTGGAGGAGCCGCCCGTCGCGCTGAACCTCGTCGAGCAGGAGGAACTCCGGCTGGCGAAGCGGCTCAAGTCCTACACCCAGGCGATGCGAACGGACGCCAGTTCTCCGGCGCGGACGGCCGCCGCGGGCATTCACGAGCCGTTCGTCAATGTCGCGAGCATGGCGGAAGACTTCCTTCAGCAACTGGCGACCCAGTCGCTCTGTCCTGACACCAGCGCACGGCTGATCTCGTTGGAAAATCGATTGCGGTTGCTGCGTTACATCGAGGAAAGCGTGCGATCGCTGTTCACATCGAGTGTCAAAATGCCGGTCGGCAGTGCCCTGCGCCGGCATCTCGACTCCTATACCGAGGGGCTCGATTTTCTGCTGGACACGATGCTCGAAGCCCTCACCCAGAAAGACCCGACTGCGGCGGCGACGTTCGTGATGTTGACCGAGGGCCGCAGCGAACTACTCGAAGGAGTGCGCAGCGACTATCTCAGTTCGGCGGCGAATTCCAACGCCGCGGAT